>ENA-UOOA01003977-UOOA01003977.1-human-gut-metagenome-genome-assembly--contig:-P61old-NODE-3977-length-17471-cov-4.684428_pt1 | contig 17471 bp, 10 predicted proteins | sample MGYA00242467_ERZ724014 | MGnify/ENA metagenome assembly ERZ724014
GGATCCTTAGTGAAGTCTACGGTAGAGAACTCTCTGTTGCAGCTTACGCCGTAATCTCTCATAAGACCGAACAGGATCTTGTTGTTATCAGCCTGTTCCTGATTGAACTTAGCTATTGCAGCCTTGTCCTTTTCCTTCTCGGCTGCCTCGATCTGCCAGTTGAGAACGAACCACTTGTAGTTGTGGAGCTGGATTCTCGAACGGCGGATGTTAGCGAGCGCAAACGGATTGTTTGCGGCAGCCTTCTCAGCCTCGGCGAACAGCTCGAAGCCCTTCTCCATGAACTGGACAGCGCCCTTGGTCTTGTCGCCTGCGTAAGGATAATATACATAGTGAGCGGCATTGTCGAAGTAAATGCCGAAGTGAGAATTCTGAGAATAATCGATCTCCATGTCAATGTACTTCTTGATCAGGGGAGCGCCCTCGCCGTAGTAATCCCACAGGAAGTCCATCATATGGCCCTGGTACTCCTCCTCGCTCATGTAGGGGTTCCACAGGAGCTTTGCAAGCAGGTAGCCTCTCAGCTCACCGAACTCGCCGTTGAGGGACTGGATATTACCCTGCTCAAACATACCGGTAACGCCGTTCTCAGCGAAGAAGCGAGCGTTCTTGCGGATCGCAGCAAAGTTAACGAACGGGATGGAGCTGTTGGTGAAGTTGGTGGTGTAGTCCCAAACGTAGAGGTGGTTTGTGATGCTTGCCCACTTCTGGAGGTTAGGTACGAAATGGTCCTCAACGGTATGTGCGGGAGAATCGTCGCACTCCTCGAGGGGATGACGGAAGCAGCACTCGATGTTGCACAGACGGACGATCAGATCTGGGTCGGGCTTTGTTACATCGGGAGCCTTACGGGAGAAGCGGTATGCGAGCGTATCTACCTGAACGCCCGGGAACTCCTCACGGATGTCAGCCTGGATACGGTTGACGAAGCGGAGCATGGTACCCATATGGGAATGCTCTTCCTCGTAGACCTTGCGGCACTTCTCGCAGGAGCACTCGCCGTTGTTTCCGTCGAGCTGGGATACGGAGATGATCTTCTTCTCGGGATGAGCGCGAAGCTCAGCCTTAACGTTCTTGAGAACGGTCTCATAGACCTTCTCATCGGAGAGGCAGGGCTGATCCCATGCTGCCTCGCCATGCTTGCACAGCTCGGCAAGGTAGCCGATCGTGTGGCAGAAGTCGCCGTTGTACTCGATACCGCCGCCGATCCTTGCGGTGATGTCGTGGCCCATTGCACCGTTATTCTTCAGCTTTGCGCTGATCATCTCGGCGGACTGAGCGTACCAGTATACGTTTCTGTACTCGAATGTCGGGACTTCCTTCAGCGTGATCTCGGGCACTGTGATGTCGTCGGACTTCGGAACTCTCTCGAAATCGTTGGTGTAGAAGCGGCAGTTGCAGAACTTTTCAAGGAAGGTGTAAACTGCGTAGAGTGCGCCTCTGACCTCGGAGCCGAGGAGGAACACCTTCTCGCCAACAGTGCGGATGATGTATCCGTCTGTGCCGAGAGAGTCAAGCTCGGACTGGTCAATGCCGGAATCACGGTTGGTGAAACCGATGCAGATCTCGTGCTCGACGGGATCCTTGCAGTCGCACGAAATATCAACATACGCACGGCTGATATCATAAATGTAGGACTGGAGCTGTGATGCGGCAGTCTTCTGGGAAAGCGATGCTTCCTTGGGAATGACGATCCGATAATCGGATGCTCTGTCTTTTGCAATGAAGATCATCAGAATAATCCTCGCCTTACCTTTATATGTAAGGCTTCCTTTCATTTGGGACCGCTTACGTTCGCGGAGACCCTTATTTTAAGAATCGAGATTCTTTCCCCTATGATAGCATACGACGAGTGCCGAGGTCAAGCGTTTACGGCAAAAAATACAAGCAAATTTCAGTCGTGCTTGAACTGCATAATCCTGCGTCTGAGTCCGGTGCGCTCTGTCACGCCGATAACGAACACGGATGCCACGATTCCGAACGCGCCCTGAACGAGGTTGCCGGGAATCGAGCTTGCGGCAGCGAGGCCGCGACCGAGGATGAGAGATGCGTAAAGGAAGTATCCGCCGACCATAATTGCCTCAGCGGCAACGGCAGACACGGTGTATCCGACGATCTTGCGCACGCCGGTGGACTTTTCGCCGACGAGCACCATAAGGAGCGCGTATGCGGCGAGAGCCATGAGTCCCTTTATCACAAAGGTACCGGGCGCATAGTATGCGTATGACGTGATTATGTCGGCGAGCGCGGATCCGATAGCGGCGGCTGCAGTGCCGTATACGGGGCCGAGCATCCATGCCGAAAGCAGGACGAAGAGGTCGCCCATATTAACGTAACCGTTCATCGGCGACGGAATCTGTATGACTATCGTTGCGACCGTTATAACTGCCGCAAACATTGCCGCGATGACGAGTTTCTGCAATTTCTTGTCTGTTGTCTGTGTTCCCATGATATTCACCCCATCATAGATTTATATTTTTCCGGTGCGGTTATACACCGAAAAAGCAGTGTAAGATGTCAGCGGACGCTGAACAGCATTTCCCCGTAGGAGGGGTACGGCCAATATTCCTTCGCCGTAAGGGTCTCAAGCTCATCCACAGCCACGCGGAGCTCGCTCATTGCGGGGAATATGTGCTCGCGCGAGTAGACGGCTTTCTTTGCGACGTCGTCGATTGCGCGCGCCTCCATCACGGTGCGCTCAAGCTCGCCGAGCCTTGTGTAAGCCGAGAACGAGAGCGACGATATGCGGGACGCGGTCTTTTCCTCATACGTACAGTCGATAAGCTCGGAGAGCGATCTCTTTGCGAGCGCGCGCTCGGCGAGTGACGCCGAATAATCGCTCACGGCGGGGAGTATGCTTCCCTTCACCATATCGATCATGGTGAGTGCCTCAATGTTTATCACCTTGGCGTAGTTCTCCATGAGGATCTCGTATCTTGCGCGAATCTCCGTCTCGCTGAGAACCTTATGCGTTGTAAACAGGCGGATGTTCTTCTCCTCGAGCATATACGGCAGGGCGTCCGTTGTTGCGGGAAGGTTGAGGAGTCCGCGGCGTGCTGCCTCTGCCTGCCACTCCTCGCTGTATCCGTTGCCGTTGAAGATTATGCGGCGGTGTGCGGCGATCGTGCGGCGTATGAGATCGTGGAGCGCTTCCTCGAAATTCTGCGCCGACTCAAGCTCGTCCGCAAACTCGCGAAGCTCCTCCGCGACGGCGGTATTGAGCATAATATTCGTGCTCGCGACCGACGCCGACGAACCGAGCATACGGAACTCGAATTTGTTTCCGGTAAACGCGAACGGAGATGTGCGGTTGCGGTCGGTGTTGTCGCGCGGGAATTTCGGGAGCGTATGGACTCCGATCCGCATAAGCTCGCGCTCACGTGCGCCGTAAGGCTCGTCCTTCTCGATCGCGTCGAGTATCGCCTCAAGCTCGTCGCCGAGGAAGATCGAGACGATCGCGGGCGGCGCCTCATTTGCGCCGAGGCGGTGGTCGTTTCCGGCGGAGGCGACCGATATTCTGAGCAGATCCTGATACTCGTCCACAGCCTTGATCACAGCCGTGAGGAAAAGCAGGAACTGCGCGTTCTCGTAGGGCGTATCGCCAGGCTCAAGCAGGTTCGTGCCGGAATCGGTCGAGATCGACCAGTTATTGTGCTTGCCGCTGCCGTTGACGCCGGCGAACGGCTTTTCGTGAAGCAGACACTCCATTCCGTGGCGGCGGGCGACCTTCTGCATAAGCTCCATCGTGATCTGGTTGTGATCGACCGCGATATTCGCCGTTGCGAAGATCGGTGCAAGCTCGTGCTGAGCGGGAGCGACCTCGTTATGCTCCGTTTTGGCGTAGATACCGAGCTTCCACAGCTCCTCGTCGAGGTCGTGCATAAACTCGAGCACACGCGGCTTCAGCGTGCCGAAATAGTGGTCGTCAAGCTCCTGCCCTTTCGGCGGCTTTGCGCCGAACAGAGTCCTGCCTGTATACACGAGGTCGGGGCGGCTCTCAAACACATCTTTATCTATAAGGAAGTATTCCTGCTCGGGACCGACTGTTGTACGCACAATCTGCGTATCGTTTCCGAACAGCTTCAGAACTCGCTTTGCCTGGCGGTTCAGCGCCTCCATCGAGCGGAGCAGCGGCGTTTTCTTATCGAGCGCCTCGCCGCCGTAGGAACAGAACGCGGTCGGGATACACAGCACGCCCTCCTTGATGAAGGCATACGATGTGGCGTCCCACGCGGTATAGCCGCGCGCCTCGAACGTGGAGCGAAGTCCGCCGGAGGGGAACGATGATGCGTCAGGCTCGCCCTGAACAAGCTCCTTACCGGAGAATTCCATTATCATATCGCCGTCGCCGGAGAAGGATATGAAGCCGTCGTGCTTCTCGGCGGTGATACCGGTCATCGGCTGGAACCAATGCGTATAGTGGGTCGCGCCCTTCTCTATCGCCCAGTCCTTCATTGCGTTTGCGACAACATTTGCGGCATTTATATCGAGGCTTCTGCCGTCGCGGATCGTTCGTCTTATTGCTTTATACGTTTCTTTAGGCAGCCGTTCGCGCATCACGTCATCGCTGAACACCATTGATGCAAAAATGTCCGATACTTTCGACATAGCTTTACCCTTTCGATTTCAAGTTTAGGTTTAAGATAAGGTTATACTGTCTTTGCCCGTGCCGACACGGGCGGATATGTAAAAACATAGGCAAAGATACTGCTCTGCGCGGCATCTTTGCCTATTTCTATTTTTAATTATACGACACCGTGCCCTGCGGTGTCAAGACTTTTGCACAAATTCATCCCCTGCGCGCCGCACGAATATATTGCCCGCGCGGGCGCTTTTGTTCACCCTTTTGCACAAATCGGGCTGCCGCCGACGCAGCACAAATTTTAACAAATCTTGTACAGAACGGCGATCCCGATGTAATATATATGCAAATTATCGGCATTGCAGGGGCGATATATATGATTATTTCACAAAGTCCGGCAGTAATGCGTCTTGTAAAGTGTTAATGCTTCGTAGTTCTAACAAATCGCGCATTTGACAAAACGGAGATTATCTATTAAAATATATAAGTAAAAGAATTATTTGCGGCTATGCCGCGCGGCAATTACCCGAAAAACAATCACAACTTATCCGAAAGGAAGAGATTTTTATGGAAAAAGTAAGGAAAACCGCTCTTGAGGAGACTGCGCGCAAGGTTCGCGTAGGCATCATCGAGGCTGTACATTCCGCATCCTCCGGACACCCGGGCGGATCGCTCTCTGCTGCGGATGTTCTGACGTATCTCTATTTTGAGGAAATGAACATTGACCCGAAGCACCCGAAGATGGAGGGACGCGACAGATTCGTTCTCTCGAAGGGACACGCTTCCCCTGCGCTCTACTCCGTTCTGGCGCACAGAGGTTATTTTGATGTTGAAGAGCTGAAGACGTTCCGCCGTCAGACGAGCCGTCTTCAGGGGCACCCCGACATGAAGCACATTCCCGGTGTTGAGATGTCCACGGGATCGCTCGGACAGGGTATCTCCGCTGCTTGCGGCATGGCGCTCGGCGAGAAGATCTCGGGCAGCAGCGCACGTGTATATGCGATGCTCGGCGACGGCGAGACCGAGGAGGGTCAGGTTTGGGAGGCAGCAATGTTTGCCGCACACTACAAGCTTGACAATCTCTGCGTTATTGTTGACCTGAACGGGCTTCAGATCGACGGTCCCGTGACCGAGGTCATGAATCCGACTCCGCACGATGCGAAATATACGGCGTTCGGCTGGAACGTACTGTACGCGGATGCGCACGATTTTGATTCCATCGAAGCTGCGTTCAAGGCTGCAAGAGAATGCTCCGGCAAGCCCTCCGTCATCATCGCGAAGAGCGTTAAGGGCAAGGGCATATCCTACATGGAAAACAACGTGAACTGGCACGGCGCAGCCCCGAATGATGAGCAGTACAAGGTCGCAATGGACGAGCTTGCACGGTAATTTCGACTGTCATTACACGAATTTCGAAAGGAACTAAAATTATGGCTGATAAAATTGCTACACGCGAGGCGTACGGTGCTGCCCTCGTTGAATTTGGTGCAAAATACGAAAATCTCGTGGTGCTGGACGCGGACCTTGCGGCTGCCACCAAGACCGGAATGTTCAAGAAAGCATATCCGGATCGTTTCTTCGACTGCGGTATCGCCGAGAACAACATGATCGGCGTTGCGGCAGGACTTGCACTCACGGGAAAGATCCCGTTTGCAAGCTCCTTTGCAATGTTTGCGGCAGGTCGCTCGTTTGAGCAGCTCCGCAACTCCGTCGGATACCCGCACATCCCCGTAAAGATTGGCGCGACCCACGCCGGAATCACCGTCGGCGAGGACGGTGCGACCCACCAGTGCAACGAGGATATCGCACTTATGCGCACGATCCCGGGACTGGTAGTTCTGAACCCCGCCGACGCGGTTGAAGCACGTCTCGCGGTTGAGGCTGCTATCAACTGGGACGGTCCGGTATACATCCGCTTCGGACGCATGGCTGTGCCGGTGCTGTTCGACGAGCGTCACACGCTGACGATCGGTCACGGTACGAAGATGCGCGGCGGACGCGACGTATCTATCATCGCGACCGGCATTATGGTCGAGCAGGCGCTTGCAGCTACTGAGATTCTGGCAGGCGAGGGCATTGACGCGTCCGTTGTCAACATGGCGTCAATCAAGCCGATCGACCGCGATCTTGTTATCGCTGAAGCAAAGGCGTGCGGTGCCATCGTAACGTGCGAGGAGCACTCCGTTATCGGCGGACTCGGCGGTGCAGTATGCGAGGTCGTCTGCGAAGCGGCTCCGGTACCGGTAGTACGTCTGGGCGTGAACGACACGTTCGGTCACTCCGGCCCTGCTGCGGCTCTGCTGAAGGAGTTCGGTCTCACGGCAGAGGCGATTGCCGACAAGGCAAAGGCTGCGATCGCACTGAAATAAATACAAGCTGACGTAAAAGGCGAGGGTTTGACCCTCGCCTTTTTTTGCTTACCTTTGGGTGCATAAACTGCATTTATAATTGCATTATGCACCGCTATAAATTATATGTTTGTATTTGTCTATTCTAAAAAAACACGGGGAACCCCTTTGTTAAGGGATTCCCCGCCCGAAAATTCAGTTTTTGCGTTTTATCCGTTGTACATCGGGATATCCTGCCAAGCGCCGTCGCTCCACGTCGAATACGGGCACACGAAGACATTGCAGACCGACATTCCGATATGGACGCCGTTCTGGCTCGTAAGTCCGGTCTTACCCGTCTTGCCGATCACGTCGCCGCGCTTGACCGTTGCGCCCTCTTTGACGCTCGCCTCAGACATATGGTAGTACCATGTCTTGAGTCCGAAGCCGTGGTCGATTATGACGGTATATCCCGTCAGCTCCATGATTCCGGAGTAGACAACGACTCCGCCGTTCGCCGCCTGTACTTCTTTTCCGGCGGCTGCGCTGTAATCAACGCCGGTGTGGTTATACTTTGCGTCCGCCGAGGCGATCGTTCTTATATGGCCGTAGCCCATGGTGATATCGCCAAGTCCCTCACCCTGCAGGAAATAGCCGTCCCACATCTTCTTCGGGGTGATCTTTGCGGCAGCGGAAGCAGTCTCGGTCTCAAAGTTTGCGATCGTCGCGTCGGTGTAGTACATTGCCACGGTCGCTGCGTCAACGTCGTAGGGACGCGTGTTGATCGTGCGCGCCTTCAGCTCTATTGCGATCTCCTGCACCGTGCCGGAGTAGCCGAGCGTGAGCTTATACGTGCCTGCCGCAAGATTCACGTCAAACGGCACGAGCGCGCGGACATATTTCGTATTGTCCTCATCGGTAACAAATGTCGGTGTATACCCGATATCCGGCTCCGACGCGAACGTCACCTTCGTGGGATCCTTGATATTGACACCGGTGATGGATATGAACTCGCCTGCATCGATCGACGTCACGCCGGGATAGAACTCGGCGCCCTCGGCGACTGTTGCGCTGAATTTATACGACAGCTCGCCGTAATACTCGCGCTCCTCATCCTGATACCACTTAGCTTCCGCCTGGACCTCGACGCTTACGCCCGGGTCGATATGGAGCGATCCGATATTGGAGTACAGGTCGTTATAGATGACCTCGCCGCCGGCTGTCACCTTGATCGTGAAGTTGTCCGGCTCCTTTGTGAACTCCATAGCGATGCCGCCCTCGAGCGAGTAGCTGTCGCTGCCGTCGGAGAGGCGCCCGGAAACGTCGGTTGCCACGAACTCGCCGCCGGAATTCTTATACATCCACTGGGCCGCGATGGGTCTGACTCTGTACTCACCGCCGAGCGTCATCGTAGGCATTTTTGATTCGCTGTAAATACTTGCGGCATACGGTGTCGCGAGGAACTCCGCAGCATCTGCGGCAGCGATCTGATACGCGTTGCCCGAATAATCGAGGTAGTATGCGTTGTCCGCGCCGCGAGAGAGGTAATACTCAAACTTGGTCTCGCGGTCGGCGACCTTATAAGTTGCGGTAAAGCTCGGGGAGGTCGCGACGGAATCCGGCAGTGACACGCACTTCTGCGCGTTCGTCTCCATTTTCAGGAAGAGCTCGATCATCTGGTTATCGCTGTCGCTCTTTTCCTTCTCAAAGGTATACGTCTCGCCATCGGTATCCTTCAGTGTGAGCGTGTTCGCCGCCGTCGAGATGAACTCGCCGTTCTTATTGTTTGAATAATACACTATTGCAACAACAGAGGGTACGAGTATCGCGATCGCAAGGAACACGAGCAAAAATTTATTCTTTATCATATGTACCTCAAGACAGATTTTATTATACTTCACCTATTGTACTTTAATATTATACTATTATTTTGTCGAAATTTCAAGTCTATTTTGCACATGGGGCAAATTCGGCGCAAATTCGCGGTGATACCGCGTATTAGCACACTAAAAAAGGACTGCCGTGCGGCAGCCCTTTTTTGTTTGAAGATCAACCGGTAATACCGGAGCGCTCGATTCCCTGAATGATGTACTTCTGTCCGAAGAGGTACATGATGATAAGCGGGAACATGATCATAAGTCCTGCGGTATTCTTGATCGCCGACTCGTAAAGCGCCTGACCGGCGTAGTTCGTGTTCAGCGACTTCGGGATCTTGACGATGGAGCCCATAAGGGTCGGGCCCTTCGACGTGAAGAACATATTCGTATAGAAATTGTCCATCCACTGCCACGAGAAAGCAAACATGAACACGGTTACCAGCATTGCGCCGGAAAGCGGGATGATGATCTGAATGAACGTGCGGAACACGCCGGATCCGTCGATGTACGCGGACTCCTCAAGCTCATCGGGAACTCCCTTGAAGAACTGGCGCAGCATAAAGATATACAGACCGTTCTTGAAGCCGAGTGCGGTAATCGAAAGTATCCACAGCGGGAAATATGTGTTCAGAAGGTTTATGTACGGCTTGTCAATGATATGCAGCCAGTCGAACACGCCTCCGCCTAGCAGGTTGAATATTCCGAGTATATCGAAATATCTGAACTTCAGGTACATGGAGAACTCAACGGTTGCGTGAGGAATGATCATCGTGAGAACGACGAGCAGGAACACAAAGCCGTTACCCTTGAACTTGAACTTTGCAAATCCGTATGCAACGAGGCAGCAGACGAATGTCTGGAGTATCGCACAGCTTCCTGCAAGCAGGAGGGTGTTGAACACCGCGAGGAAGTACGAGTTATCCGTGATGATCGCCTTGTACGTTGCGAGGGTCGGATATTTCGGGATAAGCTGAACCGTAACGTCTACGAAGTCCTCCGCGCTCATAAAGGAGGCGGTGATCTTCGAGAAGAACGGGAACAGGATTACGTAAGACACACCGAGGAGGAAGAGGAATCTGAACACGTACCAGAGCACGTTGCCGAGGAAGGCGGTGCTGAGATACTTGCCGCGCAGTCTCTCGAGGAGAGGTGTACGCTCGAACTCGACTTTTATCTTGTTCTTTGTCTCCTTTTTGATCTTAGGAGCATTGTCAGCAGGATTGTAGTTCATCTATGTTTCCTCCTATCTCAGTCTCTGCGCTGATAGAAGATGAACAGCCGCAGGATTCCGGCAGCCGCCGCAACTATCAGTATTACAAGCAGGAAGTACATCCACGACATAGCGGAGGAAACCACCTGACCGGTCGTATCAGTGCTGTATACGCTGCTTATGAAGCTCATGACTTTATTCGACTGAGCTGTAAACGAGTCGATAATCGTATAGACTGCGTTTACAAGGATCATCGGGCTTATCATGGGCAGGGTGATCTTCCAGAACGTCTCCCAGGAGGACGCGCCGTCGATCTGGCACGACTCGTAGATCGCGGGGGAGATGGACTGAAGTCCGGAGAGGAAGATCAGCATCTGTACGCCGCAGCGGTTTACGATATCGTAGATATTGTTGACGAGCTGTGCGACCCACTGGAGCAAGTCGGTTCCGACGACCATTCCCGAGAACAGCGCCTGTATATCCATCGCCGACACGATCTCCGCGACCTGATTCGTACCCGAACCGTCGTCGATACCGTTTTCGGGATCCATGACGGAGTTGAGTCCGGAGGTAGCGTCGATCTCAGCAATAAGACCGGTTGCAAGAATGACGGGGATGAAGAAGATCGCACGGAACGCTGCGCGGCCCGCCATCTTCTGGTTAAGGATGATCGCCACGAACAGTGAGAATATGACGATCGCGGGGATCTCGAGCAGGAATGAGCTGATACCCGAGCCGAGCGTGGTGATGAACTCCTGGTTCATCACTGCGCTCTTATAGTTGTCAAAGCCTACCCAGTGCAGCTCGTATCCGCCGCTTCTGAGCGTCTCCATCTCGTGGAAGCTGAGCTTCAGCGAGTCGAAGATGATCGGCAGATAGATCAGAAGAAAGCCGAGCACAAAGGGAAGAATGAAGAACCAGCCGGCTCTCGCCTTCTTTTTGTCCAGTGAAACCGGTTTGCCGAGCTTCTTCTTGGGCGAATCGATCTTTACGCCTGTGCCTTTTTTGCCCTTATTGGCGCTTTTTATAAATTCATCCATCAGTCGATTCCCCCTTTCAGTTCACGCGGATGAAGCTGAGTGCACCGACCTCGTAGGTCTGGCCGTTGTACTCTGCCTTGATATCGAACGAGTTGTAGTTCAGAATGAACGACGCGCCGTTCTCATACTCAACTCTGACTACGGTTCCGGAAACGGTATAATACTTCGGATCGGAATCAAGTCCTGCGATGATCTCGACCTCATTTGAAGCCGAATCGGTACCGCCGGTCGTCGTGTTATCCGTAGAATTGTCGCCCGAATCCGTATCGTCGTCGGTGGATGCAGCCGGTGTTTCGGCTGCGGGCAGTCCGAGTGCTGCACGTCTCTCCTGGCGGAGTCTCTCGAGCTCTGCAAGGCGAGCCTGCTCTTCGGATTCTGCTTTTGCTGCCTCGTCGTCGATGACCTTCTGTTCTGCATCTGCGGCAACCTCATCCTCATCGGGAATACGTGCGCCGGGGATGAACTCGTGATCAACTATGAGCGAGGTCTGGAGGTCTGCGAGGTTCTCATTAAGCATATTGTAATACTTGATAACATCGGACTTCCATGTGTCGTAACCGACAGAGTAATAGCTGCTGTATGCGCTGTCTTCCTTCAGCATCTCGGTGTTGCGGTAAGAGAGGATGAAGTAGAGGCCAGAGCCGTTCTCGATAGCTCTCAGAACAGCGGTCTCGATATCGCCCTCCATGTTGAGTGCGGTACCTGCGGTCTGGATGTAGCCGTGCAGCACCATTCCGATGAACGGGATGGACTCGCTTGCCTTCATGTACTTACTGCTCTCGGTAGCCATATTGAGGATGTAGTCGGCGTAGGGGAACGTATATGCATTGCCCGCGTCGATCATCACCTTATAGCCGTCCTCGCCGAGGCGGGAGAGGAGCGCGTTCGTGAAGTTCTTGGAATCCTCGCGGTTGTACGGATCATCCTGATCGAAGTCGGAGTTGAGGTCGGAGCCGAGCGTGGATACCGAGATTCCAGTAGGCTCGTACTTCGAATACTCGCGGTTAAGCTTCTCGTAGAAATATTCGTACACGGACGGTGAGAGTGCGAGAGCAAAATCGTTCTCGAACGTCTGAGATGCCGCGTCGTAGTATCTCTTACTTGTGTAACGGTTATCGATCGTGCGGACGGCGTCACGCTTGAGGTTCAGTCCGTCAAAACGCTCCTGATCGTTGATATATGCGAAGTCGAAGTCGGGATATACGCCGAAGCCCTTCTCCTTGGAGTAGGATACGAGATCGGAGAAGCCGTCGGCGCCGCCGACCGCCTTGACCCACTTCAGCTTTGCGGGAACGGTGGACTTCATGCCGCCGTTTGCAAATCCTCTGAGGCGGAAGTTGATGTTGGTAATGCCCTCATCGGACAGCTCGTTGTACATTGTGGTGACATCCTCAAACGTAGTGAGAGGAGTATCGACCGTGATCGGGATCGTGAGGAAACGGTCGGACGTCTTGATCGAGCCGAAGGACTCGATGTAGAGCGGGATATCCTTCTCGACGTCGTCGTTTGTCAGTCTGGTGAGAGTGCCGTTGCCTACGAGGTAATCCTGATATGCCTTAGCCATACCTACATAGGAAGCGTCGTAATACTCGCCCGACTTGAGTCCGGCGCTTGTAGCGTCAGCCTCGTTCAGAAGCATGATGTACTTGATACGGTAGCTTCCGTTGTACTTACGCGAAGAGGTTACGGTCCATGTTGCATCCTTACCGATCGAGATGGAGTCTGCAAGGTTATAGCTGTCGTACGGTCTGGGGTTGAAGGACGGGTAAACCGAGTTATACATATGGGTGTTACCGCCGTGGGTCGACATAAGCGACGCCATGGTATCGCCCTCGGTAATGATCGCGCAGTAACCGCGGCTGTACGCAACCTTTTCTCTGACGATCGTGCCGTTGACAACGCTCGTCTCGAGCTTTGTTGTATCCTCGATCACGCCGTATACGGGGAAGCGCATTGTCTCGGCGTGCTGTCCAGAGATCTCGTGATATGCGAAATCGGGGCCGTACATCTGACCGGAGACGTTATAAACCTCACCCGAGACATCCTCAAATCGTATGAGCGATCCGGAACCGTCGGGGATGAAGGTGTAACCGGTTACAGGGGATTCGGTCGTACCGCTTCTACCTGCACCCATCCAGGGAAGGACGGATATGGAGGTGAGCTGATACGTTGACTCGTCGAAACGGATACCGTTTGCGGGGAGTCTCACCTCAAGTCCCGTATCGGTGATGGTGTACTCAAGCGCCATACGGAACAGCGGCGGGTTCTCATCCTTGGAGACGTATCCGGTAAGCTCGTGGTCGTAATCGAGCTCGTCGTATGTGTAGTTGGGAGCGTACTTGATGACATAGCTCTCGAGCTGTGCAAGACGCTTGGAGCTTATATCGGGATCAAGCACGTAGAACGCACCTCTCTCCGCATACGGGAACTGGTCGATGATCTCGAGGATCTTACGCTCGGTGTAGGACGGATCGGTGATATCGTAGTAGAGGTAGAAACCGCCGTCGTCATCGTTGTCGTAGATCATTTTACAACCCATACGCGCATAGGCGATGGCGTCGCTCTTCGGGATCTTCGATGCGATAAGCTCTTCGTAACGGGTAGCGTCGATCAGACGCGGAACGAGACGCTTGGTGATCTCATCACCCATCGTGTACTCGACACGGATACCGTTTTTGATCTTCTTGAACTTGATCTGGTTCTTGTCGGCAGCGTCGTTATAGCTGATCATGGTATACGAGCTTCCGTTGAACTGGTACGTAAGCATGATCTGCGAAAGGAGGCGCTGTTTGGTAGCGGCAGCTGCAAGGCTGCTGCTTCCTGCAAGGTCATACGGGTTTGACCAGAGCATCTGACCTGTCACGACGTCCTTGCACATGACCTCACCGGTATAGAACTCGTAGTAGAGCTGATACCTGTCGGTCTCGTATACGAGACCCATGGTAGCGATCTTCTGCTCCGGATCATCGTAACCGCCGTTCATGTAATCGTATATCGGGTCTCCCTCATCATTGAGGTAGTCGTCGTGGGACAGAGTCTTTTTCTCGGTCTCCTCCGTCTGTGCAGTCGTAGTGGTTTTTGAGGTACTGCCTGTTCCGGACGTCTTTGCAGCGGAGGTCGTTGTTACGACGGTGCCGGCAAGCATCGACAGTGAAAGAAGGGCGGTGATTATTCTTTTTGCTTTCATATTTCTCCTCCTCCCTTTACAGTCTGAAGTTCAGCTCTGTCACGATGCCCGCGATGAAGCTGACGATCTTGCCCATAAGACTTGAGAACAGCAGCGCAAGGAACATGAGGAATGCCATTGCAAGAACTGTAAGAAGTATGGTGCAAACGTTTTTCGCCATTGAATAGCCGTGAGTGATCATCGTTCCGAAGAAGAGGAGGATCGCAAGCCAGCCGAAGGCGATAGTGTTGAACAGTGTAAGGATCGTACTCTCGCCCGCGACCATTACGTTGGAGCAGAGCGTGGAGAGGATGGTGAACACTGCAAGAGGTGCAATTGAATAGGAGGTTGCGATGAACACGTCCTTGAAGCTGCCTTCACCGTCAAGAAGTGTGGTAAGGCACCAGTTGGAGACGACCCACAGCATGAGCGGAACGAGGACCGACAGTGCCGCCGAGAAGATGGTGGCTCCGCCTGCGTCCGTACCGCTGAAGATGTAGCCGGTACCGATCGACTGGTAGAAGAACGCGAAGATCGTAACAAGTATTATAATGATACTTGCACGCACGCTTCCGCGCCGCTCATGCTTCAGATCCCAGAAGCCGTCGAACGGGTGGAACACGAGGTGGCATATGTAACACAGCTCCTCCTTGAGGGTCTTGCGTCCGACCTTGAATGCCGCGCGCTTATTGCGCTTGGCAGCGGCGCCGAGTCCCTTGGAGATGAGGAGCAGCACGCCCACGATTATAAGCGGGAGCGTCCAGAACCACTTATTGAGCCACTGGGTTCTGATCTGCTCATATGAGTCGGAGTAGAGCGAGGTGTCATGAGCTGCCTTGAAGTAACTCATTGCGGTCTCGTACTCGCCGTCCCAATGATAATACTTACCGATACCGATATACGCGATATCGAAGTTGTTGTTGCGCTTGAGGATCTGCTTCCAGTTATCGGACGCAGCGTCGAAGTTCATTGCGTCCTGGTCGACGATCGCCTTCATCAGGATATCGCCGTACTCGGTACGTCTGTAAACTGCAAGCGAGGAGTTGCCCTTATCGAGCACGAGCATCTTCGAGCCCTGATATGCGATCGCCTCGACGCTCTTGACGTTACCGGTCTGAGATCCGGTATTGTCGCCGAACGCGAAGAGCAGCTCGCCGGAATAGTTGTAGGTGAAGATCTTCGAGCGACGCTCGTCGATGATCGACCATGTTCCGTTGGGGCCGACTGCCGCGTCGATGATAAGCGACGGCTTTGCATCGTCGTCGAGCTTTACCTCACCGGCAGGCGGGTAGAAGCCGTTACGGTACATGATGTCGATACCGTTCGCGTTGAACTTCTTGACAGGAGCGTACTTGCTGCTCTTATCCTTGTTCTGGATAAGGCTTTTAAGTGTAGACTCATCGATCGAGGAGACGGTTGCGTAGATGAAATCGTCGTCGTCGATATCGATGTTCTTATACTCGGTTGAGACGATCTGCTCAGACTGCGAGATCTGCTGAGCGGACATGAACTTTCTCCAGAGGAGGTCCATAGCGGATACCGTTGCGGACTGCGCACCGATGAATCCGTAGAAGTTCTCGTACTCATCCATAACGATGATACCCTGATAGGTAGTGGATGATACGACGAACATACGTCCGTAGCTGTCAACCGCGACTGCAATAGGCGAGTAGATATCGTCCTGCTCGAACAGAGCGGAGGACGGCTGCTGCACCGACTTTACGTAGTTGTAATCGCGGTCGAACATGACGATACGCGAGTTACTGGAGTCACAGACGTAGATGTAATCCTTTGAAGCGAAGACACCTGCGGGATTGCTGAAAGAATCGGGAACGCCGTGCTCGTTGACGAACGTGGCGATCTCATGCTTGTACTTGTAGTAGCGGTCGAGGACGAGGATGCGGTTCTGTCCGGCATCGGTGATGTAGACGTTCATCTCGTCGTCAACTTCGACGTCGCGGAGGTCGGACATCGGCTCCTCAAGACCGATATAATCGGAGTCGATCGTGTTATCCGGGACATATGCATCCGGAGACTCGAGGATCTCGCCGTCTATCGAATACGTATATGTGATATACGGTGTCATCGCGGAGGCGATACTCGTAAAGATTGCCGCAACAGTCAGGACCGCGAGGATAAGTGATGTAATTTTCTTCATATTTATATATCCTCCTTAGTCCTTCATTCCGCTGGAGCCCATCGTCTCGATGATGTTACTCTGAGAGATAATGAAGACTATAACAGGCACGACGAGCATGATAAGGCTCGATGCTGCGGATGCTCCCTGACGGAGCGTTGTGATCGCGCCCGAACCGGAAAGGATCTGGCTGATCGCGTAGTTGATGGTTTTGAGCTGCTCGCTGTAGATGTAGGGGGATGAACCGGTCGCCCACAGTCCCTGGAAGGAGTAGACGATAAGTGTCAACCAGCCCGGCTTAACAAGCGGCATTGCAATGTAGATGAATGTACGGAACTCGGACGATCCGTCGAGGCGTGCGCTCTCGAGCATCTCGTCGGAGATGTTGGAATCCATGAACTGCTTCATAAGGTAGAGGTTCATGCTCGACGCCCATGCGGGGATGATGATTGCGAAATAGGAATCGACCCATCCGAGCAGCGTCATGATGATGAACGTGATGATTCCGGCAACGGTTGCCGAGAACATCATGGACTTCTGAATCAGCTGGAAGCAAACTCCGCGGCCGGGGAACGGGATCTTCGACAGTGCGTAGCCGCAGAGCGAGCAGATAACGACGTTTCCGGCGACACCTGCGACAGTGATGAACACGGTGTTGAAGATGTACCTTGAGAAAGGCACCCACGACGTGGACATGAGCTGGAACAGGTAGGTGAAGTTTGACATTGTCGGGTTATGAGGAATGATGATAGGCGGGAAATAGAAGAATTCCTCAAGGGGTTTGAACGCGTTCATCACCACATAGAACAGCGGGAAGAACATCAGCACTCCGAAAAGAAGGAGGACGATCGTGATTCCGGTGTCACCGCCCCTCGACCGGTTGAGGACGACGCGGTGATTACGAATTCTCATTTTTTTCATATTACTGTCCTACCTTCTTCAAGAGATGATTGACAAAAAGGTTCGAGCAGAACATCAGGAGGAAGAGGACGATCGCGATTGCCGAAGCATATCCGACCTCCCATCTGACTCCGCTGTACTCGTTAAGGTGCATCTGGAGCGTATATGCGCAGTAATCGGTCGAGGGGTTACCTGCGAGCGACTCAACGATTCCGCCGAAGGTGAACGATCC
>ENA-UOOA01003981-UOOA01003981.1-human-gut-metagenome-genome-assembly--contig:-P61old-NODE-3981-length-17464-cov-3.529152_pt1 | contig 17464 bp, 2 predicted proteins | sample MGYA00242467_ERZ724014 | MGnify/ENA metagenome assembly ERZ724014
ATCCAGGTAGAAAGCGATGGCGTCGTCTCCCGGGATGAGGTTGGCCAGGTCGGATTCGGTCAGGGTGTAGCTGTCTGTGCCCTTGACCACAATGGTGTCTGCAATCCGGTAGGAATCGTTCAGAATTACCTTGTGGGTCAGCGGGGATTCCAGCACAAGCCAGGTGTTGTTGACCGTTTTGGAGGTCTGGTTGGTCCATACCGTCAGGTCCTGGTTCAGCTTGGCAATGTGCACCTCAGCGGTCAGGTTCTTGTTGTAGGGCTTCAGGAAGAGTCCATCGTACTGTGAGCCTGCTGCGGAGCTGTTGCCGGAGAAGTCGCCGCCCTTCAGGCGCACCGTCGCCCCGGACTGCACATAGCCGATGCCGCCGCCCCCCAGGGTCGCAGTAGTGCCGGTGCTGCGGTTATTGGTAAAGGTGCCGCCGTTGAAATTCACCTCTGCGGCAGATTCTGCACTGTTGTACAGGGCAAAGACCGCGCCGCTGTAGCCCAGGTGGTTGTTGCTGAAGGTGCAGTCGTTGATGTTGACCTGATGGGCGCCCGCTCCGATGAGGTACAGCAGACGCGCCTCATTGTCTGTAAAAGTACCGCCGTTCACCGTCAGGGTACACTGGCCTGCACCCGTGACATAGAAGATGGACGCGCCACTGTAGGCCGTGTTGGAGGTGGAATAGGTATCCAGCCCCGTCACCGTCAGATCTTCAATGGTGGCCGTGGCCGTAGCACCGGCGGTGGAGGAGAGATAGATCACGCTGTGGGTACTGCTGCGGACATGCTGCACCACTGTGCCGGACTTTGTGGTGATGGAGCCGCCCTTGGAGACGGAGAAGATGGCGCCGCTGGTCTTGCTCCTGGGCACAAAGGGGCTGTTGCCGTCAATCACAATGTTCTCCGTTACAATGGTACCGCCGCTTACGTTGAAGAAGTAGCTGGTATTGGACTCGTAGCGCATCAACGCCCCATTGGGAATCCCCTCCAGGCTGAGGGTGACCGTCTCCCCTTCCCCAACCGGAATGGCGTTCATCACATAGATGACGTTCTCGCCCTCCGCTTTGGCGTTGGCAGCCAGGATCGCCTTGGCCCGGTCAAAGGTCGCCACGGGAGTCTCCGGCGTCAGGCCGTCGTTTTCGTCGTTACCGGGGTTCACCTTCTGTGTCGGGGAGCTGAGATAAACCGCCGTGCCGATTTTTTGGTTGCTGGCCACGTGGTAAATGCCGTTGTCCGTATCCATGACCGCCTTAAAATAGGGGTCCAGATCGTTTCGCAGACGGTACGCCGCCACGTCTACCTGGGTGATCTTGTAGGTGTTATAGCCTCTGAGCAGGACCGTATTGACGTCAATGTCACTAAAGGCCACCTGCAGCGTGCCGCCCTTCACATTGCTGATGGGCTTTGCCGCATAGATGCCATATGCGCCATTGTAATCATCCACATAGATCTCGCCGATTTCCACAGCATCCTTGGCGCTGTTCAGCACAACCTGGCCGCTCCGCATGGCATAGATCTGGGGGCTGCCCGTCTCCTCTGCGCCGGTGTTGTCCTGAACGGTGCCGCCGGTGAGGTACAGCGTACCATTGCCGGTATAGCTCGTGCTGGCATAGCCAATGGAGATGCCACCGGTGACTGCGCCGGAGGTATTGCCGGTTACTGTACCGCCGTTCATGTTGAAGACGACGCTTTGCAAGGCGCCGATGGTGGCGCCCACCGTGGCATGGTTATCCGTGAAGACGCCGCCGTTGATGGTGAGGGTTGCCGATGTGCTGGAGCCCACTGACAGGGCCGAGCCGTAGCAGGAGTAAGAAGCCGCTGTGCCAGTCTGGCGGTTGCCGGAGAATTCGCCGCCGTTGATGGTGATCTCGCATCCCGCGCCGGCGATGATTCCACCGGTGAAGGCTCCATCGTTGTTCACGATCCGTACGCCGTCATTGACCGTAACCTTGCAGTTGGAATTGGCGTAAATGGCGGCTGTGGTAGAGCCGTGGACACAGTTTTGCACCACGGTCCCCTCGTTCAGGACCAGTTCTGTCCCGGATTCCAGATATAGCATGGCGCCGCAGGCGCTGCCCGTCTTCAGGGCGGGGAACATTTCGCCGCCGCCGTCGATGATGATGTGATCCAGGGTCAGAGTGGCTTCGTTCTGCACATCAATCAGGTAGGTGGTGAGGCCGGTGTTGCGGACCACCTTCCCGTTGGGCAAATCCGCCATGGACCAGGTGGTGTCCTGGGTGATAGGTACCTTGCCGCAGAGAATGATCACAGGATTCTTGGCATCCTTCAGCAGCTCCTTGGCCCGTTCAAAGGTCCGGACCGCCTGCTCCATGGAGGAGCCGTCGTTGGCATCGTCACCGCAGACGCCGTATGCCGGGTATTGGGTGTCGTTGGCGCCCAGGTATACGTAATCCGCCCGGTCGTCCTCCCGCCACATGGCATACAGGTCCAGATCGCTGGTGGTCGCGCGGAGGAAGCTGTATGCATCGGTGAGCGCAGGGTCCGTATACCAGCCGACGAAGAGGTAGCCCTCCTTCTGGGGATCGGCGGGACGCTCCACTCTGGCGTTATACCGCACCTGCTGGGTGTACAGCAGGGTTTCCCCATCCCAGAAGTTGACGGTAAAGTGCTTCACGCCCCACTTGGCGTACAGGGTGATACTTTCGTAGACCGGCTTTGTAAAATCAAAAAGATGCTCCAGGGCAGGCTCCGTGTACCAGCCGGTCACCTCATAGCCGGTGCGGGTGGCCACCGGCTCCTCCACCGTCTGGCCCCAGGGAATCTGTACCGATGCCGGTTCGATGACGGCGGTCTGGGCGGAGACGAAATTCACAGTCAGCACCATGTCCTTGGTGGAGAAGCTTACCGTCACATCCTCATGAATGTCCTTGAGCACAAAGGCAGAGCCGTTTCTGCTCAAGGTGCCGGAAGTAACCTGCACATCGTCCAGCTCATAGCCCACGGTTTTGTCGCCGAAGAGGCTGAAATTCAGCCAGGTCCGGCCGGGTTCCAGGGTGACAGACTCCACCTTCTTCCCATCCACCTTGGCATAACCCTGATCTCCCACAAAGGTGACCGTATAGCTTTCGGGGGGATCCGTGGGAGCAGTGGGGTCCGGCGGATCGGTGGGGTCCGGCGGATTCGGCTTATCCGGCGTCTTCTGGAACAGACCGTGGAATATCACAATGATCTTGGCAGCCTCTGCACGGGTAATGAGATTCCAGGGGCGGAAGGAGCCGTCGGGATAGCCCTCCAGAATGCCGGCCTCTGTGCAAAGCTTCACGGCTTCCTTGGCCCATCCGCTGATTTTCGCCTCGTCCGTAAAGATTCTGGGCTCCACGGTTTTCTTCAGCTCCACCTCCTGGAGGGCCGCAAACCGGGCCAGCATGGTAACTGCTTCCTGACGGGTAATGTCGCCATCGGGGCGGAACCGGCCGTCGCCGTAGCCGTAAACGATTTCATGCTCCGCTGCCCAGAGCACAGCGTTGGTGTACCATTTCCCGGTCCGCACATCGGTAAAGGGATTTTCTCCCTGAACCCCCGGCGTTCCCGCCATGCGGTACAGCAGCATGGCCATTTGCGCCCGGGTCAAATGGCCCTCCGGCACAAACCGGTCCTGCCCCATGCCGTTCATCAGACCGGCATCGTGGGCGGCATAGACATAAGGGAAATACCAGACCTTCTCATTGGTCACATCCACATAGCGGTAAGGCTCCTCTATGGGAATTGTGACGGGAATGGTCTCATGGTCCTGCTTCGGCAGGGTGATGGAGCCCTGATAGACCCCCACCGCACCGGCAAAGCTCAGCTCCAAAATGGCCGTCTCTGCGGCGTAGTCCTCGTAGCAGGTCCAGGCAAAACTCACAGAGGTATCAGAGGTTCCCAGGTTGCTGATTCCCTCGCTGCCCACCAGGGACTTCGCGCCTTTCAGTGTCAGCTCCTTGGGGAATTGATAGACCAAACGGCCATTTCCAGAACCCGCCCCGCCGGGGACGGTCAGTCGTACTGTGACGCCCTCTTGATTCTGCATGGTCACGATCTGGGAAACAGCAGGCTTCGATTCGGCAGCCAAGACGTTTCCGGTCATGCCCAGGAGCAGAGCCAAGACCAGCAGCCAGGAAAAAATTCGTTTGAACATGTCACATGCCATCCTTTCATCCATTCTCTGTGAGGAGCGCCGGCAGCGTCTCCATTTCTGCTTGGACGGGGGCTGTCATCACAGAAGCCTCCATGGCACGGACCAACCGCTCCGCCGTGGCGGTAGCGCCGGCCTGGACTTCCAAGCCAACCACAGGCCATACATCCGCGCCAAAGTTGCCCAGGTTGGCAACCGCGCCACTGTTCAGATCCAGAGCCACCAAGTCGGTCTGCTCACCGGACCACAGGGAAGCATACAGATAAGCGCCATCTGTGGCGATGGAGGAGAAGTACCAATTTTCTTCTGTGGTAAATCCCAAATTGGTTAACTTCTGAGGTGCGGTACGCAAAATGTCGTCGCCCTCCTTCGTAAAGCCAACGGTCCAAACGTTGCCCTGAGAGTCCAACAGCAGGCAGAAGTCCAGGAGGTTCTCCGCCTCATCCTTCTGACTTCCGGCATAGGCAATGCCCACCAGTCTGGCGCTTCCAATGGAGCTGGAAAAATCCCAGGCTCCGTCGTAATTGCCCGTGGCAGTATTCACCACAGCCACGTAGTTGCCATAGGTGGCGAGCACAGAGCCGTCTACCAGATTGGGGCACCAGGTCATGTCGGTATAGCCAATTTCAGAGGTTCCGACTTTGGTCAGCGTATATCCGTTGGAAACTGTGTAAAGGGTGGAAATCAAGGCTTGGTCCGCGCCTTCCTCCTGGGTTGCTGCGTAGGAGACCCCCTTAGGACCGGCTGTCATGGCCATGAGGGGCTGCCTACAAGGCGATTCGGTCAGCTTGGTGTAGGAGGGAATGGTATCCGTCCGGAAGGAGCTGAACCAGACCTGGCTGTCTGCATCCCAAACCAGGCCGGTGAGTTCTGTCTTCAGTGCCGTGACGGTGACGGTGCAGGTGGCAACCGCCTGGGGATTGAGCACAGAGGCGGCGGCAATGGTGCAGGTGCCGGTTCCGGTGGCAGTAATAACCCCGTCTTGAACCGTGGCCACCTTCTCATCGCTGGAAACCCAGGTGCACGCCCGGTTCACCACCGTCCAGGGCTTGGCAGAAACCTCCAGGGTGAAGGTGCCGCCCTGCAGCATAGAGACCTCACTCTGGCTCAGGGAGATTTCCTGCACATCCTGAGAGGGTCCAAAGATGCTGGTTGTCTTTTTGGGGATGAACAGACCGGCCAGCTCGTGGGTGCCGAAGTCGCCCACAACGGTAGGCTTACCGGTCTCCAGATCATAGGTGAGCAACCGGCCCACGTAGCCGTTGCCTGCCTCGTTGTAGCCGTAGTTGGCATGGTACAGCTTGCCGGTGTTGTGGTCATAGGCCATGGATTGGATAAAAACAGTGGAAACTCCGGTTGTGCTAGGAGCTGCCTGCACCTGGAAGCCCTCCTCACTCAAGGTGAAGGAGTACAGGCGGGAATTGCTGACGTGATTGGTCACACCATAGAAGGTTCCTTCTGTGGAACAGGCCAGGGTCTGCAAATTGTCGCCCGCCGGCAGAGGGATGATACCGATCTGCTCTACCGATCCCATCAGCGGGTCCAGGGTGTACAGGTAGTTCTTGGTGCAAAGGGCGTACAGCTTCCCGTCTGCATAATTGTAAGCCAGATCCAGCACATTGCTCAGCACATTCAGGGTCTCAATGTAGGTCTGATTCTCCAGATCCTCCAGAGGGGCCACGCAGAAGCGGCGGTCTTTGTCTATGGTGAAGACATAGCCATCCATGTACTCTGCGGCGTAAATTTCGCCGGTTGCAATCTTCTTGGCATTCTCCACCGCCTCCGGGCGGAAGGTCAGCCAGCTGTTGTCAAAGGTGTCGTTGGCATAAATGAACTCGGTGACATCGCCATCCTCTTCCCCGCCACCCAGGGAAACCTGGTAGGCCGTAACGTTTCCGGCATAGTCCACCGCCATGATAACCACATCCGAGGCAGTCACTTCGGAAATGTCCACTTCCACCTCTGTTGCGGCGCCCAGTTCTCTCTGGTCCGCACCCTGGCGAGCCAGATATTCCGTCTGACGGGAATTGGCAACCAGGATAGCCGCCACATACCGGTCATCCTGGGCGGTGATGTTCAGCTTCGCCGCACCGGTCACCAGATTGCGGGAATAGGTGGCGTCCAGAATCTCCGGAGCGGTGTTATCCACCGTGAGATAGGTGTCCCAGGACGCGCCACCGGCCAGGGTCCCAACCACTTCGCCTGTTTCACGATCCCAGTTGTACTCCGGAATGGCGTAGACAGAAACCTTCACCCGGGTGCCCTCCGGCAGTGGCTTGCCCTCTGCGTCCGTTACACTCCAGCCAAGGGCGGTGCTGGTGACCGTATTGGCCCAGGCTCCGGCACTGGCGTTGTAGAATGCGCCATATTGCGCCCCCTTCTGAACGGTCTTGTATACCTCGCCGGTTTCGGCGTTGGAGATCTCTGCATACATATTGCCGCCGGCATAGGCCGCCGTGATGGTGGTCTTAGAGTTGATGGCAGTCCGGTCTGCCAGGTAGGTGCCGTCTGCGGCATAGGGATTGGCCGTCAGATAGTAGGAACTATTCATCACCAGAGCATTGGTGTATTGGGGCCCCACATAGGGGTAGGCCGTCTCATCGCCGCTGTCCTCCAAAGCGATGTACTTATCAAACATAGACGGCTCCGTCCAGCTGCCGTAATAAGCCAGCATGGGCAGGGAGAGCTCTGCAGCCGCCCCATCGGGGTCGGTGGCATAAATGAAGCCCTCTACATAGCAACCGTTGGCGTAATGCTCCGCCAGATAGGCACGGTCCACCTCAGACAAGGTCACAACGGCATGCACCTGAATGGACTTACCCGCCTCCACCACATAAGACTGACTCAGGACATCCACCACGTCCTTTTCTCCCTGGAGGCTGCGCATGTAGATTTTGACATCCTTCGTGGTGATTTCTCCGTCGCCGTCAAAGTCATACTTGACTGTATCCTCTTCGGACAGGGATTGGGAATTGGTTTGGTTGGCAACCGCCAGCAAAGCCTCCGCATCCTTTATGTCCGCTTCTCCGTCGCCGTTCAGGTCATAGACGTATCTCACAGCAGCGTCGGTGGTAAAGGTCACCTCCGGCATCAAGCCATAGGCGGAATCGGACATGTAATCCTCCCCATCCACCGTCTCCACCGCCATGGTGTTGATGCTAGCACGGAAGGCGTAGTCTGCCGCCTCCTTGGAAAGGTTGTTGACAGTGAAGTCAAAGGCATACACGCCGGTGCGCTGAGGATCATCTCCCAGGTTGACCTTGGCCTTGCCGTCGGTGGCCGACTTGCCATCTGTCAACAGATAGGCCGGGGAAGTCACCGCCGCGTAAACATTGGCCAGGCCGGAGCCCTGCTTTCGGGGAGAGTACTCCACATTCCCCTCCTCCACCAGAGGAACAGCGGTAGACAGCAGCAGCGCCTGGCTCAGAGCGCGGACGGTCAGGCCCTCCTGCCGGTTCAGGCCCTGCTCCTTCACGTACTGGGCCACCACCGCCGCCATACCGGTAACGCTGGGGGCAGACATGGAGGTACCGGACATGTTGCCATAGGTCCCATTGTTCAGGGTGGACCAGATGTTGCCACCGGGGGCGGTGATCTCCGGCTTCAGGTCCAGATTGCCGGGAACACCCCAGGAGGAAAAGCTGCTGGGAAGGTAGCCGCCGGGGGCGTCCTGAACGGTCTGGACCTGGTTGGCAATGACCATTTTGCCACTCCACAGTCCATCCTCCCCCTGCCGGGAGGCAGCCAGGATCATATCACCGTAGGCTTTGTCCAGCATGATCGCCGGATTCTTGTAATTGTAGCCGGACATGTTCATGTTCAGAGAGCCGGCGGCATTGTTGTACACCACCGTGGCGATGGCCCCGGCCTCCACAGCCCGGTTGGCTTTCTCAAAGAAGGACACACCACCGCCCCGGGAGATGAGCACCACCTTTCCGGTGAGGTCCAGCCCGGCGAAGTCCTCTTCCGCGCCATAAACATGGGTACCGGTTACAGGATCGCCCAGAAACACATAGTCGTACTCAGACCCGGAATGGTCCTCTGTGGTGTCCAGGGTCCAAAAAGCCCGCATACCATAATCATCGTAGGTATCGGAGTAAGCCGCAGCCATGCCATTAAACACCGGCATCACACCGGTCAGACCCGCATTATCCACAGAGGCCACCGTGAATGCATTGCCGAAGGCGCCGGGAGAGCCTACGGTGTCGATGACCGTATCTCCTGTCAGCTGCATTTTAAGCCCCGTGGCGTTATACTCCGCAAAGCTGTACTTATTACCAGCAGAAATGGTCACCACGGTATCGGAATTTACCAGACTGTCAAAGAGGGCGTCATAGTTGCTGTAGGTATGACCAGCCGAAGAAGAGCCCAGAGACAGGTTCACTGTGTCACAGTCCAGCAAAATTGCGTCCTCAATGGCCGCCATGTAGTCCGAGTCATATGCGCCGCCACCCCGGCCGAACACCTTCATGGGCAGCAGCTGGGCGTCGGGCGCAATGCCCACCACACCGTTGGCCTGCCGGGCAGCCACCATATCTCCGTCGGCATCCTTAGACCACACATAGGTGTTGGCCGTGGCAATGCCGGAGACGTGGGTACCATGGTCGCCCTGGCTGTCGTTATCGTGGGTCACATCCAGATCCTCGTCTATGTAGTTAAAGGCGAAGGGAACCTTGGCCGAGCGGTAGAGGTCCCCTGCGGTGAGGCCGGCATAGAGCTCTGCCGCGTGGAGCTTAGGCAGAACCTCCGCCACCTCCTCCGCCGTCAGCAGATTGTAGTCCGCCATATCCTTGCCAAACCGGGCGGCTGACAGCTCCAGCCCGTGGAGGAAGCAGCTCTCGTCAAAGCTGGGATGATCCAGATCCAGGCCCGTATCAATAACCGCAATTCGAGAGCCTGCGCCGGTGTAACCATCCGCCCAAGCGCTGTAGGAGCCCACCATGGTGCCGGAAGTGGCGGTGTCCGGTGACTCCTCATCCAGCTCATACCGGTTTTCCACATAGACCTCCCGGACATATTCCAGAGCCTCGATTTTTGCAATTTGGTCGTAACGAACCGTGGTCGCCACACCGTTTACGCCCAGGGTGAATTGATACTGAACCTGCAGCTGCTGGCCCAGGGCACGGTTTACTGCCGCCATAGCCTGTGCCTGCTTCTTCTCCAGTGTGGCACGGTAGGCCATGGCGGAGGCATTGCGGGACAAGCCGCTGGTGGAATAGCCTTTTTCAATCACAGGCTCTTCCTGGAACATGATGATGACACGTAGATTTTCATCCGGTGCCGGGGTATCCAGTTCCGGCAGCTCCGCTGTCTCTGCCTGCAGAGCTTCAGCCGCTGCGGGAACCTCCTGCAGCTGGATGTCGTGAGTCTCGCTTACAGCAGCTGCAACGGGGATGCAGCTCAGCAGCAAGCAGAGCACCAAAACAAGCGCCACAAGATGCCGGGGGTGGGTTCTTCTCATGGGGATCATCCTTTCTGTCGTTCTGTCTGTCAATTTGTCAGACTATTCCAATTATATGCTATTTCACTTGCAAAATCAAGCAAAAAGGAAGAAAGGACATGGCAGTCACATGTCCTTTTTCTGTGGACAAATCCCGGCGCCCTTTTGGGACAGCTGCAAATATGCAGCAATCAAAAGCGCGCGAATTCGCCCGATCCCGCAGCCACCGGCCAGCCTCCTTCTGCTGGTGCGTCCGGGAGGCCGCACCCTACACACCACGGAACAGTACGCTCCTTAGCTGTACCCATATGCCGGGGAATTGCCCCAAAAACGTGAAACAGGGCCTGCCTCCAACGAGGCAGGCCCGTATGGGTCAGTTTGCTATGGGGATCAGGCTTCCACGGGCGCCATTACATGCCTTGGCAATAGCGCAGGAAAACGGTGGCAACCTGAGCGCGGGTGGCGTTGCCCTTCGGATTCAGCAGGCCGTCCATACCGGTGATGAGGCCGGTTTTCACAGCCCAGGCCATGGGCGCTTTGGCAAAGTCGTTCACGGCCTGCGCATCGCCAAACTCCGTAAGATCATAGCTGCCGGTTACGTCCTTGCCGGAGAACTTGGCATACCGGTATAGGAAGGTCACCATCTGCTCCCGGGTCACTGCCATGTTGGGGGCAAAGGTGGTATCCGTCATGCCCTTGGCAATGCCGTGCTCCGCCGCCCATACCACAGCCTTGCCGTAATACTGGTCCAGATCCACATCCAGGAAGGGGGTGACAGCCTCGGTCTCAGGCTCTCCTGCCAGCCGGTACAGGGTGGTCACCAGCTGGCCACGGGTCAGGATACCGTTGGGCAGGAACATGCCGTTGCCCACGCCATTCATGATGTGGCGGCTCACGACAAAGTCCACGCCTTCATGATACCAGCGGGTGGTATCCACATCCTGGAAGTCCTTGGAGGGGCAGTTGTCACTGCAAGCCGGCAGAACGTGGGTCTCCACTTCCTTGCAGACGGAGCAGGTCCGGGTCTCCAGGCCGGCGGTGAAGCAATCGGGTGCCTGCTCCACAGCCCATTCGCTCCAGCTGTGGCCCTGGGCAGGAGTGATGGTGTCACGGTAGGTCACACCGCAAACGGTGCAGGTGTGCTCGGTGTAGCCGCCTGTGGTGCAGGTGGGAACCACCACCGTGTCGCGCAGGGTGTGGCCCTTGGGAGCGATGACCTCGCCCCTGGTCACCAGTTCATTGCAAACAGTGCAGTAGATGTCGCCAGTGTAGCCGGCCTCGGTGCAGGTGGCCTCCTTGGCGTTCCGAATCTCCGTGACGCCATGGCCGGAGGCGTCCACAAATTCATCCCGGTAGGCATGTCCACAGACGGTGCACTCGTGGAGGGTATAGCCTTCCTCCTCACAGGTGGGCTCTACAACGGTCAGCTTGTAATCGTGGCCCTTGGCGGGTATCTCCCGGGTCTCCATCTCCTGGCAACGCTCACAGGTCCGGGTCTCCTGACCGGCCTCCGTGCAGGTGGCTTCCTTGCTCACGGTCCAGTCGCTGAAGCTGTGGCCCAGGGCCTCAACCTCCCGGGTCTCCTGGGTACCGCAGACGGAGCAGGTCCGGATTTCCTCACCTGCTTCGGTGCAGGTGGCTTCCTTGCTCACGGTCCAGTCGCTAAAATCGTGGCCCTTAGCCGGGATCACCTCACCCTTGGTGAGGAGCGTGCCGCAATCGGTGCAGTAGGTGTCACCGGTGTACCCTTCCTCGGTACAGGTGGCGTCCTTTGCATTCCGAACCTCGGTATTGGCATGGGCGAAATTCACCTTCAGCTTTTCCACATAGCCGGGCTTCGTATCATTGAGCTCCTTGTGGGTGACAGTAATCTCAGAATTCTGCGCCATACCCTCTTTTACCACAAATGTAAGCTCTGCAATGGACCTATAATAGAAGATGCTGCTCCACTTGGCGTAGCCAAAGGTCAAGGTACCGTCCCCAGTGACATATGCATTGTGGTCGCCTGCTACCTGGATGTCCCGCAGCTCCAGGGAAGTTGCATCATACTCCACAGTCACCAGGCCGTTGTTGGACCTGCTATCGCTGCCCTTTTTATTCTTGGCCGTGATCTGCACCGTGACGGTCTTCTCGTCTGCGCCAACGTTGGACTTCGCTTGAGGCGCCAGTTCGTTTTCAGCCACAGACTGCCCCTCCACGCTGGAGGCCGCATTCGCCAAATCCTGAGCAGAGACCGCCTCTGCCTTCACCTTCCGGGCGTTCGTCAGGGTGCGGACAGCCGTCCCGGCATCAGTTCCGGCAGTTTCATTGCTCTTGACTTCATACAGAGCCGCGGGCCAAACATCGTCTCCAAAGTTGCCAAGCAATGTGGCGTCGCAGTAGCCTACCGTATGATCCATGGCAATGCGGTAGAGATTGTTGGTTTGGCCGGTAAAGGCGGACAGATACAGATACCCATCCTCGCCGACCACCATGGAAGAGAACATATTGTTGCCGCTGTTGTCGCCCAGGAACTGCTCATTCAGATTGCTTTCATAGCAGCTCAGAAGCGCGGTAAATTCTCCCTCCTCCTGATAGACGCTCCAGTTCCAGAAATGGCCGGAATTATCCAGGAGGACAAAGTGCTCTGTGTCAAAGGTTTGGCCCTCAAATTCCACCGTTTCCGCACCTAGACTGGTGGCGGCAACCAGATAGGTGGCGCCCACACTGGGCAGGTATTCCTGCAGGTTGAAAGCTGCGCCGGACAGCTTCATGGGATTCTCAGGAACCAGGAAGTAATAGTAGTAGATGCCGGATACCAAGGGCGCCTCTGCCGTGGAGAACCGCTGGCTGTACACCAGATCCCACAGAGGAACGCCTGCGCCGTTGGCAGCAGTGTCCACCGACTTGCCGGTGGCCGGATCCACCTTGTGCATGCTCCAGGCGTCCGTGGTGCTGTCCACAACGTACAGTATGTTGTTCACAGGATCCTTGGTCACGGAGCTGAGATAGACATCCAGGTCTGCAGTCTTCTGCCAGGCGCCTTCCTGCTCCATATTCCAGGAGAAGAGCTGGGCTTTTCCATCGGGATCCTGGAGGGCGCCCTTCAGGGTGATCTCCAAATTCTTCACTGTGACATGACAGGAAGCCGTAAAGGCAGGATTCAGAACTGAGGTGGCGGTAATCACTGCTTCGCCGGGAACCAGGCCTGTGACAACGCCCTTGTCATTCACCGTAGCAACCTCCGGATTGGAGGAGGTCCAGGTAACGCTGCGATCCGTTACGGTCCAAGGCAGCACCGAGGCGGACAGCGTCTTGGTGGTGCCCTTCAGCAGGGTGAGAGATTCGTCCGAAATCTGAATGCCGGTGATTTGGTCCGTGGGTACAACCCAGTCGCTTCCGTCTGTCTTTTCCGGGATAATCAGGCAGGACATCTGATACCCCAGGTTGCTGGAGGTGGTACGGGTACCGGCAACCGGATCAATCTCCTCCAAGAAGGTGTACGGAACCACAGTCCCCAGGACATTCGCATCGTAGTGGCTGAGCCAGTACAGCATTCCTGTGTTGGGATCCATCTCCATGGTCTGTTGACCGTTTGTACTGCCGATGCCGCTGACGATCTGCTTCGTACCGGTCAGCTCATTCTCCGTGAGCATGGCCAGGAACTTATAAACATCCCTGGTATTGAGTTCGCCGTCGCCGTTAAAGTCCGCATGTTCCCCATTGGAAATGGAGGCCCGGGAACCGGTCACATATTCCATCAGTGCCTGCACATCGTCCGTTGTCACCTGCCCGTCGTCGTTCAGGTCGTAAATCAGGGGGATCTGATTCAGGACGCCGTTCATGGTGAACTTCCAGACGTGGAAGTTACCCCGCTGGTTGCAGTAGAAGTTGCCATCTGCATCGCAGGCCAGGGTATCCGAAGGCACGGGCAGGGGGCCCACAATCTCCGTGGCCCCGGTGAATTTGTCCACCGTCACCAGCTTGTCATTGGCAACGCCATAGATTTTTCCGTCGGCGGGGTTATAAGCCATATCCGTCAGAACCATACCCAGATTGGCAATCTTAGTGGTATTGGCCAAATCATCCTCCGGCATAATGTACAGGTCACCTGTCTTGGTAGAGGCCAGCACATAGTGGTCTACAATGGTCGCCGCATAGAAGGTCTGGCTGGCATCGGTATAGGGCTTCAGATCGTCCGGGGTGGGCTCCTTGGTTATGCTGGTCCAATACCCGGCGTCCAGATTGAAGGCAATCATGCCGGGCAGAGGCTCCGGCTCGCCAATCTGCATGTCCACCTTATAGGTGGTGGTGTTTCTGGCATAGTCCATGATCTGGAGGAGGAAGCCCTTGCCGTTGACACCAGTCAGATCCAGGGTATACTCCGCCTCTTCGCCAGGCTCGATATCCTGCTTCGCCCCGTCATAGGTCAGGACCTTGGTACCAGACAGATTATACAGGGCCACAGCAGCCACATACTGATTGTCGCTGGCCGTCACCTCAATGGCGTTCCGGGTGAAGCTCAGAGAGGCGTCCTTCACCACAGGAGCCGTGTTGTCCACCACCATGGGAATCCGGAAGGAGGCGCCTTCGCCCAGAGCATCCCAATTCACCACAGCTTTGCCCTCTGCATCGTAAGAGACATAATACTCCGGAGCCATGGTCAGTGCGAGCTCCAGACGGTCACCCTCTGCAGCGCCCTTGGGGAGGAACTTCGTATTGAGGCGGTAGTTGGTATTCATCCAGTAGCCGCCATTGGTGAAGTAGAAGGCAGATGCAACAGCGCCCTGCTCCGACTGCATGATGACCCGGTCTTTCGTCAGGTTTTTGGCGGAGACACGAGTAGCTGCAGCATTTCGGATGAGCACAAATTGAAGCTGCGTAATTTGGTCGCCATTCTCGCTGTTGATGGCGTTGCGCTCCGGCAGATAGCGTTCATCGGGCACAACGGGGTTGCCGCCAAAATAGGCGGTTTGCGAGCTTTCCCCATAAGCCACAACTGCAGCATTGCCCTTCATGTCTCCCAGATAAGGAGCCCGAGTTTCCTCCCCCGTCAGATACTCCATGCGGGAGCCCACATCGAACATGGAAGCATCCGACCAGTTGCCGTAGAAGCCCAGAACCGGGATGGAGTGGGTAGTGCCCACTGCGCCGTCATCTGTGGTCACACCTTTGACAAATACATAGCCCTCAATGTAAGCGCCATTGGGATAATCCTGGTTCAGGGCAGTCTTCTGCTCCTGCGTCAGGACTGCTGTAACCTTCACGTCGACAGAACTGCCGGCAGGAACCGTGACCGTATCGCCTGTGCTGAATGTCACCTCAGCGTGGAGACCGGTGGTCCAGGTGTTCATGTAGGAGATCCCCTCATCCGTAAACAGATCCTGGGTAAAGAGATCCCCAGACAGAGCGTAGGTCTGCTCCGACTCTGTCAGGTTGAAAATGGAGAAGGAGAACTCGTAGCGGCCGGTCTTTTCCGGGTCGTCGCCCAGCTCCGCCTTGATTTTGCCATCGGCATAGGACTTCGTGGCGTCCTCGCCCATGAGAATGTAGCTGTCCGCAGAGACCGCCGCGCCCACATTGGCAAGGCCGGCGCCCTGGCGCAGGACGGGATAGTAGCCGTCACCCAGGTCATTGCCTTCCGCATCCTGGCCAAAGTCCTCCAGCTGCGGCACAGCCGTGGACATGAGCAGGCTCTGAGCCAGCTGACGGGCGGTGTGGCCGGTCTTTTCCTCCAGCCCCGACTCACGGATGTACTGTCCAACCAGAGCAGCCATACCGGCCACCTGAGGAGCGGCCATAGAGGTGCCGGACATGTTCTCATAGCTCTCGCCGCCGGGAACAATTCCATCCACGGAGTAGATGTAGCCGCCGGGGGCGGTAATCTCAGGCTTCAGCTCCAGAGAGCCGGGAACGCCCCAGGAGGAGAAGCTGCTCATGGTATTGTACTCCTTCGGCCGAATCTGAGAGCCGACCTTCACCTCTACCGTCAGCTTGCCTTCATAGTAGAGAACCTTGCCTGCCTCGTTGGTCACAGGAACGGCGTTGGCCTTCATCAGGGCGCCATCCTCCTGAGTCACGGAGACGCAGGGCTGGGTGTACTGATAGTCCGTCAGGTCCATGTTGATGGTGCCAGCCGTGTTATTATAGATAATCGTGGCGATAGCTCCAGCCTGAACGGCGTAATTACCCTTCTGGAAGAAGGAGATGGAGCCACGGGAGCAAACTGCAATGGCCCCCTTCAGAGCATCGCCCACGGCGGCCCACTCCGCTTCCGTACCGAAGCCGTCAATGAAGATATATCTCTGTTCTCCGGGGATGGTGGTGAACGGCTCGTTCATATACTCGTAGCTCTGGGTGTAGAACACCGCATGCTCGCCCACGGACAGGTACTCGCCAGTGGAGCCTGCATTGTCGATTGAAGCCACGGCCAGGGAGTTGGTGTAGGAGCCGGGCACGCCATCGGTCTGCATGCTCACATCGCTGGCATACAGATAGCTGCTGCCATGCTTGGCGTTCTCCACCCAGGAGCCGGAGTTACCGGCGGACATGGTCACCACCGTGCCGGCCTTGGTCAGATTCTCCAGAATGGCCTGGTAAACCGCAGTGGCATTCCTGGAGGTACCAGGACTGCCAGAACCCAGCGACAGGTTCACAGAGTCACAGTCCAGGACAATGGCATCCTCAATGGCGGCCATGTAGTCAGAATCGTAAGCGCCGCCTCTGGTTCCGAATACCTTCATGGTGATAAGCTGAGCATCCGGTGCGACGCCCTGGGTGCTCACCGCCTCCAGCGCCGGGGTGAAGGTGCCATCCCCCTTGGGAATGTACCGGTTTGCTGTGGCGATACCGGCCACGTGGGAGCCGTGCTCACCCTGGGTGTCGTTGTCATGTACCACATCCAAGTTCGTATCTACATAGTTAAATGCAAAGGGGAGCTTGGTGTTGAGGTATGTCTGCTCGGGCTGATAATTGAAACTGCTGATGTTCAGCTCCGGCCAAACCTCTGTAATCTCCGCTACATTCAGGAGATGGAGACCCTTCACATACTCCTCCGCCGTCTTTCCGGCCCGGACTGCATCCTGCTCCAGGGCGTAGTCAAAGGCGCTGCTGTTGAAGGACTGGTGGTCGGTGTCGGTACCGGTGTCGATGATGGCGACCCGGCTGCCAGCACCAGTGTAACCAGCGGTCCAGGCGATGGGAGAGCCAATCATCTCGCAGGAGGTGCCCATATTGGGATCTACAGGCAGATCGGTCTCAGCCACATCTGGCTCATACCGGGTCTCAATCACAACCTCGGCCACCCCGGGGATCTTCTCCAGGGCTGGAATCTGGCCATAGGCCACGTTGGCAGAGATGATGTTGGCAGCCAGGGTCAGGTTCCAGACCACATCCAGCTTCTCGCCCGTGGCCTTCTCAATCTTGGCCTGTACGCCGCTCTGCTCTTTGACGAGTCCCGCGCGGTAAGACATCGCCGCATTGTTATGCGCAATGTCTTCCGTAGCGAAGCCTGCCCCAACGGTGGAGGCTGTTTCCATCACAATCGACACACGGACCATATCGGTATCGGCATAGTCCGCTTCCTCCGGTTCCTCCACCGCCTGCTCCTGCAGACTGGCGGAAACCGCGCTGTTGTCTACCTGCGTCAAGCTGAGGCCTGTACTGCTGGAACCGGCAGCGCCCACAGGGGCCGCGAAGCCGCACAGCAATGCCAAAACCAGCAGCATGGAAAGCAGGCGGGAGGGCAAATGCATCTTTTTCATACGCGTTCTCCTTTTTCGTTGATTCCGGTTTCCCGGCAAATTATATCCACGCAGTTTCCTGCGGCAGATATCCCTCAAAAAAGCAATGCCGTCAACTTAAGCCCTGCCACCTAAGATGAACTGGAACGGCAGCTCCCCTGTCTTCCCCCCGGGGGGAAGA
>ENA-UOOA01003982-UOOA01003982.1-human-gut-metagenome-genome-assembly--contig:-P61old-NODE-3982-length-17461-cov-7.639607_pt1 | contig 17461 bp, 12 predicted proteins | sample MGYA00242467_ERZ724014 | MGnify/ENA metagenome assembly ERZ724014
CTCTAGCGGATGGTAGTTCCTGTTTTTCCTTCATAGCCCTCTTTGGCATGAGCCATATCAGTAATCACAGTGCTCCGGCCTTCCCCTTTCTCGATAAAGGAAATACCTGCTTCGATTTTGGGAAGCATGGAACCGGAAGCAAACTGGTTCTCTTCAATGTATTTCTTAGCGTCCGCTACAGTGATGCTGCCAAGCTTCTGCTCATTTACCTGACCGTGGTTCAGACTTACGTTCTCTACACTTGTGAGAATCAGAAGAGTATCGGCATTTAATTCTTCTGCAAGAAGTCCTGCGGCAAGATCTTTCTCAATGATGGCACTGGCACCGTGAAGGTTGATGCCCTGCTCAAGCACTGGAATTCCACCGCCGCCGGCTGCGATAACAACCTGGTCTGCATTGAGAAGTGCTCGTATAGTCTCAAGCTCTACGATTCTCTGTGGCTTCGGAGCTGCTACGATTCGTCTGTATCCGCCATCAGCAAGTCTGGTGACAAAGTTTCCTTTTTCTTCCTCTGCTTCAGCTTCTTCCTCAGTGAGAACACGTCCGATAATTTTCTCCGGATCTGCAAAAGCGTCGTCATATGGATCAATAACAGTCTGGGTAAGAATGGTAGCAACAGGTTTGTAAATTCCGCGGCTGATAAATTCAGAGCGGATCGCATTCTGAAGGTCATATCCAATGTAGCCCTGGCTCATTGCGGAGCAGACTGACATAGGAGCGAATGTATAATCCGGGTGTGTCTTTCCAAATTCATTCATTGCAGTGTGGATCATGCCAATCTGTGGGCCATTGCTGTGGGAGATTACCACCTTGGCACCCTCTTCAACAAGATCTGCGATTGCTTTTGCTGCGGCTTTGGTGGCTACTTTCTGCTCTGGAAGTGTGGTGCCGAGAGCTCTGTGACCTAATGCAACTACTACGATTTTTTCACTCATAGGAGATACCTCGTTTCTGTCAAGAATATAATGCGGATATCAGAGTTAAGTGGATTACTGTGAAAGTATTCACAGCAACATGAATGATTTCTCCGGACATCCTTGTGTAATATCTTCCATTATAAAAGCTAAGGGTGGGAATTGCAATAGAAAAGTCCTTGAAACAGGAAAAGCCATCCGCATCAGGCAGATGGCTCATTTCCTATATTTTTGAGGGGGGAGATAGAGAGTGGTTTTTCATCTATCCAAAATTCATTATATCGGCAATTTGTGAGGAAAATGTGTCTCAAATCTAAAAGAAATCGAAAAAATATGAAATGAAAATAAAATCCGACCCTTTATTGCATTTAAAGACCAAGTGTGGTAAAGTAAACCTATCTTGTTTCTGCATTCTGCAGAAAAGAATTTCTACCGCGCCGGTTCGGCGCAAGATAACCCGTTTTTTTGAAGGAAACCTGTTAACCTGGGCGTTTTATACGCTTTTTTGAAAATGGATGCATACAATGGCAAGGCAAATTTGCTTCGGAATGCTGTGAATAGGATCTGTTTAAGTGAGAAAGGTGTGATTCCCATGTGCTGTCAGTGACTCATTTATATGGTGATGTCGCCAATAGGCGGCAAGTCTGTTTTGTAAAATAGTAGTTTAATAACAGAGATTAGTGAAAAATAGGGGTAGAAAAGGAGAAGTTATAATGAAAAACAGAATATGGAAAAAGATACTGGCAGTGGGAGTAAGTCTGCTTGCAGAAGCTGGGATGCTGGTTGGATGCACGGCGCAGCCGGCAGTGGCATATGGAGCAGAAATGGAAGGCGGGTTATCTGTTGCCCAAGATGCGGCATGGACAGATTTACAGAAATTTCAGGCGGTGGTTTCTGTAAAGGCAGATGGGCTGGCGTCACTTACGTGGGAAAATGAAAACCAGGAATATGAAAGTGGCGATGAAAATTTATTCAGCAGTGGAAATCAGGACGAGAGCCTGGAAAATGATCAATATGATTTTTCGGATGAAACAATACCTCATCCAACATCTTACGAACTGGTAGTCTGGCTTTCTGAATATTTTCAGCCAGATGCTTCGTTTATGGCACCTGAAGGCTGCCTGAAAGAGGAGCTTCCTATCGAGACTGCTGACGGAAGATCCAGCAGTATAACCGGATTCCGCTGGAAAATAAATCCGGGAGAACAGGGCAAACAGCTGAAAATTCCGGTTACCTTGCGGGATGAATATCGTTTTCCAGCAGAAAAACATACAGTTCCTACCTGTCAGGATATTTTGCATACAAATGGTGCTATAAGCGGAGAAGAAAATGGAGGCGGAGTTTACATTGTAAAAAAAGTGGAAAATGAAAAAAACATTTTGTGTAAAGCTTTATCTAAGAATCTGGAGATACCAGCTGCATACATGGATTTTTTAGTGGAGATGGAAGCCAGGGAAAAGGAGCTTTATACTGGGAAACGCATTCATATGGTCGTGAATCTGACTAATAATGGTCAGATACCTTTTTATAAAATATCCCTTCAGGCAAAAATAAAAGAACAGGAACTGGTACCTGTGTGGGAAAAAGAGCCTGGCCTTGAAGTTTCGGAAAGTGGTGCAGTGCTGGAATGCCTTTCCGCAGGGGAAACACGAACCCTGTCTTTTTATATAGATCCGGACATGGATCAGAAAAGTAATCTGGAACTGGAGCTTTTTGCAAAAACAGAAAATCCGGTTTTGCTAGAGAAAGCTGCAGAAAAACAGTTAACATTACAGCAGGGAAAAGCCTCTTTTACGGTAAAGAAAACAGCTGACTGCGACAATGCCAGCCCTGGGGAGACTGTGACTTATCAGATCAGTATTCACAATACCGGAGAGGTGACTCTGCATTCCGTAGTTACTACAGAACGTTTCGGGCTTGCCGGAGTAACAGCTACTTTTCAGGAACAGAGGGGTATAACCCTGAATAAAAGCAGAACTCAGGCGAAAATCCCGGAAATCGCACCTGGTGGCTGTGTGAATTTAAAGGCAAAAGTTGTACTTCCAAAAGATCTGAAAGACCAGAACCTGATGAATCAGATTATTGTAGTTACTGACGAGACTGGTGAGGAAAGCGCAGTGCGGGATCAGGCAACCATCCGCGTGGAAGATAAGGAGAAGGATAGTAGTGGAAATGGGAGCGGAACCGGAAATGGAGATGGAACTGGTATAGGCAGTGGGAACAGCGCTGGCACCACAATGGCTGCGTCCACCTCTCCAAAAACAGGGGATTCTTCCCACAAAGAGCTGTTTCAGGTACTGATTCTGCTTTCGTTTCTTTTTTCTGCTGCAGCTGCAAGAAGAATGTTTGGAGGCAATTTCCACAGATGACCCGTGAATGGAAACTACTATGTGAGGCGAACGGTTACTGTTTTTTAACAGGAAAGATTGAAAACAAATTCTGTGTGTGATATTCTATAAAAGAGTATGCGTTGCTGTATGATGTCACCAGATTAGAGCGTATTTGAAAAAGGCTTTCTGCAAGACGCGCAGATTGCGTGAATGATTTTTAAACAGGCTCTGGAGCGTGATTTTAAAGCAACGTCAATATAGGGAGGCATATATTATGAAATTATCATCCTTATTAGAGAAGTTAGAATACACCTGCGTGCAGGGAAGCACAGAGCAGGAAGTCACTGGTGTTGTTTATGATTCCAGAAAGGTAACAGACGGCTCTCTGTTTATCTGTATCAGAGGTGCTGTTGTAGATGGACATAAATTTATCCCGGATGTGACAGCAAAAGGGGCTAAAGTTCTGGTAGTAGAAGAGGAGGTTTCTGCACCGTCAGATGTTACGGTTATCCAGGTAGCAGACACCAGATATGCTATGGCATTTATTTCAGCGGCCTGGTTCGGACATCCGGCAGAGAAGCTGAAAACAATCGGAATTACCGGAACCAAGGGAAAAACCACCACTACCTATATGGTAAAATCCATTCTGGAAAATGCCGGATACAAGGTTGGTCTGATCGGTACTATTGAGGCAATTATCGGAGATAAGATAATACCTGCCTCCAATACCACACCAGAATCCTATGTAGTTCAGGAGTATTTTCACGAAATGGTGGAAGCTGGCTGTGATTGTGTGGTTATGGAAGTTTCCTCACAGGGGCTGATGCTGCATCGTACTCAGGGATTTGTGTTTGATTTTGGAATTTTTACAAATATTGAACCAGATCATATTGGCCCAAACGAGCACAAGGACTTCGACCATTATCTGTCTTGTAAAGCTATGCTTCTTAAGCAGTGCCGCGTAGGAATTGTAAACCGTGATGATGAGCATTTTGACAGAATTGTAGAGGGACATACCTGTACTCTGGAAACCTATGGCTTTTCAAAAGAAGCAGACCTTCGCGCTGAGGATGCCAGACTGATTGGCGGAAAAGGTTATCTTGGAATTTCCTATCAGCTGAAGGGGCTTATGGATTTCCCTGTTGAAATCGACATCCCAGGTAAATTCAGTATTTACAACTCTCTTACCGCTATTGCAATCTGCCGTCATTTTAAGGTTTCCCAGGAAAATATCCTGAAGGCTCTGAAGGTAGCAAAAGTAAAAGGCCGTATTGAGATGGTGAAAGTATCTGATGAATTTACTCTGATGATTGATTATGCACATAATGCAATGGCTTTGGAAAGTCTTCTTACTACATTGCGTGAGTATCATCCACACAGACTGGTCTGCCTGTTTGGTTGTGGCGGAAACCGCTCCAGGCTTCGCCGTTATGAGATGGGAGAAGTTTCCGGTCGTCTGGCAGATCTGACCATCATTACTTCTGATAATCCGCGAGATGAGGAGCCTCAGGCTATTATTGATGACATCAAGGTTGGCATGGCGAAGACAGAAGGTAAATATGTGGAGATTCCAGACCGCAAGGAAGCAATCGCTTATGCCATCCATCACGGAGAACCAGGGGATATTGTGGTGCTGGCTGGTAAAGGTCATGAAGATTACCAGGAAATCAAAGGTAAAAAATATCCTATGGATGAGCGTGTGTTGATTGCAGATATTCTTGCCGGAAAGTAAAACATGACATATGCAGATATTATTGTAGACATTTCCCATGAGAAGCTGGATAAAAGCTTTCAATATCTGGTTCCGGAGAAACTGAAGGACGAGATACAGGTGGGAATGGTGGTTTCCATTCCATTTGGAAGAGGAAATCATGTGCGCAAGGGATATGTAGTGGGGATTTCTGGTGAGCCTAAAGTAAAGGGAATCCAGCTCAAATCTGTTGCCGGTATTGAAAATGATCAGGAAACCACAGAATCCAGGCTGATCGCGCTGGCAGGGTGGATGAAAGAAAATTATGGCTCTACCATGATCCAGGCTCTGAAAACAGTTCTTCCTATTCAGAAAAAGATGAAAGCCCAGGAAAAAAGGTGGATAACCCTTCTGATTTCCAGAGAAGATGGGGAAAAGCTTCTGGAAGAGCTTGGCATGACCAGATTTAAAGCGCGTATTCGCCTTCTGGAAGCACTTTTGCAGAATGAAAATGGGAAAATCGAGACTGCCTGGGCTTCAAAGGAGCTTGGTACTACGGCTTCTGTCCTGAGATATTTTGAAGAACAGGGAATTGCTTCTGTGGAGTCGGATGAAGTGTACAGAAATGCAATTGCAGATGCAGAGAATATTCCGCATGTGGCACCAGCAGTATTAAGTATATCCCAGCAAATGGCTGTAGATCAGATCTTATCAGAATGGGAACACCCGGATCCGAGACCGGTTCTTCTTCACGGAGTTACCGGCAGTGGAAAAACGGAAGTATATATGGAGCTGATCGATAAGGTGATAAAGGAAGGCGGTCAGGCAATCGTGCTGATTCCGGAAATTGCGCTGACTTATCAGACTGTACGGCGATTTTATGGTCGTTTTGGTGATAAGGTGTCGGTAATTAACTCCAGACTTTCCCAGGGAGAGCGTTATGATCAGTTTAAAAGAGCCAAACAGGGAGAATTGCAGGTTATGGTGGGCCCCCGTTCAGCACTTTTTACTCCATTTGGAAGACTGAGGTTGATCATTATTGATGAGGAGCATGAATCTTCTTATAAAAGTGAAAACAGTCCAAGGTATCACGCCCGGGAAACGGCTATCCACAGAGCAAAGCTGGAAGGCGCAAGAGTAATTCTTGGTTCTGCAACTCCATCTATGGAAGCTTATTACAGGGCGAAAGAAGGAGAATATGTCCTTGTAAAGCTGGAAGCCAGATTTGAAGAAAGACCTCTTCCCAGGGTATCAATTATTGACATGAGGGAACAACTAAAAAAAGGAAACCGCCTTGCCCTCAGTCTGGAACTGAGAGAAGACCTGAGCCAGTGCCTGAAAAAAGGGGAGCAGGCCATGCTGTTTCTCAACCGCCGTGGCTACGCAGGGTTTGTTTCATGCCGTTCCTGCGGCCATGTAATGAAATGTCCTCACTGTGATGTTTCCCTAAGTGAGCATAATGGCAGAAAGCTGATCTGTCATTACTGTGGTTATGAAACTGTGAAACCGGACAAATGTCCAGTCTGTTCTTCCCCATATATAGGCGGTTTTAAAGCGGGAACCCAGCAGATCCAGCAGGTGGTAGAAAAAGAATTTCCAGAGGCAAGAGTTCTTCGAATGGATTACGACACTACAAGAGCTAAGGGAAGCTATGAAAAAATCCTGGCTGCTTTTTCCAGGCATGAGGCCGATATTTTGATTGGAACCCAGATGATCGTCAAGGGACATGATTTCCCGGATGTTACTCTTGTGGGGATCCTTGCTGCAGACTTATCCCTGAATGCTGATGATTATCGCAGTGGTGAGCGCACTTTTCAGCTTCTTACCCAGGCTGTGGGACGAGCAGGAAGAGGAAAGAAAGAAGGTCATGCCCTGATCCAGACTTATAGTCCGGATCATTACAGCATTCAGACAGCTGCAAAGCAGGATTACGAAGAATTTTATCAGGAAGAGATGGGATACCGTCTTCTTATGGATTATCCTCCGGCTGCCCATATGATGGCAGTGCTTGGTTCTTCGGAGGATGAGAAGCTTCTTGAGACAGCCATGCACTATCTTGGCCTGTTTACAGGAAAAATATATGCGGGAAAAGATCTTCATGTGATCGGTCCCGCTCCTGCGTCTGTAGGGAAAGTAAAGGATGTATACAGAAGAGTACTTTATCTGAAACATGAGAATTATGATCTGCTTGTCCGGATAAAGGACAGGCTGGAGGAATATATAGAAATCAATTCCGGCTTCAGAAAAGTTAATATACAATTTGATTTTTCATAAAGCGAAATACCGGAAATAAAGGGCTGCGTTAAGGTGCAGGGCTTTGGAACAACGGGTATTTCCAAATTCAAAGATAAAGGAGATAACACAAAGATGGCACTTAGAACAATCAGAACAGAGGGAGATTCCGTTTTAGAAAAAATCTGCAGACCAGTAGAGAAAATCGACAAACGTACAAAGGATCTGGTAGGAGACATGCTGGAAACCATGTATGACGCATGCGGTGTTGGTCTTGCAGCTCCCCAGGTGGGTATATTAAAGAGAATCGTAGTGATCGATATTGGAGATGGTCCAATTATTCTTATCAATCCGGAAATTCTTATGACATCCGGTGAGCAGACTGGCGAGGAAGGATGTTTAAGTGTTCCGGGAATGTCCGGTCAGGTTACCCGTCCCAATTATGTGAAGGTAAAAGCTCTTGATATGGATATGAATGAGCAGATATATGAAGGAGAAGGACTCCTTGCCCGTGCATTTTGTCATGAGCTGGATCATCTCGACGGAAAAATGTACACACGTCTGGTTGAAGGTGAATTACATCATGTAAGTTATGACAATGAGGAGGAAGAGGAATAAATGAAAATTGTTTATATGGGAACGCCGGATTTTGCAGTCAATCCCCTTCATGCACTGGCGGAAGCAGGCTATGAGGTGGCTGGTGTTGTGACCCAGCCGGATAAGCCGAAGGGAAGGGGAAAGACCATGCTTCCCACTCCTGTAAAAGAAGAGGCATTGAAACATGGGTTCCCGGTTTACCAGCCTGTGAAGGTACGCGATCCGGAATTTTTACAGGTTCTGGAGAAACTGGAACCCGATATTATTGTGGTAGCTGCTTTTGGACAGATCATTCCCAAAAGCATTCTGGAGCTTCCGAAATACGGATGTATTAACATCCATGCATCCCTGCTTCCGAAATACCGCGGTGCAGCTCCTATTCAGCAGGCAGTTATTGATGGGGAAAAGGAGTCAGGGGTTACGATCATGAGAATGGGAACAGGTCTTGATACAGGAGATATGATCTCAAAGATCGTAGTGCCGATTGCAAAAGATGAGACGGGCGGAACTCTGTTTGATAAGCTTGCAGAAGCAGGAGCGAAGCTTCTTGTTGAGACATTGCCTCACATTTTTGATGGCACAGCTGTTTACGAGAAACAGCCGGAGGAAAGCCCTACTCCATATGCCGGTATGATCACCAAACAGATGGGATTGATCAATTTCGGGAAATCAGCCGAGGAACTGGAAAGACTGGTGCGAGGTTTAAATCCGTGGCCAAGCGCATTTACCTTCTGGAATGGAAAAACTTTGAAGGTATGGGAAAGCTTTGTAGTAAAAAGTGAAGAAACTGGCGCAGAAAAGTCAGAACCTGGAACAGTAGTAAAAACAGACAAAAAAGGAATTTACGTGGCTTGCGGTGAGGATGTTCTGGTACTTTCACAGGTACAGTTAGAAGGAAAAAAGAGAATGGATGCGGATGCATTCCTTCGTGGATGTCATATAGAAACCGGAAGCAGATTCACAGATAAAAAGGAGTGATCTTATGTACGGATATGGATATCCTTATGGATTTTATGTTGATCCTACTTATGTATTGCTGATCATTGGAATGGTGCTGGCACTGGCTGCATCTGGAAAGATGAAAAGCACTTTTGCACGCTATCAGCAGGTGCGCAGCCATTCCGGTCTTACAGGAGCTCAGACTGCCCAGAGGATTTTAAATGCAGCCGGAATTTATGATGTAACGATTGTCCCAATTTCCGGTAGACTTACAGATCATTATGATCCGAGAACAAAGAGGCTGGCACTTTCACAGGACGTATATGGAAGAACTTCTGTGGCAGCTGTATGTGTCGCTGCCCATGAGTGTGGTCATGCCATTCAGCACAATATAAATTATGCACCGCTGAATATCCGTTCAGCTATTGTTCCAGTGGCAAATATCGGATCTTCCCTTTCCTGGCCGATTTTTCTTCTGGGACTGATCCTTTCCATACCGGCACTTACAACTGCAGGAATTGTGCTGTTTTCACTGGCGGTACTGTTTCAGCTTGTAACACTTCCGGTAGAATTCAATGCTTCCTCAAGGGCTTTAAAAATGCTGGAAAGCACAGGGATTTTAAGCTGTGAGGAAAACAAAGGTGCGAAGAAGGTTCTTACAGCGGCAGCCCTTACTTATGTAGCAGCTCTTGCTTCTTCCATTTTACAGCTTCTGAGACTGATCATACTTTCCGGAGGTAGAAGACGGGATGATTAACGGAATCAATTCCAGGGAGATGATCCTGGAAATTTTACTTGAAATCGAAGAGGGCGAGCACAGCCATGTGGCAATTCGGAATGCCCTTTCCAAATATCAGTTCCTTCCCAAACAGGACCGGGCATTTATTACCCGTGTCTGTGAAGGAACGCTGGAATACCGGATTCAGATTGATTACATTATCAATTCTTTTTCCAAGGTGACAGTTGATAAGATGAAGCCTGCAATCCGGGAAATTTTAAGAAGTGCAGTATATCAGCTGAAATACATGGATAGTGTGCCAGACAGCGCAGTGTGCAATGAGGCTGTGAAGCTGGCGCAAAGAAAAGGTTTTTATAATCTGAAGCCTTTTGTAAATGGTGTTCTTCGTACCATAGCCCGGGAAATGGATCAGGTCCGGTTCCCTCAAAAAGAAGATGATCTGTTGAAATATCTTTCTGTAAAGTATTCCATGCCAGAGGTGCTGGTAACCAGGTGGCTGGAAGCCTATGGAGAAGAAACAACAGAGAAGATACTGGCAGATTTTCTTACGGAACATCCTCTTACCATCAGATGCCGGACTTATCTGAATTCCAAGGAAGAGATTGTAAAAAGTCTGGAAAGTCAGGGCGTTCATGTAGCGCCTGCTCCATATCTGCCTTATGCATACAGCATTTCTGAATTTAACCATATTCTTGCACTGGATGCTTTTATCAAGGGTAAAATCGTCGTGCAGGATGTAAGTTCCATGCTGGTTGCGGAGGTTGCAGATCCGAAGAAGGGCGATTACGTTATTGACGTGTGTGCTGCGCCAGGTGGAAAGAGTCTTCATATGGGAGACAAGATGGAGGGATATGGAACGGTAGATGCAAGAGATGTAAGCCAGTATAAAGTCAATCTGATCGAGGAAAACATCCAGCGTACCAATTCTATTAATGTACAGGCAAGAGTGCAGGATGCTACTATTTTTGATCAGGATTCAGAACTGCTTGCAGATGTTGTAATTGCAGATGTACCTTGTTCCGGGTATGGAGTGATCGGCAAGAAGCCGGAGATCAAATACCGTGTTACGCCACAGAAACAGGATGAAATAGTGATTCTGCAGAGAACCATTCTGGATCGCGCAGCAAACTATGTGAAGCCAAGAGGAGAGCTGATCTTCAGTACCTGTACCATTGCAAAAGAAGAAAACGAAGAGAACATGATGTGGTTTTTGAATAATTATCCATTTAAGCTGGAGAGCCTGGATCCTTATCTTCCAGAGGAGCTGCACTCAGAGACAACTGCACTTGGATATCTGCAGCTGCTTCCTGGAGTACATAAGACAGACGGCTTCTTTATTGCGAAATTCAGAAGAAAATAGGAATATAAATATGACAGACATTAAGTCGATGACGAAAGACGAACTGAAAAATCTGATGACCGAACTGGGAGAGAAACCCTTTCGGGCAAAGCAGATCTACAGCTGGTTACATGAACATCTGGTAACCTCTTATGATGAGATGGGAAACATACCAGGAAAATTAAAAGAAAAACTGAAAGATTATCCCATAGCGGCATTGGAAATGGTGGATGAACAGGTTTCTGCCATTGACGGCACAAGAAAGTATCTGTTCCGCCTTTCTGATGGAAATGTGATCGAGAGTGTTCTTATGCGTTATAAGCATGGAAATTCCGTATGTATTTCGTCACAGGTAGGCTGTAAAATGGGGTGCCGTTTTTGTGCTTCCACTATTGGAGGCTGGACAAGAAACCTTCTTCCTTCGGAAATGCTGGATCAGATTTACAGGATCCAGAGCATAACGGGAGAGCGGGTATCTAATGTAGTAGTAATGGGAACTGGCGAACCTATGGATAATTATGATCATATTGTACGCTTTGTACATCTGCTTTCCGATGAAGATGGTCTTAACATCAGCCAGAGGAATATCACCGTATCGACCTGCGGAATTGTTCCGAAAATTTATGAGCTTGCAAAGGAAAAACTGCAGATTACCCTTGCCTTGTCTCTGCATGCACCAAATGATGAAAAAAGACAGGAGCTTATGCCTATTGCACAGCGGTACAGTATGGACGAAGTCCTGGATGCATGCCGCAATTATTTTCAGGAGACTGGCAGGAGAATTACTTTTGAATACAGTCTTGTGGCTGGTGTTAATGACAGTGACGAAGATGCAAGAGAGTTGAGCAGCAGAATCCATGATATTAACTGTCATGTAAATCTAATCCCGGTAAACCCTATTAAGGAGCGTTCTTACAGGCGTTCTACGCATCAGGCTGTAGAGAATTTTAAAATAAAACTTGAAAAATGCGGAATTAATGTTACTATTAGAAGGGAAATGGGCAGTGACATAGACGGTGCCTGTGGACAATTACGAAAAAGTTATATGGAAAAAAGTTACGATCCGCAGTAACGAAAAACTGGTGTTTCTATGTTGAACAACAGTACGAAAAGGACAGAAAGCGAGAAGTGACATGAGGGTATATTCAGCTACGAATATAGGAATGAAGAGGAAGATGAACCAGGATTATGTGTTCGCTTCCCAGGACACAGTTGGAAATCTCCCGAACCTCTTTGCTGTTGCTGATGGAATGGGAGGACACAATGCAGGTGATTATGCTTCCTCTCACGCGGTCAGGATACTGGTAGATGAAATCAGGGAGGATACGGATTATAATCCTGTAAAGGTAATCCGTCATGCCATTGAGACTGCGAACACAGAAATTATAGAACAGGCGCAGAAGGATGAGAAGCTTCGTGGAATGGGAACTACCATGGTAGTAGCCACCATTGTAGGTCAGTATGCTTATGTTGCCAATGTGGGAGACAGCAGACTATATGTGGTGGATAAACAGCTGAGGCAGATTACCAGGGATCATTCACTGGTTCAGGAAATGGTAAGAATGGGTGAAATCACTGCTGAGGAGGCAAGAAATCATCCGGATAAAAACATTATCACCAGAGCTCTGGGAGCAGAAAAAACTGTAGACGTGGATTTCTTTGATATGCGTCTGGAACCGGGAAGTACGATCCTGATGTGTTCCGATGGTCTCAGCAATATGGTGGAAGACAAAAAAATGGAAGAAATCATATTGAATTCTGATGAGGATATCACCTGGAAAGGAAATACTCTTATCCAGGAAGCCAACAACAACGGCGGCAAGGATAACATTGCAATCATATTGATAGAACCATTCACGAATGAGGTGGAAACATGTTAAAGACAGGTATGATTATAGCAGAACGCTATGAAATTGTAAGTAAAATCGGTACCGGCGGAATGGCGGACGTATATAAGGCAATGGACCATAAACTGAACCGTTTTGTGGCAGTTAAGGTTCTGAAGCCGGAATTCAGGGAAGATGCAACTTTTGTAAAGAAATTCAGAAGTGAAGCGCAGGCAGCAGCAGGTCTTACCCATCCAAACATAGTAAATGTATTTGATGTAGGCGATGATGAGGGTGTTTATTATATCGTAATGGAGCTGATCGAGGGAATCACTCTTAAGGAGTATATTTCCAAGAAAGGTAAGCTTTCGGTAAAGGAAGCTACCAGTATTGCCATTCAGGTATCTATGGGACTTGAGGCAGCACACAGCCACGGCATTGTACATCGTGATGTGAAGCCTCAGAATATTATTATTTCCACAGACGGCAAAGTAAAGGTAACAGACTTTGGAATTGCAAGAGCTGCTTCTTCCAATACCATCAGCTCCAATGTTATGGGGTCTGTACATTACAGCTCACCGGAGCAGGTACGAGGCGGCTACAGCGATGAGAAGAGTGATATCTACTCACTTGGTATCACCTTATATGAAATGGTAACAGGACGTGTCCCTTTTGACGGAGATACTACAGTTGCCATTGCAATCAAACATCTTCAGGAAGAGATGGTGCCGCCAAGTGTTTATTCCCCGGATCTGCCGTACAGTCTGGAACAGATCATTATGAAATGCACCCAGAAGAGTGTGGACCGCAGATATAATAAGATGGAGGACGTGATCGAGGATCTGAAGCATTCTCTTATTGACCCGCAGGGAGATTTTGTGAAGCTTACATCTGTAGATACAGATGCTAAGACGGTTGTAATTTCTGATGAAGAGCTTGGAGAGATCAAGCATACTCCGAAGCAGACTCTTAAGCCGGATATAGAAACTCTGGAAAAAGAACTGAATGAGACAAACTACGATGATGATGACGATTTCGAGTATGATAATAAGGAAGAGAGCTCGAAAGGCTCCAGAAAGAACCGGGATCGTGAACGAAGCAGAGAGCGGGAAGAGAGAGAAAGACGTATCAAAAAGCAGAAAAGAGGCGTCAGTGTAGCTGGAAGTATTATTGCTCTGATCATAGGTGCCGCAGTTCTGATCGCGGTAATTCTTGTTGTGGGAAAGGCAGCAGGTCTGATCGGAGACAGCAAGGATTCTTCTTTGGATCAGCAGAATCAGCAGGCACAGGTTACCCAGGCTGCTGACGAAGATGATGGTATGGTACCAGTACCTGATCTTATCGGTAAGACAGAGGCTGAGGCACAGGAACTTTGCGCTTCTGTAAATATCGGAATGACCTACAAAGGTGAAGAGGCTTCCACACAGGAAAAAGGCAAGATTTCTTCACAGGATCCTGTACAGGGAACAAAGGTAGCTAAAAATTCAACTGTTAACTATTATTTAAGTAAAGGTTCTGAGTCCGTTACCCTTACAGATATGTTCGGTCAGAATGGCGCTTTGGCGCAGGAAACTCTGGAAAGCCAGGGCTTAACGGTTCAGATCAATAAGATTTACCCGGATGAAAGTCAGTCTTCTATGGTAGACATTGGATGTGTCCTTGATACTGAGCCTGCAGCAGGAACTACTGTCAAGGCAGGCGATACAGTTACTCTTACCATCAGCCGTGGTATTAATTATGGTGACAGTGTACAGGTGCCAGATGTAACCGGAATGGAGAAGAATGATGCAATTGCCAAGCTTGGCAAATTCATTAATATTAATGTGGAAATGCAGATGAGCACAGACGTTGCAGAGGGAACTGTTATCTCTCAGGATCCTATAGGATATACAGATGACAACCCGGTATATGCAGATCCGGATAACGATACGATCACTCTTATTGTAAGCAGTGGAAGTCAGGATACTTCTTCACAGAATACTGAGGATCAGAGTTCCTCTGATACTACTGCAGCAGTAGCAAATGGCGAAGTATGGAAATGTACACAGAAACTGAAGACGCCTATCGGATATAATGGAGGTCTGATCAGACTGGAGCTTGTTCAGAATGTAGGCGGCGCTCCAAAAGCAAGCTCTGTGGTAGAAGGACAGCAGCTTACTTTCCCATATCAGCTGGATATTACAGGTGCACCAGGAGTTGCTGAGGGTACTTTATATCTGTCTGAGCAGCAATCTGATGGAAGCTATCAGGAACTTGGCCATTATCCTCTTACTTTTGAGAAGGTTGAGTAATCCATGCAGGGAAAGATCATTAAAGGAATTGCAGGTTTCTATTATATCTATGCGGAAGACGGCAATATTTACGAATGTAAGGCAAAAGGAATTTTTCGAAAGGATAATTTCAAGCCTCTGGTAGGTGATAATGTGGAGATTACCGTTTTGAATGAGGAGGAGAAGGAAGGCAGTGTAACTTCCATTCTTCCCCGCCGCAATTCGCTTATCCGTCCTGCTGTAGCCAATGTAGATCAGGCGTTTTTGATTTTTGCCATGGAGAATCCAAAGCCTAATTTCCTTCTTCTGGACCGCTTTCTGATCATGATGGAGCAGCAGAAAATTCCCGTGGTTATCTGCTTCAATAAGAAAGATGTGGGAGAGAAGAAAGAAATGGAAAAGCTTTACGAAATATACACTGGATGTGGATATTGTGTAGTGCTTTCCAGTACCTATGAGGGAGAGGGAATGGACGAGATCCGCGAGATACTGAAGGGAAAAACAACAGTAGTTGCAGGACCTTCCGGTGTGGGGAAATCTTCCATTACCAACTGTATGCAGGGTGAAGTGCAGATGGAGACTGGCGAGATCAGCAAAAAACTGAAGCGCGGCAAGCATACCACCAGACATTCCCAGGTAATCCCGGTGGAGAAGAATACTTTCCTGGTGGATACTCCGGGATTTTCTTCTTTGTATCTTACCGATATGAAGGAAGAGGAGCTTCGGGATTACTTCCCGGAATTTGTAATGTATGAGCCGCAATGCCGGTTTCAGGGGTGTATGCACATTCATGAACCGGGCTGTGCAGTGAAGAAAGCTCTGTCTGAAGGTAAAATTAGTCAGCAGCGGTATGACAACTATCTGGCTTTATATGAGGAATTAAAAGAGAAAAGGAGATACTAAAACTATGTATCAGCTATGCCCTTCCATTTTATCAGCGGATTTTAACCGTCTGGGCGAACAGATTAAAATTCTTGAAAACGAAGGAGTTGAATGGCTCCATATTGATGTTATGGATGGAGATTTTGTACCGAGCATTTCCTTTGGTATGCCGGTGATCAAATCCATCCGTAAAGAATCCAAGATGTTTTTTGATGTTCATCTTATGGTGACAGAGCCGGAAAGATACATTCAGGATTTTGTAAATTGTGGTGCGGATTCCATCACCGTTCATGCTGAGGCATGTGAGGATCTGGAACGTACTATAGAGCGTATCAAGGATGCAGGAGTGAAAGTTGGTGTTTCCATCAAGCCTGCAACTCCGGTAAATGATATCAGCCATATGCTTGAGGATGTGGATATGGTTTTGGTAATGACTGTTCAGCCTGGCTTTGGCGGACAGAAATATATGGACGAGTGTACAGAGAAGATTCAGGAACTGAGAGAACTGATCGACAAAGAGAATCTGAATGTGGATATTGAGGTTGACGGTGGAATCAATGAAGGTACCATAGAGACTGTTATGAAAGCTGGTGCCAATATCTTTGTTGCCGGATCCTGGGTATTCGGCGGTGATATTGCCCAGAATGTCCGCCATATTCAGAAACAGATCGAAGAGATTGGTGACAGGATTGAGTGAGAGATAGAATGATAGATACAGTAATCGTAAGCGGGGGCATGATCCAGAAAGATTTTGCCCTCGATTTTATAAGAAAAATAGAAGAAGAGCGAAAAGGAAAGAAGCTGCTTTTGCTGGCGGCTGACAGAGGACTGGATTTCTTTCTGGAAACAGGTCTTGTCCCGGATATTGTGGACGGTGATTTTGACAGTTTATCAGGTGCTGGAAAGGCATATCTGGAGAGTCTTGACCATACAGAAATTGTCAGACTGAATCCTGAAAAGGATGATACAGATACCCAGTCTACTTTAAATCTGGCAATAAGAAGAGGGGCAAAGAATATTCTTATTCTTGGCGCAACTGGTGGAAGACTGGATCATTTTATTGGAAACATGGGACTTTTGGGATATGGCAGACAAAAGGGTGTCAATGTGATCCTGGCAGATGCTCAGAATTACATCTGTCTTGTGGAAAATGGCCATATTATTCGAAAAGACAGTCAATTCGGAAAATATGTTTCCTTTTTCGCAGCCGGTGAAACGGTTGAAGGTCTTACTTTGAAGGGGTTTAAATACCCATTGGATCATTACCGCCTTACTACAGATAACTGCGGCCGCACCGTTAGCAACGAGATTCAGGAAGAAAAGGCCAAGATACTCTACGAAAAAGGCAGTCTTCTTATGATCATGTCCAGAGATTTGAAATAAATGATGTATTACGAAAGAGAAACACTTCATATTCAATTGGAAATATGAGGTGTTTTTTCAAATTTATCAGATTGTCCAGAGCTTTTGTCTTGATGGAAAGAGTTGGGTATGCTAAAATAAAAAGATGTATAGAGAAGACAATATGGGGCCGGAAATATATCATATTTTTATTGTTTGTGGTATAATAGCAAAAGAATGGCGTAAAGAAATGTCAAACGCCCCTAAAAATAAGGAGATATAGGATAAAATGAAATTAGGTATCGTTGGACTTCCAAATGTAGGAAAAAGTACACTTTTTAATTCCCTGACAAAGGCAGGTG
>ENA-UOOA01003987-UOOA01003987.1-human-gut-metagenome-genome-assembly--contig:-P61old-NODE-3987-length-17448-cov-5.333582_pt1 | contig 17448 bp, 8 predicted proteins | sample MGYA00242467_ERZ724014 | MGnify/ENA metagenome assembly ERZ724014
GCAATACGTTTCGTTCAGCGACGTCTACTACGCCACCGGCTCGATGTACCTCGTGCAGTGGGACGACCCTTCGGCCACGACGGACGTCACCCGGGCTGCCGCAGCCGTCACGCCCCCGGCAGATAGTTTCCCCGTCTATCCCGAAATCAACAATTAAACAGCAACACGCATGAAAAAATTCATCTACATACTGGCGGTTTCCATGCTCGGCATGATGGGTTGCTCGGAGGATACCATCACCTATATCAATCCGACACCCGGCGAAGAACCGTCCGAAGTCATCGCGGAACTGGGCATTTCGTCGAAGAACACCTGGTTCACCCCGGCCGACGGACTCAATGCCGCCATCGGCTTCAAGAGCCTGGGCGGCGAGGTCGTCGTAGATATCCAGACCAACGTGGCTTGGAAATACACGGCCACCGGCGCGGAATGGCTCACCATCGAAAAAGACGACGTGGCCGACCAGCTTATCCTGAGCTGCGAAAGCAACAAGGTCGAAGAGAAGCAGAACTCGACGGTCACCGTGACGGCCGGCGACAAAACCGCGACGATCACCGTTTCGCAAAATGCCTACGGCACGCTCGAAATCTCCGCTTCGGAAAACAACTTCCAGATTCCAGCACGCGGCGAACTGACCGCCTCGTTCGAGGTTTTGTCCACCGACGAAGACTGGGTTTACGAAACCAAGGCCTGCCCGTGGCTGCTCGTCGAACGCGACGGCAAGAACGTTACGGTTACGCTCGACCCCAACGAAGAAATAGAAGACAGGGAGACTACCTCCGAGCTGATAGCCCGCACGGGGGGGGGGGAAACCCGGTCTCTGAAACAATCCGCGTCACGCAGGACCGAGCCGCATTCATCAGCACATCGCTAAAAACCGTCCCGTTCGCGGCCACTCCCACCAAAGCCAAGGAACTCAGCGTAGAATCCAATTTCGAATGGGAATACACCCTCACCGAAGGCAGTGACTGGCTCACTGTAAAACGCACGGAAGAGGGTCTGGAGGTCTCCTCCATAATCAATCCCGATGCATCTTCGCGCTCCGCCACGATCACCATCACGGCGGGTGACGGCAAGGCCAACATGGCCGAACAGACGATCACCGTTTCCCAGACGGGCTTCGACTTCGATGCATTCATCATCGGGCTCAACGTAAGTGCCGTAGACCTGCGGGCACGCCTGCCCTTCGACAAGGCGATCAACGCCACGATCGACTGGGGCGACGGCACCATCGAGGAGAATGTCACCACGGCGTTCCCGCAGCACACCTACACCGATCCGGACTACTATGTCGTTTCGGTCAAAGGCACCGTGCCCTCGCTCAACAGCACCAATCTCAATCTGGGTTACAACTATGCCCAGACCAACCAGATCACCGAAATATTCAACTGGGGACGCACCGGGCTCACGTCGATGGCAGGGGCCCTGAAACAGTGCACGTTCCTGACTAAAGTGGCCACGGATCAGACCGAGGCGTTCGCCCAAGTCACGACCTTCTACGAAGCCTTCAATCACTGCGACATCCTGGAGGAAATCCCCGACGGGTTCCTCGACCATGCCGTCGAGCTAAAAACAGCCGAAAGCATGTTCCAGTTCGCATATGAGCTCAAAAAAGTTCCGTCCGACCTGTTCCACAAGGCTGCGAAGCTCGAATCGGTACGAAACGCCTTCGCATATACGTCGCTCGCAGAGGTCGACGAGGATTTCTTTGCACACAACCCCGAACTGAGCAACGTCACGGTTTGCTTCTCGAACACCAAGCTCAAGACCGTCCCGGAAAAACTGTTCGCCAAGAACCCGAAGATCGACGACTTCAGTTCGGTATTCACGGGTATCCTCACCCTCGAAACCATCCCGGAAAACATCTTTGCCAACCAGCCCGAGTGCGACAGTTTCTACTATACGTTCCAGGGCTCGGGCCTGAAATCCATCCCTTCAAAGCTCTTCGCCAACAACAAGAAGTGCACGGACTTCCGAAGCACGTTCAACGCCACGAAGATCACCTCGATCCCGGCCGAGCTCTTCGCCGGATGCTCGAAGGTGACGACCTTCATGACCTGTTTCAGCGGATGCTCCGAGTTGCAAAGCATTCCGGGCGCACTGTTCTCGAACACCGGGGCGTTCGACACCGTCACGACCACAGCATTCAACAACATTTTCAAGGGCTGCACCTCGCTGACCGAGATTCCGGCCGGACTGTTCGACGGCTTCACGAAAGTCACGCAGTTCAGCGCCTCGTTCTCGGGTTGCACCTCGCTGGCAAAACTGCCTTCCGACCTCTTCGCAACCAATACGAACGTCACTTCGTTCGCCAACGCATTCCAGGATTGCTCCGCACTGAAGAGCATCCCCGAAGGGCTGTTCAGGGGGCTGACCAAGGTCACCTCGTTCTCGAGCCTGTTCGCCGGCTGTACGGCACTCGAAGAGATCGGCGGCAATATCATCAACGGCTGCACCTCGTGTACGAGCATCGCCTCGATGTTCAAGGGCTGCACCCAGCTGAAGACCGTATCGCCCGACGCATTCGCCGGAGCCCCCAAGATCACCAGCGTCGGCAACCTGTTCGAGAACTGCACCGCACTCGAAAGCGTCCCGGGCGACCTCTTTGCCCAATTGCCGGCTCTCAAGACCGCGACCAGCCTCTTCGCAGGCTCCGGGCTGAAAACCGTACCGGCCGAACTGTTCAGCCGCAACCCGGAGATCACGGCATTCGGCAAGGTATTCACCAACTGCGCAAACCTCGCCTCGCTGCCCGACGGCCTCTTCTCGGCGAACTCCAAGGTCACGGTTTACTCCAACGCCTTCGAAGGCTGCACGGCACTCCAGCAGGTCGGCGTACTCTTCGGGGAGAGCACGGCTGCGGTCAAGTGCGATCTCCTGTTCTCGAAATGCCCGGCGCTGAAAGCCATCCCCGCAGGCATGTTCGACGGACTGGCCAAGGCATCGACTTTCGACCAGGCCTTCATAGACTGTTCTGCTCTGGAAACGATCCCCGAAGGGCTGTTCATGAAAAACACCGACGTAACGACGCTTACCAAATGTTTCCAGAACTGCGTGATGCTGAAAGCCGTTCCGGCCCGGATGTTCGGGGCGACGACCAAGACCAAGACGCTGTCGTACCTGTTCAGCGGCTGCACGAGCCTGGAGCGCATCGCCCCCGATGCATTCAGCGGGCTGAAAGCCCCGTCGACCACCTTCATGTATGCCTTCGAGAAGTGCACCTCGCTGAAGGAGATCCCCGACGGGCTGTTCAGGGAGAATACGACGATCTCGACCTGGATCGGCATATTCCGCGATTGCACCGGATTGCGCAAGGTCGGCTCAAATGTCTTCAACTGCGCGGGCAGCACGACGTTCGGTTCGGTATTCTACGGTTGCACGGCATTGGAAACGGTCGGCGAAAACCTTCTCGTCAGCGCGGGCAAGCTCACCGGAATTACAAGCATGTTCCGCGACTGCTCGTCGCTCAAGGGCATCCCGGTCGACATCTTCGACGAATGCACCGTACTCAAGAGTGTTACGAACGCCTTTTCGGGCTGTACGTCGCTGAGCGGGGAATCGCCCTATACGATCGTCAACGGAATAAAATACCACCTCTACGACCGTACCACGGAGAACAATCCGGCTTCCGGCCTCACGGCGCTCACCAGCACCGCAGGATGCTTCAAGGGCTGCACGCAGCTGAGCGACTACGCCCAGATACCCGATGCCTGGAAACAGTAACACGTAAAATCTTCAGAACATGAAATATATCACATCATATTGCATCGCAGTGCTGTTGACGATTTTACTGGCAGGCTGCACCGAAACCACCAAGATCGGGCCGGAAAGCCCCGAAGGGCCGGCTTATGTGGAGGTGTCGAGCGACAAACTGATCTTCGACGCCGACGGCGGAAGCGTTTCGATCGTCGTGGCGACAAACGCCGCGGCCTGGGATTACACCAGCACGGGCGACTGGTTCACCGTCACCCGCAAGGAGGACAATACCCTGGCCGTCGAGACGTCGATCAATGCCGGCCCCGAAACGCTGACGGGCAGCATCGTCGTCAGCGGCGAGAAAAACGGCGACCAGGTCAGTGCGACCGTTTCGCTCGTCCAGCGTGCCGAGCGGAGCATCAACCTCAGCGCCGAAGGCACTTCGAACTGCTACATCGCCCACACCGGCAAAGCCTATAAATTCGACGCTTCGGTCAAGGGCAACGGCAAGGGCGACGGCCGGAGCGACTACATCGCGGCCTACGGCACCGGAATATCCGGCGTGGCGGCTGCAGAACTGCTGTGGGAGTCGCGCAACGACGGGGACAAGACCATGTCGCGCGAGATCATCGACGGGGCGCCCGTCTACAAGGAGGGTTATGTGGCCTTTGCGACCGGACGCTCGCAGGGCAACGCCGTGATCGCCGTCAAGGACATCAACGGCAATATCCTCTGGAGCTGGCATATCTGGGTCTGCGACGACGAAATCACTGCGCATGACCACATCAACCCGGCCAACGAAGTGGTGGCACAGATCATGGACCGCAACCTCGGTGCGCTGAACAACGAGCCGATGGACGTCGACCCCCGCGGCCTGTTCGCCCAGTGGGGGCGCAAAGACCCCTTCATGCCGGCGCGTTCGGCCTACCATGCGGATACCGACAGCAACAACATCCCGGCCTACAACGAAACCAACTATGAGGTCGGCAACGGCTCGGGTTCCTGGATATTCAATGCGACGACGCTGCCGCTGACCACGCCCCCGGGAAATATCCCCAATGCGATCCAAAACCCGATGACCTACCTGCAACCCTATTACAGCGACCACTACAACTGGTACTGCGCAAGCAAGGACGAAAAGGTGACCCACTCGGGCCTGTGGGGCCCCGAGAAAACCATCTTCGACCCCTGTCCCGTAGGTTACAAGGTTCCCGGCAGCAACCTCTGGGGAATCCCCAGCGGCAACACGAGCCTGCGCAACGGGGGCCCGGTCGAGGACTACGACGAGAACGGGGTGAGCGACAAGTGGGACTGGAACAAGGCCGAAGACTGTGGCCGCCGCTGGAAAAACACCGGCGACTACTACCCGATGGTCGGCAACGTCTATTACCTTTCGATCAACAAGACGACGCACAACTACACGGGCGGCCAGGCATTTTACTGGACTTGCCAGCCCACCCCCGTGACGACCAGCGCCGACTGCTACCGCCAGGATTTCAACGACAACTGGGCCATTTACCAGACCGGAGCGCATGTTTACTCGGCACAGGTACGCTGCGTAAAGGAGTAAAACATTAAAATACGATTATTCATGAAACATATATTTAAATCGCTACTCCTGGCCGCAGCCGTACTCGCATTGGCAGCGTGCGCCAAGGAAGAAACGGGGAGCCACGGCGGTGAGGACACCGCGGGGCCCGTCATCGTAAACGCCTCTTCGGCGGCCATCGACGGCGAGATCATCCTCAAATTCAAGAACGAAGCATCGGGCATCGTAGAAAAGACCCGTGCCGCGGGCGCCGTACCGACAGGCAGCGGCATCGACGAGATCGACCGGGTGCTCACATCGGTCGGCACCGTCAGGTTCGAACGACTTTTCCCGGCGGGTGGACGCTTCGAGGAACGCACCCGCAAGGAAGGGTTGCATCTGTGGTATTATGCACAATACGACCCGTCCGTCCCGACGTCCGAGATGGCCAGAATGCTTTCGGCCTGCAAGGACATCGCCATCATCGAGTACTCGCTGCCGGCCGTAGCGTCGGATTACATGCACACCCCCGCCCCGACCGGGGATCCGGGCCCGACGCGTGCCGTCAGCGACGAGGTGCGCGACATACCGTTCCCCTTCAACGAGGACGAGCGGGCACAGCTCATGCAGTGGCACTACAACAACACGGGCAACGTCTACGCGCAGCAGACCCGTATGGGTGCCGATGCCAACGTCTACGCCGCATGGCAGCTCGCGACGGGCAATCCCGACGTGATCGTCGCCGTGATCGACCAGGGCGTGAAATACGACCACGAAGACCTGGCCGCCAACATGTGGGTCAACACGGGCGAAATCCCGGGCAACGGCATCGACGACGACGGCAACGGCTACGTCGACGACATCTACGGGTTCAACTTCACCAACAATTCGGGCGAGCTGAACTTCTCGCAGGAACTCATGCACGGCACCCACGTGGCCGGTACGATCGCCGCGGTCAACAACAACGGCATCGGCGTCAACGGCATCGCGGGCGGCTCGGGCCGGAACGACGGCGTGAAGATCATGTCGTGCGAGATACTCGGCAAATCGGAATCGGGCTCCTCGGGCGCAGGCCTCTCGGGGCAGATCCGCGCATTCAAATACGCGGCCGACAACGGCGCCGTGATCTGCCAGAACAGTTGGGGATACACCGCAGGGACAATCTCCGAAACCGACTGGAAGAACGGCACCTATTCGGCGCTGACCCGCGCCATCCAGTATTTCAACAAATATGCAGGGCTGGATGAAAACGGTAACCAAACGGGCCCGATGGCCGGCGGCATCGTCGTTTTCGCCGCAGGCAACGACGCCTCGAACGAAAACTGCTACCCCGCCGCCGATGCCAATGTAGTGAGCGTGGGAGCCCTGAGTTACCTCGGCACCCCCTCCTACTATACCAACTACGGCAAATGGGTTTCAATGTCGGCACCGGGCGGCGACCTCATGCTCAGCAACGCCTACGGCGGTGTTTACAGCACGAGCGTCGCTGCGGACGGCGGCTCCGCCTATGAAGGTATCCAAGGCACGTCGATGGCCTGCCCGCACGTATCGGGAGCCTGCGCCCTGGCTATCAGCTACTATTACGGAGCCGAAAAGCGCAAAGGGTTGACGGGCGAGATGCTCCGCCAGGCATTGCTGAGCAGCACGCAACCCGTAGACCGCTTCTGCACAGGCAACTACGCCGGATACGAAGGCATGATGGGCATCGGGCGCCTCGACACCTACAAACTACTGCTGACCATCGCCAAAATGGACGGCATCCCGGCACAGAAAGTAGCGGCCGGTGCCACGGTGAGCCTCGACCTGCGCGACTATTTCCTCTCCGCCAACATCCTGGGCTACACCGTCTCCGACCCCGGCGTGATCGGAGTCTCGCTCCAAGGCGGCGTGATGCAGATCAAGGGCCTCCGGAAAGGAGAGGCTACGGTCATCGTTTCGGACGGCGCCGCTATCCGTAAGCCGGTCGAAGTGACCGTCGAATGACATATTCACTAACGCAATAGAGAAACAGAAATATGAAAACCTTTTACAGATACGCGGCCCTGGTCGCGGGAAGCCTTCTCGGACTGTGTGCATGCTCGTCGGACGACGACGTGGCCGACACGTCCGGCAAAACCCCCGTCGCACAGCCGCAGGTTATTGTCAGCGAGCTGACTACCACGGGCTTCAAGATTCGCTGGGAGGCCGTAGAGGGTGCAGGCGCTTACGTCTACACGTTCAACAGCAGCGAAGAGACCTCCACCGATGCCTGCCAGCTCTCGTTCGGCGACCTGGAGCGCCAAAAAGAATATGTCGTCGCAGTCAAGGCAACCCCGAAATTCGCGGATGAAAATACGGAATCGCCCTATACCTACGTCCACGTAGTGACCGACGACCTCGAGCAGCTTCCCCGGCCGAAGATCACGCTCGGCTGCGCCTATGCCTCGAAGACGCTCATCACATGGACGGAAGTCCCCGAGACGGCACTCTACGAGTATACCATCGGCGGGCAGACCTACACCACCACCGACCGCATGGTCACGCTGGGCAACCTGTCGAAAGACCGGGACTACACGTTCAGCCTCCGCGCCATGACGGGCGATGCGACGCGCTTCACCAACTCGGAGCCCGCCGAACTGCCCTTCAGAACCTCGGCCGACGACATACCGGCGATCCTGATCGCCCCGACCCTGGTCATCTCGGATGCCGTCGAGTTCAACGTCTATGCGTCGAGCGACGAGACTTATTTCTACGACGTCATCCCGGCTACGCTCTTCGTCAAGAACACCCCCGAGGAGATCATCGCAGCCTATCAGGAGTATGCGCTCGAATACGCGCAGCAGCAGGGCATCAGCATCCAGCTGGCCATGGCCTCGCTGCTCAAGTCGGGTACCCAGACCATCCAGGTCAAGGGACTCACGCCCGAACTTAGCTACGTGGCGTTCGCCTTCGGCATGAATCTCAAGGGACAGATCACGCGGGGACTTTCGTCCGTGCAGTTCAAGACCACGTCCGACGGTTATTCCGACGGCCCGAATTACGGCGGCAGCGACTGGTTCAAGCAGAGCTTCTACATCACCAACGCCTATGCCGGATTGACCGGCTACGGATGGACGAACTCCGTATGGACGCTCTGGCAGGGTCAGGACGTGACCAGCGTCCGTTACCGTACGCTCACGACCAAGCTATTCAGCCAAGTGTTCCCCGATGCCAACGACAAGCAGAGCATCACCGCATTCCTCAAGGACGACGATTACAGCTACCCGGTGGAAGAATCCCTGCTCACGATGGTCAACAGCACCACCGGCTACAACATGGTTTCCGCGGCCAACATGGGAACGTCCTACACGCTGCTCTCGCTGGCAACCTCGTCGGGCGGAGACGAGACGCTCTGCGTCAACTCCGTCACCACGAAGACCAGCACCTCGTCGGCCACCTGGTTCATGGCGCGGCCGGTCAAGGACGAGCACTACGGCCCGACGCACAACACCATCGCCGGAGTCATGCAGGGCGTATCCGTTTCCTCGGCTCGATACGCCATCTTTCCGCAGACCGCCATCGCTGAGATTGCCGAGTCGAAATACCCGCAGCTGATCGAGGAGTACGGTTCGGACATCAAGGACGAATTCATCCCCTACATCAACGGCAACGGCTTCGCCATCGTCTTCGAGCAGAGCAACGGCATCAAGCCCTCGACGACCTATGTGTTCATGGTCACGGCAAAGAACAGCGTCGGCGACGCCCTCACCAAATACGGTTCGGTGACGACCGACGCGGCTCCCGACGCCTCGACGCAGGCGGCTACCCGCAGCGCCGCACCGCTCAGATCGCTCGTCGGCAGGCCGATCGACAACCCCGGGAAGTTCATCTTCCCGATGGAAAGTTTCACGCTGCCCGCAGACGCACGTCCCGAAGGCGACCTCTGGACAATCATTCACAACAAGCAGATTTTAAAATAAGAGTACACGTATGAACAAGATAGCAGCAATTCTCTGGTGCATGGTGTCGCTTGTGTGCATGGCGTCGGCCTCGGCGCAGAATGCCACCGTCAGCGGCATGGTAACCGGAGCCAACGGCGAACCCGTCATCGGGGCCAATGTCGTCGTGGAGGGCACTACGCAGGGCGCCAGCACGGACGTCACGGGACACTACACGCTTTCCAACGTCCCGTCCGACGCCACGCTCCTGATCTCCTACATCGGCTACAAACCGGCCAAGGTACAGGTCGCAGGCCGCACCCAGGTCGACATCGCAATGCAGGAAGACGCCGCCCAGATCGAAGGCGTCATGGTCGTAGCCTACGGCACGGCCAAGAAGGAGTCGTTCACCGGCTCGGCCGCTGTAGTCAAGGGCGACGAGTTGCAGAAGCGCGTGGTGGGCAACATCAGCAAATCGTTCGAAGGTACCGTTGCCGGCGTCCAGGTGGCCTCGGGCGGCGGCCAGCCGGGCGAAGGCGCCTCGGTCATCGTACGCGGCATCGGGTCGATCAATGCCGTATCCACGCCGCTCTACGTCGTGGACGGCGTGCCTTACGACGGCTCGCTGAGCTCGCTCAACCCGAACGACATCGAGTCGATGACCGTCCTCAAGGACGCATCGGCCGGTGCGCTCTACGGATCGCGCGGTGCCAACGGCGTGATCGTCATCACGACCAAGAAGGGCAAAAACGACCGGGTACGCATATCGTACAAGGGTAACGTCGGCATCGCCTCGCGCGCACTGAACCGTTACGACCTGGTGAACATGAAGGATTACGTCGAAATGAGCTACGAAGCGCTGCGTAACAGCGCCCAGTACGGTACGGGCATGGATTTCGAAGGTGCCAGCCGCTATGCGGCGAACAACCTCGGCCAGCAGATCGGCGGGCTGAAAAACCCCGAGTATTACAACCCCTACAAAAACTACACGTGGGAAACGCTGATCGACCAGACGACGGGCAAGATCCGCCCGGACGCCAAGGCCGCGTGGAACGAGAACTGGATGGACGAGATCAGCGACGAATCGGCCATACGCACCGAGCACATCATCTCGGTGAACGGCGGGTCGGAGCGTTCGAACTACCTCGTATCGCTGGGCTATTACAAGGAGGACGGTATTCTCCAGAATACCGACTTCAACCGTTACACGGGACGCGTGAACGTCGATACGCAGGCCAAGCACTGGTTCAAGATCGGCATGAACGCCAACTTCGCACACAGCGAATCGGACTACCTGAGCTTCACCGACACAAGCACCTCGAACGTCTGGTACACGGCGCAGTTCATGGCGCCCGTCTACCCCGTCTACCTGAAGGACATGGCCGGCAGCAACGTGCTGGACGCGTCCGGCAACCGCCAGTACGAATACGGTTCGGAGGACGACAACGGCTTTGCCAACCGCCCCTCGGCACAGGGTTTCAACTCGAAGGCCGAGCTCTACAACAACAAGTCCTACAACACGCGCAACTCCCTTTCGGCCCGTACCTATGCCACATTCGGCACGACCAGGGAGGACGCCAAACTCTACGGACTGAAGTTCTCGCTCAACATGGGTACCGACTTCAACGACTACCAGGGTACGGTCGTATACAACAAATACCACGGCAACGCAGCGACGCAGGGAGGTATGATCGGCAAGACCAATACCCGCACGATCAGCTACACGTTCAACCAGCTGCTCACTTACGACCGCACGTTCGGAGACCACTCGGTCAACGCCCTGCTGGGCCACGAATACTACCGTTACAAATACAACTACGCCAAAGGCGAGAAGACGGGCATCGTGGACGGCATCGACGAGCTCGACCCTGCGGTGACGACGACACAGAACAGCAGCTATTCGCACAACATGGCCATCGAGTCCTATTTTTCGCGCCTCAACTACGGTTACAAAGACCGCTACTACATCGACGCCAGCTGGCGTACCGACGGCTCGTCGCGTTTCTACAAGAGCGACCGCTGGGGACATTTCTGGTCGGTCGGCGCATCGTGGCGCATCTCCGAAGAGCAGTTCATGGAGGGTGCCCGCTCGTGGCTGGACAACCTGACGCTCAAAATATCGTACGGCGTGCAGGGCAACGACAACCTGGGAACCTACTACGCCTGGCAGGGAAACTACGACTACACCTGGGCCAACGCCTCGGATGCCGGCGCCATGCGCAAAACCCTGGAGAACAAGTCCGTCACCTGGGAGAAGAACGCCAACCTGAACACGGGCATCGAAGCCACGATGTTCAACGGCCGCCTCGCCCTTTCGGTCGAATACTACACCCGCAAGACGACCGACATGCTGCTCGAGTACCCGATGGCACTCTCCACCGGGTTCAAGAACTACAACGCCAATGTGGGTTCGATGCGCAACCAGGGCCTCGAAGCCACGATCCGCGGGACGGTGCTCGACAAGCCCAATTTCCGCTGGGACGCAACGGTCATGGGCTCCTTCAACCGCAACAAGGTGCTGGGGCTGACCGGCGGCCAGGACGTCATCACCTCGGGGCTCCGCGTGATCGAGGTCGGCAAGCCGATCTACACGTTCTACCTTCCGAAGACGGCGGGCGTAGACCCCGCATCGGGCAAGCAGCTCTACTACGCCTACTGGACGCAGTCGGTCGACGACAACGGCAAGCTGACGAACGTACGCTGCGACGAATACATCACCGACAACGTCTCGATGGCTTCGCTGAGCAAGTATTACCACGGCAGCCGCGAGCCGAAGCTCTTCGGCAGCATCGGTTCCAACTTCACGATCTTCAAGAACATCGACTTTTCGTTCCTGACGACCTATTCGATCGGCGGGTATGTATACGACGGGCTTTACAGCGGGACGATGAACGTGCAGTACGCCGGTAACAACTGGCATAAGAACGCCAAACGCCGCTGGCAGAAACCTGGCGACCGGACAGACGTGCCGATGCTCGAGGTCGGCGGCAGCTACGCCACCTCGGACAACTCGCTCATCAGCGCCTCGTACTTCGCCATTAAGAACATCACGATCGGCTACACGCTGCCCAAGCGCTGGCTGGGCAAACTGGACATTGAGTCGCTGCGCATCTACGCCACATTCGACAACATCGCCATGTTCAACCACATGGACGGCATGGATCCGCAGTACAACTTCACCGGAAACGTGGCTTACAGCTACGCCCCGTCGCGGGTGATCGCCTTCGGCCTCGATTTGAACTTTTAACCAAGGGAGGAAACAAGTATGAAAAAAATATTTTATAGCATTATTTCGTTCGTGACGCTGACGATGGGTTCGTGCAGCCAGTCGATGCTCGAATTCTCCCCGACCGACTCGGGATCGGCCGAGGAGTTGCTCAAGGCGGCTTCGACGGCCATCACTTCGGTCAACGGCGTTTACCGCTCGATGTGGACGGCCGGATGGTCTACGACGGGCAATACCCACCAATGTTTCGGCATCGCAGCCTACAACCTGGCGCTCGACGTCATGGCCGACGACCTGATCATGCAGTCGCAGGGCAACGGCTGGTTCTGGCACGACCATACCTACAACATGAAGTCCAATTACACCAGTTCGATCTTCCGTTCCTACGACGTATGGTACGCCAATTACAGGTGGATATCCAATGTCAACTACATCATCGACGCAGCCCCGGCGATGGAGGGCAGCCAGGCCGACGTGGCCTATGTCGTGGGACAGGCCTACGCCATCCGCGCACTCTGCTACCTGAACCTGGCGACCTGGTTCTCGCGTGCGCCTTACGACCCGATGAACGGCCGCCAGCGCTGGACGGAAGCCTGCGTACCGGTCTATACCACGGGCACTTCGATCGACACCGGCGGACAGCCGCGCGCTACGCTGCAACAGGTCTACGGCCTCATCGACGAGGATATCGACAAGGCGATCGGCTACCTCGAAACCGGCAGGGAGAGCTCGCTGTCGACGGGCAACAAATCGCACATCACCCTCTACGTGGCGCTGGGCATCAAGTCGCGCGCCTGCCTGGTGGAAGGCGACTGGGACGGAGCCTATGCAGCCGCAAAGCGCGTGATCGACGAAGGCGGCTATGCGGTCGGCACCAAGAGCGACCTGATGGGCGGCATGAACTCGCTCAACAGCTCCAACGTCATGTGGGGAGCGGGCATCCAGGTGGCAGACCAGGCCGGCGGTTATGCCAGTTTCTTCGCACACATGGACAACCAAGACGGCCAGTATGCGAAATCGGCGGCCAAAGTCATCAACAAACAGCTTTACAACCGCATGAACCCGACCGATGTCCGCCGCGACTGGTGGGATCCCAATGACAAGGACGCCCCCTATGTAGGCAGGAAATTCGCGTTCAGCAACGTCGCGTCGTGGCTGGGTGACTATATCTACATGCGCGTCGAGGAGATGTACTTCACGGCGGCCGAGGCGGCGCTCCGCTCGGAGAACCTGCCGAACAACGTACAGGTCGCCCGCGACCTGATGAACACGGTCATGGCCGAACGCGACACGCGTTACAACGCCAACAACCGCAGCGGGCTGAACCTGGGAGCCACGACCACGACATGGACGGGATCGTTACTCGAGGACATCCTCATCCAGCGCCGCATCGAGCTTTGGGGCGAATACGGGCGCCTGTTCGACGTCCGCCGCCTGGGACAGGGCATCGACCGCCGTGCGGACGACGGCTTCTCGGAAGAGTGCCTCTCGGGCATGAGCCGCCGCAACGTCGACCTGACCAAAGCCGACACGTACGACTGGGTGATGACCATCCCGCAGGATGAGATCAACGCCAACCCGAATATCAACGAGGAAGACCAAAACCCGTGATAACGCATTGTTAAGAAGTGATTAATCCATGCATACTATGAAAAACATATCGAAATATCTGGGTGTGGCACTCCTGCTGTTCGGCGCGGCCTGCAGCAAGACGCAGGAAGGCACCTACTACAACCCCAACAAGGACGACTCGAAGGAGATACACTTCATCCAGTCGTCCATCGAAAAGGAGTTTGCACAGGATGCCCAGAGCGGCACCATCGACGTGCAGATAGCCCGCACGGGCAACCGAGGCTCCTACACGGTATACCTGGCGCAGAAGACCAGCGACCTGAACAACCTCACCCGGTTCAAAGTACCATCCAAGGTAACCATCCCCGACGGGAAATACTCGGTGACCGTCCCCGTGGAGGTAGACCTCTCGAATTTCATCATGGGCTCGAACTACAAAACGACGCTCCTGATCTCGAAACGCGAAGTCAACCCCGGCGACGACGGCGCGCAGGTTTCGCAATTCAGCGACAAGGTGGCCCTTTCGGCTTCGTACGAGCTGACCTGGGAGCCCTACATGCGCATCGGCAGCGATGGCGGGCAGGTGCAGCAACTCGCCACTTATCACTACTCGCTCTATTACACCGGACGCGACTCGGGGCTGGAGGTGGAAAAGGCCGTCGGAGCCAACATCTTCCGCCTGAAGGACTGGGCCAGCGGCGTGGCGTTCAAGTTCATCCTCCACGACGACAACACCTGCACCGTCCCGGGACAGTCGATCGGATATTTCAACTCGAACTACAATGAGTACGTCTATGTGGCCGACATGGCCGAGTACACGGGCAATGAGAGCGCCTACGCCTCCTACCCCTGCACGTTCGACGGTAAGGACACCTTCTCGTTCTACCTGATCTACTATGTGTCGTCGGGATACTTCAGCCAGGGCACCGAAAAACTCGTCTTCGAAAGCGAACCCGACACGACGCCGATCGTGGACATCGAGTTCCAGGGCATCGAGACCACGGCCACAGGGTTCCGCGCCCCGAAGCTCTACTTCTCGCCCAACAGCTACACCAAGTTCTACAAGGCTTCGGTCGTGGAGGGCGACATCACGGCTGACACGCAGCGTCAGGACGAGATCCGCCAGCAGCTCATCGACGACAAACTGGAGGGCGTCGTCCCCACCGTGACGCTGTACAGCGAAGACGCATCGGTATGGAACGTCCCCAAGGGAAACTACACCGCCGTCGCGCTGGCCTACGACTCGATCGACAACCCGTGCAAGCTCTACTCGCAGCGCTTCACGTGCGACCCGGAGAAAGAATACGGAATCAAGGTCAACGAATTCAAGTTCTACGCACCGACCGACAACCTGAATTACTCGCCCTACAACACGCTCATCTGGGAAATGCAGACAAGCAACGTGGCCACGATGAAATACCTCTGCGTCAAGACCGACATCGCCGATTACCTGTGCGAGGCACTCGGGATGACCCTCGAAGAACTCACTGCTGACCGCGGGTACGACATCGCCGAGGAGATGATCGCCGAGCTCAACTCGGAAGAAGGACGCGCCACGGCGTTCAACACGCTCGACCAGGGCAGCACGTATGTTCTCGCCCTGCTGATGACCAACTCGTTCGGCGATACGGCGTTCGTATCGAAGACCGGCTCGACACAGGGCTATTTCGCCTCGGATTTCGACCAGACGAAGACCATGACGGACTTCCTGGGCGCATTCAATGCCACGGCGACCATAGCGGCCGGTTCGAACGACACGCAGGGCAACTACCGTATCGACATCACGCGCGTCAACGACCGCGACGTCCTCATCAAGGGCATGTCCGACATGCGCGACTTCGCACCCGAACTGAACGGCTACTACGACAAGGAGAAGCACATGCTCATCGTCGAGACGCAGGCGGCCGGCACATACGGGCCGAACTACGCACGCCTTGGGTTCTCGGACGGGCTGATGATTTACTGGGGCGACAACAGCCTGGCCATCGGCTACATCGGAGACAAACTCTACTGGGCCGCAAGTCCCTACTCGAAGAACGCCATCAACAGCTACATGTTCCTGCTCTTCAGCACGCCGCAGGCAAGCAGTTCGAGCTACCTGCGCGAATATGTGGGTTCGCGGAGCTATTCGGCCATCAGCATGGTACCGCTCAAACAGGCGTCCGCGGCGGCAAACGCCGCCCCGGCACAAACGCATTCCATCGAAGTGGACGGACAGCGGTTCACGACCTACCTGCTGAGCGAAGACCTGCTTCCGACGACGATCAGGCCCGCCGCCAAAGCCCAGGCGCCGGCATCCGCCGGGGATGCCCGGAAACAGGCCGCAGGCAAGACACTCCGCACCGGCCTGGAACTGCACAGGCTCTGACCGGTTCCGCAACCCTATGAAAACCGGGTTCCCGCACACGACGGGAACCCGGTTTTTTCATGAAACAGGCAAAAAACAGAGCGACAGGAGTGCAAGTTGGCGTGTTTTTTATAATTTTGCAGTTTGTAAACACGAATACACAAAAAACCACAAGATACCATGCTTACGATAAAGCAAATCCGCGATGACAAGCAGGCCGCGATCCGCAAGCTCGCCAAGAAGGGAGTGGACGCCGCACCGGTCATCGCCAGGATCGAAACGCTGGACGACCGCCGCAAGGCCATCCAGACCGAACTGGACAATACGCTGGCAGCGCAGAACAAAGCCGCCAAGGAGATCGGGGCGCTGATGGGACAGGGCCGCCGCGACGAAGCCGAGGAGCGCAAGCGCTTCGTCGCCGACCTCAAGGAAAAATCCAACCGCCTGCAGGCCGAATCGCACGACGTGCAGGAGGAGTTGCAGGCAGCGATCGTCTCGCTGCCCAATTTCCCGGCCGACATCGTGCCCGAAGGCAAGACCGCCGAGGACAACCTCGTCGTGAAGCTGGTCGAAAGCTATACCCAACTGCCCGAAAACCCGCTGCCCCATTGGGAACTGGCACGCAAATACGACATCATCGACTTCGACCTGGGCGTCAAGCTCACGGGCGCAGGATTCCCCGTCTACAAAGGCAAGGGAGCCCGTCTGCAGCGTGCGCTGATCAACTATTTCCTCGACTGCAACACCCGGGCCGGCTACCTCGAAGTGGAACCGCCGATCATGGTCAACGAAGCCTCGGGCTTCGGCACGGGCCAGCTGCCCGACAAGGAAGGGCAGATGTACCACGCCACGGCCGACAATTTCTACATGATCCCGACGGCCGAAGTGCCCGTGACGAACATCTACCGCGACGTGATCCTCGACGAAAAGGATTTCCCGGTAAAGATGACCGCCTACACCCCCTGCTTCCGCCGCGAAGCCGGTTCGTACGGCAAGGACGTGCGCGGGCTGAACCGCCTGCACCAGTTCGACAAGGTCGAGATCGTGCAGCTGAGCCTGCCCGGAGCGTCGTACGAAGCGCTGGACGGCATGGTGGCGCACGTGGAGTCGATCGTCAGGTCGCTGGGGCTGCCCTACCGCATCCTGCGCCTGTGCGGCGGCGACATGTCGTTCACCTCGGCGC
>ENA-UOOA01003992-UOOA01003992.1-human-gut-metagenome-genome-assembly--contig:-P61old-NODE-3992-length-17427-cov-7.058024_pt1 | contig 17427 bp, 19 predicted proteins | sample MGYA00242467_ERZ724014 | MGnify/ENA metagenome assembly ERZ724014
AAGGACGTTTTCAAAGATCTCAGTAAAGCTAAACGAGCCGAATCCGGGTAATAGAGAGTAAAATTGCCACAATAGGCAAATTGTGGTTTATAGGGTTGCCGGATTTTATGTTTTGAGATTTTTATCTCCGAACTTTGGTGTGTTATGGAATTAGTAGACATCAAAGACATATCCGGCAACATTCGCTTTTCGACTCCTATCAATGAGGGTTCGAAAAGACACTTCCTTTTGATGCAGGAAGATTATGTAACTCTAAAGTTTTCCCTTGCCAGTCCTATCTATTTCAAGTTAGGGGACTACATAGACAATGAGTTGGGAATATTTGAAGTAGTAGACCTGTATAAACCTACCTACAATACAACCACAGGTGCATACGACTATGAGCTTCGGCTTGATGCCTACTACTGGAAATGGAAGAACAAGAAATTTTTCTACACACCTGAAACAACCGGCCGTGAGGCTGGGTGGAATCTCACAGCCACTTTAGATGTTCACCTGAATATATTTCTTGATAACTTGAAATATCTTGGCTATAAATTCAGGGATAAGGACTTCATTTGGGAAATTGATGATACGGTAGAAAATTCCGCTAAATTAGTCACATATGACAATGTAAATCTAATAGATGCGCTCACACAAATGGCGGAAGCGTGGGGATGTGAATGGTGGATAGAGAATCATAAGATTTGTTTCGGGCGTTGTGAATACAGTTCCCCTGTTGATTTCAAAGCTGGTGACTTGACGGACACAGAGAATGTGAATGTCAATAATATGACACGCAGCGATAGTCAGACAACTTATGCTACCCGTATCTACGCTTTCGGTTCTACACGAAACATCCCTGCTACTTACCGGAAAGATTTGATATTTGATGTTAAGAAGGTTAATGGGAGAGATATATCCGATACCTCAAGACCGTTAAACATAAGGTTCTTTCCTTCCGTTTCTCATGCTGGAATATCTCCTATCAGTATGAATATATTTGAAGAGGGCGAAATGGTGGGAGCACAGGAAGAATATAAGGTTATGACGGATGTATTTACTTCTTCCATGCCTGCTAGTGAGTACCATATCTCATTCAATTCAATGTTACTATACTTTAGCACCCGATTCACGTCAAACATTGAAAATTTTAAGGCTAAATTATCATTAGTCTATTATGTAGGAGAGGTGGAGAAAGTACTGGATATTCAGGAGAAAGCTTTCAATGATTCAGTTTCAAGTTTTACTATTAGTTTTAGTGACACTGATTTCTTTCTTCCTGAAAAGGCTAATAATTGTAAGTTTTTGTTTACATTTAGCTTTTCTCTGAATCATCCAGAGAAAACGGTAGTATATACAATTGGAAGGAATGGAGAAAATAATGTTAAGCTTGAATGTTTGTCCGCATCGGCGAACACTTCTGTAACTTTCCTGTCCGGAGCAAATTCAGGGAGGACTTTTTCAGCCGTTTATAATCCTGACTTGCTAACAGGTGAGGACGCCAATGTCATACGTCTGCCGGAAGGGGTAACAGCTTCTATGGGTAACCAATATATTATCAACAATATCATTAAGGGTAAAATTCCTGATAACTATTTCAGTAAAGATGATAAAGAACTTACTCTGAACGGTGTCGTTCAAAATCGTCTTATGTTACCAAAAGATGTTCCTTATATAGATGCTTATAGGTATAGTCCAACAGGCGAGCGTATCGATATCGGAGATTCGCGTTATGACAATCCGAATAATGTCGAAATGCCGGAAGAAGAAGCTATTGAAGAAATTGTTATATTAGAGGATGAATATCCTAAATATATCGGTTCCGTATCCAGTATCACCAGTGATGAAAAGGAGGAGGAAGACAATGACGGCAATAAGACAGGAAACAAGTACCTTATTTACACATTTAAGGACAATGGACTAAAAAACTTTACGAAAGATTTTGTGTTGAATGGTCAAGAACCCCATTTAATTTTCCAGACAGGTAAACTGGCCGGCCTTGATTTTGTTATCTCTCTAAAAGAGAGCGGTAATAGCGGAACTACATTCGAGATAACACGAAATGATGATTATGGCCGGTATCTTCCGGATGATATCCTTTATCCTGTTGTATCTGACACTTATATTCTTTACGGATTTGATACAGCGTTTATTTCAGAGCAGATGTTACCAGAAGCGGAACAGAATCTACTCAAAAAGGCAAAGGAATACGTAAAGAAATCCATGATTGACCCGTCTACCTACGATTGCGAGATGAACGCTGATTTCATCTGCAATGAGGGCAATATTCGTACATACGAAGTTGGGGCTAAAGTCAACCTGATAAATAAGGCTTATTTCCCGGAAGGACGACAATCCCGTATCATAGGTTTTGAATGGCCGCTGGATATTCCTTACGATCACCCGATCTATACAGTCGGTGAAACAGCTCCATATTCGCGTATAGGTGAGATAGAGAGTAAACTGGAGTCACTCACATATAAAGGGCAAACCTATTCAGGCTCTGCATCCGGAGGAGGTGGAACAAGCGTGTATGTGATTGGAGAAAATGACAATACTCTTCCTTCTGATAAAAATGTATTCTCCGCAAAGAGAGTTCTTCAGGAAATAATTAGTTATTCTATTAGTAAAACAAAGAATGACAGAGCTTTAGGATTAATATCATTTTTGAAAGGCATTATAGTGAAGGAAGGTATTATAACAGATGATGTTACTGCAACAGAGGTGTCTGCCAATATCCTAGAGGTATTTGACAAACTTACAGCCAATAATGCAGCAATTGCAGGAAATATATCTTCTCTAGATTATGCCGAGAACCTCCTAGGCTGGCTGATTACTCCCGAAGGCCATATTGACGCAAAGTCTTTGCGGCTGCGTGATTTCTTGGAAGTACCGGAGTTGCGGTATAACCGTGTGTCTATTGTATCCGGTGAAGAATGGAATGCTCCCGGCGGTGGTATCATTGAATCAGTGGATGCAGCGAACAAGACCGTTCATTTAAAGCTGGAACCCGGGGAGGTATCACAAGTAGAGGTTGATGATATCTGTAAGGGAGTATTCAATAACGATACCGGTTTCCAAACTGCGTATTTTCGGATTACAGAAAAGATAGATAACTCTTCTTTTAAATACGTCCTCCGTAGTGGATATACTTTCAATCCTTGTAAGGCGATGCATTTTGTCGCATACGGTAATTTCACTAACGCTGAGCGCCAGAAGTCATGTTACTCTACACAGAATTATATCCGCTTCCTTAAGGGTGTTAATAACTGGGAAATAACGAAGGACATGATAGCCATGCAGTTAGGCGACTTATCTAACCTGAAGCTGTTTGGCATTGATATGTCCGGTCATAGCGCATATCTCAATAGAGTCTATATGACTGGAACTATCAGGCAGATATCCAGTGACGGTGTGACTGAGGTTCCCGTTCCGGCATTCAAGGGTGAATGGAAGTCTGGTACGTATTGGTACTACGATGAAGTGACTCATAACGGCAGTACATGGATATGTATTGAGTCTACTACTACGCAGGAACCGTCAGATTCTTCTACGGACTGGTTGAAGTATACTTCCAAAGGAGAACAGGGAGCACAAGGGCCAGCCGGTCCTGAAGGCCCTCAAGGGCCGCAGGGAGAGCGTGGGCCACAGGGATTACAAGGCCTGCAAGGGCCAGCCGGACAGAATGGAATACCCGGCAAAGATGGAGAAAATGGATTAACATCATATTTTCATATTAAATATTCTCCCGTCCAGAACCCTACAGCTTCTCAAATGACAGAAACGCCAGATGTGTTCATCGGTACTTATGTAGACTTTACTAAGGAGGATAGTAATGATCCCTCCAAGTATACATGGTCCAGATTTGAAGGATTACAGGGTGCAACAGGTGAACAAGGGATTCCCGGTGTTAATGGCGAAGATGGAAAGACTTCATACTTGCATATTAAGTATTCAAATGACGGCCAAACGTTTACAGACAATAATGGGGAAGCTTCAGGGGAATGGATTGGGCAGTATACCGACTTTGAGAAAAATGACAGTAATGTATTCTCTGATTACAAATGGTCTAAAATCAAGGGCGAATCAGGAAAGGACGGTAAAGGTGTACAGAGCGTTGATGTTCTTTATTATCTTTCCAGTTCTTCAACCTCCCTTTCCGGTGGTTCATGGTCTACGAACTCACCAACTTGGGTAGATGGGAAATACATTTGGAGTAAAACCAAAGTGGTCTATGCAGACGGTTCGTCTATTGAAACCAATCCGGCTTGTATCACCGGAGGTAAAGGCAGTACTGGAGAGAATGGTAGGGGAGTCTCAAGCATTGTCGAAGAGTATTATCTATCTACTTCTTCTAATTCCTTGGTTGGTGGCTCTTGGAGTACAACACCTCCGACATGGGAAAATGGGAAATATATTTGGACTAGGTCAGTAATAACATATACAGATAGCGCATCAACGACAACCGATCCGATATGTGTTACGGGTGGTAAGGGGGCTACGGGAATTGGCGTTAAGAGTGTTTCCGAGCAATACTATTTGTCTACATCATATAGCACCACTACGGGTGGTTCATGGTCTACTACTGTTCCGGCATGGAAGGACGGTAAATATATCTGGACACGTTCCATTATAACTTATACAGACAATTCTTATACGGAAACTAACCCCGTATGTGTGACAGGCGGAAAGGGGCCTAGCGGGAACGATGGCGTAGGGATAAGTGCTGTTGATGTCTTATACTACCTTTCGACTTCTTCCAGTTCCTTGGTTGGTGGTTCTTGGTCTAGCACTTCTCCCACGTGGCAAAACGGCAAATACTTATGGTCTAAGACCAAGGTCACTTATACGGACAATTCTACATGGGAAAGCGATCCGGTTTGTATTACTGGAAGCCAAGGAAAGACTGGATTACCCGGTGCAATGCTCCGCCCGCGTGGAGTATGGGCACCAAATACTGAGTATTATCATAATGATGCATTTATAGATACTGTAATCTATAACGGCCAGAACAAACTCTGTAAGATTACTCATACATCTACTTCTTCTTTCGATTCAACGAAGTGGGAAGAATTTAGTGAATTTGTGAACGTGGCAACCAACGTCCTTCTCGCCCAGAATGCAACTATTGATGTGCTCGGTACTTCGGGGATATTTGTGGGTAATTTGGAGAAGACAGAGGGCTGGATAATGACGGAGGGGGCAATCAAGCATAATGTTACAGGTGTTGAGCTGACATCTGACGGTAAAATATCTCTTCCTGAAACCGGTGGAATGACCGTAGGCGGAAAGACATTCATAGAAGCTGGGAAGATAAAGACGGAGTTTATTAACGTTGATACTCTTGAAGTGACAAAATTAAAAGGGGCAACGGGCACTTTCAAAGAATTACAAGCTATTGATAATGCAGGCAAGATACAAGGCAAGATTTCTTTTAATACAGAAGGCTCTGGAGATAATGTTTCCTCTTCGTTTAATATTGATTTTTCAAAGACTTGGATTTCTGGGGATTTATATCAACAAGGGTATAATTCTGTGGAAGGTCGCTCATGGAGATTTTACGCATCTGATATTTGGTGCAGAGGGGAATTCGGGCATAGGGCAATGACTACAATTAAAGTTTTTGCTAATAATGATTGGAATTTTTATGTTCACATCTATGGTTATGGCTCAGATAATAATGTAGATAGATATCCTCAATCGGGACAACCTATAGATTGCATTGTTATGGAAGGAAATGGAAATTATGTTTTGCGTATTTGCGATTCTGCAACGTTCAAAAAAATAACGGTCGTTAATAGTTCTGATTATCCTAAAAGAGTGGTATATAATCAGCCTAATTCTCTAACTTATACTATTGAACCTTGGAAGTACGCAATATTTGTGACAGCTGATATTGCTAAGACTTCCCCACCATATTACGTTAATAACCTGTTTCTTGATAGATAATTGTAACAATGAAAATAGATTTTAGAAAAATTGAACTAGTGGATCTCGAAGGGAATAAGAGTACCATCGATGTATCTAAATCATTTGGAAATGCGATTTTTCAAAATACAGGTGATCTTGGAGAATTTAATCTTGCACAAGATATACACCGAGAAGGAGAAGTTGATATATCGCCTGAACAAGCGGAATCTCTAAAAAAGTATACACAGCTATTTACTCGTGTAATTGATCGAATGGCTGTCAACGAAGCTCTTTCAAAAGTAAATCAATAATTTAAAAAACAGATAAACCTATGATTTTACTAGTATTAATGTCATTCATCCTCATCGCTGGGTATGTCTTTGCGATGATAAAGAAGGGTAAAGAAATCCCTTATTCAATTAGTGATACCTACTACGCCCTGACGCATAAGTTTTGGTTTACTCTTTGCATGGTCGGCTCCGGTGCATTGCTTCTTCCTGCTGCATTGGAAGCCAGTTCCGAGAACAGCCAGTTTCTTGTATTCCTTTCTGTTGCCGGAATGGGAGTGCTAGGTGTGTCTCCAAACTTTAAAGGAAGTCAGAAGGTATCACATTGTATCGGTGCTGCCATGTCTTTAATCTTCTCACAAATATGGGTAGGTTGTAATGCCTGGTATTGGCTTTTCTTATGGGTGGGATTTATCGCTTACATGGCTATCTCCATGAGTGAGCACTGGACGGGTAACTTCATTGTGACTCTTGTCAAAAGGAAGCCTATGTTCTGGATTGAGATAGTTTCGTTGTTAACTGTTTATCTGACTTGCTTGATATGAAAAAGAATACAAAAGAAGATATACAGGTATGGACCGCAGTAGGAATGTTGTTTGCAGGAGTCGGACTATCCGTTGCGGGTTTTGTTGTAGAGCCGTTAGGACAGATCCATGATAGCGTATTATGGTTTTTTGCTCAATGCCTGATATATGCTGGTAGTATATTTGGGATTGGCATCTATGTTAACGGTAAGTTTAACAGTTTAGTTGATAGACTGAACAATAAAGAAACAAAGAATGATGAGCTGGATAAGGGAAAGTAACCGTATGAAGCACTTGCTCTACGCTATTCCGGCAGGTGTACTTCTGACGATCTTGTTTGTCGCGGGGCTGGCTGCCGGCATGGAATTTAAAGACCGCGCATACGGGAATAAATGGGATTGGCTTGATATTGCTGCTACATTAATAGGAGGAGTTATTGGTCAGGTGATCCAGGTTGTAGTATTAACATTAATCTTATAAATTAAAATGAAAACATTAGATGAAAGGTCTGCCGAATATGCAGCAAACGTAGTATCGTGTAATAAAGAAGCAAAAGAGTGTGAGGGGCTTATCCAAACAGCTTACATTTTAGGCGCAATGGAAGGCGAATTGTTGGGAGAAGAAACGGGAACATTTGGGCAAGCACTTGAATCCCTCAAACGGGGGCATCTTGTTGCTCGTAAAGGATGGAACGGTAAGGGGATGTTTATATTTATGCGCCCGGAAGATAGTTTGTCTACTGATATGATTGTAAATCAGGTTAAATCACTTCCTGAATCATTCAAAAAATGGGTTGCCGACAATCATGGAGATTCGGAAACTGATAAAATCAAGTTTACCGCATACTTATGTATGAAAGCTGCTGATGGAACTGTTGTTAATGGTTGGCTTGCCTCCCAAACTGATATGCTTGCAAATGATTGGGTTATAGTAGAGTAAGCACATTAATTTTATAGGAGGAAAGATATATGGGAAAGTATTTCACGATAGCCGAAATGGTAAAGAGTGAAACGGCGGATAGGTGCGGCATTGACAATCGTCTGCCAAAATCATTAATATGTAATGTGAATGGTTTAATAGACAATGTTCTTGATCCTCTCCGTGAAGCCTATGGTAAGCCTGTCACTGTAACGAGTGGGTATCGTTGTGAGGTCTTGAATAAGGCCGTAGGAGGAAGTAAGACCAGTGAACATATGAAAGGAATGGCTGCTGATATAGTTGGTACCCCGAATACAAAAGAGGAAAACAAAAGGCTGTTCAATCTCATACAGGAGCTTGACCTTCCTTTTACACAGCTAATAGACGAGAAGAATTTCTCATGGGTCCACGTTAGCTATGATAGCTGTAACGTGAAAAAGCAGGTTTTAAAATTATAAATTATAGGAGGAACAGTCATGGCAGATTTACAATTTACTAAAATAGAAAATTTAGATCTTTACGCAGCAGAAGTAGTAGTTAACAGCAATTTCAATATTCATTTTAATCGTGCTTCCGGTTCGGGGATCAGAATCTATCAGAAGACAGGCGATGAAATAGAGACAATGGATGATAGAACGGCCGATGCCCGAGGTTTTGATCCCGTGCTTCTTCCGGGGTATATACAAGATGATTCCGGTAAGGTGTTTGATTATGATTTTGACGCCCTGGTTTATCCGAAGGTGATTCGCATCGAAAGCTATACCGAGGTAACAAGTGGAATATTAACCGAATCCGGCAATGAAGCTTAACAAGTTGTCATTAAATACAATAGGGTTGAACCGTATCGGCTTGAATCGAATCGGTTCAACTTCCGTTGGCTCTTCCGCTACCGACCGTCCCTACATCTCTCCCGATGTATTGTCTGCCTTGGCAGGTGTATGGATAGCTGACGGCAAGAGCAATACTGATCCCGACCGCAATATCATCAAGAACAAACTTCCTGGCAGGGGAGGTGATTTTGAGATACTTAATGCTGCGTATGAGGGTATGTCAGGTTGTAATGGTTATCCAGTAGTGTTCGGTGATAATAAGACTTGGGAACATCTTTCAGGTACAGCAAATTATACTTCTGATACTACTAGTACTACGATTCATATAACTCATGTCAGACTTGCAAATAGAGGTCTGTTATATAGTTATGTGAAAGAAAATGGAGTGCTAACTAATATAAAAGAAATACCCGCTTTTAGAGTTACTGTTAAAGGTCTTGAAGGAAATAGTAAATTTGTTTACAAATATTTAGCTACGAAAGATGCAACAAGGGAAACATCAATATTTTTAAGTAATGGTACTCATAAATTAGCTAAATCGTTTGTTCCAACAGACGCATTATTAGATTCAACTACTAATGTTTGGATAGGAATGTTTATTAGTCCTATATCAGAGGAAGTTACAGAATTCGATTGTGATATAACTATTGAAGTTCTTCCAGAATATGAAGGCGCCTTTGTTACTGACGGAGTCGACGACATGATTGTCAGTCAGAATCCTGTATCCGAGATGCTGGGCGGAAGCAATGAGTTAACGGTGGTGTCCATGATGTGTCAAATTAGTGATACATCCGATCCTGTTAATAGAAATAACTGGTTATTTACCCCTACTTCTTATTTGGAATCTAAGATAGAAAAAGGGAAACCCGGGAAAACTGGAATATACGGCTATACTTCAACCGATATAAGAAACGGTCAGATATCTAATGTAAACACCATACTGGGAGATAAAAATGATTATATAGCTAACAGTTTGTTAGATTCTACGGGATTAGATTATTTTTCTGTTGAAGGATTTAATAATCAAGGGATATGGTACACTTCCTCTGTTGCCTGGTACTGGACTTTCATCGCCAAACGAGTATTGACCACTGACGAAATTAATCAAGTAATCGCCTACTTCAACTTGGACAAGTATGTTAAACCTGATATTTACTATGATGTCAAGAAGCAAGGTCTTACTAATGATAATCATACACAGTTTGGTGATAAGTTGATTGATTATAGTGGTAATAGCCGAGACTTGCAGTTGTTCAATATTGGTTGGAATCCGGGAAGTGGGATTGGTAAATATGTTACTAATTTTGGTATTTGGTCAAAAGATGCCGAATCTAAAATAAGCTATAATAGTTATAGTTTTACCGTTAATGGTAGTTTAAAAAGAACTTGGTTAATGTGGTATGTAACTGAATTACCTAGTTTTAAGATAAAAGTATCTGGTATTAATTCTAATGGTTATGTAGACTATGGGTATTACGACAATGGTTCATTAAAAAACTTTCGATTAGATAAGGACGGAATACATACATTACCGCCCTCAGGAGGGAGTAGTAATGGTCACGGGTTTAAAGTTAATGACACTAGCTTAGATTGGACAGGATTAGTTATTGAGCAAATTCCCGACTTCGCAGGTGCTCTTTGCTTTGACGGAGTAGATGACTATGGTCAGTTTGTAGGTGACTTGGGATTGAAGGATTACACTGTGGTTATTGATAGAGCATATCCAATAGTAAGTACTCCTCAGTTTACAGCTACAAGTGATGCTGCTGGTGAAAATGCTAATACTCCCTTCTTAGTAGAACATAGAAGCGTTAACGCAAATGAATCTACCTATTCCTATCTAGCTAATACTGCTATATCTATCAATAAGGAAAGAGAGATTTGTTATCAGTCAACATATCAGTATAAAGATACAGTTATTAATAAAGGTTCTTCTACTAGTTTAGGCACAGGATTAACAATCGCTAGGTATGGTATCAATAACGGTTATTCCGCTTTAGCGCTGTATTCCTTTATGCTTTTTCATTACTCTATGAGTAAATTCTTAATCGAGCGCCAGCTAAAGAAGCACAAACTAGGCACTCTGTATCCGGGCATGGTGGAGTTTAGACCAATAGTGAAGAGCAACATCCCTTATTCGTCGATATCCTACTCGGTTAATCCGGGGGAATACGTTGCTGAGGGTAGTACGGTCACTATCACCATAACATTGTCAAATTCCTCTGATAAGCTGGTCGGTATATCATCTAACGCCATTAGCGACATATCCATATCTGGAGACAACGGTATCTATGAAGTAACCGGAAAGATCACCAAGTCTCCACAGAAGATCAACATAGTTATCTCCAGCTACTTGACAATGTTAGACAACGAGACTTTAATTTCAAATGAAACATTAATTAAAAACGAATAAGTTATGGAAAAGATATTTGACATAGCAAAGGACTCCGAACAAAAGTGGGGAGTCATTGCGCAAGGGATAGATGGGAACTTTGAGGAAATATTTTCAAAGGTAGATAAAATTACTGGTATTGAAGCCCAAGCAATCGACTTGAATTTGTATGATTATCGGAGTGGATTAATTACAAGTAGTGATTTAGTTTTCAGAACTAATGGAAATTATGGATTGACAAAGCACAAGGTTATCCCTGTTGTGGCAGGAAGAAATCTGATGATTACACCGATAGATACGGCTCATGGAGCCTCCGTGTTGCCTGTAAAAGATTGCGATTTCGTATCCGGTTCAATTGTTAATGCTTGTGACGGATATACAAGCATTGAGACTCACTACTTTCCATTTGAGATAGTATTACCTTCTGATTGTAATTACCTATATGTCTATTGCGCTAATTCATCTGGAGTAAGCTATGAACCTACCAATATTGAATACAAATCAGAATTTGGATTAATAAATGGCAAGGTTGATAAACAGCAAGGAATAAACAACGCAGGGAAATTTCTCAGAGTTGGACTAGATGGGCTTGTGACTCTTGACGAAGATATTCAATCCGAAGATATTAAAACTTGCATTCGTAGAAAAGTAAGTAAAAAATTATATCTTGGCGATAACCTTATCAGTTCAATTGTTGGCAATGGAGATAACTGGCAATACACAGAAGGGGTTTATACGCATGCTATAGGCAATACAGATACTCTTATTTTTGATCATGCTACTATTGAGGGTGAAAAATATGTAGCAATATTCAATTATTCTAAAGTCGGCACATACGAAAAGGATGTTTGTGTTAGTATCGGTGAGGGGGGATTATGTGATATCTATAATGGAACGTTAGGTAAATTCTATGTTGGTATGATATCGGACGGTGGTAGTCTTAAAATTACCGCATCATCAGCATATGATGGAAGTGTGTATGGAGTGGAACTTCGTAAAATTGTTTCTGAGGATGAGGCATCAATAGAGGTAGAACTTGATTCTGATAGTAATAAGCACTACGAAAATGTTGAAGGAGGCACAATGACAGATAACATTACAGGCTGGTGGAACATTGCAATAGGTGCAACCGATGCCCTTGCAAAGAACCAGAATGGATCCCGCAACATTGCAATAGGTCAGAGATCGTTAAGTTCCTTAAAATATGGAGCAAGGAATATCGGTATAGGAACATTCCCCCTAACGCGCCTAATTGAGGGAGATAGAAATATAGCAATAGGTTCTGATGCGGCGTGGTATATACCAAAAGGAGAGGATAATGTAGCAATAGGTAAGGCTGCATTGGGAGAGGTTAGAGGGCAAGGAGAACGCAATGTCGCAATTGGGACAAATGCGTTAGGGCAGACAAATAGCAATGATTTCGTCGATAACGTAGCTATAGGGCATAGAACATTAAGTGGTGGTTCTGCACATTTTGCTAAATCAAAATGTGTTGCTGTCGGGGCATCTGCAGGTGTGCGTAATAACACTAAATGTGTCGCTGTCGGGGCTAATGCTGCATTGTATATAGAAGGTGAAGGAAATGTTGCTATAGGAATGGATGCAATGAACAATTATGATGTCGACGGTAAGAATAATATCTGTATAGGACATTTAGCTAAACTGCATTCTAAGAGCACTCCGGCAGTGATAGAAAATTCTATTGCCATAGGGTACAATGTTAAAACATCCGATAGTAATCAGATCATAATAGGTTCATCTTCTCATACAGTAGTTGAGATAGCAGGTAAGAGAATTATCTTCAACGAGGATGGGAGTGTTACTTGGGAGCAAGTATAATTAGTCTGATAGTAATTCAATAGTAAAGTTTATGAAATACACTGTATTCCCAACAATTGACTTGCAAGAGGTCCCTCAGGATGAGATAAACAAGCGTAACCTTGTTCCTCGCAAGAGTGTAAATGAGAGTGAAACCTTGATGAAATGCCAGCACTATGCTGCGTTATTTCCTCATAAGATGATTAGGACTATTGCTGATGACGGAACGGAAGAGTTGTCTTTCCCTTATCCTACCTATGAGGGCGAGGATTTAAATGTATTGTTGTCTAGTCCGGCTTGGACGAGCAAGGAGATCCTATGAAGTCCCTCCCTTGGATATTAGTCTGCCTGCTTATAGGTGTTCTCGTGTGGATGCGTTGTAATCCGCACGAGCCGTCATCGGTTTATATTAAGGGAGATACCGTACATATCCGGGACACAGTAAGAGACACAATCCCTAAGCCGGTAAAAGAAAATATGAAACGTACCGATACGGTATATCTACCTATTCTGATAGATACAACGACTGACAGAATCGTAGAAGGAGATTCTATTCCGGCACTGATACCGATAACAAGCAAGGAGTATAAGACCGATGATTACCGGGCGGTAGTCAGTGGATATAATCCCAGCCTTGATTTTATGGAGGTGTACAGAGACAAGGAAATTATTACTCTTTCACCTTTACAGAAGAAGAAACGCTGGGGATTGGGCTTGCAGGCAGGATATAGTTATCCGGGAGGTTGGTACTTCGGTGCCGGAGTTAGTTATAACTTGTTTATGTGGTAAATTACCGGAACTACTATCTTCACAGACCGTTTCCGGTATGAAAAGTTTAAGTTTTACTTACATAACAATTTCCAATGGAAAAATGTTTTAAAAGAAAGGAGGCTAAAATGATACATTAATTAATACTAAGCACTAAGTTTATCCGGTAAGTAGAAGGCCGGTTATCATAACAAATGTAGCTCTTTTGGGGGTAGAGTAAAAAGAACCCCCGACACATTAAAGTTGACGCCAATCAATACTTTAATACACCAAAGCATACATCGGTTGTGTCAGGGGGTATAATATCCTTAACATTCCGAAGTATGCTTTTGTTCTTTTGGTGTATGTACTGATTGGCAAGGGCAAAAGTACAACAAAAAAATTAATTACCATGTGTAAGTCAGAGATTTTTGCCGAAATATTGAACCTTGTAGGAAAAGAAACTGAAGTTTCCACAGAATTAATCCTTTCATCAAGTAAAGTGACTGAAGTTGTTGATGCCCGCTCCATTGTAGTGTTCTTCCTTACTGAATTCGGTCTGTACCCTGAACAGATCGCCACTTTGCTTCACAAAACATCAGCCAGTGTACGTTACCTGATATCTACTTTTGAGAGTCGAAAAACAACAAATAAAATGATTGCAATATATTTGCAAAATATTCGTAAATCGCTTGAAAATGAGCTCTGATTTACGCAGTTTCTATTATATACTTTTGTGATGCGGTTGATATTGACCGTAATAAAAAAGTATAAATCTCTATGGAAAGAACGTATGTTTTTAACCAAGACGGTGGAGCGGCTTCAGGCAACGGTCTGCTTGCTTCTATTCTTCCGTCTTTGCAAAACAGAGGAATTGATACCGGATACTTGATGGGGCTGCTTGGAGGCGGCAATGGTAACGGTGGTTTCTTTGGTAACAATGGTGGTTTTCAAGACATCATTGCGCTTATTGTGATTGCGGCTATTTTTGGAAATGGCAATTTCGGCTTTGGCGGAAATAACAATCAAGGAGCGAACGAAGGAAGAGGGATGATCATGCAGACACTTAACCGAAACGGTGTCGATATTGCATCACTGGCACAAGCCGTGAACACTTCTTCCGATCAAATCCTTGCCGGTATTAACTCTGTATCCCAGGCAATCTGTGGTCTTGGCAACCAAATGGGACAGAATACCAACAGTATCCTTACCGCAATTATGCAGGGTAACAACGCTCTGACATCTCAAATCTGTAGCTGTTGCTGCGATATGAAACAGCTTGTAACCACACAAGGATATGAGAGTCAGCTTGCAATGTGCAACCAGACCAATACATTGGTTAATACTGCAAACCAAAACGCATTGTCATTACGTGACGGTGCTACTGCCAACACGAATGCTATCCTTGCCAAACTTGATGCAATTCAGAATCAGGCATTACAGGATAAGATTGCATCTCTTACTGCGGAAAAGGCAACTCTTACGGCTGAAATCTCCCAACGTAATCAGAATGCTACAATCCTGAATGCGGTAGGTCAACAGATTGCTCCCCTTGCAGCAGGATTGCAAGCATTGCAAAGCGATGTTGATGGAATCAAATGCAAGTTACCTAACACAGTTCCAGTTCAATACCCTAACATTGTTGGTGTAAACATGGATACTTACCGTGCGGCTGCTTTCGGTGCTTATGTTGGTGACTCAGCATACGGACGTAGCGGATGCGGTTGTAATAACTACTGGGGTTGATTCTGGTAAGAAAGGAGGTAATTATGTGGCCTAACTTTTTTACAGGATTTCCGTTCTCGTTTCCGTCAATAGGAAGAGCGAATTTCAATACTCTTCCTACGGTGGCTGTAACTGTCGGTACTGAAAATGTGACTTTGGAGCTTCCTAACCATGCGTTCCGCAACAGGGACTATGTCGGAGGGTTCTATGTCAATCTTCGTCAGGCGATCCCTGCTGGTACGACTGCAACACTCCCGATACTGATAGGGACTAACGGGGACACAAGACCGTTGATGGCTTATAACAATGAGCCTGTGACTGTTGCAAACTTGGCTGGAACCGGCATCTATGAGATTCATTATAACAAGTACACCAACGAATTGTATCTTGTTAATGGAGGGTACAGACCGACAACGGCTCCGGCTCCTACAGTAGAAACCGCTTCTTTACGGAGCAAGTAATAATTAACATGGAGTTTTGTGGTGGTTTCCAAAATGGAAATAGCCACACTCCTTTAAAATCAAACAATCATGTTTCAGAACTTACGAGTAAACAGTACATTATATCTTCTTCACAGAGGTGCAAATCCAAGTTTGGAATGTGGGCAGGTCGTTAACGTAAGCCCTATAAAAACCATATATAAGACTGTTCCCAACATGCCTTATCCACAGCCGGTCCAAGTTATTGATTTTGTCGTGAATATAAACGGACAGAATGTCAATTTGCAAGAGATACCGGCTAATGCCAATATTGCTGATGATGTTAAAACAGGAATGCTGATTACAGGGTCAAGAGACGAGATGAATACCGAGGTCCTTACTATGAAACAGAAGAGTGAGGATGTTCTAAAAAGCGTGGAATATCATCAGAACTTTCTTGGGGTATGTGACCAGATGCTTGCCATGCTTAACCCTGAATTTGCAGCCAAGCAACAGCAGGAGCAGGAAATATCCGCATTGAAAGGGCAAATGTCCAATATGGATAAGAACATGCAGGAGATGAGCAGAAATATGGCTGACCTCATTGTACAGAATCAGAAGTTAATGGAACAGCTCGGAGTAATTGAAACATCCAAAACAAAGAAATAATTATGGGAATGTGGACGATAAGAGAAGAACACGATGGATATGATCGTGATTTCGGAATGAGAGGAAGAAACGAGGTTGAAGAAGCCTATCGTGAAGGTTGCCGTCATGGTTATGAAAAGGCCATGAGTGAAATGCGTGGCGGTGGAATGGGATTCCGTGAGAATGGACGTTACGATAGTGACGGTATGAACGAACGTCGTATGCCAGGCTATTTCCCGGAATCCCCTATATACGGAGATATGGGAGAGCGCAGACGCAGACGCTCAAACGGTGAGTTCTATTAATCGTATGAGGGGAGAAATCCCCTCTTATCCTAAAAAGCAATTAATTATGGGACAAAGACTAGATACGTATGACAAGATGCCTCCGGCAATGAAAAATTATCTGTCGTTATACGGTTGGCACTTCTCTAAGAAGATGTGTGAATGGGCTGTTTCTAAAATGGAAGTTGAGAACAAGGCTACCAAGCAGAAGGAAAAACTCGTTTCGATCAAAAAGGAGGAAGTAGAAGAGCTTCTGAAAAAGTACGGAATTAAACTGGAGAAAGATGCTGGGTATGATTGCGTATATGTAGCTAATATGGCGAAAGCTGATTATTATAAGAGTTCCATTATAGATGAATCCCATTTGGCATTATTCTTGAAGGATTACATAGATGATCCTGACGGGTATGACGGTCTTCCTTTTACCCGTTTCTATGCGGATTGTATCGGAAGTGGCACACCTATAATGTGGGATGATATGCTCTGATTATGATAGTTCAAGATTTCTACATACCGAAATATGATTGGATAGTTAAGGTGTACTATGCCGTAACGACTTACTGGACCAGTGATATTCTATGCGCACTTCACCGTATCGGTTGTAGAGGAGAGGATTTCAAACAGGCATACAGAAACCTCTCTTCCGGGGTTCTCAATACCGGTCTTACTTATTCGAACTTTGAGGACCGTGAGACTGTGATGGTAATTGCTCTCACTTCTTCCCCGGGAGAGTTTCAAAACTCATGGGACCACGAAAAAGGGCACTTGTGCCGGCATATCTCACAGGTATTCAATATTGATCCTTACGGGGAGGAAGCCCAATATCTTTCCGGTGAGGTAGGTCAGAAGATGTTTCCAATAGCGAAGAACTTCTTGTGTGAACATTGCAGGAAGAACTTATGCCGAAGATATTAAGGGGCATTTTGTCAGAAATACAGGCGAA
>ENA-UOOA01003994-UOOA01003994.1-human-gut-metagenome-genome-assembly--contig:-P61old-NODE-3994-length-17421-cov-10.272890_pt1 | contig 17421 bp, 16 predicted proteins | sample MGYA00242467_ERZ724014 | MGnify/ENA metagenome assembly ERZ724014
TGGGTTTCCATCCAGCTATTCTCACGTCACTGGAGCTAAATAGATACCCCTTACATACATACAGGCCCTGCATTTGGTCTTGTAGCATTTTCAGAGTAAAATTGCGGGTTGCGGTCGGGGACACCACCAAAAACAATAACACACCTGCTCCCCCGGCTTATCAACGACTACATCCTGAGAGATTGAAGTGATATGGCGATCGTTGTCAACAAACCCCTCCCTGAATTTGAAGCCAACGCGACCGGCGGGATCAAAGTCTCCAACACGTCTCACACGGGCCAGATTCTGATTCTGTACTTCTATCCCAAGGACAACACGCCCGGCTGCACCACTGAAGCCATGCAGTTCCGCGACAAGTACAAAGATTTTGCCAAGGCTGGCGCTGCAGTATTTGGCGTTTCTCGCGACAACATGAAGTCCCACGACGACTTCAAGGAAAAGCTGGAATTGCCCTTCGAACTGATCGCAGACACCGAAGAAAAAATGTGCCACATGTTCGGCGTGGTCAAGAACAAAATCATGTACGGCAAGAAGGTCAAGGGCATTGAGCGCAGCACCTTCCTCATCGGCCCTGATGGCCTGCTGCTGCAAGAGTGGCGCGGCCTGAAAGTGCCCGGGCATGTGGACGAAGTGCTCAAGGCCGTGAAATCCATCAAGGCCCTCAAAAAAGCTGCCTGATCGGCACTTGTATTGGCAACACCCTACGGAGTGCTTGCGCGCACAACGCTCCGTCACACGAGATGGGCATAATGGGTTGATGCCTTTGCACCTTGCAACGACCCATTCCCTCTTTAAAAGCCGCCTTGGCCTCCAGGCGGCTTTTTGCTTTCTGAACACTTTTGCTTGAGGCCTTCGCACACCATGCCATTGCCACCCGCCCCTGGCCGCCGCGCCGCCCGTCTCTCGCCCGAAGCCTATGAAAACAAGGTAAACCCGGCCCGAGCAAGCTCTCGCACAGTCGCTGCAGAGCCTGAAGAAGTCAATGAGACCATTGCACCGGAGGCGCCCACTGCTGCTGCACCGGTGCGCCGACGCACGCACAACACTGCGGAGGCTGCCACCAAGGCCGCAGCCCCTGCCGTGGCGACGCCCAAATCTACGACTTCTACGCGCCAGGCTGCTGCGAAGAAAACCATCAGCAATACCCCAGTGACCGCAAGCAACGGCAGCCAGGGCAAGAGCCTGCCACGCAGCAAAAAAACGCAAGGCCCAGCCAAGCTGTTTGTGCTCGACACCAACGTCCTTCTGCACGATCCCACCAGCCTGTTCCGCTTTGAAGAGCACGACATCTTCTTACCGATGATCGTGCTGGAAGAGCTGGATGCCCACAAGAAGGGCATGACCGAAGTGGCGCGCAATGGCCGCCAAACCAGCCGGACACTGGATGCGCTCGCGGGAGTCGAGGGGGCGGACATCGGACGCGGGCTCAAGCTGGATTCCACAGGGCAGCGTGCCGCCGGTGGATGCCTGTACTTCCAGACCGCACCGCTGGACTACAGCCTGCCCAGCAGCCTCCCAGCCGGCAAGGCCGACAACCAGATTCTGGGCGTTGTGGCGGCCTTGTCCAAAGAGCACGCACCGCGCGAAGTGGTGCTGGTTTCCAAAGACATCAACATGCGCGTCAAGGCACGTGCGTTGGGGCTGAACGCTGAGGACTACCAGAACGACAAGACCCTGGACGATGGCGACCTGCTGTATGCGGGCGTGCTCGCGCTGCCGCAAGACTTCTGGTCCAAGAGCGGCAAGAACGTCGAAAGCTGGCAAAGCGGTGCACACACGTACTACCGCATCGGTGGCCCGATCGTGCCGCAACTGATGATCAATCAGTTTGTGTACTTTGAGGCACCTGGCGAGCCCAGCCTGTTCGCCCGGGTGAGCGAGATCCGCGAAAAAACCGCTGTGCTGCAAACCCTCAGGGACTTCGGCTCCGCCAAGAATGCCGTGTGGGGCGTGACCACCCGCAACCGCGAGCAGAACTTTGCGATGAACCTGCTCATGGATCCTGAGATCGACTTCGTGACGCTGACCGGCACCGCCGGCACCGGCAAGACGCTGCTGGCCCTGGCTGCAGGACTGACCCAGGTGCTGGACGACCGCCGCTACACAGAGATCATCATGACCCGCGCCACCGTGAGCGTGGGAGAGGATATTGGCTTCTTGCCAGGCACCGAAGAAGAAAAGATGGGCCCCTGGATGGGTGCGCTGGACGACAACCTGGAGTTCTTGGCCAAGGGAGACGGCGGCAATGCAGGCGAATGGGGCCGTGCTGCCACCAACGAACTGATCCGCAGCCGCATCAAGATCAAGAGCATGAACTTCATGCGCGGGCGCACGTTCCTGAACAAGTACGTGATCATCGACGAGGCACAGAACCTGACGCCCAAGCAGATGAAGACGCTCATCACCCGCGCAGGCCCTGGCACCAAGATCATCTGCATGGGCAACCTGGCGCAGATCGACACCCCGTACCTTACCGAGGGCTCCTCGGGCCTGACCTATGCGGTGGACCGCTTCAAAGGCTGGCCTCACAGCGGGCACATTACGCTCGCACGCGGCGAACGTTCGCGCCTGGCAGACTTCGCCAGCGAGGTGCTTTGACCATGGTCGGCTGGGTGACTGCACTCAAACTGGTGCCCTGGGGCGATGTCATTGAGGCCACCCCCCAGATTCTGCAAGCCGCCAAAAAGCTGCTGGGCGCCACCCGCAAGGGCAAAGCAGAGGCGACGGCATCAGGCTCTATCGCAGACGCCGGGACGGAAGCCGCCCTGCCTACCGATGTACAGCTGCAGCATTTGCGTGAACGCGTGCTGCAGCTGGAGCAGGAACAACTGGACGGGGCGGCGCTGATCCAGTCCCTCGCTCAGCAAAATGCCCAAGTGATCCAGGCGGTGGAAGACTTGCGCCAGCACAATCGCCGCTTGACCTTGGCCCTTACCATCGTGGCATGCGCCTGTGCGGGGCTGCTGGTGTGGGCGCTCAAGCAGTAAAGGTAAATGGGCTACGCGCCCAACCTCGACTCCAATAGCTATAATTTTTATAGCTGCCAGCGCTTATTCAACAAGCGCCAGTGGCGATTTTTATCAATAGTCGTCACCCGAGCCCATGGCCAGATTCTCGAAGCGGGTCTGGTTCTTCTGGAAGAACAGCTTTACGGTACCGGTGGGGCCGTTACGCTGCTTGCCGATGATGACTTCCGCCACGTTCGGCTCCTTGCTGTCCTTGTTGTAGTAGTCATCGCGGTAGATGAACATGATGATGTCCGCGTCCTGCTCAATGGCGCCCGATTCACGCAAGTCAGACATCATCGGGCGCTTGTCAGTGCGCTGTTCCACCGAACGGTTGAGCTGCGAGAGTGCAATCACCGGGCACTGCAGCTCCTTGGCCAGCATCTTCAAACCCCGGGAGATTTCCCCCAGTTCGGTCGCACGGTTGTCGGCGCTGCCCGCGCCCGAGCCGCTCATGAGCTGCAGGTAGTCCACCACGATGAGCCCGAGCTTGCCGCATTGGCGCGCCAAGCGCCTAGCGTTGGCGCGCAATTCGCCTGGCGTGAGGCCAGGGGTTTCATCGATGTGCAGCGACACTGTGCGCAGCTTTTCAATCGCCTCGGTCAGGCGCGGCCACTCGTCGTCTGTGAGCTTGCCGGTTCGCAAGTTGCCCTGGTTCACACGTCCAATCGAACCCACGATACGCACGGCCAATTGAGCAGCGCCCATTTCCATAGAGAAGATGGCAACAGGCAGGCCTTCGTTGAGCGCCACGTGCTCGGCAATGTTCACCGCGAACGAGGTCTTCCCCATCGAAGGGCGAGCCGCCAACACGATCATGTCGCCCGCCTGCAGCCCCGAAGTCATCCGGTCCAGATCAGCAAAGCCTGTGGGCACCCCCGTCACGTCCGCCGGGTTGTCAGCCATCTCCTGCACTTTGTCGAGCAGGTCAATCACCAGCGTATCGAGCGACTGAAACCCCTGCTTGTTGCGCGAGCCTTCCTCGCCAATGGCGAAGATCTTGGCTTCCGCTTCATCCAGGATGCGCTCGACGGTCTTGCCCTGCGGATCAAACGCGTTCGTGGAAATCTCATCGCTGGCGGTGACCAGCTTGCGCAGGATGGATCGCTCCCGCACGATTTCGGCATAGCGACGGATGTTGCTGGCACTGGGGACGTACTGCGCCAGATTATTCAGGTACGCCAGCCCTCCCACCTCTTCCGCCTTGCCCAGGCTGCGCAGGTGTTCAAACACCGTGATCACATCGGCGGGCTTGCTGGCATTCACCAGGCTCGCAATCGCGGTGAAGATCAGTTGATGTTCATGGCGATAGAAGTTGCTTTCGGTCAGCAAATCTCCCACGCGGTCCCAGGCATTGTTGTCGAGCAGCAACCCACCCAGCACACTGGACTCAGCTTCCACCGAATGGGGCGGAATGCGCAAACGAGCTACCTCACTGTCCTGAACACTGGGTGCAGCAAAGCCTTGGTCATCTAGGGGAGGAAAGACTGCGGACATAGGAAATTCTCCGAACGATGTCTGGATGCTATTCCTCTCACAGGCACATTACCTGCGGGGATAAGCCTGTGGGCAATCTGTGGACTGCAGGTGGGCAATCCTGTACAAATCAGGCCGACCCAATGACAAAAGCCGCCCGAGGGCGGCTTTGCTTGGATTGCCTGAAGATAATCAGGCAGTTTCGCCGTAGACCGAAACCGTCACGTCCACCACCACGTCGGTGTGCAGAGCAACGCTCACAGTGCTTTCGCTCACGACCTTGATAGGGCCGTTGGGCAGGCGGATCTGAGACTTGGCAACCTTGTAGCCTTGCTTGTTCAGCTCTTCAGCGATGTCATGGTTGGTCACAGAACCAAACAGACGGCCGTCCACACCAGCTTTTTGTGTCAGCTTGATGGTGGTGCCAGCCAGCTTTTCGCCTTGGGCTTGGGCTTCTGCCAGCTTGGCGGCAGCAGCTTTTTCGAGTTCAGCGCGCTTGGCTTCGAACTCTGCCTTGGCAGCTTCGGTGGCGCGACGAGCACGGCCCGAAGGGATCAGGAAGTTACGGGCGTAGCCGTCTTTCACCTTGACGATTTCGCCGAGGTTGCCGAGGTTCACAACCTTGTCGAGCAGAATGATTTGCATGGGTTGTGCTCCTTAGATCTTGTGCTGGTCGCTGTAAGGCACCAGGGCCAGGAAGCGAGCGCGCTTGATGGCGGTGTTCAGCTGACGCTGGTAGATGGCGCGCGTGCCGGTCAGGCGCGCGGGAATGATCTTGCCGTTTTCGGCGATGAAATCACGCAGGGTATCGACATCCTTGTAGTCGATCTCTTCCACACCGGTCACTGTGAAGCGGCAGAAACGCTTGCGCTTGAACAGCAGGGACTGGGTGTTGCGCTTTGGGCGCTTGTCTTTATTGAACTTCTTGAACGTGGCCATTGCGGACCCCTTGAAAATTAATTTTGTTGAATATCCTGGATGTGGAGCACTGCGTTTTTGCCGTTGCGCGGGGTGGCCAGAAAACCCGAAAAAGTCCAGAGACTTCCGATGTTCTGCCTCGCCAGCCGCTCGGCCATTGCACCAAAGGCAACGGCCTTGATGGCAGCCTTGACAGCCCGGGGGTGACCTGCTTCTGTCTGTTGCGACTCGTGTTCGAGCCGCAGGTTGATGGCAGGCAAACCGGCGGGGGTGTATCGCAGGGACTCAGCCTCTGCAATGCATGCTGTCAAGACGACGCGGTTCTCCACTCCAAAGTGGATGGATCAGCGCTCGCCAGCCGCTGCGTACTCGGCTTGGCTGGCCTTGCGGGCCTCTTCGCGCTCAACAGTCTTCATCATGGAAGATGGGCCGGTTTCAGCCTCCTTCTTCTGGACAGTCAGGTGGCGCAGCACGGCGTCGTTGAACTTGAAGGCATGCTCCAGCTCAGCCATCACAGCTTGGTCGGCTTCGATGTTCACGCACAGGTAGTGGGCCTTGGCCAGCTTGTTGATCAGGTACGCCAGTTGACGACGGCCCCAGTCTTCCACGCGGTGCACCTTACCGCCGCCAGCGGTGATCATGCCCTTGTAGCGCTCCAGCATGGCTGGAACTTGTTCGCTTTGATCCGGATGGATCAACAAAATGATTTCGTAATGACGCATGCATACTCCTTTTGGATAAAGCCGCCCGCTGCGTCCCAATCTTTTCGAGATTGTGCGGTGTGGCAAGGCAAAGCCGGAAATTATAGCCTTTGGCAGCACACTTGTACACTCTGGCTGCTTTTTGCCTTTCCCATACTGGGCAAGCGCCTGGAAAAACAGCCGCTCCAAGGGCCAAACCAAGGTTCTTTTGCCCCCACGACTTGAAATTCAGCGAAAGCCCCCAAGCTCTCGCGCGTACTGTTTTATTTACAAAGACTACGACATGTCCGACAACAGCCAGAACACATCTTCATCAGCCGCCCCGTCCCCCGAGGAAGTGGAAGCCGCCATGGCCGCCAATGCCTCCGACGAGCTGGCGCGCCTGCAAGGCGAGTTGGCTGAGCTCAAGGCCAAGAGTGCTGAATTGGCAGACCAGTTCCTGCGCGCCAAGGCAGAGGCGGAAAACGCCCGCCGCCGCGCCGAAGACGAAGTAGCCAAAGCCCGCAAGTTCGGGATCGAGAGCTTTGCCGAAAGCCTTCTGCCCGTGGCAGACAGCCTGGATGCAGCCTTGGCCATCAAGGAAGCCACGCCCCAGCAACTTCGCGAAGGAGCAGACGCGACCCTGCGCCAACTCACCTCAGCTCTGGAACGCAACAAGGTGCTGGCCATCAATCCCGCAGCGGGCTCCAAGTTCGACCCACACCAGCATCAGGCGATCAGCGTCGTGGCTTCTGAGCAAGAGCCCAACACCATCGTGACTGTGCTGCAAAAGGGGTATGTGATTGCGGAGCGTGTGCTGCGCCCTGCACTGGTCACTGTCAGCGCCCCCAAATAAATTTTTCAAGGTAAATCGAGAGGGACGACTTGAACTAACGCAAGTTATCCACAAGTTACTAGACATCCAAACTATTCAAGCATTCGGAGAAAAATCATGGGAAAAATCATCGGTATTGACCTGGGCACCACGAACAGCTGCGTCGCCATCATGGAGGGCAACACCACCCGCGTGATCGAAAACAGCGAAGGTGCACGCACCACGCCTTCCATCGTCGCCTACCAGGAAGACGGCGAAATCCTCGTCGGCGCATCGGCCAAGCGCCAGGCCGTGACCAACCCCAAGAACACGCTGTTCGCCATCAAGCGCCTGATTGGCCGCAAGTTCACCGAAAAAGAAGTGCAAAAGGACATCGACCTGATGCCCTACTCCATCGTGGCCGCCGATAACGGTGACGCCTGGGTGGAAGTGCGCGGCAAGAAGCTGTCGCCCCAGCAAGTCTCGGCCGACATCCTGCGCAAGATGAAGAAGACCGCCGAGGACTACCTGGGCGAGCCCGTGACCGAGGCCGTGATCACCGTGCCTGCGTACTTCAACGACGCACAACGCCAGGCCACCAAGGACGCTGGCCGCATTGCCGGCCTGGAAGTCAAGCGCATCATCAACGAACCCACTGCCGCAGCCCTGGCCTTTGGCCTGGACAAGCAGGAAAAGGGCGACCGCAAGATTGCCGTGTATGACCTGGGCGGCGGCACATTTGACGTGTCCATCATTGAAATCGCCGATGTGGATGGCGAAAAGCAGTTCGAAGTGCTGTCGACCAACGGCGACACCTTCCTGGGCGGCGAAGACTTCGACCAGCGCATCATCGACTACATCATTGGCGAGTTCAAGAAAGAACAAGGCGTTGACCTGTCCAAGGACGTGCTGGCCCTGCAACGCCTGAAGGAAGCCGCTGAAAAGGCCAAGATCGAGCTGTCGAACTCCGCATCGACCGACATCAACCTGCCCTACATCACCGCTGACGCATCGGGCCCCAAGCACCTGAACGTGAAGCTGACCCGCGCCAAGCTGGAAGCCCTGGTGGAAGAGCTGATCGAGCGCACCATTGCGCCTTGCCGCACGGCCATCAAGGATGCCGGCATCAGCGTGTCGGACATCAACGACGTGATCTTGGTCGGTGGCATGACCCGTATGCCCAAGGTGCAAGAGAAGGTCAAGGAATTCTTCGGCAAGGAGCCCCGCAAGGACGTCAACCCTGACGAAGCCGTGGCCGTGGGCGCCGCCATTCAGGGCCAAGTGCTGTCGGGCGACCGCAAGGACGTGCTGCTGCTGGACGTGACTCCCCTGTCCCTGGGCATCGAAACCCTGGGCGGCGTCATGACCAAGATGATCACCAAGAACACGACCATCCCGACGAAGTTCGCACAGACCTTCTCGACGGCCGACGACAACCAGCCCGCCGTGACCATCAAGGTCTATCAGGGTGAACGTGAAATGGCTTCGGGCAACAAGCTGCTGGGCGAGTTCAACCTGGAAGGCATTCCACCGGCAGCCCGTGGTGTTCCACAGATCGAAGTGTCGTTCGACATCGACGCCAACGGCATCCTGCATGTCGGCGCCAAGGACAAGGGCACCGGCAAGGAAAACAAGATCACCATCAAGGCGAACTCGGGCCTGTCGGAAGAAGAGATCCAGCGCATGGTCAAGGACGCCGAACTGAACGCGGCCGAAGACCACAAGAAGCTGGAACTGGTCCAGGCCCGCAACCAGGGTGAAGCCGCTGTCCACAGCGTGAACAAGAGCCTGGCCGAGCATGGCGACAAGCTCGAGGCCGCTGAAAAGGATGCCATCACCGCTGCCGTGAAGGACCTGGAAGAGGCCCTGAAGGGTGAAGACAAGGCTGCCATCGACGAAAAGACGACCGCGCTGATGGCTGCCAGCCAGAAGCTGGGCGAGAAGATGTACGCCGAGTCGCAGGCCGCGCAAGCAGCCCAGGCAGCAGGCGGTGCAGAAGGTGCAGGCGCCTCGGCCAAGCCCGCTGACGACGACAACGTGGTCGACGCAGAGGTCAAGGAAGTCAAGAAGGGCTAATCGCCCCTCGCGTTGACCCCAGCCGCCGCGCGGGGCCGAAAGAGCTTGCACACACAGGCTCCCAGGCTTGCGCGGCGTTCCTGTTCCAACCGGGCCAGAGATCACCATGTCGAAAAGAGACTTTTACGAAGTCCTGGGCGTTGCCAAAAACGCTTCGGACGAAGAAATCAAGAAGGCTTATCGCAAGCTGGCGATGAAGCACCACCCCGACCGCAACCAGGGTGATGCAGCCAAGCCCGCCGAGGAGAAATTCAAGGAGGCCAAAGAGGCCTACGAGATGCTCTCCGACCCGCAAAAGCGGGCCGCCTACGACCAATACGGCCACGCGGGGGTAGACCCCAACATGCGCGGCCCCGGTGGTGGGGCAGAAGGGTTTGGCGGCTTTGCCGAGGCGTTTGGCGACATCTTCGGCGACATGTTCGGCCAGCAGGGCGGACGCCGTGGCGCGGGTGGCCGCCAGGTGTACCGTGGCAGCGATCTCAGCTACGCCATGGAGATCACGCTGGAAGAAGCAGCACGCGGCAAGGATGCGCAAATCCGTATCCCGTCCTGGGATTCGTGCGACACCTGCCACGGCAGCGGTGCCAAGCCAGGCACCAGCGCCAAGACCTGCGGCACCTGCCAGGGCTCTGGCACCGTGCAGATGCGCCAGGGCTTCTTCAGCGTGCAGCAAACCTGCCCGCACTGCCGCGGCACCGGCAAGATCATTCCTGAGCCTTGCACCGCGTGCCATGGCCAGGGCAAGATCAAGAAGCAGAAGACGCTGGAAGTGAAGATTCCTGCGGGCATCGACGATGGCATGCGCATTCGCAGCACCGGCAACGGCGAGCCAGGCACCAACGGTGGGCCACCCGGTGACCTGTACATCGAAATCCGCATCAAGAAGCACGACATCTTCGAGCGCGATGGCGATGACCTGCACTGCCAGGTGCCCGTGAGCTTCATCACGGCGGCCCTGGGCGGCGAGATCGAAGTGCCCACGCTGGCGGGCAAGGCGGCCATTGATATCCCTGAAGGCACGCAGGCTGGCAAGCAGTTCCGCCTGCGCGGCAAGGGCATCAAGGGCGTGCGCTCCAGCTACCCTGGCGACCTGTACTGCCACATTGCGGTGGAGACGCCGGTCAAGCTCACCGAGCACCAGCGCAAGCTGTTGCGCGAACTGGAAGAGTCCCTGAAGAAAGGCGGCGCCCGCCATTCGCCCAGCGGCGAGAGCTGGACGGATCGCCTGAAGAACTTCTTCAGCTGATCGGTTTCTGTGCGCTGCACCAGCGCACAGCCAGGCGGCAGCGCTGTCGCCTCCCCAAAAAGCGACCCGGTTTACGCCGGGTCGCTTTTTTCATGCATCGCCCCCAAGAACGAACCGCCAATCCCAAGTCTCATCGTTGATGACCATCAAGACTCCCCAAGGACTGAGCAGCGGCCCCGCTGAGAGCCATCGACACAGCGCATACCATGGAGGCTTGCAGCAACGGGAGAAACACACATGAGCGTGAGCATCACCTTTCTGGGCGGATCCGGCACCGTGACCGGTTCGAAGTACCTGGTGCGCCACAACGGCAAAAGCATGCTGATGGATTGCGGGCTGTTCCAGGGCTACAAGCAACTGCGCCTGCGCAACTGGCAGCCACTGCCCTTGTCGCCCCGCGAGATCGATTCGGTGGTTCTCACCCATGCCCACCTGGACCACAGCGGCTACCTGCCCCTGCTCGCCCGCGACGGCTACCACCGCGACATCCATGCCACGCGGGGCACCCGCGACCTGTGCGCCATCCTGCTGCCTGACAGCGGCCACCTGCAAGAAGAAGACGCAGCCTTCCTGAACCGCCACAAACTCAGCAGCCACAGCCCTGCGCTGCCGCTGTACACCCGGCTGGATGCCCTGCACTGCCTCAAGCAATTCAAGCCCCACGGCCTGCACCAGCGCTTTGAGCCCCTGCCCGGCTGGTACGCCACGTTTTCGAACGCCGGGCACATCCTGGGCGCGGCCAGCGTGCTGCTGGAAGTGGGCGGGCGCCGGATTCTGTTCTCGGGCGACCTGGGGCGGCCCGATGACATGCTGATGAACCCGCCCGACGCGCCGCCCAAGGCCGATACGGTGCTGGTGGAATCCACGTACGGCGACCGGGAGCACCCGGCCGAAGACCTGTTGAGCGAACTCGGCCCCGCGCTGGCGCGTCTGGCTGCACGCGGGGGCGTGGCCGTGGTGCCGGTGTTTGCCGTGGGGCGCGCGCAGGTGGTGCTGCATGCCATCGGCTTACTTAAAGCGCAGGGCGTAATTCCAGCCTCACTCAAGGTGTTTCTCGACAGCCCCATGGCCGTCAGCACCACGGGGCTGTACCAGCACCACCTGGGCGAACACCGCCTCAATGCCCGGGAAGTGAATGCGCTGGAACATGGCGCGACGATGGTGCAAACCCCAGAACAATCCAAAGGCTTGGCGCGCTTGCATGGCCCCATGGTCATCCTGGCAGCCAGCGGCATGGCCACGGGCGGCCGTGTGCTGCACCACCTGGCGCTGCACTCTGGCGACCACCGCAACATGATCATCCTGACAGGCCACCAGGCCCCCGGAACCCGTGGCGCACGCCTCGCCGACGGCGAGCGATCCATACGCATTCACGGGCAAGACGTTGCCGTACGGGCGGAAGTGGTCAAGCTCAACTCCGCCTCCGCCCATGCCGACAGCCACCAGCTCATCGCCTGGCTGCGCAGCATGGAGCACGCACCCGACCGGGTGTTTGTCGTGCATGGCGAAATGAGTGCATCAGACCAGTTGCGACAACGCATCTCGCACGAGCTGCACTGGCAAGCCCAAGTGCCCGAGCACGGCTGCACCGTCGAGCTGTAGGCTGGGGCTTGGCCTGCGTTGGGTGCGGCAACACCGCACCCAACAGCCGAAATTTTTCAAAAAAGAGAGCGCCTGGCGCTTATCCAGTGCGGCCTAGAGGCATATTTCATTAGAAATTTGCCTCTGGCCGTGGCGTCCCAGTCAAAACCCGACAACGATGCAAGTCATCGCGTTTGGCGATGGCTTTCGGTGAAAATTGGGTAGAAAATAGAAAGCCTTCTCCGAACAAGAAGGCAAGCCCTTTCAACGCCCGCCATGAAAAGCTCAGAGCGCAACTTTGCGCGCCGCATTGACCTCACCTCGCTGCAACTGTTTGTGGCGGTGTGTGAGCTGGGCAGCATTGGCCGCGCGGCGGAGCGGGAATTCATCGCCGCATCGGCCGTGAGCAAGCGCCTGTCCGATCTGGAAGCCGCGGTAGACACCGCCCTGCTCTACCGCCACAGCCGCGGGGTCACCCTCACCCCAGCGGGCGAAAGCCTGCTGCACCATGCGCGCACCGTGCTTTTCGGGCTGGAGCGCATGCAGGGGGAATTGAGCGAATACGCCGAAGGCGTGCGGGGCCATGTGCGGGTGCACGCCAACATCTCGGCCATCTTCCAGTTTCTGCCCGAAGACCTGGGCGCGTTTGCGCGCCAGCACAGCCAGATCAAGATCGACCTGCAGGAACACCTGAGCACCGCCGTGCTGCACGCCGTGCAGGAAGGCGCCGCTGACCTGGGCATTTGCAACCTGGGCATGGGCAGTGGCGGCACGCAAGAGCTGCCCAGCCGCCCTTACCGCTCTGACCGCTTGATGCTTGTAGTGCCGGCAGGGCACGAGCTGGCAGCGCTGGACGCTATTGATTTCGAAGCAGTTCTGGACTGGGACATCGTGGGCCTGCATGCCAACAGCAGCATCAGCCTGGCCATGCGCGCAGCAGCCGCTGCCGCTGGCCGCCCCTTGCGCCAGCGCATCCAGGTCACGGGGCTCGATGCCATGTGCCGCATGATCGACAACGGCCTGGGCGTAGGGCTGCTGCCCGACCGCGCCTTTGCGCTGATGCGCAGCGTGGGCCGCCTCACGGCCGTGCCCCTGACGGATGCCTGGGCCCGCCGCGAACTGCGCGTGGTGGCCCGCGACTTTGACGCTCTGCCCGTGACATCGCGCCTGCTGGTAGAACACTTGACAGCACCGCGCCAAGCCCCGACACCAGCCACCGTGGCCACCCCGGAATTGGCACCGCAACACTAGAATCATTGACCCACCTGAAAGAAGACCACGCTATGGGACGCACCCTCTACGACAAGATCTGGGACGAGCACGTTGTCCACACCGAAGAAGATGGCACGTCCATCCTCTACATCGACCGGCATCTGGTGCACGAGGTGACCAGCCCACAAGCCTTTGAAGGACTGCGCGAAGCCGGCCGCAAGGTGTGGCGCACCAGCTCCATCGTGGCCACCGCCGACCACAACACGCCCACCACCGGCTGGGAAAAGGGCTACGACGGCATCACCGACCCGATCAGCAAAGAGCAGATCACCACGCTGGACAAGAACATGGCGCAGATCACGCCCGCCGCGTTCTTCCCCTTCATGCACAAGCGCCAAGGCATCGTGCACGTCATCGGCCCTGAAAACGGCGCCACCCTGCCCGGCATGACGGTGGTGTGCGGCGACAGCCACACCAGCACGCACGGTGCGTTTGGCGCACTGGCCCACGGCATTGGCACTTCGGAAGTCGAGCACGTCATGGCCACGCAAACCCTGCTGGCCAAGAAGGCCAAGAACATGCTGGTGCAGGTCGATGGCACGCTGGCCAAGGGTGTCACGCCCAAGGACGTGGTGCTGGCCATCATCGGCAAGATCGGCACCGCTGGCGGCACCGGCTACACCATTGAATTTGCAGGCTCTGTCTTCCGCGCCATGAGCATGGAAGGCCGCATGACGGTGTGCAACATGGCCATCGAAGCCGGTGCCCGCGCCGGCCTGGTGGCCGTGGACGACAAAACCATTGAATACGTGAAGGGCCGCCCCCTGTCGCCCACCGGCGTGGAATGGGACCAGGCCGTGGCGTACTGGAAGACGCTGCACTCTGACGCCGACGCGAAGTTCGACGCCGTGGTCAAGCTCGACGCCTCTGAAATCGTGCCGCAAGTCACCTGGGGCACCAGCCCCGAGATGGTGCTGGGCGTGGACGCCCGCGTGCCCGACCCTGACAAGGAAAAGGACGCCACCAAGCGCGGCGCCATTGAGCGCGCCTTGACGTACATGGGCCTGCAGCCTGGCAGGCCGATCAACGACATCACCATCGACAAGGTGTTCATCGGCTCTTGCACCAACAGCCGCATCGAAGACATGCGCGAAGCCGCTGCCGTGGTGAAAAGCCTGGGCCGCAAGGTGGCCAGCAATGTGAAGCTGGCGATGGTGGTACCAGGCTCGGGCCTCGTCAAAGAGCAGGCCGAGCGTGAGGGTCTGGACCAGATCTTCAAGGCCGCAGGCTTTGAATGGCGCGAACCCGGCTGCAGCATGTGCCTGGCCATGAACGCCGATCGCCTGGAGCCCGGCGAGCGCTGCGCATCCACCAGCAACCGCAACTTTGAAGGACGCCAGGGCAACGGCGGCCGCACCCACCTCGTGAGCCCCGCCATGGCCGCAGCGGCTGCCGTTCATGGCCACTTTGTGGACATCCGTCAATTCGCCTGACCCTCAACCAAGGAGCACACCATGAACAAGACTGTCGCCTTCATCACCCTCGCGCTGGCCTTTGTGCTGGCGGGCTGCAACACCGTCAAGGGTGTGGGCCAAGACATTGAACGCGCAGGCAACGCCATTGAGCGCGCTGCCAAGTAACACAAGGCCATCCATGCAGAAATTCACCTTGCTCAAGGGCCTCGTCGCCCCCATGGACCGCGAGAACGTCGACACCGACGCCATCATCCCCAAGCAGTTCCTCAAGTCGATCAAGAAGACAGGCTTCGGCCCCAACCTGTTTGACGAGTGGCGCTATCTGGACAAGGGTGAGCCCGGCATCCCCGAGAGCCAGCGCAAGCCCAACCCCGACTTCGTGCTGAACCAGCCGCGCTACCAGGGCGCCAGCATCCTGCTGGCCCGCAAGAACTTCGGCTGCGGCTCCAGCCGCGAGCACGCGCCCTGGGCGCTGGACCAGTATGGCTTCCGCGCCATCATCGCGCCCAGCTTTGCCGACATCTTCTTCAACAACTGCTTCAAGAACGGCCTGCTCCCCATCGTGCTGCCCGAAGCCACCGTGGCCCAGCTGTTTGACGAGGTGGCCGCCTTCCCCGGCTACCAGCTCACCATCGATCTGGAGCGTCAGGTCGTCGTGCGCCCACAGGGTGAAGAGATCCCGTTCGAGGTGCAGGCCTTCCGCAAATACTGCCTGCTCAACGGCTTTGACGACATCGGCCTGACCCTGCGCCAGTCTGACAAGATCAAGGCCTTTGAAGCCCAGCGCCTTGCTACCAAGCCCTGGCTCGCGCACTCGATGGTTTCCTGATCAGACATTAAGCAAAAATGGCCTCCAGCGCTTATCTGATAAGCGCTGGCAGCTATCAAAAGTAAAGCACCAAACAATGAAAATCGCAGTTTTGCCGGGTGACGGCATCGGTACCGAAATCGTGGCCGAGGCCGTCAAGGTCTTGAAGGCACTTGACCTGAAGTTTGAAATGGAATCCGCTCTGGTGGGCGGCGCCGCATTCGACGCCCATGGCCACCCCCTGCCCGAAGCCACCCTCAAGCTGGCCAAAGAGGCGGATGCCGTGCTGTTTGGTGCCGTGGGCGACTGGAAATACGACAAGCTCGACCGCCCCCTGCGCCCGGAGCAAGCCATTCTGGGCCTGCGCAAGAACCTGGGCCTCTTCGCCAACTTCCGCCCTGCCATCTGCTACGAGCAGCTCGTCGGCGCCTCGAGCCTCAAGCCCGAGCTGATCGCGGGTCTCGATATCCTCATCATCCGCGAACTGACGGGCGACATCTACTTCGGCCAGCCGCGCGGCCGACGCACAGCGGTGGATGGCCACTTCCCCGGTGCTGAGGAAGCCTTCGACACCATGCGCTACAGCCGCCCCGAGATCGAGCGCATCGCCCACGTCGCCTTCCAGGCCGCCCGCAAGCGGAGCAAGAAGGTCACCAGCGTGGACAAGGCCAACGTGCTCGAGACCTTCCAGTTCTGGAAGGACGTGGTGACCGAAGTCGGTCAGCAGTACCCCGATGTGGAACTGCAGCACATGTACGTGGACAACGCCGCCATGCAACTGGTCAAGGCCCCCAAGGCATTTGACGTGGTCGTGACCGGCAACATGTTTGGCGACATCTTGAGCGACGAGGCCTCGATGCTCACCGGCTCCATCGGCATGCTGCCCTCGGCCAGCCTGAACAGCAGCAACCAGGGCCTGTACGAACCCAGCCACGGCAGCGCCCCCGACATCGCCGGCAAAGGCGTGGCCAACCCCCTGGCCACCATCCTGAGCGCCGCGATGATGCTGCGCTTCAGCCTGAATCAGGAAGAAGCCGCTCAGCGCATCGAAGCCGCTGTGCAAAAGGTGCTGGCGCTGGGCTTGCGCACCCCTGACATCTACAGCGAAGGCACCACCAAGGTCGGCACCGCGCAGATGGGCGATGCCGTGGTGAAGGCGCTCGCCTGATCCCAGGTTTGCCATGACATTTCAAGGGCGGCTGTGGCCGCCCTTTTTCTTTGCACAATCGTCGTATGCAATTCCCGCATTGGCCCATGCACGCAATCGGCTAGAATCTGCGCATGTTTGCCGCTCGCCCGTTCACCCTGAACACCGCTACTGCCGCCCTGGCAGGCGTGGCCGTGCGCGCAATCACCACCAAAACCACGACCATTATTAAGGGCTGATCCAGCTCCGGTACCGTCGTGCGCCCTCCCTGGCCAGACGAGCCGGGGCAAACAGTCTGGTCTGGCACTGTTTCTTAATCTGAAAGGGCGTTGAAATGAGCAAGTTGGTAGGTTTGGTCGGCTGGCGCGGCATGGTCGGCTCGGTGTTGATGGACCGCATGATCGAAGAAAAAGACTTCGACCTGATCGAGCCATTGTTCTTCTCCACATCCAACGCAGGCGGCAAGGCCCCCGCACAAGCCAAGAACGAAACCACCCTGCAAGACGCGTACAACATCGACGCCTTGAAGCGCTGCGACATCATCATCACGGCTCAAGGCGGCGACTACACCACGCAAGTCTTCCCCAAGCTGCGCGCAGCGGGCTGGAACGGCCACTGGATCGACGCTGCATCGACCCTGCGCATGGAAAAGGACGCCGTCATCATCCTCGACCCCGTCAACATGCCCGTCATCAAGAACGCGCTGGCCAACGGTGGCAAGAACTGGGTGGGCGGCAACTGCACCGTGAGCTGCATGCTGATGGGCGTGGGCGCACTCTACAAGGCGGGGCTGGTCGAATGGATGAGCACCCAAACCTACCAGGCAGCATCGGGCGGCGGCGCGCAGCACATGCGCGAATTGCTCACGCAATACGGCACGTTGAATGCCGAAGTGAAGTCTCTGCTCGACGACCCCAAGAGCGCCATTCTGGAAATCGACCGCAAGGTGATCGCCAAGCAGCGCAGCCTGTCTGCCGCTGAAA
>ENA-UOOA01003998-UOOA01003998.1-human-gut-metagenome-genome-assembly--contig:-P61old-NODE-3998-length-17398-cov-12.250879_pt1 | contig 17398 bp, 14 predicted proteins | sample MGYA00242467_ERZ724014 | MGnify/ENA metagenome assembly ERZ724014
ACTCCTACACCTCTCAGATGGTCCGTACCATTAAGTACTTCGCTGAGAACTGCTGATCTCGTAGCTGCGATAAAAATTGAATGATTTGTCGACTGGAGTTTGTCTTGCTCAACTACGAACAAGCCTGATCTGGTACGACAACCATTTTAGAGATTTTTGCACCCTTTCTTTTGTGGTTCTTCCATGAGAGAAAGGGTGTTTTTTATGTGTTTGAAAGATCTCCGCGATGAATTTCTGTATTATGTTACTGTTCGACACCGGGATGCGCTGCAATGAGATGATCCTAATGGAGCCGGAAGATATCAAACCGGACTATATTCTGGTCAAGCAATGACGCAAGAAATTATTTTGCTTGTCTTATATATAGAACATAGAATATGCTATAATGTCTTATATGATAGACAAAATGAGCAGTGGGAGAAACTACTACAAACAACGATCTGCTGAAGAAAATTGCTGCAACCGTGACCGAACCGCACCACCATATCATCGTGACCTACGAGGAAGATTCTGACATTGAGGTAGACGGTGTTGCAATCTCGGTCGTTCCTCTGGTTGATTTTTTACTGACAACGTGAGATTCCTGCGACCACAACCGTATGAACCACATGATTCATGAAGCAAAACCCCGGTGGTGCGGATCACCAGCATCCGGGGAGGAGTTAAAAAGCTGGTAAGGGACACTGACCCGGTAGAATGAGATAGTTGTTCCATCTCCCCAGACCGAATTAGAATCTAGCAGCAAAAGGCCTCTGCCTTTCACAGAAATGTGATGGACAGGGGCCTTTTAGCGTAAAAAAAAAAAAAAAGCCTGACCCATGCAAAAGAGCACAAATCAGGCTGACAATGGATATGAAATTCTAAAATTCACTTAGAAAAGAGAGTACGCGTTGCAGGGAAAGTCGAGCAGATCGTTCGGTGAGCTATTGGTTCTCTTGCTCCAGTTCATCGAACAGCGCACAGGAAAAGAACTGACCAAGCGTGATATCAAGACCATCACAAAGCTTTTTAATGGTGGCGATGGACACACGCTGACGGGATGGGTCAAGCATACTATATACCGTAGATGGTGTTACACCGGCACGGGTCGCCAACTCGTTGGGGCGTATCCTACGCTGGTCGCAGAGTTGTTCAAAGCGTTTGGCAACGGCATCTTTTACAGTCATGATGAAGTTCACCTCAACATGATAGTACAGAAGTTCGTGCGGTTTTACGTACGCAGTTGCGTATATCGTGAAAGTATTTTATGTTGTAGAGAATATGTGGCTGCGTAACGACAAAGAATATATTTAACAAAAATGTATCCTCCACATGAAAAATGGAGGGCTATGGGCAAAATATGGCGCTATTCTATCAGATTTTGCGCCTTCCTGCCCCTCATAGACACCTGATGGGAAAATATCCGATTCATCTCCCGGCGCTTTCGGGTCAGGTCAGAGTGCACATAGCGCTGCAAGGTGATGTTGGCATTGGCGTGTCCCAACAATTCGCTGAGGGTCTTTACATCGCACCCAGCCTGCAGGCAGGTCGTTGCAAAGGTGTGGCGCAGTGCGTGCGGGCGCACTTGACGGACAGTCGCCTGCTTCAGATACGCTTTGATGCTTTTCCGATAGCAGCGGGGTTCGGTTGGCTTGGACTCGCTGCCGGACAGGAACCATGCAGCATTGCTGGCTTTTCCGCGCAGCTTTTTCAGCATAATAAGCAGCTGATTCGGGATTGGAATTTCCCGGCGGGAGGTGCGGGTTTTGGGCGTTTGGATGACCACCTTTGTATGACCGTTTCCGCAGGAAATTCGGCAGACCGTTCGGTTGATCTTCAGCGTGCCAAGTTTCAGGTCAAAATCGCCCCATTGCAGGCCGCAGATCTCACCAATTCGAAGCCCCAATTCCAGCCCCAGTAGTAAGCCGATTTTGCGAGGCGTGGGGTTCGCCTGTACATATTGATGAAGTCGCTGTTGTTCCGCCGGGGAGAGAGGCGCAGAAATTTTGTCGATGGCTTTTGGCAGCGCAACTTCCAGCTCCATTGGACGAATCAGACGTAAATGAGCGGCATATTTGCAGATACGTCGCAGCATCGAGAGGCATTCCCGGGCAGAGGAGTTTCCCAGCGGCTTGTGCGTGGCATCTGTGGGCGTGATGATTTGCTGCATGGCCTGTTCCAGAAAGCTTTCCTCAAGGGAGGCGACAGGCGCTTTGCTCAAAACAGGAAGAAGATACTTGTGCAATGTGTACGAATAATGCGCATAGGTGGATTCTTTTATAGCGTTTTTCAGGGAGCACAGCCACACCTCGGACAGTACTTCAAAGGTCAGGTCGGTTTGATTCAGGTTGTAGAACCCCGCCTCCGCTTTTCTCTGGATTAGTACCCGTTTGACCTCCGCATAGGCCGTTCCGTAAACGTAACCCCACTGGATCTTCCCCTCCGGTGTGCGCGCCTTGATGTACCTGCCTTCCCACCGACCGTCCTTACGCTTGCGAATGTTTTCTCCCCGTCGCGCCATCGCTGTTTCCTCCTGCTGTTTAGACTCTCATCTGACCCCTTATTTTCTCAATCCTCGTTTACAGCTGGAATTATTATACAGAACTGGGCATGACACAAAAACAGTCCGGCCTTCGCGATGTTTTTCAGGGTCAAATGTGATACATTTATGATGATTTCTATTGAATCCCAGATATAACCATGATAAAATAAGATGAGATTATAGACAACGATGTCAAAGGAACGGTATCCTCCATTTTTCATGTGAAGGATCCTCCTTTATTGCGGAAAGGGGTGAACAAGGTGGCACTGCGTCTGTTCGAGCACAACGAGAAAGCATATCATGCGGCGGTCCGGATGATGGAGCAGTATGGCAAGGCCGCCATTGTTCATCCCACTGGCACCGGAAAAAGCTATATTGCATTCAAACTGATCGAGGATAACCCGGAGAAGGTCGTGCTTTGGCTTTCTCCCAGTGAATATATCTTCAAGACCCAGCTGGAAAGCCTGAAAAGGAACGACCCGGATTTTCCGTTGGCAAACATTCACTTTTATACCTACGCCAAGCTGATGTGTTGCACGCAGGCACAGCTGGACGAAATAGCAGCGCAGAAGCCTGCCTATATTATACTCGATGAATTCCACCGTGCCGGTGCGGAATGTTGGGGCGAAAGCACGGTGGCTTTGTTAAAGTTATGCCCGGAGGCAAAACTGCTGGGGCTGACGGCGACAAATGTCCGGTATCTGGATAATAACCGTGACATGGCCGAAGAGCTTTTTGATGGCCGTGTTGCGAGCGATATGACCCTTGGCGAAGCAATCGTCAGGGGTATTTTGCCTACTCCGAACTATGTGACCACCGTCTATCAGTACCAGAAAGACTTGGCACGTTATCAGACAAGAGTGGATAATCTGCGTTCTGCTGGGATTCAGGACGTAAATCAAAAATATCTGGATGCCCTGCGCCGCGCCTTGGAACAAGCAGATGGATTAGACAAGGTTTTTGAACATCATATCACGAATAAGTCTGGAAAGTACATCGTGTTCTGCGCCAACAAGGAGCACATGGACGAAATGATCTCTCATGTGCCGGAGTGGTTTGCAAAGGTGAATGCGGAAGTGGCGGTCTACGAAGCCTACTCGGATGACCCCGGTACAGACAAGGCTTTTGCCGACTTCAAGGCCGATGAAAGTGACCGCCTGAAGCTGCTGTTCTGCATCGACATGCTCAACGAAGGAGTTCATGTAGAAGGTATTTCAGGTGTCATCCTGTTCCGGCCCACCATTTCACCCATCATCTACAAGCAGCAGATTGGCCGCGCTTTGACCGCTGGGGAAAATTATACACCGCTTATCCTCGATGTAGTCAACAACTTCGAGGGTCTGTGCAGCATTGCGGGGTTACAGGGCGAGATGCAGGAGGCAATCTACCGCCTGAATGCCAACGGTGAGGGCGATAGGATCATCACCGAGCGATTTGAGGTCATCGAACAGGTGCATGACTGCCGGGTACTGTTTGAGCAGCTGCAGGCAAGCCTTTCTTCCAGTTGGAATCATTATTTTTCGGAAGCAAGCATTTACTATGCGGAGCATGGCGACCTGAATATTCCAAAGCGTTATACTACGCCGGCTGGATTGAGTCTTGGCGAGTGGCTGACGACCCAGCGCCGTGTTCGTGCGGGACAGATTCCGGGGAACTTGACCGAACAGCAAATCGCACGGCTGGACAGCATCGGGATGGAGTGGGGCAACCGCAACGATGCCGCATGGGAACGTGGTCTGGAAGAAGCGAGAAAATTTCTGGAACAGTTTGGGAATTTGCAGGTTCCGGCGAAATACAAAACGCAAGATGACTATCCTCTGGGAAAGTGGATCAACAATGCGCGGAAACGCCGAAACGATGGAAAGCTGACGGAAGAGCGCATTCGACAACTGGATCAGTTGGGAATGACATGGAGCGTATTTGATGCCAAATGGGAACAGGGATATGCACTTGCGGCAGTCTATGCGCAGGAGTATGGAAATCTGGATGTTCCACGAGATTATAAAACAGCAGATGGAAAAACGCTTGGTCGCTGGATTCAAAATCAAGAACTAGCCTATGAGCAGAAAAAGTTGTCTGCGGATCAGATCAAACGACTGGAAACCATAGGAATGCAGTGGGGCAGTCGCTATGACCGACAGTGGAATGAGGTTTATCAGGCAGCGAAACGATATTTTGAGGCAAATGGAAACCTTGACATTCCGGTGGCATATATTTCGCCGGAGGGCTATGCCCTTGGAAAATGGGTGCGGCGGCAGCAGTATGCATATCGGAATCCGGAGAAGAGCAATGCAATTTTATCACAAGAGCGCATTGAGTTGCTGGATGCCGTTGGAATGCAGTGGGAGAAACCGGACTCGTGGCAGCACCGGTACGAACTGGCGCAGGAATATAAAAAGCAATATGGAAATCTGGAGATTCCGGCGAAATATAAGACTGCGGATGGCATTTGGCTGAGCCGATGGGTGTACAACCAAAAACGGCTGCTGCAAAGCGGGTCGGAAAAGTTAAGCGAAGAGCAAAAGAAAAAGCTAAAGGAGTTATTGGGGTATTATGTCAAAATTTCAGCATGATGTGATGTTGAAGATCGTAAAAATCATCGATTTGGTAATGATTACAATTCCGTTTGCACTTTGTTGGGAGCTGTATTATTCGTATCAGGTCTATGCAAAGTTTGGTTGGAAGGGCAACTGGGCCATGATCGGTCTGTTTGCGGTGTTGTTCTTTCTGTTGGGTAAAGTCTACGATGCGTTCTGGATGTCTTTGCAGCGCATCTCAGAGCTGATCTACGGACAGGTACTGGCGGCAATGGCGACGGATGGCATTCTGTACATTGTCATCTGCCTGATGGCCCGGCGGCTCTGCAATCTTCTGCCGGGCATCGCAGCGATTGCCGGACAGGTCATGATGGCAACCCTGTGGGCAAGATGCGCCCATACCTGGTATTTCCGGACTTTTCCGCCTCAGCCCACCGCAGTGGTCTACGATGTCCGGCATGGACTGGAAAAGCTCATCAATGAGTACGGTCTTTCAAAAAAATACGATGTCAAGATGACTTTGAACGTTGAGGAATGCCTGAACGACCTGAGCCTGCTGGATGGAATGCAGAGCGTGTTCATCAGCGGTGTCCACAGCCATGAGCGCAATATCATCCTGAAATACTGCGTAGGGCAGGGCATCAATGTGTTCGTGATTCCTCGTGTGGGCGATGTGATCATGAGCGGTTCACAGCCGATGCACATGTTCCATCTGCCCATGCTGCGTGTGGGTCGCTATATGGCAAGCCCGGAATTTCTCTTTGTGAAACGGGCAATGGACATTGTGATCTCACTGGCAGCACTGGTTATCCTGAGTCCGGTGTTTCTGATTACGGCTATTGCAGTCAAATCCGATGGTGGTCCTGCTTTTTACAAGCAGGTTCGCCTGACCAAAGACGGCAAGCAGTTTGAAATCCTGAAATTCCGCTCCATGCGTGTGGATGCCGAAAAAGATGGTGTGGCGCGTCTTTCCACTGGTGACAAAGATGATCGTATCACGAAGGTCGGCCATATCATCCGCGCCTGCCGTCTGGACGAGCTGCCCCAGCTTCTCAATATCTTGAAGGGTGATTTGTCTATTGTAGGCCCTCGTCCGGAGCGCCCGGAAATCGCCGCCCAGTATTGTGAGGAGATGCCGGAGTTTGCGCTGCGCTTGCAGGCTAAGGCTGGTCTGACCGGTTATGCGCAGGTGTACGGCAAGTACAATACTACCCCCTACGATAAGCTGCAGATGGATCTGATGTACATCGCCCATCCCAGCTTGATCGAGGATCTGAAAATCATGCTGGCAACGGTGAAGATTTTGTTTATGCCGGAGAGCACGGAAGGTGTGGCAGAAGGTGCGACCACGGCGATGGGGCAGGAAGAGTATGAGGAGAGCAATAAATGAAAAAAGCAGTCATGTTGATCAATGATACGACCTATGCATTTAATTTGCGTGGTGCCGTTATCGAGAAGTTGATTGATGAAGATTTTGAAGTGGTAATTGTCGGCCAATTATTAAAGTACCAGGATAAGTTAAAGGCACTGGGTGCCAAGTTGATTGGCGTTGAAACCGGCCGTCATGGCACTAATCCAATCTCTGATTTGCAGTTGATGCATACTTACAAGAGAATTTTGAAAGCTGAAAAGCCTGATGTTGTCCTTACATATAATATCAAGCCGAACGTGTATGGTGGTATGGCATGTCAGCAATTAAAAATTCCGTATCTTCCGAATGTAACCGGCCTCGGTACCCCGGTGGAAAATCCAGGCCCTTTGCAGGCACTGACGACCCGGCTTTACAAGATGGGCGTGGCCGGTGCAAGCTGCATCTTTTTCCAGAACGGCGAAAATCAGCGTTTCTTTGAAACCCATAAGATGATGCCGAAGCATGCGAAGATCCGGTTGCTGCCGGGGTCCGGCGTAGATCTGGAGAGCCATCCAGCGTTTCCGTATCCAGACGGCGAGGCAGTGCACTTCCAGTTTACATCCCGAATCTTGAAGGAGAAGGGCATCGACCTATATCTCGCTGCGGCCAAACGGATCCATGCAGAGTACCCCAACACGGTGTTCCATATCTGCGGCGGTTGTGACGATCCTGCCTATGAAGAGATCTTGAAGCAGGCACAGGAGGCTGGAGATGTGGTCTATCATGGCCAGCAGAAGGATATGATTCCATTCCTGAAACAGGCGAGCTGCATCGTGCATCCGTCCTACTATCCAGAGGGAATGAGCAACGTGCTCTTGGAGGGTGCGGCCAGTGCCCGACCCATCATTGCCACAGACCGTGCAGGCTGCCGGGAAACAGTGGAAGATGGAGTGACCGGATTCCTGATTCCCATTCAGGATGAGGAAGCTCTAGTCCATGCGCTGGAACGGTTTATGCAGATGACGCCAGAGCAGCGGAAAGCCATGGGTCTGGCCGGTCGTGTAAAGATGGAACGGGAGTTCGACCGAAAGATCGTGGTGAAAGCGTATTTGGAAGAGATTCAAGCGTTGGAGGGAAACGATGAATAAATACATCAAGGCGGTGTTTTGTGTTCCGCTTGCAGGAATCAAGTATGCCATCCTGAAGATTAGGAATGGTGGACGATTCCATGCTGCCTTTCCGGCAATTATGTCGCCGATGACCGAGGTCACCGTAGATGGAAAATCCGAACTGCGCATTGCGAAAAAGTTAAAAATGCATAATGGCGCAAAGATCCGCGTTCGTAAAGGCGGAAAACTGGAAATTGGCAAAAACTTTGGAATGAGCAATGGCTGTGTTGTTACTGCCTACGACCATATTAAAATCGGTGACAATGTGATGCTTGGACCCAATGTTCTGATTTATGATCAAGATCATGATTATCAGGCCGAGGGTGGTGTTGCAGCTATGAAATTCAAAACTGCACCGATTACGATTGGTAACAATGTCTGGATCGGTGCCAATACTCTGATTCTCCGGGGAACAACGATTGGGGATAATACTGTCGTCGGGGGAGGGACAGTCATCAAAGGGGACTTCCCGGCAAACAGCGTGATTATTCAAAAAAGGACAACGGAGGTTCGGCAGCAGCATAATGGAATCAATTAGAGTATTACATAATATCGCAAGTCTTCACTTTGGCGGGTCACAGGCTTTTGTGATGAATATTTATAACAACATTGACAGAGAAAAGGTTCAATTTGATTTTATTGTTACGCCAGAGGAAAGGAAAGATTTATACAGTCAGGTGGAACAAATGGGAGGACGAATTTTTGTCTGCCCAAAGTATACTGGGAAAAACCATTTTGCATACTGTAAGTGGTGGGATGATTTCTTTACGGAACATCCGGAATATCATGTGATTCATGGACATGTGCGGAGTACGGCATCTATCTATCTGAAAATTGCAAAAAAGCATGGACTGGTAACAATTGCACACAGCCATAGCACCTCAAACGGAAGTGGCATTTCTGCTATCGTGAAGGATATGTTGCGACTTCCAATTCGGCATACAGCGGATTATTTGTTTGCTTGTTCCGACAAAGCAGGCAAATGGTTGTATGGAGAAAAGGCTACGGAACAGCCGAATTACCGGATGATTCCAAATGGCGTAGATTTGAGGCGCTTTGCGTTTTGTGAGGAAAAGCGGCAGCAGATGCGTCAGGATCTTGGAATTGCCGAAGATACTTTTGTTCTGGGACACATCGGGCGGTTCACAGTTCCCAAGAATCATCAATTTTTGGTGGAGTTGTTCGCAGAGTACCACGAAGAGAACCCCAATAGCAAATTGCTTTTGGTTGGCGATGGCGAGTTGTTCGAAACGGTGCAGCAGCAATGCACGCAGCTTGGAATCAGCGATTCGGTTATTATGGTCGGCAGTAAAACCAACACCGAGGATTATTACCAAGTCATGGACGTATTTGTGTTTCCATCCTTGTGGGAGGGACTTCCGGTTTCTGTAGTAGAGGCTCAGGCAAACGGTCTTCACTGCCTCCTTTCTGATGTGATAACGCACGATGTTGACTTGACAGACCAAGTGAAGTATCTTGCATTGGCTAATAAAAAGGTATGGCTTTGTGAGGTTGCGAATCTTCAGAGAAAACATCGAATTGCTGCCACAGCAGAGAATATGGCGAAGCTGCAACCGTTTGATGCAACAGTGGTTGCAAAGCAACTTCAAAGTTTTTATCTGGAACAGGATGAAAGGGCAAGAAAATGAGTCAATATATATTGCGCCTGGACGATGCCTCCGATTATATGGATGTAAAAAGTGGCAGCGGATGGAGGAACTTTTAGACCAGTATGGAATTAAGCCGTTGGTCGGAGTTATTCCGGACAATCGGGATTCATCTCTTACCGATACGTATGAACAAGACCCTGAATTCTGGGATAAGACTGCACGCTGGAAAGAAAAAGGCTGGGAGCTGGCACTTCATGGTTGCTATCACAAGTACACGACCAAGGAAGGTGGCATCAACCCGGTAAACCAAAGAAGTGAATTTGCCGGTGTCCCACTGGACACGCAGAAAGAAATGATTCGGCACGGTGTTGATGTTTTGAAAGGCCATGATATTGAGCCGAAAGTGTTTTTTGCTCCTTCACATACATTTGATGAAAATACACTGGTGGCTTTGAAGGAAGAATCCGATATTCGAATCATCAGCGATACTATTGCAAATGATGTGTATTTTGAAAACAACTTCTATTTTATTCCGCAACAGTCTGGGCGGGTAAGAAAGCTACCGTTTAAAGTGGTGACGTTTTGCTATCATCCCAATATGATGAAAGATGATGATTTTGATGTTCTTGAACGGTTTCTCAAAAAAAACGCCGAGAGTTTTAGAATATCGATTACTGTAGGCAAAAAAAGAGGGCGGAATCTGTTGGACAGGGCTTTACGGGAACTGTATTTCCTGAGAAGATGACACATAGCTTGTCAGATGGAGCTTATTATGGATATGGACAAAAACAAAATAGATTGCATACACGTTGCCGTGATTGGAGGGGCTCATCATAATACACTCGGCGTGATTCGATCTTTAGGTGAGCAGGGTATCAAAAAAGAAAATATACATGTGCTCCTAATCGGAGACCATATTACAAATAGAAACATTATTTCTACCAGTAAATACGTGTTAGCACGGAATGTCAGTCACAATGAGTCTTGCGAAAAAATAGTCATGTGGTTAAGAAAACTGGCGGAGGATGGAAAAAAAAGGGTGGTTGTGTGCTGCTCTGATGGAGCCTCTGAGGTAGTAATATCAAATAAGCAAGAGCTATCGGACAACTTTTATTTACCATCGAGTAAAATTGACATTAGTCAGTTAATGGAAAAAAATGTGCAAGATGCAGTTGCAATAAGTTGTGGACTTCATGTTCCTCAAAGCACCGTTATTACACAGGGAAACGATTTTAAATGGAATCGGTTTCCGTGTATAACAAAGCCCTTAAAAAGCGTTATTGGTGCGGGGAAATGCGATATTTGCATTGCGTCTTCTTATAGTGAATTGGAATCCATACTTGGGAAAATTGAAGCCAAAGAAGTTCAAATTCAGGAGTTCATTTTAAAGAAAATGGAATTCCAGTTGATTGGATGCTCCCTAGATGGTGGAGAGACGATTATTATCCCCGGGTACACGAGGATTTTGCGGCAGCCACGCAATACAAACACGGGTTATCTAGAGTATTCGCCGATTGAAGGTCTTGATTATGATTCAGAAGCAGTTCATGAATTCATAAGAAAGATAGGTTATAGCGGCTTATTTAGTGTTGAGTTCATCCGTGATGAAAATAATAAGGATTATTTTCTTGAAATTAATATGCGCAACGATGGAAACGCCTACTGTGTAAAGAGTGCTGGCGTAAACCTTCCGTTTATATGGTGCTACTATTCGGTGTTTGGGCAACTACCGAATTTGCCAATGACTTTTAGCAACTCAATTCGATTTATTCCGGATTTTAATGACTTAAAGGTCGCACTGTCACAAAAAAAGACCTTGGAGTGGTTTGCTGATTTTGCTAAAGCTGATTCGCATTCTATTTTCAATTCAAAGGATATTGGACCTTTTTTTGTCGAAATCGAGAATCAAATAAAGAGACATATTTAACAATTTGATTGTAAAAAATATACGAATATTCACAGGAGAGAACAGACATGAGTAAGATTGTATTTTATGTAAATGCTATAAATGGCGGCGGCGCAGAGCGTGTCATGGTGAACTTGGCAAAATATTTTTCTGAAAATGGATACGACACTACTTTGGTCACGTCTTTCCGGGATACATGGGAGTATCCGCTTGCGGCGACTGTAAGACGGCTTACGCTGGAAGAAGTGGAAATCAAGCAATCCAGAATAAAAAGAAATTTTAGCAGAATCAAGAAATTGAGAGATTTATGCAAATCTGAGAAGCCCGACATACTTGTTTCATTTATGGAAGAGCCGAATTTTCGTGCAATATTAGCGACAAGAGGATTGCCTGTAAAAACACTGGTTTCTGTTCGGAATGATCCTAACAAGGAATATGCAGGAAAAATAGGGCAGTTTGTAGGCAAAGTGTTGCTTCCGATGGCGGATGGCTGTGTGTTCCAGACAAGCGATGCACAAAAGTGGTTTCCGGAGCGCTTACAGAAAAAATCACGAATCATCTATAACGCCGTTAAGGAAGAGTTTTACCAAGTGGAGCGCACACCAGTGCGAGGTGAAATCGTTACCTGTGGTCGCCTGACGGAGCAGAAAAATCACAGGTTGCTGATAGACGCATTTGCAGAGGTGCAGAAAATCTATCCCTTTGCAACACTAAAAATTTATGGAGAAGGCGTACTTCGGGAAAAGCTCCAGAATCAAATCGATTCACTGAATCTTAATGAGAAGGTTTTTCTGATGGGAGCCACCAATGATGTAGCAAAAGCGCTCCAAACGGCAGATTTGTTTGTGCTTTCTTCTGATTATGAGGGAATGCCCAATGCGCTGATGGAGGCGATGGCGGCCGGCGTACCGTGTATCTCTACAGATTGTCCTTGTGGTGGGCCAAGGGAGCTATTTGGAGAGGATGCTTCCGATAAACTGGTTCCGTGCAATGATTCTGCGCAACTGGCGGAAGCGATTTGTTGTGTGTTCGATGGAGCAGAGCACAACGTCGTAGAGAAAAAACATGCAGAAGCCTTCCGGCCGGATCGTGTTAATGCAATGTGGGAAAAATACATAATGGAAATTTGTTTAAAGGAGCGTTGTAGTGGTTGTTTATGAGGTTGTTTTAGGAGCGGTTTCGTTATGTGCGATTGTCTCCTGCACGAGGCAGTCCCCGAGAATGAAGGACTTTTTATATTGGATATGTGCAGGAGGAATCATAATAGCATCTGCACTTCGTAGTACGGATATTGGTGCAGATACATTGACATATTGCCAGGAATATCAAAATATCCGAGCACTTTCGTTTAAGGAGGCAATGGGATTTGGATGGGAACAAGGTTATGTTGCAGTAAATTGGGTGCTAGGGCAGTTTTTTGAAAGTGACCGGGCATTGCTTGTGTTTTTGACGATATTCATTTTGATTCCGATTTTCGTTTGGATAAAGAAAGAGTCGAACTATCCGTTACTATCACTTGTGATGTTTATCGGAATGGGAATGTGGAATGCATCAATCGGAATTTTTCGTCAATGGTGTGCAATCGCAATACTTACCTTTTCTTATAAATATATTAAAGCAAGAAGATTCATCCCATTTTTGATGGTGGTATTAATTGCAATGCTATTTCATCGGACAGCGGCAATTTTTTTATTGGCTTATTTTATCGAAGGTATTCCGCTGAATATGAACACAATCATTGCGACGGTACCTGCTTCGGTGATGGTTGGATTGATAGGAGATAAAATATTAAACTTTCTCAACAAATTTGCACGAATTTCTGAAGGAGGAAATTTCAACGGAGGAATTTCTCTTTTGATTGTATTGTGGTTGTGTGTAGTAACACCGCTGATTTGTTATAAAGGGAAAATTCCAAAAGAGTTGAAATTTTATATGAAACTGGTCCTTTTTGCTGCATTTATGCAACCGGTTGCTTTTGCGTTTTCCAACTGGGCACGAATTGTTGTCTATTTTTCGATTTCGCTTTTGATATATTTACCCGATTTTGTTTCTGAAGTGATTCTTGAAAGCAAGCTAAATGCGAAAATTTCAATTCCGGTGGTTACGGCAGTATGTGGACTGATGTTTTTGTGGCTTGGTCGGCTAGACGTTGGAACGTTTACTTTCTTGTAACAGCTGGGAGAATTAAATATGAATAAATACATAAGAGTGATTAAGAATTTCTGTGCAGATAAAACCATTCGTTTTTCCTATCTGACAAAATTAGGCGTATTCAACGGCCTGTTAGACGAGCAGTATTTAAAATTAAAATATAAAAATGTATTCGGCAGAAATCTTGATTTGGAAAATCCGAAGACGTTCAATGAAAAACTTCAGTGGCTTAAACTGTATAACAGGAAGCCAGAGTACACCGTAATGGTGGACAAATATAAAGTGCGAGAGTATATTGCGCAAATGATTGGTGAGGAGTATCTGATTCCGTTGCTGGGTGTATGGGATGACCCGGAAGACATCGATTTTGATGCATTGCCTGACCAGTTTGTGCTCAAATGCAACCATAATTCCGGATTGGGAATGTGCATTTGCAAAGACAAGAGCAAACTTGATATCCCAAAAGTAAAAGACGAATTAAGAAAGGGATTACAACAAAACTATTACCTAAGCAATCGAGAGTGGCCCTATAAAGATGTCCCCAGAAAGATTATCGCTGAAAAATACATGGAAGATGCCAGTGGTGATCTTAAGGATTATAAATTCTATTGCTTTAATGGTGTGATGAAATTCGTAATGATTAATTCAGACCGGAACACCGATAAACCTACGAGGGCAGATTATTTTGATCGGGACTTTAACTGGTTGGATTTTACATGGGGATACAGTCATGCGGAGGTTCAGCCCCAGAAACCGGAACAATTTGAGGAAATGGTTGCAATTGCCGAACGGCTTTCAAAGGGACTTCCGCACATTCGAGTGGATCTATATGATTGCAATGGAAAAATCTACTTTGGCGAATTGACATTCTTTGATGGAAGTGGGTTTGACAAAATTGAGCCGTTAGAGTGGGATTATAAAATAGGAGAAATGTTAAAACTGCCGTCGAAACAGTGATAACAAAGGAAAAACATGCGAAATAAATTACTAGCAAAGAACACAGTAGCTTCCTTGATAGCACAAATTACGACTTTAATATGCGGATTTATACTACCGCGGCTTTTTTTGCAGCATTTTGGTTCGGAAGTTAATGGTCTAGTAAATTCAATTGTACAATTCTTAAGTGTGATTTCATTTCTGGAACTTGGTGTAGGAGCTGTTGTAGAGTCATCACTGTACAAGCCATTGGCAGAAAAAGACAACCAGCAAATCAGCAAAGTGATGGTGTCTGCAAACAAGTTTTTTCAGCGATTGGCGCAGATCCTTTTTATCTATGTTTTGATTTTGATGCTAGTCTATCCATTAATCGCAAATCAAAATCTTGGTTTTTTGTATACTGCCACACTGATTGCTGCAATTTCAATTAGCTCATTTGCACAATATTACTTTGGGATTGCCAACGCACTTTTGTTAAATGCAGATCAGCGCGGGTATATTCAGTATAATGCGCAAACCGTTACAGTTGTTTTGAATACCGCTGTTTGTGCTGTTATGATTTCAATGAACGGTACAATTCAGATGGTCAAATTAGCAACATCACTGATTTACCTCGCTAGGCCGCTTGCGCTTCATTTTTATGTAAAACGACACTATCAAATTGATTGGAAGATTAAATACACTGAAGAGCCAATCAAACAAAAATGGAACGGTGTAGCACAGCATATTGCAGCCGTCGTTTTGGACGGAACGGATACAATTGTATTGACAGTTTTCTCAACATTGTCAAATGTTTCGATTTATTCCGTCTATTTTTTGGTTATTAAAGGAGTGAAGACTTTATTTCTTTCGATGACAAATGGTGTTCAGGCGTTGATTGGGGAACTCTGGGCAAAACAGGAATTGGAGAAACTTAAAGGATTCTTCGCATGGGTAGAATGGGTTATTCACACGGGAACTACTTATGTGTTTTCTTGTACAGCAGCTTTGATAGTGCCGTTTGTTCAAGTCTACACATTTGGAATTAATGATGCCAATTACATACAGCCTGCGTTTGCTGTTTTGCTCACATTAGCAAATGCGATGCATTGCTTAAGACTTCCATACAATATTATGGTGCTGGCTGCAGGACATTACAGGCAGACTCAAAAGAATTATATTGTGGCGGCGATTTTGAATATTCTTGTTTCGATACTGACAGTTAAGGTGTGGGGCTTGATTGGTGTGGCCATTGGAACATTGGTAGCCATGACATACCAAACGATGTGGCTTGCTGTATATGATTCAAGGCACTTTATATTTTGGTCATTAAAAAATGTTACAAAACAGTTTGCAATTGATACCTTGAGCGCGGCGTTAATCATAGTGTTTGGTAGTCGAATGAGTCTCAAAGAACCTAGCTATATAAACTGGATTTTTATGGCTGTTAATGTTGCAGTGATGGCATTAGTTGTCGTTGTAGGTATGAATTTAATGTTTTACAAAAATAGAGTGAAACAACTAGCTAATAGACTGTGGAGGAAAAACACATAATGTGCAAAGTGATTTTTATCACCGGTTCATCCGGTTTCATCGGTTCCAACCTTGCCAAACGCATCCTGACCACTGAGCCGGATACCAAGGTCATTGGCTTGGACAACATGAACGATTATTATGATGTTCGTATCAAGGAGGCTCGTCTGGCAGAGCTTCAGAAGTTCGAGAATTATACCTTTATCAAGGGCAACCTTGCGGATAAAGCTCTCATCAACAGTATTTTTGAGCAGTATCACCCAGACATTGTGGTCAATCTGGGCGCTCAGGCTGGTGTCCGCTATTCCATCACCAACCCGGACGCCTACATCGAGAGTAACATGATTGGCTTCTATAACATTCTGGAAGCCTGCCGCCATTATCCCGTGGAGCATCTGGTGTATGCATCCTCCAGCTCCGTCTATGGCAGCAACAAGAAGGTGCCCTACTCCACCGATGACAAGGTGGACAACCCGGTGTCTCTGTATGCAGCGACCAAGAAGTCTAATGAGCTGATGGCACACGCCTACTCCAAACTCTACAATATCCCCTCCACCGGCCTTCGATTCTTTACCGTGTATGGACCTGCCGGTCGTCCGGACATGGCATATTTCGGCTTCACTAACAAATTGGTGAACGGCGAAACCATCAAGATTTTCAACTACGGGAACTGCAAGAGGGACTTTACCTATGTGGATGACATCGTGGAAGGTGTTGTCCGTGTGATGGCAAAGGCGCCGGAGAAAAAGAACGGCGAAGATGGTTTGCCCATTCCTCCCTATGCGGTTTACAACATCGGCAACTCCAATCCGGAAAACCTGCTGGATTTTGTGCAGATTCTGTCGGAGGAACTGGTGCGTGCTGGTGTGCTGCCTGCGGACTATGATTTTGAGGCCCACAAAGAGCTGGTGCCCATGCAGCCTGGTGATGTGCCGGTGACCTTTGCAGACACGGAACCCTTGGAGCGGGACTTCGGCTTTAAGCCCCACACTCCGCTTCGGGATGGCCTGCGGAAGTTTGCTGAATGGTACAAAGAGTTTTATATGGCCTGAGGGAAAGGAGGGAGCGTATGCGTTGTGAAGAACGATTCTACGAAATATATGGAAAAGATCCCGTTGGCATCAGCTTTTGCCCCTATCGGATTTGCCCCATTGGTGCCCACAGTGATCACAACTTAGGAAAGATCACAGGACTTGCGATTGATAAAGGAATCCATATTGCATACAAGCCAAAGATGAATGGCGTTGTTGAAATGTGCAGCCTGCAATTTCCCAAACGTGCGCAGTGGCACATCCGTGAAATTGGGGAAAAGACGGGTGACTGGGCAGATTATCTGCGAGGTGCAACCTGGGCTTTGAGCAATCGGTTTCCGCTGACAGTTGGTCTCTGTGGAGTGATAGAAGGTTCTTTGCCTATCGGAGGGCTTTCTTCCTCTGCAGCTGTGATTCTGTCTTTTTTGGAGGCGCTATGTCAGGTCAATGGAATCAAGCTGAGTTCTTCAGCGCTGATCAGCATTGCGTTCGAGGCAGAAAAAAAATATGTGGGTGTTAATGTAGGAACCCTGGATCAGAGCTGCGAGGTTCTGAGTAAAAAAGACCACTTGCTGTATCTGGACTGCAAAGATAACAGCTACGAGCTGATTCCCACGAATCCCAACATGAAGCCCTACAAGATTGCGGTATTTTTCAGCGGTTTGGAGCACAGC
>ENA-UOOA01004000-UOOA01004000.1-human-gut-metagenome-genome-assembly--contig:-P61old-NODE-4000-length-17397-cov-23.516549_pt1 | contig 17397 bp, 8 predicted proteins | sample MGYA00242467_ERZ724014 | MGnify/ENA metagenome assembly ERZ724014
CGGCGGAGATCGGCTTCGTACAGCAGAACCCGGATAATCAGATCGTCACCGATTTCGTATGGCACGAGCTGGCCTTTGGCCTTGAGAATATGGCACTGAGCGTGCCTGTGATCCGCCGCCGCGTGGCGGAGATGGCCGCCTTCTTCGGCATGGAGCCTTGGTTCCGCGCCAAGACCACGGAGCTGTCCGGCGGGCAGAAGCAGCTGATGAATCTGGCCTCGGCACTGGCCATGGGGCCAAAGCTGCTGATACTGGACGAGCCCACCTCCATGCTGGATCCGCTGGCGGCTCGCAATCTGCTTGCCACCGTGCAGCGGATCAACCGCGAACTGGGCGTAGCCATCCTTTTGACGGAGCATCGGCTGGACGAGGTATTCCCCGCCGCCGACCGTGTGGTGACTATGGATCGGGGCCGTATCCTGTCAGACGGCGCGCCGGCTGAGATCGCGCGGCAGCTGTCCGGCAGCGCGGAAAAGAGCCGTATCTATTTCGGACTCCCCGCCGCCGTCCGTATCTTCAGCGAATTGGAGCAAACGGACGATCTGCCCCTGACGGTGCGGGACGGCCGCCGCCGCTTGGAGCGGCTGCTGCCCATCGTGGAAGATGCTTCCGCGCCTGAAACCGCAAAAACCGAAAAAGGAACAAAGCACCCCGCCGTTTTAGAGGGCAAGGAGCTTTGGTTCCGTTATACCGAAAAAAGTGAGGATGTCCTGCGTGGCACAGACGTAACGCTTCATCAGGGAGAGCTGCTGTGTCTGCTGGGCGGCAACGGCGCAGGCAAGACCACGCTGCTGCAAACGCTGGCGAATTTCAAGAAGCCCTATCGTGGCAAGGTGAAGCTGGCGAAGGGCCAGCGGCTCTGTATGCTGCCACAGAACGCACGATCACTGTTCGTGGCCGACACGGCGGAGAAGGAGCTGCTGGACAGCGCCGGTCAGGATCAGGCCAAAGCCATGCAGATGGCGGAGAAACTGGAGCTGACGCCCCTGCTGACGCGGCATCCCTACGACCTGTCCGGCGGCGAGATTCAGCGTCTTGCCGTAGGCAAGCTGCTGCTGCGGGAGGCCACGGTGCTGCTGCTGGACGAACCTACCAAGGGGCTGGACGCCTATGCCAAGGCGGAGCTGGCGCAGCTGCTGCTGGCACTGTGCCGGGAGGGCGCGTCTATTCTGGTGGTGACCCACGATGTGGAATTCGCCGCCCGGTATGCCACAGGCTGCGCCTTGATGTTTGACGGGCTGCTGCTCTCCGAGGGCGAGCCCCACGCGTTCTTCGCGGGCAACCGCTTCTATACCACCGACGCCAACCGTATCGCGGCGGAGCACTTCCCCATGGACATTACCTGCGAGGAGGTGATCGCGTCGTGTCGAAGCTCTTTGTCAGCAAAAGAACCAGAGCCGCCGCGTGGGTGATCCTGCTGGTGCTGCCCGCCCTGATGGCGGCCTTCGGCTATTACCATAGTCACCGTCCCGCGGTCAATCCGGTGGGGTCACGTACCTTCTGGGATTACGTTATCCTCAACTCGGATATTCTGCTGGGGCTTTTGTTTCTGCTGGCCTCCGCCATCCCCTTCCTTCTGGTATTTGATAAACGGAGGCCCCAGGCTCGCGAGCTGGTGCCGATTGCGGTGATGGCGGCCATTGCCGTGGTAGGCCGCACCGTGTTTGAGATCATCCCGCTGCCCAACTTCAAGCCCTGCTCCGCCATCATTATCATCACGGCGGTGGCCTTCGGGCCGGAGGCGGGCTTTCTTACCGGCGCGCTGACCGCCTTTGTCAGCAACTTCATTTTCGGACAGGGACCGTGGACACCGTGGCAGATGTTCACCTGGGGACTGGCGGGCTTTCTGGCGGGTATCCTGCAAAATGCAGGTGTATTCAAAGGCAGAAGCCGCCGTCACTTTGCGGCGCAATGGTGGGACAGGTTGTGCCCGGAGAATACCAACCGGGGCGATTTGCTGCATTTTGTGCGGCAGCTTACCGACCACGCGCCCCTGCGGCTATGCCTTTACGGTTTCCTGTCCGGCTTTTTGTACGGCTGGATCATGAACCTGTATTTCATCATCGGGTATGTAAGTCCCATTACATGGCAGACGATAGGCGCGGCCTATCTATCCAGCTTCTTCTTCGATTTCTGTCACGGGCTGTGTACGTTTCTGGTGCTATGGGCACTGGGCGACCCGTGGGTGCGGAAGCTGGAGCGCATCAAGATCAAATTCGGCCTGACGGCGGAGGAGCGGAACTATGTGCTGCCGCCCTCCACATTTGAGATAGCGAGAGAGAACTATGAGTGAACGAAAAACGATCATCAGGACGGTGGGGCTGAAGAAGCACTACACCGTCGGCGGCAACACGGTTCGTGCGCTGGATGGCGTGGACATGTCCGTGCTGCAAGGCGAATTTGTCTGTGTCGCAGGCCGCAGCGGCTCCGGTAAGTCCACCATGCTGAATATGCTGGCGGGACTGGAGCCACCCACGGAGGGTGAGATCATTGTCCGAGGCAAGCATCATTTGGAGGCTATGGACGAGGAGCAGCGGACAAGGTTCCGCCGCCGCTATATTGGCTTTGTGTTCCAAAGCTACAACAATCTGCCCCAATACACAGCACTGGAGAATGTGGCGCTGCCGCTGGCCATCCGGGGCGTGCCGGAGGATGAACGGAACTGGCTGGCGTGGCAGGCCCTGAGCCGCGTGGGACTGCGCGGGCACGTAGATCACCGGCCTGCGGAGCTGTCAGGCGGTCAGCAGCAGCGCGTCAGCATCGCACGGGCCATTATTACGGAGCCCTCCATCGTGCTGGCGGACGAGCCTACCGGAAACCTGGACAGCCGTACCGGCCAGGAGGTCATGGAGCTGCTGTGCGAGATCTTCCGGGAGAGGAACACAACCTTCATCCTCAGCTCCCATGACCCGCAGATGCAGTGTTACACAGATCGTACCGTCTATTTCAGTGACGGAAAGATAGAGATAGAAAATCACCACACCGGAGAGGAGAACGCACAGTGAAAAGAGAAACGGTAAAACGGGTACTGGCCCTGTTGATCTGCGTATTGATGACAGTATCCCTGCTGCCCGCCGTCGCTATGGCGGAAGAGGTCACAGAGGATGTGATAGATGACAGCACCATTGAGGCTTACACGTCTTACGAAAACGGAGAGGATGCCGGCGTCAGCGGGGTCTCGGTTACGGACGAAAAGCCCAACACGGATATCAAGGTCATCCCCAGTGATGCCAACGCCCTGATCCTGATGGATACCGGCGCCCAGTCTCCCAAAGGCGTTCCCGGCCAGGTGGTGAAGATCGTGCTGCCGCTGGCAGTGAACAAGGAATACCTGCCCAGCGAGAAGTACATGCTGCGCAACATCAACATCTATCCTGATGTCCCCACTGACACCAGCGTGTCCAACTGGCCCTTTGAGCTGATTTATGCCAGCGATGTGCAGCATCTGAAGGATATGTCCTATAACTCCACCGCCGAGGTGTGGTACGAGTTCAAAATCAGCGAGTTCGCCAGCAAGGGGCGGTATGCCGTGCCCTTCAAGGTCAACGCCACCGTGTGGCGTGAGGATGCTGTGAACGGCACCACCATTACCGAGGATGTGACCTTCAAGATTACCGCCTATGTGACGGTTACTGACGACGGCAATATGTCCGGTGTGACCACCTCCTTCGGCAGCTTGCAGGTGGCCGGCACCAATGTGGACGGTTCCTACACCGTGCCTACCGGTACGCCGAATCAGACCATTTCCATGCGTATCCCCGTGATCAACGTGGGCGGCACGCTGACCGGCGTAACGGTTTCCCCCGTGGTGTCTACCTCTCTGGACGAGTTCCCCTTCGTAGTGGAGTCCACCAATTACAGTAAGTATTTCAGCTACTGGGCCAGTGGCGAGATCAAGTATCTGGACTATACATTTACCGTGTCACCCTTTGCCACCTCTGGCAACAAGGCTATCAAGTTCAAGGCCACTTATTTCGAGAACAGCGCCCCCGCGGAGGGCAGCTTCTCCACCCAGATCACCATTATCGACGGGTATGACGCTTCTGCCATGGCTGTGATGGTGCAGAGCTATAAGCTGTATGTGGACGATACCGAGGTGTCCGGTCTGATGGCGGGCGAGGAGACGGAGCTGCGCCTGACGCTCATCAACAACTCCAAGTATGACACGGCCAAGAAGGTCATTGGCAGTTTGGTATTTACCAATTCTCCCGGCCTGACGCTGGCTATGGGCGGCACAGACACCGCCTATGCCGACACCATCAAACCGGGCGGCACGGCGACCTTGAAGTATAAGATCATGGCCAAGCAGGACGCGGAGGTAGGTCCCACCATGCTGGGCATTAACCTGACCTATGAGACCACCGAGGCGATTGCTGGCAAGGCAGCGCAGAACATTATGCTGCCCGTCAGCCAGCAGATGGACATTCTGGCCGGAACGCCGGAGGTCTACGGTACTCCCAGCAAGGATAAGGAGGCCACCATCTCCGTCCCCTTGACTAACATGGGTAGGGCAAAGGCCCTTAACATCCGCGTGATGGCTACGGACGGTATGACATCCCCTATGCCCTGCTATGTGGGCGACCTGCTGGCAGGCGGCTCCACCAGTGCCGATGTGACGGTGAACTTCTCCAAGATTGGCGCGTTCGTGGGCAAGCTGATCCTGCAGTACGAGGATGCCAACGGCGAGACGTATTCTCAGGATATCTCCGTACCCCTGAGCGTAGCGGAAAGTTCTGCGGATACCGACGCCAACAGCGTCAACACCCAAAAGAGCGGCACAGGCAGCCGCTGGTGGCTGTGGTTGATCTTGATCCTGCTGGTACTTTTCATTATTGCGGTCATCGTCTATGTGATTATCCGGTATCAGCGGGGCGAGATCGGCCCCGGCGCGACAAATACTGGCGCTGGTGACTTTGATGACTTTGATGACGACTTTGACACAGATGGCGATAAAACGCTGACCTACGCGGGAAGCGATAAGGATGGCGGGAACGTATGAAGCCAAAAGATCTTTTTCACTACGGCTGTACGAACCTGTTCCGACGAAAGACCCGAACGGCCCTGACAGCCCTCTCCATGGCGGTGGGCGTCATGTGTATCGTGGTGCTGATTTCTGTGGGCCTGGGCTATGAGCAGGCGTACCGTGAGAGCATCGAAGCCATGGGCAGTCTGACGAAGATCGACGTGACGCCCGCCACCAGCGACTACGGACGAAAAGCGCTGCTGAATGACAAGGCGCTGGAAGCCTTCCGGGGCATTGACGGTGTGGAGGCGGTGACGCCGGTCTACCAGCAGTCCGCCTACATCGTGTCCGGCAACTACGTCAACATGGTACGCGTCTACGGCATCGACATGACCACGGCAGAAAGCTTTATGCTGACGCCGGAACGGGGCGTCATGGCAGGGGACGGTACACACCTGCATCCAGAAGTCATGTTCACAGACGATGTGGCGGCCGGACTTGCCAATAAGGCCAAGGACTGGGAGCTGGCGGTGGACGAGGACGGCAACGCCTTGATCGATCTGCTGGAAGTACCTGTCCGCATGACCTTCGATTCCTCCAGCCTGACCGGTGAGCCGAAGGCCGATACCGACGGACGGGCGCTGCCCTCCAGCAATCTCTATACCCTGCGGGTGACAGGTATCTGCTCCACCCTGAACAACAACTTCGCCACCGCCGCGTTCATGTCCTATGACCGCTTGCAGGAAATGACGCAGGCCAACGCCAACTATTTGGGCGCGGCCACGCAGGCCAAAACGGCGGAGGAAAAGGCCAACGGCCCCACCTACGATCTGGTCTGGGTGAAGGTCAAGAACGTCAACGACGTGCAGCGCATTGTCAAGCTGATCCGCGACACGGGTCTGAACACCTACTCCCTCAATGACATGCTGGAGACCGTGCGCACACAGTCCCGGCAGATCCAGGGGATGCTGGGCGCGTTGGGCGGTATCGCTGTTCTGATCTCCGCCATCTGCGTGGCCAACACCATGATGATGTCCATTACGGAGCGGACGCGGGAGATCGGCGTATTGAAAGTGCTGGGCACCATCCGGGGCGACATCTTCAAGATGTTCCTGACGGAAGCGCTGATCGTGGGCGTGATTGGCGGCGCGGCGGGCCTGATATTGAGCTTTATCGCAAAGTGGCTGATACCGGTGATCTTCGCGTCCCAGGAGCTGCGGTGCGTACTGCCGTGGTGGCTGGCGGTCTGCGGCGTATTGTTCGCAGGCGCGGTAGCCATTGCCGCCGCGTGGATGCCCGCCCGCAAGGCGACGCTCATCAGCCCCAATGAAGCCATCCGCTCTGAGTGAGGTAACGATATGAAAAAGATATGCTGTACGATTCTGGCCGTGCTCTGTATCCTGTGTCTTGCGGGGTGCGGTAAACACACTTCGGACAATGAGGTCATGTATGCAGAAATAGAAGAGAGTCTATCCTCTCCTTGTGCATTGGTTCTGAAATACAAGGACACCAGTTTTACCGTTGCGTCCATCACCGAGCGAAGTTTGGCAGAAGATACCTTTACGATTCGGTATCAGGCAAGTGCTGCAATTCCGGCAAGCGAAGATATTTCAAATGTCTATATTACTGCTATGTTCAACGGAAATGCACTATATGTAGATAATGAATTGGTTGGGACATTATCACCAATCATATTGCAGCTTGATTTCGAGAACGGGCCCCATGACTTCTATGTTGATTCTTCTAACGGAGGACGCCACTATGAAGTCATGATTTCACAGGCCTCATGATAAGAAACACACAAACTTTTAATGTCGGTTACCCTAAAACGGGCAGAAATAAAAACAAAAACAGGAGGAATACCATGAAAAAAAGACTTTTAGCCATCTTTATGGCAATGGTCATGGCTTTGAGCCTCAGCGTGACCGCTTTTGCGACCACAAATGCTGCGGGTGATTTGACCATCGAAGCCCTCGGCGTCACATTTGAGAATGATGTCGTCAGTGTCATCTCTGGTGACCAGCAATTTGACGCATTCTACAGCTTCAAGCAGTTCCCTGATGGCACCAATTTTAGCAGCATTTCAACCAATTTTACATTTGACGGTACGAAACTGCTGATCAATGGCGTACAGGTTGCTACGCAGTCCCCTTATACAACCGACGTGGACTTCACCAGCGTTGTAAGTGTTGGTGTTGTTTATATTAACTCGGAAAATGTGGAAACAACAAAGACGTATTATGTTTCCGCATACCCGTCCACCTTCCCTGTTACCATGAATTTTGAGTACGAAAATGCGAGAGCTTTCTCTCAGCTGAGCGGAACGGAGTACGGCGATTCTGATATGCTCGATGAGGTTACTGACGCACAGAAGGCAAATGCGGCCAATAAGGTGCGGCTGATGGATGATATGTGCAAGAGTATGAGCCCGATGACCGCTGCACAGTACCGTACCCTTACTACTACTGTCAACGCAGGCAATACACCCTACGAACTGCTGAATGCATTCAAGGCCGCACGTACCAACTTCACTTTTGACGGAAGTTCCTCCTATATTTCGGCTATTGGTGTTCTCGATATGAATAGCACGGCAACGATGCTCGGCGGCGGTGCCGGCGGCTGGATGTATCAGGTCACCCGTGGCGGTCAGACTGTTGTTCCCATGATCGGTATCAGCGGTTGGAAGCTCATCCCCGGTGACGTTGTGACCTGGCGCTATACCTGCGATTATGGTTATGACATCAATGCCCCGATGTGGTAAGACGATTTAGACGCTAATATGCGGCGGCGTACCTAAAGGTTAACCGAAATGCCCGTTTTAGGGTACGCCGCCGCATTCCATAAAACTTAGAGACTGTGCGCTCTTACAAACGAATGCAATAATGAAACATAGAATAACAAGAGTGGCAACACTCATTATTAGCGTCATCATCCTGCTAAGTACGGTAGTTGTTGGCTACGCCGCTGAGAGAACGATTCCTTCCGCACCTTCATACTGGCCCGGTGGAGCATATAATACGATAGGTGATGATGATAATTCAGCGTCATCGAATTACACGGCAGTAGAAATCACCGCAAAAGAATATCCGGACGCTGGCGACCTCCAATTTCTTCAAGTGCGTGATATGCAGTACTTGGATTGGGGGTCACTTGTAAAAGTGATAGAAATTCCTGGTGCTGATGGTACAAAACCTTCTGATTTTAAGCTGACATTGACTCTCACGCGTCAGCAAGATGGCGTAGACATTACACTCGATAAAGCAGATTACTATTACCCGGTCCGGCAGCGAATTGTCACTGCCGATGGACGACAGTGTGATATTTTTATCATTGCTGTTCCGGAAAAGCGTACATATCAAACTTCCAGTGAATTGTCGGACTACACAACTGCCGGAGAAAAGTGCCTGAAAGCATATGACGCGATTTCTGATTTGTATTGGGAGTTGTATGATGAGCATGATTTTCCCGCAGTGCAGGGCGGTCCTCATCCTGCAGCACGAAGAAGCCTGATTAGCTTGTCATTTGGCCTTGGCCCTTATATACATACCCGTAATACAAAGTATCCGATAAGCAGTAGTTCGTATACTGTAGAGAAGGCAGCCACAGGGATTCGCAACGCCAATTATTTTTCGGCAAAACAAGCGGAAGCGATTTTTGATACAGTCTTTCCTTATTACATTCAGTATGCACAGCGGGAAATCCCATCGCCGGCTCTTGAAAGTATTGAGGCGGCCAATATCAAAGGCGTGCTGCAAACTGATGGTTCTTATGTATTGACGATCCCGGACGGCCTTGACATGAATAAAGTGCAAGGCGCCATCAAATATGGAGTTGCGGATCCGACTGCGGTACAGGCGTCTCTATCGGGTGCTTGGAGCGTCAACGGTATAAGCGTTATTACACTGACCGCAAAGGATCCGGCGACCACACATGTATACGGGGATAGCAAAAACGGCATCATAAGGTCAAGTTATGTCATACGCATACGAAGCGGTTTTCCCACCTTTGGCGTAAACTATTTTAGTGCTGCGGGCCGCATCGCAACGATTGACGACGAAGGCAATAAGATATCCTTACACCTTCCTGCTGACGTTGACAGTTCGATGCCGACGAGCGTTGATGTAAAATATACAGGTACTGCTTTAACATATCTTGACAGTGCGAGAAACGAGGTTGTTCCGGACTCATTGGGAAGGATCGTCCTCGAAAAAGCAAAATACCTTGTGATTGACAATGATTGCTCTGACTTTGCAGCCAAAGGTGCCAATAAGGATAGTTTGCAGTTTTCTCGTGAATATGTATTGGATATCACACAGGGAAACTCCGCCGAATGTGATCTGTTGTCTTATACCACCGGCGTTGAAGAGGAAAGTGTTGTCTGGAACGGAGAGCGGATCACCGTCACAATTCCTTATGCGACGGATTGGAGCCTGCTGAAAAGCGAATATACCTGCTCCTATGACGCCAAAGTTGAAGCACTGAACGGTGAGGACTTCCAAAATTCAGAAAACACGCCGATCATCTATAGAGTCACGGCCGAGAATGGTACGAGCTACAAGGAATATTTTGTTGTTGTAAAGAAAATTCCAGCCGCGACAAATAATCGCCTTGTTGCGTTTCGCTTTGGTGGGTTAGCGGGCAGTATAGACCACGATGCCAGTACAGTTTCGTTAGAGCTACCGGCAGGAACGTCCAAGCGGTTTGCTCCGACAATTGAACTCCCCCAATATGCAACTGTCTCTCCTGCATCTGGTGAAGTACAGGACTTTACAAATCCTGTAACGTATACGGTAACGGCACAGAATGGCGACAAAAAAGAATATGTTGTCACTGTCACGGTTTCCAGCCAGCCGGTAGACAATCCGCAAAAGGAGCGGATGCAGAATCTCCTGAACAGTATTATCACTGCCTATAGAGAGAAAGATGAGCCTGAGGATTGGGAATGGCTGAATCTTGGCTTATATGAGAATTTGCAGGAGCCAAACACCAATAACGGTTTTTCCATCGCGGAGATCATCGCGAATCGGAAGCTCGGTCCAAAGGGAACCATGACAGATCTTGCGCGGGTGACCTTGATGCTGACAGCCCGTGGCTATGACTGCTCGAATCTTGCGCAGTATAATGGTGGAAAGCCTTTTGTCGATGCACAGGGAAACGAAATTGATAACCTTGTGGCAAACCTGTGTCAGACGACGATCTCTCTGAACGGTGTGCAATTTGGATTACTCGCGCTGGATATCGGCAATTACACGCTGCCGGCGGATACCGAGCATGATCGGGCATTTATGGTCGAGTATCTTTTGGAGCAAACACCGAAGGGGATCGACCAGGGCTTTATGAAACTGGATGGCGTTGCATCCAACATGTTCGCTCTGGGCCCCTATCAAGATGATCCAACATACGGCAGTCAGGTAAGACAATGGCTTGAGGATGGCACCGAGTACCTCGCGCAAAAAGTCTCTGACGACTATACGATCAAGTCGTGGGGGACGATTAACAGCGAAATCATTTCCTGGACGATCTGTGGTTTGTGTTCGGCTGGTATCGATCCATATACCGATCCGCGCTTTAGCAATGGTACCAAGAGCATCGTCACGCAATGGCTGGACATGTTTTCAATCGGTAGCGGATTTAAGCATGAAGCAAAAGAGACTAGTCCCAATGCGCTTGCGACCTATGAGGGCTGCTATGCCCTGCAGTGGTACTTGAACTTCCTTGAGAAAGGTGGCCAGGGTAAACCGTATTATCTTTGGTACAAGCAGCATGACTTTGCAAAAACACTTTCTTCTGAAGCGCGTATCTATGGGTTTGAGCTTGAAGGTAAGCATGGTGTCATAAAAGAGGCTGCGGCAGGTGGTAAGAATACGATTACACTGGAATTACCCGCAGGGACGCCACTCGTTCGCGTCACGCCGAAACTGACGTTGTCCGAGGGTGCGACCCTTGTTGCGCCTAATCTGCCCATGACCATTACGGCCAATACAGAATATAACTTTACGGTTCGTGCGGAAGATGGCAAAACCGAGAATGTTTATGCACTTACCGTTACGCTAAAGGATGACCTTGATGCAAGCGGTGCGGAGCTGTATTTGGACACGTTGGCACTGAAGGATAAGAATTCGCGTCCGTTGTCGATTATCGGCAGAACAGTAACAGAAACGAAATCCGGCGCAGACATCCTATTGAATGTGGAGGCCGGAAAAGATGTTACGGAGATGTTTATTTCTGCTGATATTTCTTATAAGGCAACGGCAACTCCTGCCCTTGACGGCAAGGCCGTCATGGATCTCTCCGATTGGACGAGCTTCGTGATCAAATCGCAGGATGGCACAGCAACAAAGACGTATCGGATCAAGGTCGTTGCAAAGGGACAGGCATCCATCAGCGCCTTCTCCTTGACGGTCAACGGTACGACCTATAAGGGTACGATCGACGACCAAAAAGGAACGATCGTCGTCAATGGCGTTGATGATAGCGGACTTACTACAACGAAACTGATCCCGTCGATCACGTTGGGCAAGGGAACGACTGTGTGCAGTCCTGCCCCCGGCTTGGAACAGGATTTTTCCAGTGAGGTTCGCTATACGGTCAACGGCTCCGATGTTGTGTCGCGCACCTATACGGTGAATGTGTATAACAAAGAGGGCCAGCGCATCAGCGCAAGCGGTGGCAATACAGACCCTGTGACACCGGCCACAGCACGGATCACATCCTTCAAGGTCTTGGGCGTTGAGGGAGTGATCGATGATTCCGCCGGTACAATAACGATCACGCTGCCGGACGGCACTGACGTGACCCGCGTGGCGCCTGTTGTTACGGTTCCCGCTGGTGCTGTGGTAAGTCCTGTTTCGGGCGAGGTCGTGAATCTGTCGATGCCGGTCGCTTACACGGTGACCTTGGGTTCTGATAGCAGAACCTATACTGTTCGTGTTATTTATCAGCGCAGCACTTCCCAGCAGTTATGGGATAAGATGGCTGAAAATAGCACAGTGACAGATCACCAAGTAAGCAAAAGCACGAGAAACTGGAGGTAACTATGAAAGGACACAAATTACTGGCGTTGCTGATGGCACTGCTTCTGTGCATACAGCTTCTGCCGGTTTCCACCGCTTTTGCGGAGGAAGTGTCAGAGGACGGCGTCAGTGTAACGCTGAAAGCCAATTCCGCCGACTACGGAGATGTGACGAGCAGCAGCACACTTACAGGCCTGAAAGCTGGTGACACGGTGGAGCTGACTGCCACGCCGAAAGAAAACGGCCATGAAACGTTCTCGCAATGGGTCGTGTATAAAAACAGTAGCTGCACTACCAAAGCAGCTGAAACGGATTATACGCTGACCGAGACAGAGACCGGAAAGGCGACCCTGACGGTAAAGGGGACAACAGACCTGTGGGTGATGGCGGTATTCCAGGGGAAGATCGTCGGTCTTCAGGATAAAAGTAACTATGCCCCGCTGCCTGCCACAAGAGGCAATAGTAAAAATCTCAGATCTCTGTTCAGCATAACGAAGGATGCGAATGTGAGCGGCATCATTGCTTCCGCAACGATTACCGGTTGGGATAATGACCTGACTGTTCCGCTGGTCGCCACGATCACTCTGCCGTCTAACCCCGCGGAGGTAGCGACGGGCGCTTGGCGTCTTCAGGTATGGGAAACTGCGGCCGGTTTTGGCAACTCGGCGAGTGCCGATGCAGTTCATTACAACATGATGCTCGCCCCCGGCGCACGGTTCGATTTCAGCGGCCTGACCAAGGATAGTAAGCGTTCTAGCACATATAACCAGACAAGCTACTCCTTCGGTGAGGGCTGGGATTGGACAGAGTACAGTTTCAACATCGTGGATAGCGAGGGCACTGTACTGAAGTCGGGCAAGATCGTCTTCAAGTATTCCGGCCTTGCGACCATTGAGGCGAAGAACGGCAGCGTAAAGTGCGGCGAGACCACTTACATGGATGGTCAGACGGTGAATCTCGGCACCGGTGAGAAGAAAATTGAGGCCGTGCCTGCCGAGGGCTATTTTTTCACTGGCTGGGAGATCAGCGGCGTGACACTGGATGATGCCACTGCCAATCCGCTCACCTTCACCATGCCGAGCGCCAGCACTACCATCAAGGCGAACTTTGCAAAGACTGTCAGTGTAACGCTGAAAGCCAATTCCGCCGACTACGGAGATGTGACGAGCAGCAGCACACTTACAGGCCTGAAAGCTGGTGACACGGTGGAGCTGACTGCCACGCCGAAAGAAAACGGCCATGAAACGTTCTCGCAATGGGTCGTGTATAAAAACAGTAGCTGCACTACCAAAGCAGCTGGAACGGATTATACTCTGGACACAAATGAGGATGAACCCAGTAAGGCGACCCTGACGGTAAAGGGGACAAAAGACCTGTGGGTGATGGCGGTATTCCAGGGTAAGATCGTCGGTCTTCAGGATAAAAGCAACTATGCCCCGCTGCCTGCCACAAGAGGCAATAGTAAAAATCTCAGATCTCTGTTCAGCATAACGAAGGATGCGAATGTGAGCGGCATCATTGCTTCCGCAACGATTACCGGTTGGGATAATGACCTGACTGTTCCGCTGGTCGCCACGATCACTCTGCCGTCTAACCCCGCGGAGGTAGCGACGGGCGCTTGGCGTCTTCAGGTATGGGAAACTGCGGCCGGTTTTGGCAACTCGGCGAGTGCCGATGCAGTTCATTACAACATGATGCTCGCCCCCGGCGCACGGTTCGATTTCAGCGGCCTGACCAAGGATAGTAAGCGTTCTAGCACATATAACCAGACAAGCTACTCCTTCGGTGAGGGCTGGGATTGGACAGAGTACAGTTTCAACATCGTGGATAGCGAGGGCACTGTACTGAAGTCGGGCAAGATCGTCTTCAAGTATTCCGGCCTTGCGACCATTGAGGCGAAGAACGGCAGCGTAAAGTGCGGCGAGACCACTTACATGGATGGTCAGACGGTGAATCTCGGCACCGGTGAGAAGAAAATTGAGGCCGTGCCTGCCGAGGGCTATTTTTTCACTGGCTGGGAGATCAGCGGCGTGACACTGGATGATGCCACTGCCAATCCGCTCACCTTCACCATGCCGAGCGCCAGCACTACCATCAAGGCGAATTTTGCGCAAAGGCCTGAGCTTGGCTATCAACTGTCCATTGAAGGCAACGGAAAGGTGTTTGTGGACGGGGTCGAGCGTGCCAACGGATATATGACGGAAGTCGCGGATAACACCAGCGTGGTATTCCTCGCGGAGCCAGAGGAAGGCTATGTTCTGGATCACTGGGAAATCACAAGCCCCATCAAGGACACAAATATTCCCGACAGCAGTGGTAATTTAAAGCAGCTATATATCACAACAGCCTATGGTGGTCAATTCTACAATGTCAAAGCAGTCTTTGCGGAAAAAACCACCTATAAACTGCGCTTCAAGCTGATGCTGGGAGAGACGGATGTCACACAATCCAACGCTTTTAAAGCTGCATGCGGACGCCAGGGTGTTAGTATACCATACTCAGCCTACACATTCCCGTCTACAATGACTATGGATGAAATCTATAGCAAATTGTCAACCGGTAAAACAATAAGTGATTTCTATTTGTTTAACGCTGGCCTAAATTACTTGGATTTTCCTGTGGACAGTGAAGATTGGATCGTTATCCAACTGGATCAGTATCCTGGTTATACCGAGCAGCTTGGCCCCAAGTTTATTGCAGATGGCTTTGTGTCCAGCAATGAAGCTGCTGTGGAAGACAGCCGCAGTATCTCAAACTCCCGCTTTGGTGGAAGAACATATATCGTGTTCAAAATGACGCAGGATACGACTATAACGGCAAATATCCACGAGGCGAAGTACACGGCAGTAACAGTGCCTACGGATGAAAAGGGCACGGTCACGATCACACCTGCGGCTGATGTAGAGGCACTGGGCGTGTGGTGGGAAGGCTCGAAACTGACCGTGCAGGCTGTTCCCGCCGAAGGCTATCGTTTTGTTCGCTGGCAAGAGAGCGCGGGCGGATATATAAAAGATGAAAACGCGGCTCAGAACCCGTTGAACATCACACTTGGAGCGAATGATGCCAACTTCGCCCCTGTATTCGAGGCTGCGGAATCAGTTGACCGGAGCATCACAAAGGTCGTTGATCCGGAAGGAAAGGCGACGATTACGATCAATGGTTCGTCCGATACCATCCAGGTCAGAGAAGGCACTGTCGTTTCGCTGGGAATTGATGTTGACGAATACTATTTGTTTGATCATTGGAACGTTACGCAGAACAGGGTGGAGTCCCCGGACAATCTGGTCATATCCGAAAATCAGACATCTAAAAGCGCAACATTTGTCATGCCGTTTGGCGAATCTGGCGTTACCGTACAGGCCGTCTTGAAGGATCGGTATACCGGACTGAGTACCCTTGTTTACCTGATGACGGGCAATAATGGTTCGACCGCTGCTGCAAAGGGGCTCACAACGGTATCTCTGAGCAAAAACGGCACCCCGCTGACCGACGTGAATTGTCAGGTGCAAAAGGGCGACGAGCTTGAAATTGCCGTTACGATGCTGAATGAGAATTATGTTCTCAGGGAAATTGTCGTTTATGATATGGTATCCAATAAAGCAATCCAAACCATTACAGATGCTCAAGGTACCATTACGATTCCAAGATGGAGTTCGTGGCAAATTGCTGTAAGAATCGAGGAAAAGACCGCAGATACAGAGCGGCACAGTATTTCGCTGACTCAACCGACGACAGGCGGCACGATCAGTTCTTCCAATATGACCTCGCAGCCCGATAAGACCATTACATTGACCGCTGTTCCCGATAGCGGCTATGTACTGAAAAAATGGATCGTAAAGGATGCGCAGGAGAATGCCATTTCTGTCACCATAGATAGGAATGACAGCAATGTTGGCACTTTCACGATGCCCAAGAGCGACGTCACTGTAACGGCAGAATTTGTAGCCTTGGCGGAGGTCAAGCCGGAAATCACCTCTGTTGCACTTCTGCAGGGTGAGTCCGGTAGCGAGATTGTAACGGGCGTTCTGTCCGGTAACAAGTGGACGATCACCATTCCCGATACGGTACCGGCAGAGACAGTTGCAAAGATTCCCGAAGGACTGTCCGGCTTGTATCTGAAAATCGTGACGCCTGCTGGCGTAACAGTGAAGCAAGGACAGTTTGAGGGTGACTGGTCTAATGGCGATGTTATGTGTTATATGCCGGTAAATGAAGAAGTCACTTTCCAGGCAATAGCAGGAACTGTCACCAAGGACTATACGATTAAGTTGGTCTATTCTGGCTCTCCATTATTGTCCAACGGCTCCGCTACACGTATCAGCAACAGTAGCGCATCTGTGCAGTTCAGCTCTAATGTTGCAGGCAACTATTTCTATAAGGTTGTTGCTTCTGGCGCAGATGCACCTACAGAGGAAGATGTTCTCGCTTCTTCCAACAAGGGTACAGCCATTTCAGGCGTAAATACCATCACGCTCAGCAATCTGGGCGATGGTGCACGCAACATCTACATCGTGGTCGTGAGTGCGGATGGTGATAAGAGCGCTGCCTTGAAGATTGAGATCCCATCTTACGCATCGGATACTGGAAACTACAAGGTTTCGGTAAATTTGCCCAAGAATGGCGGCACCATCACCACCAATCGCACCAGGGCCAACGCGGGTGACGAGATCATCGTTACTGTAACGCCCGACAGCGGCTACCAGATGGTGGAAGGCTCCTTGACCTACACACTAGGCGAGGTTGGCGGCGAAACGGTGAAAATCACTAACAACCGCTTTACCATGCCTGCTGGTAATGTGAGCATCACCTGCCAGTGGGAGACCGCTACAACGACCGCCAAGGGCATTACCGCCTTCTCCATCAATGGCGTGGCCGGTGCAGTGAATAACACCACCAATACCATTACCATCACCATGCCCCGTGGCACGGATGTGACGAAGCTGGCTCCTGTCATTGCCACAAATGGCGTTAAGTCCTTGACGCCCGGCAGTGGCGAGACGGTGGACTTCACCAACTCCGTGACCTATACGGCCACCATGGAGGATGGCAACACCAAGACCTATATCGTTACGGTCTATGTGAACAAGGGTACGCTGTCCGACCAGTTCTGGGATAAGATGACTGACTTCACGAATCAAGTCCCATGGTGGGAGTACGCAAAGAATCAGCAAAGCACCAGCAGTTATCCTAAGTACTGGTAAATCCCCCTCTTTACCAAAGAAAGACGTCGGCAATGCCGGCGTCTTTCTCATTTCTATTTTCCATCCTTCGCCGCCACGAACCAGCGGCCCTTTTCAAACCATAGATAGCTCTCCTGTCCCCGTATCCGACAGGTATACCGGTCTCCCACGCCGCCCACACTCTGGCAGGCAGCGCGGCGTACATCCAGTATCTTGTCAATATGATACCTTCGTGTCTCGT
>ENA-UOOA01004006-UOOA01004006.1-human-gut-metagenome-genome-assembly--contig:-P61old-NODE-4006-length-17392-cov-4.841322_pt1 | contig 17392 bp, 13 predicted proteins | sample MGYA00242467_ERZ724014 | MGnify/ENA metagenome assembly ERZ724014
TCGGCAAGGATTTTGTCAGCGCGGACAGCAAGACCCAGACCGTAAAATGGAAGCTGACCATCGGCAACGGAACGGAAGCTGTTTCGGGCGCAACGGCGACGGACAGCTGGACGCCGCTTGCGCAGGGCATCGATGCTATGGAGCTGACGGATGACACAATCACCATCAAGCTGTATAAAGGTTTCGCGGAAACGGGCGAAAATCTGCTTCAAACCATCACGGTCAAGAAAAGCGACCCTAATTTCAGCAGTTATTTCACTGTTGCGACAGATGGAAACGGCAAAGAAACCGGATTCGAATTCAAGACGCCCAATCATGCGGAAGCGAAACGCTGCACAGTGGAATATGCAACGAAGGTCACGAGAAACGAAAGCCATAAGAACAGCTGGCTGACCGTGACAAACGACGCAAGCTCCGAAGGAGATTCAGACGGCGGAAGCGGAGCACTCGGACCGAACCAGCAAACGGCAAAGGCGAAGGTTCTGGAAAAGACCGCAACAACCGATTCGGACTATATCACCTATACGGTCAAGGTGATGGTTCCGAAGGAGAGAATTGGAAAACCGCTGGGGCTTTCGGACAGACTGCGCTGGAGTCAGAACACGAATAATCAGTGGGGAGAACAGAGCATATTCAACAATCCTGAAGATATTGAAATCGTTGGTGTCGGTCTGACAACCGGAAAGCAAATTGCTTTTACAAAAGGCACGGTTGCCGAAGGTGAAACGGATTTCAAGTTTACACTGACCCAGAATGAAAATCTGGATTCATTCAGGATTCTGTTCAACGTTCCGGAAGGCGAGCGGGATGATCCGGAGAGATATTCAAAGTGGTTATGGCCGCCCTATACAGACGATGATGGCAATGAGCAGAATGAAGACGTCGAGCTGACCATTACCTATAAAATCTCGTGGGATACGCTGGTTTCCAAAGGCACTGACGTCAAAAATCTGGAACAATTTGATACAGGCTTTATCGTTAATTACGCCTACACGGATGGCAGCGGGGCATTCCACAACCTCAATCGGACGAAAACCATGCGCAAGGAGGGTCTTGTCACAGACCCGGCAAACGGCATCATCACCTACACGATTCACATCAACCCGGAAATGAATGCTCCGATTGACGGCACGCCGCTCATCGACGATTTTGACAGCCGATATCTGGAGTATGTTGCGGGGTCGTTTAAGGTCGAGTACCGCCTTGCTCTCTGGAATTCGTGGACTGTTGGCGGCGATTTGATTGCGACCATCCATGGTGAACCGGAGATTGATGCTGCTGCTGGCAAAATGACGTTTGACTTCGACTGGGTAAGCAGCGAAGCCACAAAAAATAATTGGACATGCGCAGACACGAATCTCTATCAGATTTATGGAAACGATCATTTCAATGGCTTGCAGAACGATTCGAAGTGGTATCAAAAATGGATTGCCGGATATCAAAGCCGTGGATACACGCCCTACTTCAGGGTCAGTTACCAGCTCAGGGTCAAGAACACGTCTGTCGGCAACCTGAGCCTGAAAAACACGGCTTCCATTGAAGGCTACAACACCGTAACCAAATGGATCGATTATTCGCCGCGATATGTGACGAAGGAATCGGCGTATAACGAGTCGGAGCGGGAGCTGACCTATACGCTCAAAGTCAACGAGCAGGGAAAAACCATCAACAACGGCGCCCCGCTGACGCTCAAGGACGAAATGAGCAACGCGACACCTGACCTCAGCTCCATCGTGGTCAAGGAGCTGGGGAGCGGGCAGACGCTGGCTAAGAGCGAGTGGAGCGTAACCTATGCGCTGAATGCGCAGGGGCACAGCGTGATGGAAATCACCCTGCCGGACAGCAAGGCGCTCGAAGTGATCTACAAGGCGTATCCGAACAGCCCGACCAACGGCGCAGCAGGCGTCAATGTTACCAACAAGGCGACCCTAAACGGCGTCGTGACCACGACCGATGAAGACGGAAAGTGGGTCACGGTTCATACGGGAAGCGGCGCGGCAGGCGGCGAACATCCGATTGTATTCGTCATGAAAGTTGATGAAAGCAGCCAACCGCTTTCGGGCGCGACATTCAAGCTCGAAATGCTTCGCAAGAATAGCGAGGGCGCATGGTACTGGGTTGAAATCGGCGAAAAGACGACGGACGGAACGGATCTGCTTCGCTTTGAAAGCACACCGGACAAGACATTCTATCCGGACAGGCTCTTCCGCTTCATGGAAACTCAAGCTCCGTCGGGCTACACGGGAATTTCTGAGCCGTATTACTTCTACATTAAGGATAAGGGGATAGAGGCTGAACAGCTTACCTTTGCAGGCGTGACAGGAAGTCAGGTTCACGAACAGAGCCTCTGGTATCAGACGGCGGTTATCCCCAACGAGAGAAAGGTCGGCGCGGAGTTTGAATTCGCCAAGGTGAACGAGCAGAACGCGCCGCTCGCCCAAGCGGAATTCTCGCTGACCGAATGGAACGGAAGCGCGGCTGTCGGCAGTACTAAAACAGCTGTCAGCGGCGCAAATGGACTGGTTCGCTTTGAGAACCTTGAGCGGGGCAAGACCTATCTGCTCACGGAAACCAAAGCCGCGCCCGGCTGCCTGCGTTCGGGCGAAAAATGGCTGGTGACGGTGAACGCCGAAGGGCAAATCACGGTCATCATACACGGTGGCACGGCTGGACAACAGCCTTCGACCATAACCCTTGAGGGCAAGGACGTTCGCGCCTTTGTCAATCGAGGAGTCCCCCAACTTCCAACCACCGGCGGAAACGGCACGCTCGCGTACAGCGTGTGCGGCGTAACGCTGATGACGATCTCTGCCGCGATGCTTGGCGCGCAGGCGCGGCGCAGAAGGAGGAAGGAGGAAAACTGAACGCCTTATGAATGCGAACCCGAATATGGATACAAAAAGAAAGGGAGAAAAAAGTATGAAAAAGACACTTGCTATCCTGCTGGCGGCGGTTATGCTGCTGGCGATGAGCGCAGTCGCGATGGCGGTGACCCCGACCGGAAACATTACGGTTACCGGAATTGAAAACACGTCCGGTATGACGGCGACCGCTTACAAGATTATTGGCTGGAATCTCGACACGGACACCAACGAGCCGCTTGACCCTGCAAACGTATGGGCAGATTCGAACATTCCGGCTTGGCTGACCACGAATGGTCATTCTGCTGACATCAAAGATTATGACGGTACAAATCTGAACGTTGAGAACAAGGTTTTCAACCATATGTATCAGGACCTCGGCACCGGACTGAAGCTGAATAGCAGTATGGTCGTTAATGTGTCGGGCGGTATGGCAGCTTTCGAGGGACTTGATATTGGTACTTACCTCATCAAGATTAGCGGCGAAAACGCGAAGTATGTCTACAGCGCGGTTGTCGCAAACGTCGGTTATAACTACAACGAAGTTCAGCATCAGTGGAAACCCAGTAACAGTATCGCGGAAGCCAAGGCATATTCCATTCCGGATATTGACAAGAAAATCAATAAAGACGATACTGCCGACGGACATGATCCGGATCACTCTGACACGGTGGAAATCGGCGAAGTAGTTACGTTTGATATCTATGCGCCGGTTCCGAATTATCCGGCGGACGCTACAGAGACGTACTTTAGAATTTACGATATCATGTGTGCGGGTCTGACCTTCAATGCAGACAGCCTGAAGGTGAATGGTGTCAGCGCAGGCGGGATGTCTACGCTGCTGACGCTCGATACCGAATATCACAACTATAATGGCGAACCTGACTCTGAAGGCAAGATTTTTGATTTTAAGTTTGAGTACAACACGATTAAAAATTACAGCAAGATTCATATCACCTATACGGCGACGGTCAATGAAAACGCTGAGTTTGGCACGACCAACAACAAAAATGAGGCTACGCTCAAGTATCAGAACAATCCGTACATCGAAAATGACTATAAAGAGAAGAAGGACGAAGTTCGCGTTTTCACCTTTAAGCTGAATGTTGACAAGGTTGACGGCAAGAACGAATCGATTCGACTGGCGGGCGCGGAGTTTGAGCTTTACCGCGGCAATGAAAATGCACCGAGCAACGATAAGGTAAACTTCGTCCTGAAGAGCGACGGTGTCTATCGCCTTGCGAAGGCTGGCGATACGAATACGGTCACAAAGCTGATTACGACTACGTTCGGCAACATCAAGGTTGAGGGTCTGAAGGACGGCGTCTACTGGCTCAAGGAAACGAAAGCCCCGGCTGAGTACAACAAGGCGGCTGAACCGTTTAAAGTTCAGCTGATTCAGCAAAAGATTGATGGCAAGGGAACTGCGAATCTGGAATGCGGCGACGCTGCAACTGAAATCAAGCATCAGCAGACCGTGAAGGTTGTGAATAATAAGGGAACGATTATTCCGTCTACCGGCGGCATGGGTACCACGGTCTTTATGGTCGCGGGCATCGTCATCATGGCTTGCGCGGTCGTCACGCTGATGCTGCTGCTCAAGCGTCAGAAGAACGGCAGCGAGGGCTGAACCGAATAATCCATTAAAAGAAAAAGCACTTCATCGGGAGGATGAGCTTCCCGAACGGGTGAGGGAGTTTGCATGAAGAAGATACTGCCGATACTGCTGGTCATTGTGATATTCGCCGCGGGCATGGGCGTGATGCTCTATCCGACCATCGCCAACTATGTCAATTCGCGCTCGCAGACGGTCGCCATAGACAACTACGAGGAAGCGATTCGCGCGAACGAAGCCTACTATCAGGAGCTTCTTGCGCAGGCACAGGCGTATAACGAACGGCTGTATCAAAACGGCGGGCTGAGGCTGCTTAACGAAGAGGAAAAGGCGAAGTATGAAGCTCAGCTCAACCTCGGCGGCGACGGCGTGATGGGCTATATCGAAATCCCGCGGCTTGACCTCAAGCTCTCCATCGGACACGGCACGGAGGAAGACGTGCTGCAAAAGATGGTCGGGCATCTGGAGGGAACGTCCCTGCCGGTCGGCGGGGCAAGCTCCCACGCGGTTCTTTCGGCGCATCGCGGTCTGCCGTCGGCGAAGCTCTTCAGCGACCTCGACCTCATGCAGGTCGGCGATCGATTCATCATTCATACCCTCAACCAGACGCTGATTTACGAGGTTGACCAGATTACCATCATCCTGCCGGAGGAAATCGAGGCTCTTGCCATCGTCCCCGGTAAGGATCTGGTCACGCTGATGACCTGCACGCCGTATGCGGTCAATACGCATCGGCTGCTGGTCCGCGGCAGGCGCGTGACGGGGGCGGAAGCCGAAGCCACACCTCAGCCGGAACAGAAACAGCCGCTGGATACCCTCCGGCTGATGCAGAATGTCGTGCTGCCGGCGACGGCGGCGGTACTCTTTGTTGTGATGCTCGTGCTGCTTCTGCGGGTTCTCCGGGGCGGCAGGCGAAAGAGATAGGGGAAGGTGACTATGTTGAAAAAGGCAGTAGCGATTTGTACCGCCTTGCTGCTCTGTGCGCTGTGCATAACGGCTCTGGCAGCCAGCGAACATTGCCAACTCACTCTGCTGCTTGCGCTCGGCGAAACGCGCATCCAGGGCGCGGAGTTCACGCTGTACCGCGTGGGCGAAAAGCGTTTGGATCATGGCGTGGTCAGCTTTGCCGCGCTCGCGCCGTATGACGCCGTGTGCAAATCGTTCGACGGGTTGACTGCGTCCCAGAACCGGCAATATGCCCGCCGTTTTGAACAGATGGCTGCCGGTCAGTCCGGCGACGCACAGGCGGCGACGAACGCCGCCGGAGAAGCACGATTCACCAACCTTGAGGAAGGCGTTTATCTGGTCTTGCAGACCGACGCGAAGGGGGCTGCGCAGGCGTTCAAGCCGTGTCAGGCGGTATTGATTGCGCTGCCCGTGACCGATCCGGTGAGCGGAGAATGGAAAAACGAGCTGCTGATTAAGCCGAAGGTCGAAACGACGCCTACGCCCGTTCCGACTCCGACCTCGACGGCAACGCCTACCCCGACCCCGACCCCGACACCGACAGCTGCGCCGACGGCAACGCCTGACGTGACGCCGACAGCAACGCCGACCTCGACCCCGTATCAGGGTGCGACGCCGACGCCTGCGCCGACCCCGAAGCCTACGCCTGTGCCGACAGACACGCCGACGCCGACCGAAACGCCTACGCCCACGCCTGTGCCGACAGAGAAGCCGACGCCTACGCCGACCCCGAAGCCGACGCCCGTGCCGACGCCGATTCCCGGCAAGGAAATCGACGTTTCCGTGCGCAAGGTCTGGCAGGACAACCGCGACGCCGCGGGCATCCGTCCGCAGGCGATTACCATCAAGCTGTATCGAAAGCTGACGACGGACGCGGAATATCCTGAGCGCGAGCTGGTCTCCGTTGCGATATCCGGTCAGGGCGATGAATGGCGTTTCACCTTCCGCAACATGCCGCGTTTCACGGAAAGCGGCGAGGAATACGAGTACATGGTGCGCGAGGAAGCCGTAACGGGTTACAGCACCATCTATCAGAACAACGCCATCGTCAACGTTCGCGAAACGCCTGTTCCGGGCACGTCGCCTTCCCCGAAGCCGCGAACCACGCCGATTCCCAACGTGACCCCGCGACCGGATAACCCGACCGCGCTGGTTTATGTGGACGGCGAGTGGATTTATCTGGACGACTACGGCGTACCGCTCGGCATTCTGCCGCAGACGGGCGACGAAAGCGATCTGCTGCTGTATGCCTGTGTCGGCATGCTGATGCTGGCGAGTGCGGCGGCGATGGGGCTGATGCTTTACCGCAGAAGGAAAGAAGCATAACACGATTCCCAAACAGAGACTGTTAAGCTGACAAACCTGCGCTTCCCGAATGCAGATTCGCGGAAAGCAGGGGCGGGGCTTGACAGCCTCTTTTGTCTTGCCAAACGTGAAGAATGTGTTGTACAATGAACAGGCGATGTTTAATCAAGGATGGTACGAGCATGAAAAAGAAAAAACCGTTCAGCAGCGTAGAGCGGCTTCTGATTGCCGCGATTGCGCTGTGTCTGGCGATAGCAGGCGCGATGGGCTTCCTTTTCTTTAAGGTGACCTGCGAAAATCGGGAAGCGGAGCAGGAACTGACGCTGATTGAGCAGCAGGCACTGCGCACAGCCGCGTCCCAAACGCCGCAGCCCACGCCGACGGCAGAGCTGACGCCGGAAAACGGCACGCCCATTCCGGAAATCACGCCTGAAATCACGCCCGAGGAAATCGAGCCGGAAGAACCGGAAACGTTCGAGCTGGAGGGTGAGGACGTAGAGGAGGAAGACCCGCTGCTGCTGGCAATCCTCTATCAGCAGCAGGAAGCCAACAAGACGCCCAAGCCTGCCGCCGGAACGAAGAGCACGCCGAAACGCCGAACCTATGCGCAAAAGCTCGCCATCAAAGCCCGCTATGCCGTGCGCGGGGGAACCAAGCAAACGCCTTCTCCCGAAACGGAAGCGACAGCCGAACCGACGACGACCCCGCCGCGCGTAGGGACGACCGTTCAGCGCGACGTTCGCTACAGCGTGGATTTCGATAACCTGCATGAAATGAACGAGGAAATCGTCGCATGGATTTTGCAGGAGGGAACGGAAATCAACTTCCCCATCGTTCAGCACAGCAATAACGAGTATTACCTGACCCATCTCTATACCGGAACCCGAAACAAGACCGGAACGATTTTCGAGGATTGCGGAAATTCGCCGCTCTTTACCGATATGTGTACCTATCTGTACGGTCACAATCGGAAAAACGGCGCGATGTTTGCGAGCCTGCCGAACTATATGGAATACGACTATTGGCAGGAACACCCGACCATGCTGCTCATCACGCCGTATGAGGATTACGAAATCGAGGTCTTTGCCTGCGTGCGCGAATCCGCCGCGCAGGAGCAGACATGGCGCATCAAGCAGTTCTCGCGGCGAAGCGAATACGACGAATTTGTCAGCAGTATTCTGGAAAGAACGTCGCTGGACACGGGCATCATCCCGCAGTGGGGCGAGCAGCTGCTTGCGCTGTGTACCTGCACGAACGACGCGAAGGACGACCGATACATCGTCTTTGCGCGGATGAACCCCATCGAATACTCGACCGAGAGCGGAATCTCCATCACCAAGATGCAGATGGATGCTCTGGAAGGCACAAGCCGCTTGGTGAACGTGCCGGGGCGCGGCATGATGCAGTATTACGCGCAGAACGATCCCGTCTGGGCGAAGATGGTCTACGAGCCGAAGGGAACGACAACATACCGCCCGTTCGGTCAGGGCGGATGCGGCCCGACGAGCATGGCGATGGCGATCGCGAATCTTGTGCCGATGGAGAGCATGGGCGGCATTTCGGCGTATGCGCGCACGGAAAGCGGATTCACGTTCTGCCGCTGCTCGGTCAACCGATATTACTGCGACCGGACGCATGCGCAGTATAAGCTGACGACGGCGTGGGAGTTCAAGCATTATCTGCCGGTCGTTCTGGCGAACTTTGCGACGGGCAACAACAGCTGGAACGAGAAATCCCGCACGGAAAACCGCGGCACAGGCACGGCGTTTATGCTGCGCGCGGCGGAAGCATACGGGCTGGAGTTCACGGTCAGCAAGAGCGGCGAAGAAGCGATTGCGGCGCTCAAGCGCGGTGCGATGGTCGTCGCTTCCACCGGCGGCACGGAAAGCCCGTTTACCGGCGGCGGTCACTATCTGACGCTGGCGCACGCGGACAACACCTATCTGTACATCATGGATCCGTATCTCAAGAGCGATTACAGCAAGACGGACAAGCGGCATCTGCTGACGCAGATTCAGCCGGGGCTGCTTCGCGCGCGTGTCGAGGATATGGATCAGCTGCTGCTGTATACGTTCTATATCGTTGAAAACCCGATGCTGAGGTAAGAAAAAAAGCTATTCTCCCCCGAAGGGGGGAGAATAGCCCTTTCCGCAAATGAAAGAATAGCTGAATTTCTTGATTTTGCTATTCAAGCCAAGGTTGCTTATGTCAACAAGCTGAAGGCTGTCAGGCGAACCTGACAGCCTTTTCTATATGCGGTTTTATGGCTCCGGCAGAGCTGTGCGTCACGCTGCTTTTTTCAACGCGGATTTCAGCCTTGCGATGCCGAATAGATCGGCGATGAACCAGCCGATGGGGATGGACAGCCAGATGGCAGTCACGCCGAACTGCGGCGCAAAGGCATAGGCGAGCACCACGCGCAAGCCCAGCGAAATCACCGTCAGCACGACGGACATACCCGCCTGCTCCAAACCGCGATAGATGGCGTAGAGCAAAAACAGCATGCCGATGCCGACGTAGAACACGCCCTCCACGCGCAGATAATGCACGCCGATATCCAGAATCGCGCTTTCGCCCGGGTCAATGAAAATGGTCAGCAGAGGACGGGCAAAGACGAATACCAGCCCGGATACGACGGCACAGAAACTCAGGGAAAGAAGAACGGCTTCCCGAATGCCCTGCCTGACGCGGTCGGGCTTGCCCGCACCGGTGTTCTGCGCGACAAAGGTCGCAAAGCCGTTGGCGAAATCCTGCGAGGGGGAATAGGCGAACGAGTCGATCTTGACGCCCGCCGCGAAAGCCGCCATCGTTGCGATGCCGAAGCTGTTGACAAGGCTCTGAATCATTAGAATGCCGAAGTTCATGATGGATTGCTGCACGCTGGTCAGGACGCTGACGCTGGCGATGCGCGAAAGGAGCGGCTTGCTGAACTGCATGTTTTCCCGTTTCGGGCGCAGCTCCGGCAGACGCAGAAGGAAATACAGCCCAATGCCCAGCGCGGAGAGAATCTGCGCAATCACCGTCGCCCATGCCGCGCCGGAAACGCCCCACTTAAACACGAGGACAAACACCAGATCGAGCGCAATGTTGACGACGGTAGAAACCAGCAGGAAGAGCAGCGGGGCGAGCGAATTGCCGACGCTGCGCAGAACCGCGGCGAAGAAGTTATACAGGAACGTGAAGAAGATGCCCGAAAAGACGACGGACAGATACGCCGTGATATCCGGAATGGCTTCCTGCGGGACACGTAGAAGCGAGAGGAAGGCATTGAGCAGCGCGTAGCTGGCTGCCGTCAGGACAAGAGAAAGGATGGCGATAAAGACGAACGCATTGGCGATGGCGGTTTTCAGGCGTTCGCGGCTGCCTTCGCCATAGAGCTGGCTGAATACGACGCCGCTGCCCATGCACAGCCCGAGGACAAGGCTGGTCAGCAGCACCATCAGCGAAAACGCGCTTCCGACGGCGGCGAGGGCAACATTGCCTAAAAAGCGTCCGACAATCAGCGTGTCGGCGATGTTATAAAACTGCTGGAGAAGATTGCCCGCGATGAGCGGAAGACTGAAACGAATCAGCCCGCCGCGGATAGAACCCTGTGTCAGATCCCGCTGCATGAAAAAACTCCTTTGCATAATCAAGATAGCGAGGTTTTGCTTTACAGTGTTTTGAACCGGTGTTTTTCGGAAAGGAAACGATTCGAAAAAATATTATACTGCAAAACAGGGGATGAGAGAAGGGTGAATGGATATTTTGCGGAAAAGATTTGACGGATGAGGGCGCATTGCTGTACAATAGGCGCAAAACAGTAGGAAATGAGGATGATGACGGTGAATGTGAAGGCAGTCATTTGGGATTTGGATGGGACGCTGCTCAATACGCTCGAGGATTTGGCGGCAAGCACGAATGCGGCGCTTGCGTCCTGCGGCATGCCGACGCACACGGTGGATGAGGTGCGCATGTTTGTCGGCAACGGCATCGGCAAGCTGATGGAGCGTGCCGTCCCGCAGGGACGGGAGAATCCGCTGTTTCAAAAGGCATATGACGCGTTTGTCGCGCACTACGGTGCGCACAGCCGCGACCATACGAAGCCCTATGACGGCGTGATGGAGCTGCTCGACGCGCTGAGCGCAAAGGGCGTGAAGCTCGCCATCGTATCCAACAAGATTGACTTCGCAGTCAAGGAACTGAGCCGCGATTACTTCCCCGGCAGGATGCAGGTCGCGGTGGGCGATGACCCGAGCCGCAGGCGCAAGCCCGCGCCGGACAGCGTGCTGGAAGCGATGCGGCAGATGGGCGTCACGCGGGAGGAAACCGTCTACGTCGGCGATTCGGATGTGGACGTGGAAACGGCGCGCAACGCGGGCGTGGCCTGCTGCGCGGTGAGCTGGGGCTTCCGCTCGGTGCAGTGCCTGAAGGACGCGGGCGCGACGCACATCGCCGCGACGCCGAAGGAACTGCTGGCGATGCTGGAGGCCCTGTGAAAGACAGATATGACGCCGTCCTTGTCCTGGGACTGGAATTAAACCCGGACGACAGCGCGACGCCTGAACTGGAAGCGCGTTTGCAGACTGCGGCAGAAGTCTGGCGAAGGATGGAAGCGGACTGCGGGAAAATCGTGCTGTGCGGCGGCGTTCAGCCCGGGCATCATACGGCGGAAGCGGACGTGATGGCAAAATGGCTCAGGCAGGCAGGCGTTCCGGAGGAGCGAATCATCTTGGAAAGGCAGTCGCAGGACACGATGGGCAACTGCCGCTGCGCGGCAAGGCTGCTCGGCGGGGCAGAAGGAAAGCGCGTGCTGGTTGTGACGAGCGACTATCATCTGCCGCGGGCGGTGATGACGGCGCGGCGCGTCGGCTTTCGGGCGGACGGCAAGGCGGCAAAAACAGCGGGTAAGGCGAAAAAGATGCTTATGGAAGCCTGCTATGTCCTCGATCTGCTTCTGGGATGGCAGGATGAGGGAAAGTGCCGTCCGGCATGGACGTATGCGCTTTTTGGGAGAATCTTCGGAAAAGACGAAGCGGAAGACAAAAGAAAAAAGCCAGTTTAAACTGTATGCGAAAAGTGGCTTGACAGGTCTGTGTCACATGGATATAATAAAGGCAACTGAATAGCAAGACCTTTGAGAGATCTTCAGGGCAGGGTGCAAGTCCCTACCGGCGGTACAGCCCGCGAGCCGCAGAGCGGTTGATTCGGTGAAATTCCGGAGCCGACAGTATAGTCTGGATGGAAGAAGCGTTCATCTCCTTTTTGATGCTGAATTTTCAGCCCCTGATCGCTCAGCTTTCAGGGGCTTGTTTTTCGGAAATCAAAAGCGCGAAAGCGCAAAAGGAGTTTTTTACCATGGCAGATACGAGAAAGAAAAATGACACCCTGTTCATCATGACCCGCTGCGGCATCCTTGCGGCGATGGCGGTCATCCTGTATTACATCGAGATTCCGGTCGTCGCGTTTTACAAGCTGGATCTCTCGACGCTTCCGGCGATTCTGGCGGGCTTTGCGATGGGTCCGATTCCGGGCGTGGCGGTTGTTGTCATCAAGAATCTGGTTCACATGCTCGGCACAAGCACGGCGTGCGTCGGCGAACTGGCGGACATCATCATGTCCAGCTGCTTCATCATTCCGGCGAGCCTGATCTACCGCAGCCACAAGAACAAGAAGGGCGCGGCGGTTTCCATGCTGGTCGGCACGGTGCTGATGACGATTGCGGGCGTGCTGGTCAACTACTTCATCCTGATTCCTGCGTATCAGACGCTGATGAACCTGCCGCTGGAGGTCATCGTCGGCATGGGCACGAAGGTTTGGAGCTACATCGACAACACGGTGAAGCTGGTCGTGTTTATCACCGCTCCGTTCAACATTCTTAAGGGTGCGGTGCTCAGCGTGGTGACGTACCTGCTGTATAAGCGCGTTTCTCCGCTGCTTCACCAGAAGAGCGCGAGATAAAAAAGTATAGGTGAGAGATTTGCTGGATATCCTTTGCGAAAACGAAAGACAGATGCAGCGCCTGGGCTATTGCCTTGGCGCTTGCCTGCGTGTAGGCGACGTGGTTCTGCTGACGGGCGAGATGGGCGCGGGCAAGAGTGTATTGACCCGGGCGGCGGCGCGTGCGCTGGGCGTACAGGGCGCTGTGCCCAGCCCGACGTTCACCATCCTCAACATTCACGAGGGGCGGGAGATGAAGCTCTACCACTTCGACCTGTATCGCCTGACGGACGCGGATGAGCTTTACGGCATGGGGCTTGACGAATATATTCCGTCGGAGGACGGCGCAAGCCTGATTGAATGGCCGCAGATGGCGCAGGAAGCCATGCCGGAGGACGCGCTGCATGTGGATATCGTTTATGCGCAGGACGGCACGGCGCGTGTGGCGACGCTGACGCCCGGCGGAGCGTTTGACGAAGAGAGAATCGACGAAATCAAGCGGAAGCTGGAGGAAATTCATGAATATCCTGATGATTGATACATCCGGCCCGGCGTGCGGCGTGGCGATCATGCGCGATGGCAGGCTGATTTATGAGGCGGAGCTGGTCAACAAGCAGACGCACAGCCAGCGCGTCATGCCGATGGCGGACGCGGCGCTGGCGATGAGCGACATGACGGCGGCGGAGATTGACGTATTCGGCGCGGTCACGGGTCCCGGCTCGTTTACGGGCGTGCGCATCGGCGTTTCGACGGTCAAGGCCCTGGCGCACGCGGCGGGTAAACCCTGCGTGGCGGTCGATGCGCTGGAAGCACTGGCGGCGAACGTGACGGCGTTTGACGGCGTGGTCTGCCCGATTCTCGATGCGCGTGCCCAGCAGGTCTACGGCGCGATTTTTAAAAACGGAGAGCGCGTGCTGGAGGATACGGTGGAGAAGCTGGCGGTTTTCCTTGACCGCGTGGAAGCGACGGGCGAGGACGCGCTGTTCCTCGGCGACGGCGCACCGGGATTTGAAAACGCCATTCGCGAGCGTCTGGGCGAAAAGGCGCATTTCGTTTCCGCTCAGCATATGGGTCTGCGCGCGGGAAGCGCCTGTGCGCTGGCGGCAAAGCGGCTGGAAGCGGGAGAAGAGCCGCTGAGCTATCTGACGCTGCTCCCGCTGTATCTGCGTGCGCCGCAGGCGGAAAGAGAGCGTGCGGCGCGGGAGGCGGCAAAGCATGAGTGAGCTGATGATTCGCCCGATTCGCGAGGAGGACGTATCGCAGATTCACGAAATCGAAAAGGCATGCTTTGCGATGCCGTGGTCGGAGGAATCCATCCTGCACGATGTGAAGGAAAACGTCGTGGCGCGCTGGCTGGTTTTGGATGACGGAGAGGGCAATGTGCTTGCCTATGCGGGCATGTGGTTCGTGCTGGACGAGGCGCATGTATGCAACGTTGCCGTTCGCCCGGACTGCCGCGGAAAGGGATACGGTAAGCGCATCTTTCAGGCGCTGATCGACCTCGCGATGGAAAACTCGATGGCAATGATCACGCTGGAGGTTCGCAGGAGCAACACGGTTGCGCAGAATCTCTATCACGCCTGCGGCATGCTCGACGTAGGATATCGCAAGCGGTATTATGAGGATAATAAAGAGGACGCGCTCATCATGTACCGCGATTTCGTCTATCCTGAAGACGGCGAAAAGCAGGCGTAAATCATACAGAAGGCATACAATTCGGAGGACAAGAGCTGTCAATCGGCACTGCCCTCTTTTCTTTTGGCGAAAAATGGAGTACAATATTAGAATCCGGAATCATGGGGATGACTAGATTAGGAATAGGGGCGAAGGAATGCAGCTTGACATTCGCGGAACGACGGTCGATGTAACGGTAAGCGGAGAAAAGGGGCGCGGCGTATTGCTGCTGCACGGATTCATGTGTTCGGCGCAGATGATGAGCAGCGTGCAATCGGCGTTAAGCGGACAGATGCGCGTGGCGGCTGTTGATTTTCCCGGACACGGGAAAAACGGAAAGAGCGCGCCGCCGCCGAAGCCTTGGGGCGTACCGGATTACATGGAGATGACCGCGGAGATCATCCGCAGGCTGAATTTGGCACCGTGCGACATCGTCGCCCATTCCTTCGGCGCGCGGGTTGCGATTCTTCTGGCGGCGACCTATCCCGAACTGGTCGGGCGCATGATTCTGACCGGCGCGGCGGGCATCAAAAAGCCAAAGACCGGCGGGGCAAGCATGAAGCAGAAGCTGTATAAAGGGCTTCGCGGCGCGGTCAACCTGATGGATAAGACCCGCCTGTTCGGAAGTCTGCCGGAGAAGGGGCGCGAGGCTCTCGTGCAGCGGTTCGGCTCGGCGGACTACAAGGCTCTTTCGCCGGAGATGCGCAAAACGTTCGTCAAGATTATTTCGCAGGATTTGACGGACGAACTGCCGCACATCAAGGCACCGACGCTGCTCTACTGGGGCGAGGACGACACGGAAACGCCGCTCTGGATGGGCAAGATGATGGAAGAAAAGATTCCCGATGCGGGGCTGGTTGTGGAGAAGGGCGCAGGTCACTTCGCCTATCTGGAACAGAATCAGCGTTTTTTGCGCATCGTGAAAAATTTCCTGCTGGAGGGTAGAGCGTGAGATTTCTTTTGATGATATTGCAGGCGGTTGCGCTGGGCTGTGCGAGCGCAGCGGCAGGTCGGCGCGTCATGCACTATTTGCAGCTGGAGAGCTATCAGCTGCCGGGCTATGTAAAAAGCGTGAAGCGCAACGCGGCGCGCGCATTCCTTCCGTCGGTCGCGATGGCGGCGGCAGGCGTGGCGGCACTCGTCGTGAGCGGGCTGTCGGGGCTGGCTTTGCTGCTGGAAGCTCTGATGGCGCTGCTGCTGGTCGTGCGGGCGAGTCGGGAGAAGGCAAAGAAGCCCTTCGTCGTGACCGAGCGCGTCAAGCGGCTGATTGCAATCCATGCCGCGGTGAACACGCTGCTGGCGTTCATCCTGCTGTGGATTTCGCCTGTGCTGGCGTATCTGCTTCCGGCGTTTGAGCCGGCGCTGCTGATGCTGGCGGCGGTGATTGCCGCGCCGCTGGAAAAGCACATCGCCAATCAGTTTGTCAAGGACGCGCAGGCGCGGCTCGACGCAATGCCGAGCCTGATTAAAATCGGCATCACGGGCAGCTACGGAAAGACAAGCACGAAGTTTCTGCTCAGGGACATTCTGTCGGTGAAATACAGCGTGCTGGCGACGCCGTCGAGCTTTAACACGACGATGGGCGTAACCCGCGTCATCCGTGAGCAGCTGACGCCCGCACATCAGGTGTTCATCGCCGAGATGGGTGCGCGGCATGTGGGGGACATCAAGGAACTGGTCGAGCTGGTTCATCCGTCGATGGGACTGATCACATCGGTCGGGCCGCAGCATCTGGACACGTTCGGAACGATTGAGCGCGTGCGCGATACGAAATATGAGCTGATCGACGGACTGCCCAAGGATGGAACGGCGATTTTCGCGCGGGACGGCGCAATCTGCGAGGAGCTTTACGCCAGATGCCCGCTGGAACACAAGTATATGCCGGGCATGCTGGTCGATGCAAAGGATATTGCCAGCGGCCCGTGGGGAACGCGATTCACGCTTGTGGACACCCAAACGGGGGAGCAGGCTCCCTGCCAGACGAGGCTGCTGGGCGAACACTCCATCTCCAACCTGCTGCTGTGCTGCACGGCGGCGCGTGCGCTGGGGATGACGCTGGAGGAAATCGCGCTGGGCGTATCGCACTGCCAGCCGGTAGAGCATCGGCTTGAGCTGCTGGACGGCGGCGCGGGCATCAGCATCATCGACGATGCGTTTAATGCGAATCCGGTCGGCGCACAATGCGCATTGCGCGTGATCGCGGGTTTCCCGGGACGGAGAATCATCATCACGCCGGGCATGGTTGAGCTGGGCGGCGAGGAAGCCGCCTTCAACCGAAAGTTTGGCGAACAGATGGCAAAGAGCGTGGATGTCGCGATTCTGGTTGGCAAAAAGCATACACAGCCCATTGTCGAAGGCTTGAAAAACGCGGGATTTCCGCAGGAAAACATACATGTGGTGGGCAACTTGGAAGAAAGCACGACGCTGCTTCATTCGATGATGAAAGCGGGCGATGTGGTGCTTTACGAAAACGATCTGCCGGATAATTACAGCGAGTGAGGAGCGTGTGAATAGATGGGTAAAATGAATATTGCGGTTTTCTTCGGTTCGCGGAGCTGTGAGCATGATGTGTCGATTGTGTCGGCACTTCAGCTCATCGAGGCGGCGAAGGCGGCGGGTTTCAACGTGACGCCGGTGTATATTTCCCGCGAAGGCTTGTGGTATACGGGCGAGCCGCTGGAGCAGATTGAGACGTTCCGCGACTTTAACCCGATGACCAAGGGCATTACGCGCGTGACGCTCGATGTCACCGCGAACGCAGGCGACCTGTGGGCTTGGCCGCCGCAGAGAGCCGGTCTGTTTGCGAAGGTGCCGACGCCGGTTGCGCATATCGACTGCGCGATTCCGGTTTTCCACGGCTGGCATGGCGAGGACGGCACCATTCAGGGTCTGTTTGAAATGGCGAACATCCCGTATGCGTCCACGGGCGTGCTGGGCTCTGCCATCGGCATGGATAAGATTGCGATGAAGCTGCTGCTGCGCGGCGCGGGCTATCCGGTGCTGGACTTCGTATGGTTTACGCGCGAGCAGATTAAAAAAGACCGCAAAGCGG
>ENA-UOOA01004008-UOOA01004008.1-human-gut-metagenome-genome-assembly--contig:-P61old-NODE-4008-length-17387-cov-5.408320_pt1 | contig 17387 bp, 12 predicted proteins | sample MGYA00242467_ERZ724014 | MGnify/ENA metagenome assembly ERZ724014
ATGCCTGCGCATTGATCAAATCGCTCCGGCGCTTTCAGCGGCGCAAATCGGAGCGGAACGACCGCGTCATATTGGGGCAGTCTGTCCGCCGCATGCGGCTCCATGAGCAACGCCGCCGCATCTGCTGCTCCCGCCAGCCGCATGGAAAGGTAGCGCAGCAGCACAGTCTGCGCCGCCCGTTCCTGCGCCTGCTCATCGGGCTGTTCGTCGGTTTCCGGACGGATTTCAAGCTGGATGACGCCGTCTGCCCACAGGAGCGCATAGCCGACCGTTTCCGGCTCAAGCCGCGCAATGCTGCCGTTTTGAAGCACCATTTCCAGCGCCACGGGTTTTGTTTTCCCATCCAGCGGAAAGAACTGAATGAACACTTCGGCGTTTTCTGAGGCGGGGAACGTCTGCCCTTCCCCGTCCACCGGACCGCAAAACTGCCCATTGACCCAGAGCAGCCCGCGCACGGCGCTCTCCATTTCGATCATACAGCGCACATACCCACCCTCTCTCGGAAGATGGGTATGCAAAAAGAGGGAGCGTCTATGCGCTCCCCCTTCAAAAACAAACCTTCTCTTTTAGCCGCCGATTTTCAAAGCGCCGCTGACGCCCATTTTCGCGGAAATCTCACGCGGAACGGCAATCGCGCCCTCATATCCCAGCGCGCCAAGCACGTCAATCATCGCCTGCTGTACAGGTGCTTTTCCCGCAACGTAGATTCTCGGCAGAAGAATGTCGTGCATCGGCTCAACCGTCGGCGGAAAACCAAGTGCCGCGCCTACGCCGAGCGACTGAATCACCGTGCCCGTCGGAAGCGGAATCTCCTCCGGCTCATCGGGAAGGAATTGCTCCATCGCCTGCACGTCCAGTGCCAGTGCCGCGCCGAGCAGGTAGCTCTGAATCTCCGCCGTGCTGCGTTTGCCCAGCGTCCGCAGAATCCGTCCGGAGAACGCCGCACGCCCCAGCCCGCTTTGCGAGCAAGCCCATGCGCCCTCCATCGCCATTTCGCTGACATAGGTTTCCGGCGTCACAAACGCGCTTCCGACCGCATCGGCAAGAATGGTATGATGGGTCATCGCGTCCAGAAGTTCTCCGGATATGGACGTCATGCAGCCGATGATTTTTCCTTCTTCGCTCATCGCAACGAATTTGTTGTGCGAGCCGGGCAGGACAAGCATCGCCTTCTCCTTCAGTCCCAGCAGGTCATACAGTCCGATGGCTTCCGTTTCCTCTCCGCGCATCATATCCATCATGCCGAAGTTTTCCAAATCCACGGGCGCGGCAAAGTTGCGCACGCCGGGAATGAACGTGATGGGAAACGGCGCGATTTCCGGAAAGACCTGCTCGCGCATCGCGTTTTTCAGATCCTGCGCCGACGCAGGCGCAGATACATGCGGGATTTCGAGCAAGCCCATGTCGCTGGTAATCATGCCGTAGGCGATGCAGCGGCGCACGTCGCCCGCTTCAAGCCCGTTCCTGCCGAGCAGCTGCGCGATGCACTCTGCAAGCGTCGTTTTCAGATAGCTGTTGTTTCCGTCTACTGCGGTATGGCGAACGCCGCCGTCCCGCGCTATGCTGTCCAGCGGTTTGCGCTCGTCGCTGAGCAGCGTCACGCGCAGGTTCGTCGTTCCGCCGTCAATAATGAGAATCATTTCGCCGCCTCCCATTCTGCGATTGCCTGCGTGAATGCCTTCGCCCGCGCTTCAACCGCCGCATAATCTCCCTCGCGCACAGCCTTTGCCGGCACGAGCTGACCGCCCACGCCAAAGCCGCACACGCCGGCATTCAGGAATTCGCCCACGTTTTCCGGCTTGACTCCGCCGACCGCCGTCATCGGGATATGCGCCAGCGGCGCACGAACCGCCTTGATATATCCCACGCCAAGCTCTCCCGCCGGGAACAGCTTTACGATATCCGCGCCCGCGTTATGCGCCGCAACGATTTCCGTCGGCGTAAGCGCGCCGGGCATGGATACCATGCCGAGCTGACGTGTCCGGCGGATGACGCCGTAATCCACATTCGGTGAAATGACCAGGCATGCGCCCGCGTCGCATGCCGCTTCAACCTCCGCAACAGTCAACGCCGTGCCGCATCCGACCAGCATGCTGCTGCCGTATTTTTCAACCGTATGGCGAATCTTTTCCGCATTCTCGCGGATGCAATCCTCGCCGTCGTGGTCAAACGTAAATTCCAGAATGCGCACGCCGCCTGCCGCCAGAGCCTCTACCACGCCATCCAGCTTTTCCATCGGGACGCCGCGCAGAATCGCAATCAGCTTTTCCCGACGAATTGCCGTCAAAACCTCATGATGAGAAAGCATGCTTTTTTCCTCCCTGTTTACGCGCAGAGCGCAAGGATTGCGTAAGCGTAAATCCGCGCCGCTTTGACAAAGTTGGCAACGTCAATGCTCTCATTCGCCTGATGCTCCAGCTCCAGCTCGCCCGGGAAGAGCATGCCGTATGCCACGCCCTCCTTCAGGTGACGCGCATACGTGCCGCCGCCGATGGCAAACGGCTTCGCGTCCGCGCCCGTGATGGTGTTGTAAACATCCATCAGCTTGACAACCAGCTCGCTGCTTTCCGGAACGTGATGCGGCTGGCTCGCGTGCGTCGGCTCAAGCACAAAGCCCGCAGGCGCAAAACGCTTGGCGACCGTTTCGCTGATGGTGCGGTCATTGAAGAACACCGGGAAGCGGCAGTCAAACGTCACATTCAGCTTGCCTTCCTTCGCAGAGAGCAGACCGAGATTGATGGTCAGCTTGCCGGAAACCGCGTCGCTGCCCGCAATGCCCAAGTTCGCGCCCTCCGAGCCTTCGCCCGCCGCTTCATCCAGCAGCGCAATCGGCGCACCGCCGATGCCCAGCTTGTTCAGCACGGCAATGAGCATCTTCGCGGCATTCTTGCCCTTCTCCGGGCAGGATGCGTGCGCGGCAACGCCGGTCACCGCCAAGCGGGTGTTTCCGTCCGACAGCTCGGTTTCCAGCTGGCAATCCTCGTCATCGACATCAAACGCATCGGCAGCCGCTTCGCGCCAGTCGCCCGCCAGAACCGCCGTCGCCAGATTCGGAACGATGTTGCAGCGCGTTCCGGATGCGATTTCAAGCAGACGATCATCCGCCATCGGCGCATGGAGGGTGAGCTGCATGATGCCCTTTTCGGTATTGATGAGCGGGAAATTCGCGTCCGGAGAGAAGCCCATATCCGGCAGACCGACTTTCTTCTCGTAATACTTCAGATCCTCCATGCCGCATTCCTCGTCGCAACCCAGAATCAGGCGGCAGCGGCGGCGAAGCGGAATACCCGCGTCCATGATTGCCTTCATGCCGAAGAGCGCGGCAACGCCGGGTCCCTTGTCATCGCTGGTTCCGCGTCCGATCATGCGTCCGTCGATGATTTCCGCGCCGTAAGGATCATGCGTCCATCCGTCGCCCTCGGGCACGACGTCCAGATGCGCCAGCACCGCCACGACGTCATCGCCCGAACCGATTTCCGTGTCGCAGCAATACCCGTCCACATCGCGCGGCTCAAATCCCAGACGCTTCAAATCCGCCATCGCGGTATCCAGCGCACGGCGAACGTCCGCGCCAAACGGCGCATTCTCCGCGCTTCTCTCGGCGCGCACGCTCGGCACGCGCACCCAACGCTGAAGGGTTTCTACCATGTCGCCTTTAAGAGCGGCAAGCGCCGCATCCAGCTTTTCATTGTACTGCATGAGAATTCTCCTCTCTTATCCCAAAACTGTTTTCATTCTTTCCAGTGCCGCTTCCAGCTGTGCGCGCGGACACCCGATGTTCAAGCGGATAAATCCGCGTCCACCCTCGCCAAAGACCAAACCGTCGTTCACCTTGATATGCGCAGCAAGCAGCCGACGCATCAGCTCCTCCTGCTCAAGCCCCAGTGCGCGGCAGTCCAGCCACATCAGATACGTCGCCTCCAGCGGCGTCACGACAACCTTCGGGAAGTTTTCCTTGGCATACTGCATCACGAAATCGCGGTTCTCCATCAGGTACGCCTTCAAGCCGTCGAGCCACTCGTCGCAGTCCGTATAGGCAGCGCGGGTCGCCGCCAACGCAAACACATTGCCGCTCTTCACGCCGCAGGCGTTGATCTCCTGGCAAATCCGCTCGCGCATCTTTTCGTTCTCGCAGATAATGGCGCTCTGCTGAAGTCCCGCAACGTTATAGGTCTTGCTCGCTGCGCAGAGCATGACGGCAAACTCGCGTGCGTGCGGCGCATCCAGCATGCAGTGATGCTCTGCGGGCGGGTAGACAAAATCCGCGTGAATCTCGTCGCACGCCAGCGGCACACCGTATTTATAGCAAAGCGCGGCTACATCCGCAAGCTCCTTCTCCGACCATGCGCGTCCGCACGGATTATGCGGCGAACACATCATGACCATCTTCGCTTCGCGCGAGGCGAGCTTTCCCTCCGCGTCGGCAAGGTTCAGTGTATAGCGTCCCTTTTCGTCGCGCTCAAGCGGACTGGCGACAACCTTTCTGCCGCTTTCGGTGATTGCCGCATAGAACGGACCGTAGATTGGCGTAAAAATCAGCACGCCGTCGTTCGGCTCGGTCAGCGCACGAACGCACATGCGCAAGCCGGATACGACGCACGGAAGCATCAGCACCGATTGAGGATCAATGGCAACCTGATGGCGCCGCTTCCAGTAGTCGCTCAGCGCGCGGGCATCCCTCTCCCCCGCATGCGTATAGCCCCACGTTCCCTGCGCGGCGACCTTGGTGAGTGCCTGCGCGACAGCGGGCGGCGACGGAAAATCCATATCCGCAACCCACATCGGAATCATATCCGGATCTTTGCTTTCCTCCAGCATGCCGTCCCATTTCACGCAGTTTGTGCCGATGCGCGAAATGCCGGCGTCAAAATAAGCCTTGTCAAACGTCATTTTCTCCGACCTCCTCATTCTTTGGTATCACGAAAAGCAGCGGCAGTACGCAGACAAACGGATATAGATATCTCGACTGCGCCACCGGCCCCAGCAGATACGTTCCCCACAGCAGCACCGGCAGAAGCAGAACGATGAACCGCTTCCAATTTCCTGCATACATGGAAGAAAATACGCTCAAAAGCATCAGCCAGATGATAAGCCCCGCGTTGAATACCCATCGCAGGATTGGAAAATGATCCGCGCCGTCTGCCCAGATTTGGGTGTCCAGCCAATTCCGGATGCCTTTGAATCTCGACGGATGAACGAGCGGCGGCTGGCTGTATAATTCAGTCAGCACCGTTCCGTATGAGCCGGAATCAATGTACTCCGGCGTCACCCGATAGACCTGATAGGGATACAGATACGGGAGCATCAGATTCAGAAAAGCATCCAGATAGATTTCGGGGCATTTCTTCCCGATGGATAGCCACAGATTCGCCGCACCGACGGGGTCTTTTTTGAATTCTTCCGTTTGGAAACGCCATTTGACCTGATCGGACAGCGTTTCGTCGTAAAGCTCATAGCCCCTGTCGCAGATATAGGTATCCAGAGCCTGTTGTTCCTCCTGCGTAAAGACCTGCGGCGCAAACCTGTGCGCGCGGGAAAGCTGCTGTATGGGAACGGATAACATCTCCCTGATATTTCCCTTCTCCGCGTGCGTCGCCATCACAAGCCCCTGATTGACCATCAGCGACAAAACCGATACAGCTGCCGCACAGCATGCGATTCTCCGAAGCCGCTTTCCTCCGAAAATCAGCAGAATGACCATCCAGACCAGCATCGCATAAATCATGTTGTTGCGAAGCAGGCACGCCATCATTCCGCTGACCACCATGCCCGCAAACCGCAAAGCCGTCAGTTTCCGAAAGCGCATCCATTCCAGCGTCCAGGCGAGAAATACCGTCAGAAATCCGGAAAACAACACATCCTTTGTGCATGTGCTGGCAAAAATCATATGAAACGGATAAAGCGCAAATATGCCCGTGCAGATTCTTGCTGCTCGGCGTGAGCCGCTTCTTGAAACCGATGAGCAGGTCAGGGCAAAGCAGCCCGCCATCAACGCCATCTGAATCAGGCTGTATACTGCCGCGCATTTTTCCAGCGATTCCAGCGTTTCAAACAGGGACAGGCATGCCCCTAAAAACAGGGTATGCACCAGCGGATGAAACGTCGTATACCGGCTGTATACGACCTGTTCTGCCTGCACCTGCGTATCGTATGCAAACGTACCGGGATAATAAATCAGAAAGATTGGCACATAGCACAGGAAGATTACCAGAAACGCGCCCCATGTGCAGAACGGCTTCTTTTCTTCCCCCTGCACGCACGTTATTTTCGGTATCAGCTCGCCCATCAGCATCAGCAGCACGCCCCAAGCGATGGGAAAGGCAACCACAAAACGGGTCAGCGTTGTCCCCGCCGTTGTCACGCCTGTCTGGTCAATCTGCGAACCGAGCGAAAACAGCAGCGCATAGACGGCTGCCCCCAGCGTCAGGACGAAAATCTTCCTGCCGGCGTGTTCCTTCCATATATTCTGCATACTCCGCATGGTCAGACCTCGCAGGCGATAATCCAGTAACCGCCGTCGCGGGCAATGACCTCAGCGTTTGCGTAAAGCTCCTTGAGGAATTTGAGTGCGCTCGGTGCGCCCTGCTGCTTACGGATGACCAGATACAGCGCACCGCCGGGCGCGAGATGCGCCTTGGCATCCTCGAACATCCGATAGATGACCGCTTTTCCGGCTCGAATCGGCGGATTAGTCATCACGGCGTCAAACTCGCCCTCGACAGCGGCAAACCCATCAGACAGGACAGCCTTTGCCTGCATATGATTCTTGGCGACATTCTGCGCCGCCAAAGCCAGCGCACGCTCATTGACATCCACCATCGTCACATCAAGCGACGGAAAGCGCGACAGCGTCATTATGGTCATTGCGCCCCAGCCGCATCCCATATCCAGCACACGTCCGTGCAGCTCAGGCAGGCTCTTACAGAGCAGCTCACTGCCGGGATCGACATGCTGCTTGGAGAACACGCCCGCATCCGTATCAAACGCAAGCGTCTTACCCATGAACACAGTCGTGAAATGGCGATCCTCGTGTTCACTGGTAGGGGCATTGGTATAATAATATTCCGGCATAAAAAACTCCTTCATTATAGGGTGGGGTACGTTGGGGCTGCTCGCCCCAAACCCTCGGCAGGGAACTTTGTTCCCTGCACCCTTTCTTCGCTTCGCGGCGGTTTAAACAAGCTTATCTTCTGCTGTCGCATGGCGACAGCACAGTGAAAGATTCAAGAACATCATGTTTCTGATAGGGCTTGAAGCATAATTCGAGTCATCCCCTTGCTTCAACAAAACCTCTTTATCAAGGTTACGTCAGGCTGTTCGCCCCAAACCCTCGGCAGGGAACTTTATTCCCTGTACCCTTTCTTTGTTTCGCATCGGTTTAAACAGGCTTATCTTTTGCTGTCGCATGGCGACAGCACAGTGAAAGATCCAAGAACATCATGTTTCTGATAGGGCTTGAAGCATAATTCGAGTCATCCCCTTGCTTCAACAAAACCTCTTTATCAAGGTTACGTCAGGCTGTTCGCCCCAAGCCCTCGGCAGGGAACTTATTCCCTGCACCCTTTCTTCGCTTCGCGGCGGTTTAAACAGGCTTATCTTCCGCTGTCGCATGGCGACAGCGTAGCAGAAGGTCAAGGAAACTTAGTTCCCTTGTGGGGTTTGGGGTAAAACCCCAATCGTTCCCCAAGTTTCAACAACGCGCTCCCCGTCATCCGGCTGCTCAAGCTGAACGACCTCATCATCGGTCAGTTCGCGCCATTCTCCCGGCGCAAGCGCGGGATCCAGCATCAGACTTCCGATTGCCATGCGCTTGAGATAGACAACAGGCTTTCCACAGGCGGCAAACATGCGCTTGACCTGATGATACTTGCCCTCGGTCACGCGGATGAACGCCGCGTTTCCCTCAGCTCTCCAAATTCTCGCCGGTCGCGCCTCAAACTCGCCGTCCGCATCGCTGATCTGAATGCCGGCTTCAAGCGCCCGGATATCCGCGTCCGTCAATTCGCCGTCGAGCCGCGCATAGTAAACCTTGCCGACCTCGTGCTTGGGCGAAATGATGCGATGGGCAAGCTGTCCATCCGATGTGATGACGAGCAGCCCCTCGGTATCCTTATCCAGCCGACCGGCGGGCATCGCGCCCATCGCGGCATACATCGGCGGAAGCAGATCCATGACGGTCTTCTGCTTTTTGTCCCTCGCAGCGGTCAGCACGCCTGCCGGTTTATGCAGCATCACATGCCGAACGGATTTATAGCTCAGCTGCCGCCCATCCAGCCGGATGTCATCCGTCTCCCCCTCGACCTGCATCCCCGCGTCCCGGACAGACGCGCCGTTCACCGTCACGCGCCCCGCACGCACAGCCGCTTTGATTTCGCTGCGCGTACCCTCGCCGAGCAGCGTCAGCAGCTTATCCAGCCGCATTTTATTACTCAAATCTCTTTTCCTTCATTTCTTTGATTTGCTTCAATTATACAGCACGGCGCGTTGTTTTGCAATTGTAAGCTCCATCAAACCGTTTTTGCTGATATTGCCTGTTTTTTGTCAACCATCGTCTGCGCACGCACCCGCTTTCCGTCGGTTTTTCCGCAAGTTTGTGCGGGACAAAAAACGCCCGCTAGGACGATTTACGTTCAAAAACTGACCCGTTTCCGATTCATATCAAGCAAACATCACATGAATTTGCTTTTCCTTTTGCATAGATTATGATATAATGGGTGCAAGTGGACAGGCGGTTGCGAAGGCTCTCCTTCCCCCGCTTTTCCGATGTTCCGATTAACCCAATATCACAGGAGTGTGTTTACGATGAGGAAGAAGCAATGCGTTGCCATGCTGCTTGCCGGCGGACAGGGCAGTCGTCTGGGCATTCTGACTAAGGATGTCGCCAAGCCGGCAGTCCCCTACGGCGGAAAATATCGCATCATTGATTTTCCGCTTTCCAACTGCACCAATTCGGGCATTGATGTCGTCGGCGTGCTGACGCAGTATCGCCCGCTGGAACTGAACGCCTATATCGGCTCCGGTTCCCCGTGGGATCTTGACCTTTCCAACGGCGGCGTCTACGTTCTGCCGCCGTATCAGACCGGCAAGACCGGCGAATGGTACAAGGGCACGGCAAACGCCATTTATCAGAATATCCCGTTCATCGCTCAGTGGGATCCGGAGTACGTTCTCGTTCTCTCCGGCGACCATATCTACAAGATGGACTACAACGCCATGCTCCGCGAGCATATCGCCAAGGGCGCGGATTTGACCATCGCCGTGCGCGAGGTTCCGTGGGAGGAGGCGCCGCGCTTCGGCATCCTCAATACGGACGAAAACAACCGCATCACCGAGTTCGAGGAAAAGCCGGCTCATCCCAAGAGCAACAAGGCTTCCATGGGCGTGTACATCTTCTCCTGGAGCAAGATGCGCAAGTACCTTGAGCTGGACGAAGCCAACCCGAACAGCGACAACGACTTTGGCAAGAACATCATTCCCGCCATGCTCAACGCCGGCGAGAAACTCTATACCTATACCTTTGACGGCTACTGGAAGGACGTCGGAACCATCGAGTCCCTCTGGGAAGCGAACATGGATCTGCTTGAAATCCCGATGCCGATTGACCTGTATGATAAGCGTTGGCGCATCTATGCCCGTAATCCGGGCATGCCGCCGCACTACATCGCCGACGGCGCGAAGGTCATCAACAGCCTGATTACGGAGGGCTGCGAGGTCAAGGGCGTTATCAACCACTCCGTCCTCTTTGCGGGCGTAACCGTCGAAACCGGCGCGGAGATTACCGATGCGGTCATCATGCCGGGCGCGATTATCGAGCGCGGCGCGGTCGTCCGCCGTGCGATCATCGCGGAGAACGCGCATATCTGTGCGGGTGCCGTGGTCGGCGAGGAGACCGGCAAGATTGCCGTTGTCGGGCATAACGCCGTCATTCCCGCAGGGGAAAAGGTTGCCGCCGGCGCGCAGATTGCCGCCGACGCGCAGCAGTAAGGAGGGGCATACACATGAAAGACGTCATGGGTCTGATTTTTACAGGCGAAAACGATATCCATCTGGGCGAACTGACCAGCCTTCGCGCTGTCGCGGCTCTGCCGATTGCGGGCCGTTACCGCGTTATTGACTTCCAGCTCTCCTCGATGGTTCACAGCGGCATCAAGAATGTCGGCGTCATCACCCAGAAGAACTATTCCTCTCTGATGGATCATATCAGCTCCGGCCGTGAGTGGGATTTGCACGGCAAGCAGGGTCTGGTGATGCTCCCGCCGTTCCTGACGCGCGAAAACATGGGCGTTTATTCCGGTCTGCTGGATGCGCTTAAATCCAACAGCACCTTCCTGCGCCTGTCCCGTCAGGAGTATATCGTGCTGACCAACAGCCACACCATCTACAACATGGATTACACCGACGCCCTCAAGTACCATGTGGAAAAGGGCGCGGACGTGACCGTGCTGTATGCGCATGGCACGAAAGCCGTCGGCACCGAGGGCGAGAATGATACCTTCCTGTCGGTTGACGAGGACGGCAAGGTTACGGGCATGGAAATCGGTTCTTCCGTTCCGACCCGCGACTGCGCTTCTCTGAAGATTTACATCACCAAGCGCGAGCTGCTGCGCCAGCTGGTCGAGCAGGCTGCCGCCAACGGCATGCACGATTTCGACCGCGATATTCTCCAGCGCAACATCAACGACGGCAACCTCAAGGTCTACGGCTATGAATACAAGGGACTGGCATGCCAGATTGACTCCATCCAGTCTTACTTCAACTTCAACATGTCGCTGCTCAACAGCGATGTGCGCCGCCAGCTCTTCCCGGCTGACCGCCCTGTGTATACGAAGGTTCGCGACGACCTGCCCGCCCGTTATATCGACGAGTGCGAATGCTCCAATTCGCTCATCGCCAACGGCTGCATCATCGAAGGCACAGTGATCAACTCCGTCCTCTTCCGCGGCGTCAAGGTCGCTAAGGGCGCGGTCATCAAGAACTCCATCGTCATGCAGGACGCGCAGATTCAGGAAGGCGCAGAGATTGACCACTGCATTCTGGATAAGCAGAGCGTCATCCGCCGCAACGGCCGCCTGATTGCGCCCGCCGCCTATCCGATCGTCATCGCCAAAAACGTTGTTATCTGATTTTTCAAGCGGGGGTCGTGCGGATAAGGGCGACTCCCGCCTTTTTCGCAGAGCGGCATACACTGCCTGCGTTTCAAAAGCATTTACTCAAATCCACTTGATTTAAAAGGAGGACACATCGCTCATGAAGATTCTTTTTGCAGCTTCCGAGTGCGTACCTTTTATTAAGACCGGCGGTCTTGCCGACGTTGTCGGTGCGCTCACCCCCGTTCTCAAGGCGCAGGGTGCGGATGTCCGCGTGATTCTGCCGCTGTATGCCGCCATCCCGCAGGAGTATGTCAACCAGATGAAGCTCGAATGTGAGTTCGAGGTCGAGCTGTGCTGGCGCCGTCAGTATTGCGGCATCAAGAGCCTTGAGTATCAGGGCGTGACCTTCTACTTTGTCGATAACCAGTATTATTTCGGCCGTTCCTACATCTATGGTCTGGGCGGCGACGAATACGAGCGTTTCGGCTTCTTCGACCGCGCGGTCATCGACGCGCTTGTTCATCTTGATTTCAAGCCCGATGTTGTCCACTGCCACGACTGGCAGACCGGCATGATTCCTGCCCTGCTCAAGATTCAGTATGCGCAGTATCCGTTCTATCAGGATATGAAGACCGTTTACACCATCCACAACCTCCAGTATCAGGGCGTGTTCCCGATTAAGGCGGTTCAGGATACCCTCGGTCTGGGCGACAGCCTGTTCACATCCGATAAGCTGGAGTGCTACGGCTGCGCGAACTACATGAAGGCTGGTCTGGTCTATGCGGACGAGCTGACGACCGTTTCCCCGAGCTATGCGGATGAAATTCAGACCGCGTTCTACGGCGAGCGTCTGGATGGTCTCCTCCGCGCGCGCAAGGACCAGCTCGTCGGCATTCTCAACGGCATTGACGTCAACGATTATGATCCGGCGAAGGATCCGCAGATTTACGCCAACTACGATCCGTATCATCTGGGCGGCAAGGAAATCTGCAAGCAGGAGCTTCAAAAGGAGCTTGGTCTTGAGGTCGATCCGACCGTTCCGCTCGTGGGCATCATCTCCCGCCTGTCCAACCAGAAGGGCTTTGATCTCATCGAGTGCGTCATCCGCGAACTCATGGCGACCGGCATCCAGCTCGTCGTGCTCGGCATGGGCGAGGCGAAGTACACCAACCTGTTCTCCTGGGCGGAGAGCGAGTATCCGGGACGCCTTGCGACGCGCTTTGCGATGAACCACCAGCTTGCGCACCGCATCTATGCCGGCAGCGACATGTTCCTCATGCCCAGCCAGTTCGAGCCGTGCGGTCTGTCCCAGATGATCGCCATGCGCTATGGCTCTGTGCCGATTGCCCGCGAAACCGGCGGTCTGCGCGACACCGTCCTTTCCTACAACAAGTTCACGGACGAAGGTAACGGCTTCACCTTCTTCAACTACAATGCGCATGACATGCTGCATACCGTCCGCCGCGCCGTGCATTATTACAACAATAACCGCGACGTCTGGTATCGCCTGATTGTCCGCGGCATGACCGGTGATTACAGCTGGTATTCCTCTGCCGGCAAGTACATGGCTCTGTACGAGGAAGTGACCAAGCCCGCAACGGACTTCACGCTCGCCCAGCCTGCGGAAATCGAAAACCCTAAGGAAGCCCCGGCTCAGAGTGCCCCGCGTGCGGAGACCGAAGCCAGCGCGGAGGTCGGGGAAACGCCCAAGAAGGCACCTGCAAAACGCGCCCCTCGCAAAAAGGCTGAAGCCAAAGCGGAAGAAGCTCCTGCCAAACCCAAACGCTCTCCCCGCAAAAAAGCCGAGGTAAAGGCTGAGGTTAAGGAAGAACCGAAAGCTGAAACTAAGGCTGAAGAAGCTCCTGCCAAGCCCAAGCGCGCTCCCCGCAAAAAAGCCGAGCCGAAAACCGAGGTAAAGACTGAGGTTAAGGAAGAACTCAAGGCTGAGGAAGCCCCCGCCAAGCCCAAGCGCGCTCCCCGCAAGAAAGCTGCTCCGAAAGCCGAAGTGACCGAAGCGGTCAAGGCTGAAGAAAAGCCCGCTGAGTAATACTCACGTCCCCGCCTTTGACGGCGGGGATTTTTTTGTTGACCTTCAAGGCTTATTCCGTTACAATAAAGGGATGATAAGAGACCCTTGTCCAGCCTGCATATATCGCTTTGCAGCAGTCCTAAAATGCTTTTAATAAAACCATATCACACACACTAAAGGAGCTTTCCATGTCCTTGATTCGTAAACATGCCGCGCTATGGGCACTGCTCTCCTGCTTTGCGCTTGCGGCTGCCGCGCCCTATCTCATTCCCGCCAATCCGGACAGCGCAGTCTTTCGTTCCGGTACACTGGGGATGATGCTCGAATTGGCTTGCTTCTACCCCATCTATCAGGCAGCTTTGCATGCGGGCAGACGCCGTTTTGTCAGCGGGCTGGTCTTTGGTTTTCTATTTGCCGCCGCTCTGAGTATCGGCTCAGAGCTGTTTGTCTACGATGGGCTGCTTCGCGGCACGGGCAGTCTGATTCGCCGTTTTGCCGTGCCTGTGCTTGCCGCGCCTGCGCTCGGTTCGCTCGCCGCAAGGCTGCTTTCCGCACGCGAACCGCTGAAAATCGGCAAACCCCTGCGTCTGCCGGTTTGGGGATATGCGCTCTTTCTCCTGCTCTGCTGGCTTCCCGTTTTGCTGGCGTTCTTCCCCGGGGCGTTGAACTACGATTTCCCTTGGCAATACGCTCAGCGTTTGGAGCACAGCTACTCCAATCTCCATCCCCTGCTGCACAGCGCACTGAGCAACGGCTTGGTGGCTCTGGGCGAAGCGTTAGGCAGTCCGACGCTCGGCGTGCTGTTCAATACGCTCATACAGATGACCGCCTTTGCCTTTGCGCTGGCGTATAGCTGTGTATTCGTTCAGCGCCGCGGCGCGCCCGCATGGGTCAGCGTGCTGATGGCTGCTGCATACGCATGGATGCCTGTATTCTCGGTCATGGCAATTTCCACCTGCAAGGACACGCTGTTCTCCGCCTGCGTACTGGTCATGATGCTTCAGACATGGGAGATGATTGAAGCTCCCCAAGCCTTCTTTTCCCGCCGCCGGAGCATCGTGCTTTACATCGTCTGCGGCGTTGGAAGTGCGCTCCTGCGCAACAACGGTCTGTTCGCCTATGCGCTGCTGCTTCCCTCCCTGCTGATTGTTCTGCGCGGCTATCGCAGACAGGCGGCTTTGCTGCTTGCCGCATGCCTGGGCGCAAGTGCCGCCGTCACCGGTGTGCTGACTGCCGTGCTTTCCCCTGAAGCCGCTCCTTCCTTTCAGCTGTACAGTATTCCTGCCCAGCAGCTTGTCCGCGCTTACAACAGCGGCAGGATGAGCGAGGAGGAGAAAGCGGAAATTGAGGAATGGTATACCTCTCGTTCGGGTTACAGCACCGTCTATCCGCATCTGGGTGACAGCGCAAAGGGCTATCTGGATCGCGCACGCATCCAGACCGACGGGCGCGATTTTCTGAAAATATGGGCAAAAGACGCCAAGGCGTATGCCTATGAATATCTGGAAGCGTTCCTGATGCTCAACGTCGGCTCATGGTACCCCGACGACCTGAGCCATTCGACCATCTATCCCGACGTCACGTACAGTGACAAAGGCTATTTGCAGCTTCAGGAATACGACATGACCGAAGCCGGTATACAGAATTACTGCTTCCTGCCCGCCGTTGCCAATCAGCTTGAGCGCATCTGCCGTTTCAATTATTATCAGAAATATCCCATCGTTGCCATCCTTTTCTCGACCGCGACGCCATTCTGGTTGATTGTGTTCGCCTGCGCAAAGCTGATTTCCGATCGGCGCGGACGGTTTTTGCCTGCCGCTCTGGGCGTGCTGGGGCTTTGGCTGGGTTACCTGTTCGGGCCGTGTACCCTGCCGCGGTATACCCTTCCGCTGTACTGCATCGCGCCTGCGCTGCTGGCGGCAGCGTTTTATCAAAAAGGAATCAGCGATACTTTCTCCCCTGTTCCTCCAAAAAACTGAAATCATTCTGCATAGAATCGAGGTCATGCTATGAAACTGCTTCAAAAACACGCGGTGCTTTTCACCCTGTTTTTCACTCTGCTGCTGGCGTTCGCCGCGCCATATCTGATTCCCGCCGATCCGGATGCGTCCGTTTTTCGCTCCGGCTCGTTCGGCGCACTGCTGATTGTGTTCGGCGCATTCACCGTTCGCCGCTCGCTGGAAAAATCAGACCTGCGTGCGCTGAAATACGGGCTGTTTTTCGCATTGATTTTCTCGTTCCTGCTCGGTTTGGGCAGTGAATTGACCTATTACGGCAAACTGCTCTCCGGATTCGGCAGTCTTGTGCGCCGCTTCGCCGTTCCGCTGATGGCATCACCGTATCTGGGCGCACTGTTTGCCCTCGCGCTGAGCTTTGAACCTGAACGCTCTAAGCACAGCCGTCTCCCGTTCCTCTTTTTCTTTCTTCTGTTCGCGGGATGCTACACGCTGATTCTGCTCGCCAAATTCCCGGGCATTCTCAATTACGACTTTGAATTTGAAATTACGCAGTATCTGACCGGTGTTTACGAGATCAAGCATCCGGTCTTTCATTCCATGCTTCTGGGCTGGCTTTACAGCCTCGGCAATGCGCTTTTCGGCTCGATGACCGCAGGCGCGGCGGCATACAGCATCTTCCAGATTCTCTGCCTTGCCGCGGCATACGCGACGGTCTGCCGTTTTGTGCAAAGGCGCGTGCCCCGTTTGGCGACGCTGATTCTCACCGCCTGCTTCGCCTTCCTCCCTTTTCACGGCGTATTGGCTATCTCCACGGTCAAGGATGCGCTTTTCTCCGCGCTCTGCGCCCTGCTGTGCATCCTTCTCTGGCGTATCGCCGAAAATCCCGAGGGCTTCATGGCTTCCCGCAGACTGAAAGCGGCATTTATCGCGCTCTGCCTGCTGATGGGCTTGATTCGTCTGAATGGTCTTTTCGCCTTTATTCCCGCCTGCATCGCCGTCATCACGCTGTGCAAAAGCCATAAAAAGCAGGCTGTCTTGCTCTGCGCCGCCGCGCTCGTCCTCTCTCTCGGCGTGCCGCGTGCGCTCAATCTCGCCGTTCACGCTGAAAAAAGCTCTACCGCCGAGTTGATGAGTATTCCCTGTCAGCAGCTCATGCGCACTGCGGAGCGCGCACCCATCAGCGAGGAGGAATACGCCGAAATCAACACTTGGTTCTCCGACCAGACCCACCGCTACCGGCCGCACAGTGCCGATCCCGCAAAGGGCGGCAATTTCGATTACGCGCGCTATCAAGCCGATCCTTCCGCATATTGGTCGCTCTATTTCCGCTATCTCAAACGCTATCCCGCCATCTATCTGGAGGCATTTCTGGATAACTGCATGGGGCTGTGGTATCCGGATGACATGAGCCATTCCCATTCGCTCGACAGCGAGGACTGGGATTATGTCTACCTCAAGGGCGGCAACATCGTGCCCGAAATTCTGGGCGATATCGACGCAAAGAGCTATATTCCGCGGCTGACCCGCCTGCTTTATCTGTTCACCCAAAGCTCGCGGCATGAGCTGATTCCGCTCGTTTCGCTGCTGTTCCGCCCGTCGCTCTACGTATTCCTGATGCTGTTTATCACGCTGTATATGCGGCTGCATCAAAGGAGAGCGTTCATCTCCGCCGTTGCGCCGCTTTGGGGCATCTTCCTTTCGCTGCTTTTCTCAGCCTGCATCCTTGTGCGCTACGTCTACCCCATTATGGCAGCCCTTCCGCCCATTCTGATGCTGATGCTTTATTCAAAAGGTGCGGACTGCCGTGAAACACAGCCAGTCAAACCAGCCGCGCAAGCTGACTGAGCAAAGTTCTTGCCGCTTTGATGCACAAACGGGAGTTTTTCGAATATAAGGCAGTCTTAACGCCCTTTCTATCCAAGAATAAGGTTGTTTCAACGCGACTAAAAGCACTCTGCATGAGAAGCAGCTGCACGCCGATGCTCTGTTTCTATCGTCATCAAGTGCCTTGACCTGAATAGCAAAGCCAAGAATTTCAGTGACTCTTCCTATTTGCGAGAAGGGCTATTCTTCCCCCTTTCAGGGGGGGAGAATAGCTTTTTGTCTACAGTCTGAAGCGGGCAAAACCCGCTTTTTTTATTGCCTGGAAAACTGTCTGTGTAAGCAAAACATCAATGTCTTGCAAGCCACAGCGAACGAGAAGGCAGATTCAATCCAGTTTTTTTATTTTTCCTCTTGACAACCTCGGCCGGTAGTTGTATCATTGTATTAACCGCTTAGTACAACAGTACAGGAAAGGAGAAGCCTATG
>ENA-UOOA01004028-UOOA01004028.1-human-gut-metagenome-genome-assembly--contig:-P61old-NODE-4028-length-17300-cov-13.023543_pt1 | contig 17300 bp, 13 predicted proteins | sample MGYA00242467_ERZ724014 | MGnify/ENA metagenome assembly ERZ724014
GCACTGAAAACGGATGTCATTCCGATTTTTTTTCCTAATAATCCTGGCATTTCAGATAAATATTTTTGAGTGTAATGTTGTTTATTTACTATACTTTTATTTCAACTTCTACGCCGCACGGAAGTTCCAGCTTCATGAGCGCGTCTACGGTCTTTGAAGTTGAGCTATATATGTCTATAAGACGTTTATAGCTTGACAACTCAAATTGCTCACGTGACTTTTTGTTTACGAAAGTACTACGGTTAACCGTTATAATACGCTTGTGAGTAGGAAGAGGTATCGGCCCGCTTACGATTGCACCCGTAGTCTTTACGGTTTTTACAATTTTCTCGGCTGATTTTTCTACCAACGAATAATCGTAAGATTTAAGTTTGATTCTAATTTTTTGACTCATTGTTTTTATTGTTTATACTTGTTAATTCAGGGCTAAGAGTCATTCGTTAGCCCTGAATGCCCAAGTACGTTATTTATTTTCTTATACTAAATCTGTACGGCCTTTAATTTCTTCAAGTACTGCACGTGCTATCGAAGACGATACCGGTGCATGGTGATCATACTGCATGGAAGACGTTGCCCTACCCGATGTTATGGTACGCAGTGCTGTTACATAGCCGAACATTTCTGCAAGGGGTACCATAGCTTTTACAACACGTGCTCCGCTACGGTTTGTATCCATACCTTCCACTTGTCCGCGACGTTTGTTCAAGTCACCTATCACATCACCCATGTTATCTTCCGGAGTGATTACTTCAAGGCTCATTATAGGCTCCATCAACACTGGTTTTGCCTTTGCACATGCATTCTTATATGCATTTATCGCGCAGATTTCAAACGAAAGCTGGTCGGAGTCTACCGGGTGGAACGAGCCGTCAAGCAGTTCTACTTTCAAACCGACCATCGGGAAACCGCCGAGCACGCCGCTCTTCATTGCGCTCTCAAAACCTTTCTGTACCGACGGGATGAATTCCTTGGGAATGTTACCGCCCGTAACCTTATTGATAAACTGCAACGGCCCTTCAGTATAATCTTCGTCTTTCGGGCCAACATTTACAATTATGTCTGCAAACTTACCGCGGCCACCGGTCTGTTTCTTGTAAACCTCACGTAAGTTAACCGTCTGTGTGATTGCCTCTTTGTAGTTAACCTGCGGCTTGCCTTGGTTGCATTCCACGTTGAACTCACGGCGCAGGCGGTCAAGGATAATATCCAGGTGGAGTTCACCCATACCGGAGATAATTGTCTGGCCGCTCTGTTCGTCGGTCTTAACCGTAAACGTGGGGTCTTCTTCAGCCAGTTTGGATAAACCGTTCGACAATTTGTCCAAATCTTTCTGCGTCTTGGGTTCTACCGCTATACCTATCACAGGATCGGGGAAGTCCATAGACTCCAATACGATTGGAGCGTCTTCATCGCAAAGGGTATCACCCGTGCGGATATCCTTGAAGCCCACTCCTGCACCTATGTCACCGGCTGCTATGCAGTCAACGGGGTTCTGGTGGTTGGAGTGCATCTGGAACAAACGCGAAATACGTTCTTTCTTGCCCGAGCGCACGTTATATATATAGGAGCCGGATTCTACTTTTCCCGAGTAAACACGGAAGAACGTAAGGCGTCCCACATACGGGTCGGTTGCAATCTTGAACGCAAGAGCCGAAGTCTTTTCGTTCTCATCGGGTTTACGGTCTTCTTCCTCACCCGTGCGCGGGTTCTTTCCCACCACATTGGGCGTATCCAGCGGAGAGGGAAGGAACATGCACACATAGTCGAGCAAAGTCTGAACACCTTTGTTCTTGAACGAAGAACCGCAGCACATGGGAGTAAGATCCATCGAAAGCGTTCCTTTACGGATTGCAGCGATAAGTTCTTCTTTTGTTATCTGCGAAGGATCTTCAAAGAATTTCTCCATCAGTTTCTCATCGCACTCAGCAGCCTGCTCTACAAGCTTGTCGCGCCACTCCTGAGCCTCATCCTTGAGTTCGTCGGGTATCTCGTCGACCTCGAACTCTGCGCCGAGCGTCTCGTCGTGCCATATCAGGGCCTTCATGTCGAGGAGGTCGACAACACCCTTGAATTTCTCTTCTGCACCGATAGGTATGTTTATAACACAAGGATTTGCCTTGAGTATATCTTTCATCTGGCGAACAACCTCGAAGAAGTTGGCGCCCGAGCGGTCCATTTTGTTCACGTAGCCTATACGAGGCACGTTATACTTGTCAGCCTGACGCCAAACAGTCTCACTCTGAGGCTGAACACCGCCTACTGCACAATATGTAGCAACAGCGCCATCAAGAACACGGAGCGAACGCTCTACCTCAGCCGTAAAGTCCACGTGTCCCGGAGTATCAATCAAGTTAATCTTGAAGTGCTTGTTGTTCCAGTTCCAGTATGTAGTGGTAGCAGCCGAAGTAATGGTTATACCTCTTTCCTGCTCCTGCGCCATCCAGTCCATAGTAGCGGCACCTTCGTGCACTTCACCAATCTTATGAGTTTTACCCGTATAATACAATATGCGCTCCGATGTGGTTGTTTTGCCGGCATCGATGTGCGCCATAATGCCGATGTTACGAGTAAGGTGCAAATCTGTCTTTGCCATTATATCCCCTTATTTTAATTAAAACCTGAAGTGAGCGAATGCACGGTTAGCCTCAGCCATACGGTGCATATCTTCTTTACGTTTGAATGCGCCACCCTGCTCGTTGTATGCGTCGATTATCTCGGCTGCAAGTTTCTCAGCCATCGATTTACCGCTGCGCTTACGAGCAAAATTGATTAAGTTTTTCATAGAAACCGACTCTTTACGGTCGGGACGTATTTCAGTAGGCACCTGGAACGTAGCTCCACCTATACGGCGCGACTTAACCTCCACCTGGGGAGTAATCTTGTCAAGCGCTGTTTTCCAGATTTCAAGCGACGACTTCTCAGCGTCTTTCATCTTTTCACCAACGAGGTCAAGAGCCGCATAGAAAATGCGATACGAAGTATTCTTCTTGCCGTCATACATAAGGTGATTAACAAACTTGGAGACTTTCTGATCTCCGTAAACGGGATCGGGAAGGATCACACGTTTCTTTGGCTTTACTTTTCTCATTTTGTTTGAACGATAATTGGTTTGGGGCTGCTCTTAAAGTGTCTTCAACGTCTCCTCCGAGAACATTTACTCAGCCTTTTGTTTGTTGCTTCCTCGCAAACCTAATGATTTTTCTTACTTTTTGGCCGCTTTAGGACGTTTTGCACCATATTTCGAACGACGTTGCAGACGATTAGCAACACCGGCCGTATCGAGAGTACCACGAACTATGTGATAACGAACACCGGGCAGGTCTTTTACACGTCCGCCACGAACGAGCACAATGGAGTGCTCCTGAAGGTTATGACCTTCTCCGGGTATGTAAGAGTTAACCTCTTTGGAGTTGGTCAAACGTACACGCGCAACCTTGCGCATTGCAGAGTTAGGTTTTTTAGGTGTTGTAGTGTAAACACGAACGCACACCCCGCGACGCTGCGGGCATGAATCGAGTGCGGGCGATTTACTCTTCTCCACCAAAGCCTCTCTGCCTTTTCTAACTAATTGCTGAATAGTAGGCATTTGTTTGTTTTTTAATTTATTTTGTTACTTATAATTACATTCAAAACATGTTCACATAGGTGTACAATACACCTTTTCGGCCTGCAAAGGTACGAATAACATTTGGATTGACAAACGCTATTAACTACCTTATTTCAAGTATATTCTAACCCGGCAACCGCCGTATCGCACAGACAAAAACGCAGCAAAGCCCAAACAACAAGCACTTTATCAAGCAGTTACAGAATCATATCCCGTCAAAAGAGTTTTTCCCCACACTTCTTTATTTATAATATTTAACATATATCGGTCGGATTTAAGTATATTTAACCCGACTAAAGAGTAAAAAGTAGCTTTTCACGTTGCTTTTCGCTACATATCCCCTATCCGCTCGCAGAAAGACAAAAAAGACACACCGGGATTGAACCATACGAAAAGCCATTTGGAGCAAATAAAAATTATGTCTGAGATATTTTAAAATATGTCTGACATAATTCAAAATATGTCGGACATATTTTGAAAGTGCCCAAACGGCACGTTTTCTTTTATTGCCTAAACACGGATTATGCTTTTCACAAGAAGCGCATAAACGCAAAAAGCGACGATGCCATCACCTGTTGCGCATAAAACCGACCTGTCCATTTATAAAAACATTCTGAAGAATCAGACAAAAACCTATAATGACAGCGCAAACAATGAAACATCGCCGCTAGAACCTGACTAACCATATAGACTCTATTTCGGGTTCCTTATAAAATGATTCACATCATTACTTTTGCAAAAGTAGAAAAGAGACATTAAAAAGCAAGAGTAATAATGTTACATTTTCATTAAGAATTCAATGCCTGCTGCCAACGTTGCAAAACCCGTGCGGTCAACGTATGGTTATCTCGCCCGCTATGTCGGAGTTCATCAGCCAGCGCACCCGTTCGCGCGTATAATTATGCCCGAGCAGGAACATCAGTTTTGTTATGGTGCTTTCAACTGTTGCGTCACGCCCGTTGATAATGCCGGTTTCAAGCAGCTGAATGCCTGTGCGGTATCGTTCCATTTCTATTGTCCCCTCGCTACATTGCGTTACGCCCACTACTAGTATGCCGCGCTTGTCGGCCTCCTTGAGCAGTTCGATAAACCATTGCCGTTGCGGAGCGTTTCCGGAGCCGTATGTGCGCAGCACCACGGCCTTCAGCCCCTCGATGTTCACTATGGCCGAAATTATCTCGCGCCGTATTCCGGGGAACAAGGTTAAAACGACCACATTGGTATCCATAAGGTAATGCGGTTTGAAAGGCACTCCCGGCAGCGGGCGGCGTATCAGTTGCTCCTCGTATTTGATATGTATGCCGGCATGTGCAAGCGAATTGAAGTTGAACGAACGGAAAGCGTTGAAACCCTCGGCGTTAATCTTGGTAGTACGGTTGCCGCGCAGCAAACGGTTCTCGAAGAATATGCATACCTCGGGAACCATGGCCTCTCCCTTGTAGTTCTTTGCAGCCGCGATTTCTATCGATGTAAGCAGGTTCTCGCGCCCGTCGGTGCGTATCTTGCTTATGGGCAGCTGCGAGCCGGTAAGGATTACCGGCTTTGCCAGCCCTTCGAGCATGAAACTCAGTGCCGACGCGGTGTACGACATCGTATCCGTGCCGTGCAGTATCACGAAGCCGTCGTATTTTTCATAATTGTCGGCTATCACTTTCACTATGGCCGCCCAGTTGGCCGGTTCCATGTCGCTCGAGTCGATTGCCGGCTTAAAGGCATACGACTCTATGTTGTAGTCGAACTCATCGAGTTCGGGAATCCACCTGCGCACGTGCGCGAAATCATAATTTTCAAGCGCTCCGGTGCGGCGGTCTTCAACCATACCTATCGTTCCGCCCGTATAAATAATGAGTATGGACGGAGTGTCAAATGTGCCTTTCATGCTGCAAAAGTAACATTTTGTTTGTTTTCACACATGCAAACACCCGAAGTTATATCTATTACGTATATTTGTTTCATATAGGATTCGGTTCGGCATAGCCAAACTTGAAAACATTCGTTTTCATTTGTCCCAGCACTCACCTTTCACTATATTTGCAACAGACACAGGCAACACATGCCCACACATTTTAAAATCGGCATATTATGAAAACAAGAACCACATTCATTGCAATATGTGCGGCAGCGGCACTGATGAGCGGCTGCACCGACCGCCAGATGGTGGGTACCATGGCAGGCAGCACAATGGGCGGCATATTCGGCTCGAGCATAGGCGGCCTGATGGGCGGCCCGCGCGGGAGCGACGCGGGAACGGCAATAGGCATGCTTGCCGGAGGAGTAATCGGGAACGCCGTGGCAAGCGCGTCGGAAAGCCGGGCATACGATGAGTACGAAGCCCCGCGCCGCAAATCGAAGCACGGGCGTCACGGCAGGCCGCGCAGGTATTCCGAACCGCCACGCACCACTCACGCGCCGGCAAGGATTGAAGGGTTAAGCGTTGAAAACATCCGTTTTATCGATGATAACCGCAACCAACGGCTCGACGCCGGCGAGAAAGCCAAGATTCTGTTCGAAATACACAACCGCGGGAATGCCACACTTTACAACATAGCCCCGGTGATTAAGTGCTACAACGTCAAACGCATAGCCATATCGCCCACGGCGATAATAAGCAACCTGCGCCCGGGCAAGGGCGTGAGCTATACGGCGGCAATTGCCGTGTCGCCGCGAGTGAAAGACGGGTATGCCATTTTCACGCTTTCATTCCAGGACGGCAACAGCATTATCGAATACAAGACATTCCAGATACCCACACAGGGCAGGTAACAAAATATCCCTACGGCAGGGGAACGAAACGGCGCGTCGGGAAATTGCCTCCGGCGCGCCGCATTTTTTCATCACTCAAAGCAAACGGCCTGTTTGCAATCCGAATTTGTCTGCATGGCAAGCGCCGGTTTTCATACCCCTTTAGACGGCCCTGAAAATATGTCTGAGATAATTTAAAATATGTCCGACCTATTTTAAAATAGGTCGGACATATTTTTTTCTTTCTCCCAAGGAGGTGCAAAAGCCGCTCCGGTCGGGATTTCAAAAGTTTTCCGTTTTTTGTCTGTTTCGGACCACGGTTTGCGAACTCCGTTTCCGCATTCCTTTACGGCCGCATTACTTGCCCATAAATGCGTCGAACTTCTTCATTACCGCCGAAACCGGCATACACGCAGCCACGAAATACCACGCCACAGGCACGAAGCAGAACATATACCTCTTTGCCGAATAAGCAAGTACGTTATTAATGCTGTCCCACTTGTAATCAACCTGGTAAAGCACTACGCCATAGAAAAACAAAGCCAGCACTAAGGTAACGAGCTTGGCTATATCCGCCCGGCGGCGCACCATGAAGTAAACATCAGCCAGCACGGCAAGCAGCAAGGCAGCAAACGTCCATCCGTAATACTGCGTATTGGTGAGCAAGTCCATTATACCATTATATATGGTCGAAGCCTTCTCGCCATCGAAGAACGGATGGGTAATTACGAAGCTCTCGGTATTCATGCCGAAGCACGCCATATATATCTGCCACAATACGACAGGTATAATGGTGCACACCATGGGTATCAGCGCGCGGAACTTCCTTTCGCGCACGCAGGCAAAGAGCACCAGCAGGCCTGCCGCCCCGATGAACACGATTCCCTCGGCGCGGCTCCACACGTTGCATGCCAGCAAAAGGGCGCCGAGGCCGAGATACTTTGCGTCGCGGTTGGCAAACCACGTAAGCACATATATTATTCCCAACGAAGCATAAACAGCCTGTATGGTGTTCGTGCCCGAAAGCGAAGAGAACGATGTCATTTCAGGCGTAAGCAGCACAAGCAGCGTTGCAGCCATAGCGGCCGTGCGGCTCGTTGTGCGCGAAACGATAGCGTAAAACGCCACGAGGAACGACAGGTACATCAACGCGGGTATAATCTTCGAAGTTTCAGCCCCCAGGGCGTACACGTATGCGTAAGCCAGCTGCAACAAGGGGAAATAAGCTATCGGGCTGCCGGGCCCGTGCATTCCGGGCATGTAATCGCCTTCAAAAATGCTCATAGCCCCGTATGTGTGCTCCTGTGCAGCCACAAAGCCCATCGTATCGAACGCGGCAAGGCTGTCGCGGTCGTAAACGGGGAAGTACATGCACTTTGTAAAGTTGGCATACTCCATCCACACGGCAAAGGCCAGCAGCAAAAGCCAAACAAAGTTGAACGCATTCAAGTCTATCGGGCGTCTGAACGCCTCGAGCACCTTTTGCCGCCTGACGGCAAGAGCAGACACCAATGCCGCTGCCAGCACAAAGTCGGCCGTAATCAAGGCAGCCGGCGTGAGCGGTATCCTTACCAAATCCATCAGCGCCATAACAAACGTAACCACTCCCACGCCCACGGGGAATGCCAGGCCCACGCGCTCAAGGCGCGTTGTAGCCGTGGATATGTTGAATACCGTAAGGTATCCTACGGCAAAAAGCATTACGATTCCTAATATATACATGGTTTAACGCGGTTTTTGAGTGTTCAGTTTCGTTGAGTCCATTGGCAGGACGCTTATCTCAGCCCCCGGGCCTACGCTGTAAGGCAACAGTTCCAGGCCGTGCCCGTTAACCACCGCCACATGGCTTATCTTCTTTCCCCATGGGGTCTTTTCCCTTTCGGCTTCTATCACCACGCGGCGCGGGTAAAGAAAGCGCACCGCCGAGAGCTTGTCGCACAGGTTTCCGGAGAACGTTATCTGGCTCTGCGGCAGCTTGTCGGTAAAATCCTTGCGCGAAGGATAATATATAACGGCGTCTTCGGGTGTCATGCGGCGAATCATCTCGATAAAGGCGTAATCGTAGCCCAATTTCATTTCGAGCTTCTGGTCGTTGTTCAGGTTGTCGTATTGTTTGATTACCTTGAGGTTTCCTTTGGCGTATCCTTCAATCAGCCACTCGTATCCCGCGTTTGACTTCACGAAACCGGGAAGCAGCATGTACGCCAAAGCCGCAATCAAAAGGTTCTTTATCCACCACGAAAAGCCGTAGCGCGATGAAGTTTGCGATTTTGTTTTTTCCATCATGTATGTTTTTGGGATTACAAACCTGTCAGTCGGTAAAACGGTACTTAATGAGTGTCCATACCGCCTTCACGCCGTCGGTCCAACGGAGCTTCTTACCCTCTTCGAGCGTCCGGGGCATGTAGTGTATGGGTTCCTCGTGTATTTTAATGCCGAGCTTTGCCACCTTGGCCGTCACTTCGGGGCAGAACTCGAAGCGTTCGCAACGCAGCCGTATTCTTTCCATCACTTCCGCGCGGAACAGTTTGTAACACGTGGGCTCGTCGGTTATATTCTGGTTGTACAGCAAGTTTGCCACGAACGACACCAGCCTGCCGCCCCAATAGAAACGGCGGTAGAGCACTTCGTTGCGTTTGTCGAGGAAACGCGAACCGTAAACCACCTCGTACCCGCCATCAACGAGCACCTTCAGCAACACGGCTATGTCGTTAGGCTCAAGCTCCAGGTCACCGTCCTGTATAATAATGTAATCGCCCGTAACATATTCCAGAGCCGTGCGGATAGCCCGCCCCTTGCCGCGGTTGCGTTCGTGGCGGAGCAGCCTTACCGGCTCGCCGGGGTGCAGTTCCACATACTTGCGGACAACATCGTAGGTATTGTCCGACGAACCGTCGTCAACAACCATTACTTCCCTGCGTATGTCGTAAGGAAGACGCACGGCAAGCACCTTGTCAAGCAACGCGCCGATATTCCCGCCCTCATTATAGGCAGGAACAATAATGGAAAGCTTTTTGTCGCCAAGACTTTTTACTCCATTCATGTGAGCGGCAAATATTTTTTATCCGAATGAGCAACAAAAATACGTTTTTTTTACAATATATAACGAAAAAACTTGTACATTTGCACATATTGCATGTTCCTATGCCTTAAAAGCATACAGACGCGCATACAAGAATACAATAAATCAAAACAATACATACGGGAGAAGAATACTATAAAGACACATTCCTGCAAAACGGCGCACAGAACCGTTGCAATGCGGCTTTCCCATATAATACACGTATGGACCGTGGTTTTGCGGACATAATGTCGGCAGCTGCGGCAAGGCGCGTAAGCCGCGCTGCGCGGGAGGTTCGGAAATTCGGAAATCTTTCGGGAGCAGAAAAAAATTATGTCGGACATATTTTGAAATAGGTCAGACATATTTTAAAATATCTCAGACATATTTTTTCGGAGTCAAAACAAGAGAAACAAAAAGACAGACAAAAACAGAAACAAAACGGGATTTCCCGCAATCAGCCGCTTAGACATACGGCAGCCACACCATATTAAACAGATAAAACAAAAACATCTACATACAATGAAATCAATTTTCAAAATCCTGCGAAATTCGGCGTTTGCCCTGATGGGCATTGCCATGATTTCGACAACTTCATGCAAAGACGACATCGACACGTCGAACATGTACACTTTCACCGGCCACATGATTACCGACTACCTTGCAGAAAGCGACAGTTTCCAGCTCTATTCCTACTGCCTGAGGCAGGTGTACCTGAGCGACAGGTCAAAGTCAACCTTTGCCGACCTGCTTTCCGCACGCGGCAACTACACGGTGTTCGCTCCTACAGACGAAGCCATGCACCATTTCCTCGACTCTATCTACAACCAGACTGACTTTCCCATAGAGAACTGCGAGGATTCCATCATGGAAAAAATCGTGCGCAACTGCATTATCGAAAACGGCGACAACGAGGCCTACCGCATTGAAGACCTCAACGAAGGCGCGCTACCGAAAACGAATGCCGACGACCGTTACCTTACGCTCAACTTCGACACTCTTGGCGGCAGGGCAATAGCCGTGATAAACAACGACGCAAGGGTAATATCGAGCAACCTCGAAATGGAGAACGGATACGTACATGCGTGTGACCGCGTGGTAATGCTGTCGAACGCCTACGTGTCGTCACTGTTGGAAGAAGCAGGCAACATGCGCATATTCTCAATGCTACTTAATTCCACCGGCTGGGCCGACAGCCTCGAAAACTACCGCGACGACGCCTACGAACAGCTCGACAAGCCCGAGACGTACCCCAACGACTTCGGCTGGGGCGACAGCCGCTACCCGCAACACCGTTACTACGGCTACACCGTGCTGGCCGAAACCGACAGCGTGTTCCACGAAAAGTGGGGAATCGACATGCCTGTAGTCGAAGCCGGTGTTATAACCAACGAAGCTACCATACGCGAGCAGTTAAGACAGAAATGCCGCGAAGCATACCCGCACGCAACGGCAAATGACCTTACCGACCACAACAACGCCGAAAACCAGTTCGTGGCTTACCACCTGCTCAAAATACGCGTGCCATACAACTGGCTCGTTGTTCACCGCACGGAGTACGGATTCTCGTACAACAACCCCACAAGGCTCTCCATCTGCTGCGACAACTACTGGGAGACTATGACCACAATACACCGCCGCCTTATCAAGATGACCGACGGACCGACCACCGACGGAATCAAGATAAACCGCTGCAACAAGTACGACCCCGACACGTACGACGAAACCGAAGTGACAATACCGGGAATAGGCATACGTTCCAACAACGGCGACTACGACAACAACGCGCTCAACGGATTCTACTACCCCATTGACGACATACTCGTGTACAGCGACGACGTGCCGGGCAAGGTGCTCAACCAACGTATTCGCATGGACCTTTCCACATACCTGCCCGAACTTATAAACAACAACATATTCATAGCCGACTACAACCCGTACCTCATACCGAACGGCTACCTTGAATATGTTAAGATGAACTCCGAGGAAACGCAATACAACTACCTCACGGGCTACAACCAGAACTACAACGACATGTACTGCGACGAGCACAACATTACAGGGCAATACGACTTCACGCTCCGCCTGCCGCCGGTACCTTTCGAAGGAACATGGGAGGTGCGGCTCGTATATTCCTATTCGGCAAACCGCGGAATGGCACAGCTCTACTTCGGCACCAATCCCGACAACCTGCAGGCTTACGGCCTGCCTATCGACGAGCGCGTGGAGGTTACGAACCCGAACATCGGCTGGGCGCTCTACGAAAACGAAGACCCGGAACTCAACCGCCAGCGCGACAAAGACATGCGCAACAAGGGTTACATGATGGGCTGCAAGCACGAAGGGCCGACAACCGGCGGTATAGTGACGACCACGCTGTACAACGTGACATCGGAGCACCGCCTGCGCAAGATATTCTACACCGGAACCCTCGACCCGGATGAGACATATTACATCCGCTTCAAGAGTATCCTGTCGAACACGTCTACAATGTTCGTGCTCGATTACGTGGAATTCGCACCCAAAACGATTTACAACGGCGACATACCCGAGGACGCATGGTAAACACACAGTAAACAAACCGCGGCCATGCCACGGAAACATACCTCCCGGACATTCTGCAGAATGCCCGGGAGTTTTTTAAATATCCCCCACACGCAAAAACATGCCACACTGCGGCAATCTGTTTTTGTCCTCATTTAACATATCGCGGGAAGCCCTGTTTTCATGCGGGTTTGGAGGAGGTCAAAAAAAGGTCGGACATATTTTAAAATACAAGGCACATATTTTAAAATATGTGCCTTGTATTTTTCCTTTTCTCCGAGAGGGGAAAAAACGCTTTCCTCGATTTAACATTTCGCCGCACTCCGGATTTGCCGCTATTCGCCGCCGTCGCCCTTCACGCAAAGCGAAAGCACGCGCCACAGTTTGTCGTCGGGCAACGGGGCGGTTATGTCTATCATAATGTGCGAAACAGGGTGCTCGAACCTAACCCTGCGGGCCAGCAGGCTTATGCTGCCGTCGGGATTGCTGCGCGGCGCGCCGTACTTCAGGTCGCCCTTTATGGGGCAGCCCATTGCGGCGAGCTGGCAGCGAATCTGGTGGTGCCTGCCGGTTACGAGGTTTACTTCCAGAAGGTTGTACCTGTCGGAGCTGGCTATGAGGCGGTAATCGAGCACTGCGAGCTTGGCGTCCTTGGCGCCTTCGCGCGCAACGTAAGTCTTGTTGTTCTTCTGATTCCTCACCAGGTACTGCTCCAAATGCCCCTCGTCCTCCTGCGGGCGGTTGGCCGTTATGGCCCAATAGGTCTTGCGTATCATCCCGCCGCGGCGCAGCATGTCGTTAAGACGCGAAAGGGCCTTGCTCGTGCGCGCAAAGAGCACGAGCCCCTGCGCGGGGCGGTCGAGGCGGTGCACCGTGCCGAGGAACACCTCGCCGGGCTTGGCGTAGCGCTCCTTGATATACGCCTTCACATCGTCGGCAAGCGTGCGGTCGCCCGTGCGGTCGCCCTGCACTATCTCGCCGGCCTGCTTGTTGACTATTATTATATGGTTGTCTTCGTAAACTACTTGCATAAGGCACGCTTTTTCCATTAGTCGGCAAAAAGAAGCCGCAGGGCGCGACGCGCCTTGCGGCTCCGGCATATTATGCTGTTTTTTACTTCAGGGTTTGTATGGCAAATTACATGTTCATGCCGCCGTCCACCTGTATCACCTGTCCGCTTATGTAGCTCGACATGTCGGAAGCCAGGAAAACGGCCGTGCTTGCGATGTCGTCTACCGTACCGCCGCGGCGCAGGGGAATCTTGTTCACCCATTCCTTGCGCACGTCGTCGGGCAGGGCTGCCGTCATGGCCGTTTCGATGAATCCCGGGGCGATGGCGTTTGCACGAACGCCGCGCGAGCCCATTTCCTGCGCAATCGACTTGGCCAGGGCTATGAGGCCGGCCTTGGAAGCCGCGTAGTTGCACTGCCCGGCGTTGCCGTGTACGCCTACAACGCTCGCCATGTTGATAATGCTGCCGCTGCGCTGGCGCATCATTATCGGGGTGCAGGCGTGTATGAAGTTGAATGCCGACTTGAGGTTCACCGCAATTACTGCGTCCCACTGTGCTTCGGTCATTCTCATCATGAGGCCGTCTTTGGTTATTCCGGCATTGTTGACAAGTATGTCTATCGAACCGAATTCTTCCTTTATCTTGTTTACCACTTCGGCCGTCTGCGCAAAGTCGGCCGCATTCGATGCGTAGCCTACGCACTTAACGCCCTTGGCTGCGATTTCCTGCTCGGTTGCCTTGCCGTTCTCGTCGATTACGAGGTCGGTAAAAGCAATGTTAGCGCCTTCTTCGGCAAAGCGAACGGCTATGGCCTTGCCAATGCCGCGTGCGGCTCCGGTTATGAGAGCCGTCTTTCCTGATAATAATCCCATTTTACTTTTGGTTTGTTATATTGTTCGTTTCATTTTTGTATGTATCAGAACATGGGGCTCATGCCGAGCGCACGCCTTACAAGGCCGGCCACAATGGGGCGGCTGCGGTCGAGTTTCATGCCTTTGCCCAGGCGGCCGTAGATGTACGGCACCTCGAGCCCCTTGAGCGAATAGTGCATTATGTCGCTCATGAGCTGGATGTCGTCAATGCGGAACTTGCCCTTGTCGCACCCTTCCTTGAGCACCTTATAGAAGAGTTCCTGCTCGTCGGCGTCGAAACGTTTGCGCACCTTTTCCACCAGCCAGATGTTGCGGAAAAACTCGGCGCGCAGGTTGCCGTTGCGTATAACCACCTCCTTAATCATGTTGAGGTGCGAATAAATCAGCAGCACCACCTTCTGCTCCGGGTCCATGTCCATCGAGGCTATTTCCTCCAGCTTGTCGCTCAGCAACTCGAGTTCCGACTCTATTACAGCGTCGTAAATCTCCTCCTTGTTCTTGAAATACGTGTACAGCGTGCGCCTGCCTTTCTGCGAAGCCACTGCTATCATGTTCATCGTTGTAGCCTCCAGCCCGTTCTGTGCGAAAAGCTGGCGCGCGACGTCTACTAACTTCTGGCGGGTTTTGGTAACAGACATTTCGTTTCGTTTAATGGTGGACGGCAAGCCCTGCGGTTTGCACTTGCTTGCTGTTGTGTGCAAATTTAGGGGATTTTTGGTGAACCGCAAGCATAAAACGCCTAAAAATAGCTGTTTTGCCGGAGAGTGGTGCGTTGCGCAGCCGCACTGAGCCTTTACAGACATTTTCGGACGGAAAAAAGTGAAACACAAACAGGACGTTAAAAAAACGCCCCGGGAGCAAATAAAAAATTAGTGGCTCGCTTTTTAAAATTAGTGGCTCGGATTTCAAAATCCGAGCCACTAATTTTTCGCCCCCTCCAAACCCGCATGAAATCGGGCTTTCCCCCACGCCGCGAAAACAGACAAAAAAAAAGCTGCATTTCTGATACCATACCCGGTGTAAAACAGAGAAGCCGAAAAAACGCGCTTCCCGTTTCCCTCAGCCCCCGTATTTTTGTATATTCGCGTGTAGCATAACAACCTAAAAAGCAAGCCATGAAAAACAAAGCCATTTCATTACTCGTTACCCTGTCGGCTGCCCTGATTGCAGCCTTATGCCCTGCCGCCGCAGCCATGGCGGGCGGGAACGGAAGCACTGCGCAACCGTCGAAAACCAAATTCGAGATAAAACGCGGCGTGAACATAGCCCACTGGGTGTCGCAAACCGGAGCGCGCGGCGAGGAACGCGCCAGGATTTTCACCGAGCGCGACGTGGAGCAGCTCGCCGCCTGGGGATTCGACCACATAAGGATTCCCGTGGGCGAAGAACAGCTCTTCAGCCCCGACGGGACAATGGATAACGAGACGATGACGCTCATTGAAACGGCCATAGGCTGGTGCAAGAAGCACGACATGCGCGCCATATTCGACCTGCACAACCTGCGCTCGCACCACTTCAACGAAAAGAACAACACGCTGTGGACTTCGCCCGAAGCACAGCAACGCCTCTGCGACATGTGGGAAAAGATAGCACGCCGCCTCGACAAATTCCCCGTCACGCTCCTGGCCTACGAGCTTCTCAACGAGCCTGTGGCCGACAAAAACGAAGAATGGAACAAGGTGCTGGCAAAACTGCTGCCCGTGGTGAGGGGCATAAACAAGAAGCGAGTGATACTCGTGCCTTCGAACAAATGGGACAGCGTCGACAACATACCCGATGTCGCTATTCCCGACAACGACCCGAACATAATGCTTACGTTCCACTTTTACGAACCGTTCATACTGACGCATTACCTGGCCGACTGGACCGACCAGAAAGGCATTGCCCTGGAGCATGGCGTGAAATACCCCGGCCGCCCCGTCGACCCCGAAGACGTCGCGAAGTTAGACGAGCGCCAGCAAAAGATAGTAGGCTGGTGGGCCACACAGAACTTCGACACCGGATGGCTGCGCGCACGCTGGAAACGCGCCGTCGACTTTGCACGCGAAAAAGGGCTCACGCTCTACCTCGGCGAGTTCGGTTGCCTGCACACCGTAAGCCAGGAGGCCCGCGTAGCCTGGACGGGCGACATAACAGCCATGTGCAACGAATACGGCATACCGAGGGCTTACTGGGAATACAAGTCGGGCTTCGGCTTTGCCGACTGGGACACCGGCAAGCTCACCAACCCCGAACTGCTGAAAGCCATAACGCAATAACGCAGGCCTTTACGCCACAACAGCCCGCAGGGGAGGCATTACTTCCGGAAGCGGCACCGTTTTTCAGCAAAGCCTTGGCTTGCCGGCTGTGCGGGGCACCTCTCCCCCCCTCGCGCACGGGGTACGCCTGTACGCGCTTCCGGCCCGTATTTGTCTGCATTTTTCCGTACTGGTTTCAAACAGTTTTCATCCCCTCCGGGGCAAAACGGAAATATGTCGGACGTAATTCAAAATATGTCTGACATATTTCAAATTATGTCAGACATGTTTTTGCTCCCCCGGAAACCCCGGCCTTTGCTTGGGGAAACAGTTTTCCGGATTCCGTGCCTGCGTTTGCCTGGATTGCCGTGCCGGTTTTTTCCGCACTATAACGGACAATTTCCCGGCATTACCATGCCTGCAAGACATAAATCCCGACCCGCCCGGAGGCGCGTCGGGATTTAAATGATGTATGTGGGGCTCAGGAAACTTTACGGCAGTTTCCGCGAGGGCGAATCCACGTTCCGTAAACCGCCATCCCGCCGTCAGAACGCCACTTTCTGCGATTGCCTGCCGGTGCGGACGATGTAAATGCCCCTGGGCAGGCTCAGACTCCCGGCGTTGCCGCTGTAGATTAGCGTGCCGGCGGCGTCGTAAACCTTTATCGCCACGCCTGCGGGGTTACGGAGCTCTCCGTTCACGACTGTAATCCCGGCGCCTACGGTGGGCTGGTCGATTGAAACGGACATGTCGATGTTGAACTCGTTCCAAACGGCCGCGTTGCGGTAGGCTTCGATAGCTTCGGCCGGAACGCGCAGCTTTATGTCGCGCGACACTTCGTAGAACACGTCATCGCCGAGTACGGGCGGCTCAACCGCGTCGCAACTTATCGAAGCCAGCCCGGTGCACATGCCGAACGCGTCGGAATGTATGCTGTCCGTATTGGCCGGAATGGCTATCGAGGCCAGCGCCGTGCAAGACTCGAAAGCGCTTTCGCCGATTTTCTCGATTGTCGGGGGAAGGACCACTTCTTCCAAGCTCTCACAGCCTTCGAACGCCTCATCGCTGATTGCCTTTACTCCCTCGGGGATTTCGATTTTCTTCAACCCCGACTGGCGGAAGGCCCTTTCGCCTATCGATTCAAGGGTTGAGGGAAGCTGTATCTCGGTAAGGCTGTAGCATTCGCGGAATGCCCGGTCGCCTATGGAGGTAAGGCCCTCGGGCA
>ENA-UOOA01004031-UOOA01004031.1-human-gut-metagenome-genome-assembly--contig:-P61old-NODE-4031-length-17298-cov-10.185873_pt1 | contig 17298 bp, 16 predicted proteins | sample MGYA00242467_ERZ724014 | MGnify/ENA metagenome assembly ERZ724014
TTTGCCCTTTTTGATCTGGCCGGTGGCGATGAGGCGGTCTTTTTCGGCGCGGATTTTTTGCAGCAGGGCGCTGGCGGGTTCGTCGGTGGGGTCTTGGGGCACGAGCAGGCCGCGCACAGCCAGTTGCAGCAGGGTTTGCTCCAGGGCGTCGATGGCTTCGGGGCGGTCCAGCAGCAGGTCGAAGTGCTGGGCCACGCGCTGCCAGTTAGCGGCCAGTTCTTCGGGCGTGGTGCTGGCGGTGAGCGTGCCCAGCAGGGTGCTGACCAGTTGGGCGTGCTGCGCGGCCTCCAGCCGGCCCTTGGCCTCCAGCGCATCGCACAGGCGCATGAGGGCTTCGACGCGGGTGACGATGCGGGATTGTTCGGCTAGGGGTGGGAGTGGGATTGGCGTTGCGTTCGCTCGCGCAATCGTTAGCGTATCGACCGTTGTTCCCATGCTGTGTTCATGGATGCAGTCAATCCATAGCGGCGATTGCATGAACAAAAACAGGTAACTAGGGTCGAGCCTGCCGTAGTTTTTGAATATCAAAACACTGGCGTCTTTGAAATAGAACCTGTCCTCCGCTTTAACGACATAGGGCACACCAATAGTTCCCACGCCAGTAATCATGATGTCGTTTACCTCCGGAACCCAGCCCCCTTTCCCGAGATTTGCAAACAGTTCCTCCGAAATAAAAAGGTCGTTCTGCACTCGCCCATCTTTGGATAGCTTGACGATTTCGCGTGCGCGATAGAAAGGCACGCCAGCGCTTTTCCAGTCACTTTGATGCACACGGCTACTTGACCCAACAAGGCCCACATCACCCAAGGATGCCCACTCCCACCCCTGCGGCAACTCAAACGGCTTTTCCTCCTCCGCAATCTCCGCCAACGGCTTGTCCCGCTTGATTTTCCCCTCGGCGATCAGCCGATCCTTCTCCGCCCGAATTTTCTGCAGCAGCACACTGGCCGGTTCATCGGCCGGGTCTTGCGGCACCAGCTTGCCCTGCACGGCCAGGGTGAGGATGAGTTCGCGCAGCTTGGCGACGCCGCCAGGGGCGGTGGCCAGCAGGTCTAAATTTGATAGCAGCATGCGCTTATTCCTCAAGCGCTAGCGGCTGTTTTGGCCATTAAAGACTGGGCCAGAATGCCTTTGAGTTCGTCGCGCAGGGCCTGGGCCTCGTTTTGCAGGCGAGCGTAGTCGGCCAGCAGCACGTCGGGGTCGTGGCTGGTTTGTTCGCCCACATGCGGGTTCTTCTGGTCGAGGTTCCAGTTGGCAGCCTTAATCTGGTCGATGCTGACCTTCCACGCGCGTTCGTTTTCCACACGGGCGGCAAAGCCATCCTGCTCGCTGCCCCACCAGGCTTTCTCGGCGTCGAATTCTTCGATGCGGATGGGCTTGGTCTTGTTGTAGTTCTTCACGCCCGGCGGGTACGGGTGTTCGTAGTACCAGACATGCTGCGTGGGCTGGCCCTTGGTGAAGAACAGCAGGTTGGTCTTGATGCCGGTGTAGGGCGCAAACACGCCGTTGGGCAGCCGCACGATGGTGTGCAGGTTGCACTCTTGCAGCAGCTGCTCTTTGATGCGGCTTTTCACGCCTTCGCCAAACAGGGTGCCGTCGGGCAGCACCAGGGCGGCGCGGCCGTTGGTTTTGAGGATGTGCTTGATGAGCACCAGAAACAAGTCAGCCGTTTCTTTGGTGCGCACGTCGGCGGGGTAGCCTTGTTCGATGCCCGGTTCTTCCACGCCGCCAAAGGGCGGGTTGGTCAGCACCACGTCCACGCGGTCGGCGGCAGTGTAGTCGCGCAGCGGGCGGGCCAGGGTGTTGTCGTGGCGGATGTTGCTGGGCACTTCGATGCCGTGCAGCAGCAGGTTGGTGACGCACAGCATGTGCGGCATCTGCTTTTTCTCTACGCCGCGAATGCTGTTTTGCAGCACGGCTTCCTGCTCTGCGTTGTGCACCTGTTTGCGCAGGTGCTCGATGGCGCAGACGAGGAAGCCGCCGGTGCCTGTAGCGGGGTCGAGCACTACCTCGCCGAGCTGCGGGTTGACCATGTCCACCATGAACTGGGTGACGGCGCGGGGGGTGTAGAACTCGCCCGCGTTGCCGGCGCTTTGCAGGTCTTTGAGGATTTTTTCGTAGAGGTCGTTGAACTGGTGGCGCTCGGCCTGGCGGTTGAAGTCGATGCCGTTCAGCTTGTTGACCACCTGGCGCAGCAGGTGGCCGCTTTTCATGTAGTTGTAGGCGTCTTCAAACACGCCGCGCACCACGTAGCCGCGCGGGTTGCGCACGGGGTCGGCGCTGAGGCTTTTGAGGGTGGCAAAGAGCTGGTTGTCTACAAAGTCGAGCAGCGCGTCGCCGGTCATGCCCTCGGGGTCGGCCGCCCAGTTGCGCCAGCGCATGGCTTCGGGGATGGGGCTTTGGTAGTGGTCGCGGGTGAGTTCGAGCTCTTCTTCGAGCGCATCAAACACCTTGAGGAACAGCAGCCAGGTGAGCTGGCTGATGCGCTGGGCGTCGCCATCGACGCCAGAGTCCTGGCGCATGATGTCCTGGATGGATTTGATGACGGGGGTGAGGTTGGACATGGCTAGTTATCGATCCAGGATCTTTTTCTTTTCGGCGGCGAATTCTTCGTCGGTCAAGGCACCCTTGACCTTCAGCTCGTGGAGCTTGTTGATTTCTTCAAATTTGTCGGGCCCGGCTTTTTCAGTGGCGGTGACCTCAATAACTGGAAGCGGCTGCCGGGCAGGCAGAGCCTCTGAGTCGGCAGGCTTGGCGCCACCTGAGCGTGTGATGTTCTTGTAGACACCCAGGCCCGCGCCTATGACTGCGCCTGCCATCGGCCCAATGACTGGCACCGGGACTGCAATGACAGCGCCTATGGCGGCGCCGGCAGCGGCATCTTTGGCCATGTCCGTCTTCAACGCACCCTTGCCAAGGCGCCCTACTTCCCCGGCCACCTTGCTGGCGGCGTCTATCGCGTAATCCGCTGAACGCTTGATATCAGCGGCATCTGGACGCAGGTCGCGTGAGAGCTGGCCTGCTTTCTCTTTGGCCTTGTTCAGTATTTCTTTCATGGTCACTTTGTATTGGTTTGGGCCGTATTGTTGGCCGAGGAATACAACTCGCGCTCCAGGGCTTGCAGGGCACTCAGATATTGAGGGCGGCCGCCAAAGCTGCGTACCAGCTCCACGGGGCTGCCCAGGTCGGTGAAGGGTTGGAGCTTGAAGACTTCGTTGCTCTCGATGGTGGTGATGCCTTCGTCCGCGTATTTGTCGAGCAATGCCTCCAGCACCTTGCGGGCCACGGGGCCGTATTGGGTGAAGACGTTGCGCTTTTGCACGCGGCGGGCGCGCTCGCTGCGGGTAAGCGGGGGCTGGTCGTAGGCTACATGCAGCAGTAAATCGAACGGGTCGAGGTCTTTGCCTACCTCATCGGCCAGGGCCTCCAGCAGAACGCCCTGCCATTCCAACTCTTGCAGCAACGCGGCCTTGCGGTCGGCCTGCTGCCAGGCTTGCAGGAACTGGTCGAGCGAGTCGTATTTTTTCAGCAGGTTGATGCGGGTGTAGTCGCGCAGGCTTTCAGTGATGAGCTTGCCCTGCGCGTTGAGGTACTGCACACGCTCGCGGGCCACGGCCACGGTGACGTTGTTGCCGAGGACGTATTTTTTGGGGCCGTCCGCCTCGCCGCCGCCTGTGAAAGGCCCCAAGGGTTCTGGCGCGCCGCCGGTCTAGCCTGCATCGCCCGGATTGCCGCCGGGCACGGCAGGTTCAGGCGGGGCCACAGGCTCGCCGCTGCCGGGTTCGTAGATTTGCACGGGCTCGCCATCAAAGTCCTTGTCGGCAAACAGTTCGGTGGCGCGCTTGAAGTCGAGGATGGTGAACCAGGTTTTGCCCAGGTCTTCGCGCAGACGGGTGCCCCGGCCGATGATCTGCTTGAACAGCGTCATCGACTTGATGCCCTGGTCCAGCACGATGAGCTTGCAGGTTTGTGCATCCACCCCCGTGCTCATGAGCTTGGAGGTGGTGGCAATCACCGGGTAGGTTTTCTCGGGGTCGATGAAGTTGTCGAGCTCCATCTTCCCCTCGGTGTTGTCGCCGGTGATCTGCACCACGTATTTGGGCTCTTTGGCGCACAGGTCGGCGTTGGCGTTGCTCAGGGCCTGGCGCATGCGGGCGGCGTGGTCGATGTCTTCGCAAAAGACGATGGTCTTGGCGTAGCGGTCGGTGGCCTTCAAATACTCGGTGATCTTGGCGGCCACGGCCACGTCGCGCTGCTCCAGCACGAGCTTGCGGTTCATGTCGGCGCCGGTGTAGATGCGGTCTTCGATGGCGTGGCCGTGTTTGTCGGTCATGCCGGCGGTGGGGCGCCAGCCGAAGGTGTCTTTGTCCAGATCAACGCGGATGACTTTGTAAGGCGCCAGGTAGCCGTCTTCAATGCCTTGCTTGAGGCTGTAGGTGTAAACGGGCTCGCCAAAGTAGTCGGTGTTGGAAACGTCTTTGGTTTCCTTGGGCGTAGCGGTCAGGCCGATCTGCGTAGCGCTGCCAAAGTAGGTGAGGATGTCGCGCCAAGCCGAGTCTTCAGCCGCACTGCCCCGGTGGCATTCGTCCACCACGATGAGGTCGAAGAAGTCGGGGCTGAACTGCTTGTAGATGTTGCGCTCTTCGTCGGTGCCGGTGACGGCCTGGTAGAGCGACAGGTAAATCTCGTAGCTTTTGTCCACCAGCTTGGTGGTTTTGTTGACGGCCAGATCTACATCTTCGACCGACACCGTGCCGTGCGCATCCACCCGCTCCACGCCCTTTGCGTTGGGGCTGAGCTTGGCCATGGCGCCCTTGAAGGGGCGAAAGTCGTTGACCATGGTCTGGTCGATGAGGATGTTGCGGTCGGCCAGAAACAGGATGCGCTTTTTGGCGCCGCTCTTCCACAGGCGCCAGATGATCTGGAAGGCGGTGTACGTTTTGCCGGTGCCGGTGGCCATGACCAGCAGCACGCGGTCTTGCCCGGCAGCAATGGCTTCGACCGCACGGTTGACGGCGTTGAGCTGGTAGTAGCGCGGGGTTTTGTTGGGGGCGTAATCAAACCCAGCGACGCGGCTTTCTTCGGCGGACCAGCCCTTCCAGGCGCAGTAGCGGTTCCACAGCTCCTCTGGCGACGGGAATTCTTCGAGGGTGAGGTTTTGCTCCAGCACGCCTGTGGCCAGGGTGGCATCGCGGAACACAAAACCGTCGCCATTGCTGGAGAAGCTGAACGGCACATCGAGCAGCTGCGCGTAGTTGAGCGCCTGGCCCATGCCTGCGCCAACGGCGTGCTTGTTGTCCTTGGCCTCAACCACCGCCAGGGGAATGTTGGCCTTGTAGAACAGGGCGTAGTCGGCGCGCAGCACCGTGCTTTTGTCGCGGTAGGCCTTGTTGCCGCGCACCACCACGCGTCCAGCCCGCAGGGGGTATTCACGAAAGATCTGGTCCAGACCATTCCATCCAGCCTTCTCCATGGCCGGGCGGATGAATTTGTCGCAGAGGTCGCTTTCGGAAAGGTTGCTCTTGTCCATTCGGTGGTTCGCACCGACCCCTGAGAGAGTACCGGCGGCAATTAACTGTTACCTGATGGTACTGCCTACCCTTTCCGCTTTTCAGGATCCCCACCTGTCATGCTGTGTTACGCCGTGTCAAATCAGCCACACAGGAGACAGTTCAAGAAATGTTGGTACTTTTGATGGTACTTTTTTAAATCAAAAACACTAAACCAAGTATTCATGCGGTTTTCAAGCAACTGTGTGAACTCCTCCGGGGCCAAGAGCCTTCTACGCTTCAAACCAAAACCCGCACACCTCAGGCGTAGCGGGTTTTTTTGCGCCTCACTACGTTCAATGCGATGACCGTTCACCGTTGGCAAAGCATGGAGAGACAACACACAGAACCAAAGATCTGTAGCGTTGCAATTGGAACAACTTATGAAGCACGGTCACGCCAGTCGCGATGTCAGAAATCACATCGCGCTCATACCCGACGATGCGATGAGCCCGTAAAGCGAAGCTAAAAACAAAAAAGCCTCTGTGGCGTACCACAGAGGCTTTTGATCGCTGCTTTTCACATCTTAGTGAAACAACATATTTTGGGGTGGCTGATGGGGCTCGAACCCACGACAACAGGAATCACAATCCTGACTTTTTAGTATTTCACCCCGTTGATTGATGCTGATAGAATCAATACAAATCAACAACTTAGGCGTAAAGCACTGGACAAGCGAACAGCCTTATCGTTGATTGAAATTCGGCAATTTCTACTGAATTTGCCTACAGATTGCCTACAGATTCGAAGGGGCACCATGAGCAAGCCACAAAACCGCGTGAGGCTTACCGCTGGCAGGGTTGACGCTTTCACCTGCCCGGCTGGTAAATCCCAGGCTTTCCTATGGGACACCGAAGCCCCCGCCCTGGCGCTGCGTGTGACCCCCACGGGCCGCAAAACCTACGTGTTTGAAGCGCGCCTGAACGGGGCAACCCTGCGCGTGAACATCGGCACTGCCGCCGACTGGCCGCTTGAAAAGGCCAGAGGCGAGGCACAGCGTCTAAAGGTGCTGGTGGACAGTGGGCAAGACCCCCGAGAGCTTGAGCGCCAGCAACAGGCCGCCCAGGCCGCCGAAAGGGCCGCAGCCGTTGCAAAGGTGAAAGCCGACAAAGTGGCCGCCGTAACCGTGGGCGAAGTCTGGGCGGACTACCTAGAAAAGCGCCGCCCGTTTTGGGGCGAACTGCACTACCGTGACCATATCGACAAGGCAAAGGCCGGGGGCTTACCGTCTGGCCGCCGTGGTGGCGGAAAGCAACTGACCAAGCCGGGGCCGCTGGCCGCCCTGATGCCGCTGGCGCTGAAAGACCTTGACCAGACCACGATAGAACGATGGGCAGCCGATGAAGGCAAAACCCGCCCATCATCCGCCCGGCTGGCATGGCGACTGCTGACGGTGTTTCTGACATGGTGCGCGGAACAGCCGGAATATGCCGCCCTGCTGCCCGACAAGAACCCAGCCAAAACAAAGAAGGCACGCGAGGCGCTGGGCAAGCCGGGCACGAAATCGGACGTTTTGCAGCGTGAGCAACTGGCCGCATGGTTTGCCGCCGTTCAACAGATACAGAACCCCGTTATTGCCGCCTGCCTGCAAATGATGCTGCTGACGGGTGCACGCCCTGGCGAAGTGCTGGCGCTGCGCTGGGAGGACGTTAACACCCAATGGAAGGGAATCAGCATCCGTGACAAGGTGGAAGGGACGCGGGAGATTCCAGCAACGCCCTACATGCTGCACTTGCTGGCCGCCCTGCCCCGCCGCAATGAATGGGTGTTTTCCAGTCCGACAAGCGCCAGCGGGTGCCTGACCGAACCCAACAACCCGCACACACGGGCTTGCGCCGCCGCTGGCCTGGAGGGCCTTACCCTGCATGGCCTGCGCCGTTCGTTTGCCAGTCTTACCGAATGGCTGGAGGTGCCCGCCGGGGTGGTGGCGCAGATTCAAGGCCACAAGCCATCGGCAACCGCTGAAAAGCATTACAAGGTGCGCCCGTTGGAACTGCTGCGCGTGCACCATGAGCGCATAGAGGCGTGGATTTTGGAGCAGGCCGGGATTGTGTTTGATGCCAAGGCCGAACCGGGCAAGCTGCGCGCAGTAAATTGACGTTTCGCCCCAGCTAGACAGGGCCGCAATCCTGCTGAAAAGTCAGTCCCCCCGCTGGCCTGCTGGTGGCCCCTATCAACGGGGACGCATCGAGGGATGCAATGCAAGAAATCAAATACAGCTTTCCCATGTTCTCCCGCCTGGAGCCGCGCACAGAGTGGCGCGGAGGGCGCATTACTGACATTGACGTTTTGCCGCTGGAGGAAGCTGCCCGCATGGCATCGAAACACGCCGGGCAGGAAGTGACGCCCGCTGATTTTTTGCGCGCTGCTGGCCGGGGTGAAATCTCTTTGCACGCCGTGGTGCATCGCACGGCGCGAGTGCGCGCCCACGATGGCGGGGTGTACTGCAACAAAGGCACGCCCAATGAAAACATCGTGCCCGCTGGGTGCATCCCAATCCTGCCCCTGACAGCGTGTAAGCACCTGGCAGACACTGGGCGCGCAAGCTGGCGCACCTTTGACGGGTTCGAAGAAATTCACGGCGTGCCGATGCGTTATGCACAGGGCCTACTGACCGCCGAAGAACCGGACTTCGAAACCGTGCCCGCTGATTGCCGCGTGACTGGCTACAACGTGCGAGCCCTGGCCGATACGTTTTGCGACGAGGTGCCGCCGCCAGCACAGCCCCAGGCCGCAGCGCCTGCGCCCGCAGCAAAGGAAACACCAGCCGAACGCCGCGCCCGCTGGCTTGATATGTTTGAAGCCGAGGAAAAGCTAGTGAAACGTGGGGCATTGCAGCGATTGGCAAAGCGTGAAGGCGTTGACCGCTCCAACATGGCCAAGGACATTGCCAAGGCACGGGCCGAACGTGCCGACCAAAAACGGGCCGGTGTGTGGGCTTCGCAACTGGTGCAAGACGGCAAACGCAAAAGCTGATTACCCGGAACCTACCCGGACTGATACCCCGTCCCACTATGAGAGCGAGCCGGGGTAGTTACCCGGTTTGACGGGGTTAGACACCCAAATTTTTTACTTCACCCCACGACACAAATCAACGTGTCGGAAAGGTGAAAAATGCAGACAGCAACCGAACACAGCGCCGACACCCGCCGCGCTGTATCTGAGCCCCAACAGTTCCCACCGCTGGAACTTGAGAACCGCCCCCGTGTACCGACTGAACAGGCTGCGCACTACCTGAACCGCCGCCCCCAGACCCTGCGCGCATGGGCCTGTCTGGAGAATGGCCCGCTGCGCCCGCACCGCGTTATGGGCCGCCTGGCCTGGAGCGTGGCAGAGATTCGCCGCGTGCTGGGGGTGGCGTAATGAGCGCCGCTATCAATCGCCTGCTGCTGGCGCTTTGGTGCGCTGCCCCTTCCCGCTGGTTTCGCAAGGGGGGCCGCCCATGAATGCCCCAAAGAAAAAGCCCCAGACCGTTGCAGCGGACAAGGGGCTTTCCAAAGAACACACACCGAAGTTTACAGGCACCGATAACCCCCGTCACCTGCGCGCAATCGCCGCACTGCTGCGCCGCCCTATGCCACGCGAGAACCTGGACACCGAAGCGGGTTGCAGCAATGGCCCGGAGCTGGTGGCAGAGCTTCGCCGCCGTGGCCTTGAGGTGCCTTGTCATCGAATCAACTTTGTTGACCGTGACGGGTTTATCTGCCGCCCTGGCGTGTACCTGCTGACTGATGCCGACCGCCGCAAGCTGCATCAATGGATGGCAAAGCGCCAGCAAAAGGGGGGCGCATGAAAGCAATCGAAATCGTGTGCAGTTCCTTTGAGTGGTGGGGCGACCGCTGGAACAGTGCAATGCCTTATTCCATTGATGCCTGCACCATCCCAGACGGGCACCAACTGCCCAACGCGCCCGTTAGCGTTTACGTGCTGACGCCTGACCCCCTGGAGGCCGCGCAACTGCTGCGCCTGCTGGCTGCGAAGCTGGAGCGCGAGCCCCAGCTATTGAAGCCGCTGAACGAGCCGGGCAACAGTCCGAACAACCCCGCCGAAGCGGACGATGGGGGGTGCCCGTTTTGATGCACGACACAGCAAAAGCAATCGACGCATTGCACAGCATCCCGCCCGACCTGCCGCGTGATGAATGGGTGAAGGTGGGCATGGCTGCGCACGCTGCTGGCCTTGACTTCGACACCTTCGACGCCTGGAGCGCCGGGGCTGGAAACTACGACGCCGCCGCATCCCGCGATACGTGGCGCAGTTTCAAGCCGGGCAAAGGCGTAGGGGCTGGCACGCTGTACCGCGTGGCCGCTGAAAACGGCTGGCGCATGGATGGCAAGCCCCAGCAAAGGCCCGTGCAAGCCCCCAGGAAGGCCGCAGAACCCCAGCGCAAGCCCGCCCCAGGCATGAGCCCTGCTGAGGTGTTGGAACGCTGCGAAGCTGCATCCGCTGCACATGGCTACATCGTGGCAAAAGCTGCCGCCGGGGTGCCATTGGATGCCTTGCGCGTGGTGCCTGCTGGTGACCCGCTGCGCATCCAAGGCGAGAGCATGGCCGGGGCGCTGGTGGTGCCCGCCTTTGCGCCTGATGGCAGTTTGCAGAGCCTGCAATGCGTGACCACTGGCGACACTGCCGCCCGCTTGAAGGCGAAGGGGAAAAAGCCCAAGCTGAACCTGCCCGGTGCGCCGATGGCCGGGGCATCCTTCACCGTGGGCGCGTTGGTGCCCGGTGCGCCCGTGGCTTTGTGTGAGGGTGTGGGCACTGCATGGGCTTGCTGGCAGGCTACCGGGCATCCTGCCGTGGCGTGCTTTGGCTGGGGCAATGTGGGCAAGGTGGCCGAAGCCCTGCGCCAGCGTGACGCCGCCGCCCGGCTGGTGCTGGTGCCTGACGTGGGCAAGGAAGAAAGCGCCGCAGAGATTGCCCAGGCGCTGCAATGCGCCGTGGCCTGCATGCCAGAGGGTGAGCCGCAGAACTTCGACGCGAACGACCTTGCACAGCGTGACGGGTTCGACGTGCTGGCCTTGCTGCTGGAGGATGCCCGAGAGCCTGCGCCGCCGCGCCTGCCTTTGTCGGTGGCCTTTGCCGATGAATTGCCCGAAACCTTCACGCCGCCTGATGAACTGGTGGAAGGGGTTTTGACTGCTGGTGATGGTTCCGTGCTTTACGGCGATTCCAACAGCGGGAAAACCTTTTTCGTTATCGACATGGCCGCCGCTGTGGCGCGTGGTGTGCGATGGATGGGCCGCAACACTGAGCCGGGCCTAGTGGTGTATCTGGCCGCAGAAAGCCCCGCATCCGTGCGTGGCCGCCTGCAAGCCTACCAACGTCACCACGGGGTGAGGGTTCCGAACTTCGCCATTGTGCAAAGCCCTATCGACTTGTTCGACGGCGATGCAGACACCGAAGCCGTGATTGCAGTGGTGCGCCAGCTAGAGCGCCAGCGAGGCCAAAAGGTGCGCCTGATTGTGGGCGATACCCTGGCACGCCTGAGTGCTGGCGCGAACGAGAACGCCGGGCAGGACATGGGCCTAGTGGTGCGCCGCTTCGACCGCATCCGCACCGCCTGCAACGCGCATTTTTTGCTGATTCACCACAGCGGGAAAGCCGCCGCCAACGGTGCCCGTGGCTGGAGTGGCATCCGCGCCGCAGTGGACACCGAAATAGAGGTGACAGATTCACCCTCGGGCCGGTGCGCGGAAATCACCAAGCAACGCGACCTAAGCACCAAGGGCGAGCGCATCGGGTTTCGCCTGGACACCGTGACGCTGGGCACGACCAAGTGGGGAGCGGCTGCAACGTCCTGCGTGGTGGTGCCTGCTGACGCACCCGACAAGCCCCAGGGCAAGCGGGTTTCCGAAGTCGGTGGCGCTGTGCTGGAGTACCTGCGCACCCAACCCGCCGGAAAGAAAAAGCGCGAGGTGGTGGAACACTTCCAACCGCTGTACGACAAAAGCGCCGTTTACCGGGAACTCAAAAAGCTGGTGACAGCCGGGCAAGTGCTGGAGTGCATCGGGATTGTGACCGCTGCTAGTGAGGTGCGAAATGGTGCGAACTGATGCAAACACCAATCCGCACCGCCGGGCAGAAAAGGTGCAGATGAGTGCAACAACCCTTAGGGTTGCACCAATCCGCACCTGCCCCGCACCTGCTGCTGAACCTGTAGGAATACGGGATGAAGGCCACACAGTCACAACAGAAAAAGATGGCCGTATCTTTCGCTGGCACGGGGTGGAGCCATACACCCGCAAGGATGGTGAAAGCACGATGCTGCTGCTGTGGCGTGGAACCTGCGCAGCGTGTGGCGCACCCTTCACCGTCAAGACACCGCAGCGCCTGGAGGGAACCAAGGCATTCGGGCGCAAGCACTGCGACATGCACAAGCTGAAAGGGGGCCGCAATGAATGCTGACCTTTTCGGCCTGGAACAACAGCCCCCCCGAACCAACAGCCGCCCCGAAGCTGCCGCCCTGGTGGAAGTGTTGAAGGCGCTGAGAACGCACCCCGCCGTGGCATGGGCAGAGCGCATGAATACCGGGGCTGCAAAGGTGGGCAACCGCTTTATCCGCTTTGGCTGGCCGGGCTGCCCTGATGTGCTGGGGCAATTGAAGGATGGCCGCTTGCTGGGTGTGGAAGTGAAAGCGAAGGCCGGACGCCTGCGCCCTGAGCAATCCCTATTCCTGGCGCGCATCCGTGCCGCTGGTGGCGTGGCCTTTGTGGCCCGTGACTGCCGTGATGTGCTGCGCGAGATAGAGACGCCATGACCTGCCGCACCTGCATTCACCGCCTTGATGTAACGCTGTGGGGCTGCTGGCTGGCAACTGGCTGCCGCTTGGGGCTGGCGCTGCGCCGGGGCTGCGATAGCTGGGCACCGACCGACCCGGCAACGTACCGGGGGAGTGGGGCGGGGCAAAAGTCTGCACCCGCCAAAATGGAAACCGGCGGTACAGCCGAGCAGCGCTAAACGTACAGAAAAAAAGTGCAGGGGTGGGGGGGCTCAAAAGTCTGGAGCCCGGCGAAACCGGAAACCCCGCAGTTCCCCACGCGCAGAAAAAAGCCCCCATTGAAAGGTATTCAGCAAATGGCAGGACAGCCCGGACGAAGTGGAGGCGCACGGAAGAACAGCGGGGGTGCCCGTCCTGGCGCTGGAAGGCCCGTAGGCAGCCGCAATCGGCCTGTGCTGGTGCATGGCCTGCCTACGACAGATTGCCCGCGTGTGTGGTTGCTGGCGCTAATGAATCACCCAGGGGCACCGCTGCGCCTGCGCATGAGTGCGGCAAAGGCTCTGCTGCCGTACTTTCACGCCCGCATGTGTTGACCCCGTTCAAGGGGTTGCAACTTGAGATTGCACCCTTCCGCGTTTGAAATGCCGAAGTTACGAAGCCCCCGCCCGTGGGGCTTTTCTTTTGTCTGGTGCTGGGGCTGCATTCGGGCAAGTTGCCTACAGATTGCCTACAAGCAACGGAAAAGAAAAAACCCCACTACCAAATTGATAGCAGGGTTTCCTTTGTTTACTTGGGGTGGCTGATGGGGCTCGAACCCACGACAACAGGAATCACAATCCTGGACTCTACCAACTGAGCTACAGCCACCGTAGACATAAATTATAACCCAAATTCCCGCACTAGTTTCAACGCGAGAAATTTAAATGATCAAATATTGGAAGACTGGGGCCGGGCAGGTTTGATTTGAACCTTGAAACGCTCTTTGAGCATTTCGTAGTATGCAAACCCTTCGGCTGTGGTCCACCATTGCTGCAACTGCTGGCGCTGCTGAGCAGCTTGCTGGGCATCCGTCCCTTCACGGGGAATGATCCGCAACACCTTCACCACTGCGGTTCCCTGCGTTCCCAGATCTGCAATCACCCAGGAGGGCAAATTATCGGGCGAGGCACGCAGGGCCGCATCCACCACAGCGCGAGGCAGGTTCTGGGTCTGATCGCGGGACACAACTACCGCCGGGCCCAGCCCTGCAGCAGGTGCCGCATTGCCTGTCCACGCGGCCTTCTTGGCTTCTGCGTCCTTGCGGGCCAACTCTGCCGACTTTTCCGCGATCAGCAAAAGACGTGCGCGGTCGCTAACCTCTTGCAGGGGAAGCGTACGTGTGGGGGTGTAAGTCGAGATGCGCCCGGCTACCAGCTGGCTTGGACCGACTTCGATCGCACTGGTGTTGCGCTTACCTTCCACGGAATCGTTGGCAAACAATGCTTCCAAAAACTTGGGGCTGGCCAGCGGGCCACTGGCGCCAGGACCAGGAACGCGCGTGACACCTTCAGCCGTCTGGATTTTGAGCTTCAGGCTGTCAGCCACAGGCTTGAGGCTGTCTGGTTGCTCGTACACGCTATTGGTGAAAGCCTCAGCCACTTCAGCAAACTTGCGTTGCGCTTGCTGCTGCTTGAGTTCAGCTTCCAAAGACGGACGCAGTTCTTCAAACGAAGGTTGGCGTGGAGTCTTGATATCCGTCAGCAAAATGATGTGGTAGCCAAAGTCAGACTCCACCACGTCGCTGATCTCACCCTTCTTCATCGCGAACACAGCATCTTCGAAAGGCTTCACCATCGCACCGCGGCCAAAGAAGTTGAGATCTCCACCCGCTGGCGCCGACCCGGAGTCCTGCGATGACTTCTTGGCAACCTCCGCAAATGACGCTGGAGACTTTCGCACTTGCGCCAGCAACTCTTGCGCACGTGCCTTGGCTTGCTCGCGGTCAGCAGCCGGTGCGTCTTTAGCGGCGTTGATCAGGATGTGGCTGGCACGGCGCTCTTCTTTCGCGGCCAGACGCGTCAGATTTTCCTTGTAGTAAGTACGCAGGTCATCTTCGTTCACACGGATGCCCGAGCGGACGCTGTCCAGGTCGAGAACGACATATTCCACGGCAGCTTGCTCCTGCTGCTGGAAACGCTGGGCATTGGCCTTGTAGAAGGCTTCGATGTCCGCCTCGGTAGGGTTGACCTGCTTCGCGTAGTCGGTGGCATTGAAGCGAGCCACTTGAATTTCGCGGCGCTGGTAGAGCGAATCGAATGCCAGCTTGGCGGCAGCGTCGGTAGCGAACGCCGTACTCATCACGCCACCCATCACTTGGCTCACCGACAATTCGCGGCGGACGTTTGCTTCGAACCCTTCAGGTGTCAGGCCTTGGGCGCCGACCAATGAACGATAGGCTTCGGTATCGAGCGAGCCGTCGGGACGCTTCAACGCGGCGATGGCTGGGATATCTTGAAGGGCACGGGCCAGACGAGCGTCGCTGGTGATCAGGTGCGAGCTCTGCGCTGCCGCGGCAAACACGCGGTCACGAACCAGCCGCTCCAGCGTGGCATAACGCGCTTGGGGGGTGTCCAGCTGCTTGGGATCCACATTGGGGGATTGGGCGCGGATGCGGTCCGTTTCTTCCCTGTGGGCGTTATCCCAGTCCGCCTGCGTGATCTTGTGCCCATCAACGCGCGCCACCACTGGGCTCTTTTCAGAGAAGTAGTTGCTGTCGATACCCACCAGGACAAACGAAGGAATGACCAGCAAGAACAACAAGAACATCACGATCTTGGAATGCTTGCGGATGGCTTCAAACATGGTCTCGATCTTTCAGTGACAAAAACAAAAGGCGAACTTTCGTTCGCCTTTGTTTGTATGGTGGTGGGTCCTGACGGTCTCGAACCGCCGACCTACTCCGTGTAAAGGAGCCGCTCTACCAACTGAGCTAAGGACCCGCCTAAAACAATTTTCAGTTCACAGCATCTTTCAATGCTTTGCCTGGACGGAACTTCGGAACTTTAGCAGCTTTGATTTTAATCGCAGCGCCGGTACGGGGATTGCGACCTGTGCGAGCTGCGCGCTTGCCCACTGCGAACGTACCAAAACCAACCAGAGAGACAGTGCCACCCTTCTTCAGGGTCTTCTTGACGGCTTCAATGGTCGACTCCAGAGCGCGTGCAGCGGCTGCCTTGGAGATGTCGGCATTGTTAGCGATGTGCTCGATCAGTTCGGTTTTGTTCACAAGAAGCCTCTCGGGAATAGCGTTGATGGAATGTCTCGGATATCTGGTCTTCACACGTCAAAGCGCTTCGCTCAAGAGCGTTAGCTTAGGACGGGGGAATGACTGGGGTACGCAGCAGGGTCTGCTGCGTCAGATTAAAGCCATCGACTTCCGGGGTGTCAATACAACACGCCGTTTTGCGGCGGCGTTGCGTGAATTCTAGTCTCATTTCTGCGCCCCGCCGGGCATGCAGCGCGTTTTTGTCGCCCCCATGCCGCATGAGCGGCTTCACCGATTGACACCGGCCAGACACTGTGAGGCTGCGCCAGATCGCGCTCAGCGAACCCGGGCGCGAATTTCAGGAAGGGCTTTTTGCAGGTAGTAAACCATCGACCAGACAGTGAGCACTGCAGAAGCCCAGATCAGCCAAGTGCCCCACACGCCCGTGTCGATCACGCCAAACAAGCGCCCGTCGTACAGCAGGAAGGGGATCGCCAGCATCTGCACCGTGGTTTTGACCTTGCCGATCATGTGCACGGCCACGCTCTTGCTTGCGCCGATTTGGGCCATCCATTCGCGCAGGGCCGAGATCGCAATTTCACGGCCGATGATGATGAGCGCCACGAACACATCGGCGCGCTGCAAATGCACCAAAACAAGCAAGGAGGCGCACACCAGAAACTTGTCAGCGACCGGATCCAGAAACGCACCAAACGACGAGGTTTGATTGAGCTTGCGGGCCAGAAATCCGTCCAGCCAATCGGTGGCGGCAAACACCACAAACATCACCGTGGCGATGAGATTGCGGGTGGCCGGATCGATGGGTGCGTAGAACACCCCCACGATCAAAGGTATCGCGACAATGCGCGTCCAAGTCATCAGGGTGGGGATAGTCCAAAACATGGGCGCAATTGTGTCATGCACCCGACGTCCCGGGCGTGATCTCTGGCGAGCGCTGGCTTTTTGCAAATGCGGCGCCTGCGGGCGTCAATGTCTCAACGCAGGCAAATCCACAGGAGGCGCACAGCCCAAGCCACTGACGGCAACAGTCCACCCATCTGTAGCGGCGGCGCCACGGACTGGACGACAGAAAAATCAACCCTAGCGCAAGGCGCGGTAAATCTCTTCCGCCAACTCGCGCGAAATGCCTTCCACCGTGGCGATGTCTTCCACGCTGGCAGCTGCCACGCCGCGCACACCACCAAAGCGCTGCAGCAGACGCGCGCGCTTTTTGGGGCCAATGCCGGGGATCTCTTCCAGTTGCCCGCCGCCCACACGCACCTTGGCACGCGCGGCGCGCATGCCGGTGATGGCGAAGCGGTGGGCCTCGTCGCGGATCTGGGCGACCAGCATCAGCGCGGCCGAGTCCTTGCCTAGGTAGATTTTTTCGCGCCCATCGGCAAACACCAGCTCTTCCAGGCCCACCTTGCGGCCTTCGCCCTTTTCCACACCCACGATGCGCGACAAGTCCAGGCCCAGGGAGGTGAACACTTCGCGGGCCACGCCCACCTGGCCCTTGCCACCGTCGATGAGCACCAAGTCAGGCAGGCGCGCGGCACCCTTGCGCTGTGGCGCTGCGCCATCGCCCCCTGCCGCTGCAAAGTCGATACCGCCCTCTTCGCGCTGGGCCTCGACCACTTTGCTGTAGCGCCGCGTCAGCACTTGGCGCATGGCGGCGTAGTCGTCGCCACCGGTGATGCCCTCGATCTTGTAGCGCCGGTATTCGCTGCTCTGCATCTTGTGGTGGTGGAACACCACGCACGATGCCTGGGTGGCTTCGCCCGCAG
>ENA-UOOA01004032-UOOA01004032.1-human-gut-metagenome-genome-assembly--contig:-P61old-NODE-4032-length-17294-cov-7.070596_pt1 | contig 17294 bp, 14 predicted proteins | sample MGYA00242467_ERZ724014 | MGnify/ENA metagenome assembly ERZ724014
CTCCTTTCTTTCCTACTGCTCAACTTAGGAATCTATCGATTGCTTTTTCTTATTAATAGTGAATATATACTCCTCATTACTATAATTAGTATATCATACTTTACAAGAAATCACAAACACGAAATTGATAATTGCCTGTATAATAATTCGACAAAATTCGACAGCATTGTCTAATTATTCAACAAATTTTCTTAGCCTGCTAACTGACTTTTATAATTGGTAAGAATTAGAATCGTTTAACGTCAGGCTCTCCAGACGACAGGATGTTTCATTTGATAGTTACAATGGTTATTACTATGATATTCATTGTCAGTCACGTTCTTCATCCGTCAACTGGCATTTTCCTTTAATTTCTCAATGTGCAAGTTCAAAGGATGTGATTTTTTCCCGATTTAATAGCATAAATTTTTTAATTAAATGTGCCTTTTATGCTGTTAGATCTGTTATATTCAGAAGATATCGACATTAAAGATTTAGAAAAATATTTCTTGGCTTCATTCCAGGGGCAATCCCCTGGGTTTTCGCCTAAAAATTTTATAACCATATGTCTTATATTTTCCGGCAAACTGCCCATTTTTTTCCATAAAGAATATTTGTGTTATCCATTTTTTCTCCTTTTCGTTAAAAATGCATCGCTGCAAGACGCTCATATGACAATGTTCCGCCAAACAAATCAAGTGCACTTCCAATTGTCATATCAATCTTTCCTTTGCCCAGTTTTTTGAGAAGCTCAATATCATCCCAACTATGAACTCCTCCGGCATATGTAACAGGAATACCGTCATAATCAGACAGCATCCTAACAAGTCCCGTCTCTATTCCTCCATTTTTGCCTTCTACATCGACAGCATGTACTAAAAATTCATCACAATATGCAGACAGCTCCTCCAATAATGGCAGTGTAACTACTTCCTTTGTAAACTTCTGCCAACGGTCTGTCATGATACAGTAGCCTTCATCTATCTTTCTACAGCTTACATCAAGAACTAGCCTTTGTTTTCCAACTAACTGTGTCAGTTTTTTCAAACGGTCATACTGAATACGTCCATCGCTAAACACATATGATGTGACAATTACATGAGATGCACCTGCGCGCAAAAAATCAAGTGCATTATCTGGAGTGATACCGCCGCCAGCCTGCAATCCTCCCTCATATGCATGCAGTGCTTCAAGTGCCTGCTTTTTTGTCTTTTCATAATACGGGGAGGACTGTGGATTCAAAAGAATCACATGTCCTCCCTGCAATCCGTCTTGCTTATAACGCTTTGCAAACCACGATGCATCACGATTTGCCACATAATTCTCTGATGCCTGATCATTCTCATCCTTCAAAGAACTTCCAACAATTTGCTTCACGATACCATTATGGATATCAATACATGGTCGAAATCTCATACTCTCACCTTATCCTGTCTGATCTATTATGTCAATGCAAAACGTCTGCATACCTTATCCGATACGGTTAATTCTGTGGATTCCCCACAAATTATCCCGTTTCAGATTCAGGTATTCATTGTACGCTCTCTCGAGTATCTGCTTTTCATTTGAAAACTTCAGCAGATGATACGCCTCATGATACTTATAATATCCGGAATCTACAAAATACTCTTCCTTCTGCGGCTTACTGTAGTAACTGTCTGCCATCATTAGATACCAGTGCACTTCTTTTTCTACAATATCCTGCGGTACATGGAATGTATACTCACTTACACCGATATATTTCACAATGGATGCCTCGACACCTGTTTCTTCCCGTACCTCGCGCAGCGCTGTCTGCCAATGCTCCTCTCCGGGTTCAACGGTTCCCTTCGGTAATACCCAGCCTTCATACTTGCTCTTGTAATTCTTATATAAGACTAAAATTTTACCGCGAAATATCACCACACCGCCACAGCTCGTTGCTTCTATCATTGCAATTCCTCCTGACTATGGTGTGTTTTGGCCAGGGCAAATCTCTGCCCTGGCATCATATAAAATAAGTATACTTGAAAATGCATACAGTTTCAAGGTTTTTTTTTATCTGCTGAAATAATAATCAAAAATTTGTCCCGCAACCGGTGCTGCAACAATTCCGCCGGCACCGCCCTTTTCAATCATGACACATACTGCGATTTCACTTACATCATTTGTTCCATAACCACAGAACCATGCATGATAATTTTTTGTGGAATCATACTGCGCTGATCCTGTTTTTCCAGATACTCTCGCATATTGGCTGCCTCCGGCTGCTGCCGTTCCATTTGTAATAACATATGTTAGAAATTCATCCATCAGTTCTGCTTCTGCCTTTGTGCACACACTGCGCAGCGCCTTTGGCTTTGTCTGTTCTACAACATTTCCATCTGCATCCAGATAGTGATCTACCAGATAAGGTGTCATCATTACACCATCATTTGCGATAGCTGCATACATCATCAGATTTAATAACGGTGTTACAGTTGTTGTTCCCTGTCCAATGGCAAGCTGCATTCTTGACCACACGCTGTCATCTGAGGCAATATCAAAATGGCTCTTTTTGTACGGGAAATCCACCTGACTTCTGTCACTTTGATTGTATCCAAAATCCTCTGCCAGCTTCTGCCATTTTGTTGAATTAAGTGTCTGTGCTATCGTATCAAACGCGCCATTGCACGACATACCTAAAATTCCATAAATATCCAGTTCTCCATGCGCAACACCATCATGACAGTTTACGACGTAATCACCGTTTGTATATGTTCCGGTGCAAGTATAGTGAAAATCCTGCCATGTATCTGGATTTTCACGAATATATTCAAGTAATGTAATAAGCTTAAAGGTAGATCCAGGAGGATAAGTTCCCTGCGTTGCATGATTCATCATGTTCTGCGTTGTATTTTCCTCTGATGTCAGCCAGCTCCATTGCTCCTCTACTGTGTTTGGATCAAAATTAGGCGAAGAAACCATAGCCAAAATCTTTCCAGTAGATGGCTCCACCACAGTAATTGAGCCTGTCTTTCCATCAAGTTGTCTATAACAAAAATCCTGCAAACCAGAATCAAGTGTTGTCACAAGCGTATCTCCCTGTGTCTTAACACCAAGAAACTCATTTTTTAACTTTGTCCAAAAATCAACATGACTTGTCAGAAGATTTAACTTCTGAGTATCTTCAAGACCATAGCCACCAAGCACGGAATAACCTACTGTATGCGCATACCAATTTGTGTATGGATATGCGCGCACCTCAGTTCCATCCTCTCTTGTCTGCGTAGTCGCCACTACAACACCATCACTTGTAACAATATCGCCCTTTCGAATCAGCTGTGCCATATTTTGCTGTCTTGTATTATATTTACTTGAAAGAACATCATCCTTTCCTTTCACCTCAAAATAAATAAAATACAAAAGCATTGCACCAAGCAGTGATACTAAAATTGTACCTGCCACTTTAATTTCATGCTGACGGCTTGTCGGCTTATTTTCTTTTTTTACCCTTTTTTTAGTGGTGTTTTTTACTTTTTTCTGCGCCTTTGGCTCTTGTTTTATTTCTTCTTGTTTTATTTTTTCTTTTTTGATTTCTGGCTTTTGCTCCTGTTTCTCTGCAGCTGTTTCTTCATTCTTTTTTTCTGGTTTTACTTCTTCGTTTTTCTTTACAGCTGCTTCTTTCTCGTTAATAATGGACTCTTTCTTTGATTCTCTCAAGTCTTTCCACCTCATTCTGACGTTTGATATACAGTTCCTGCATGATTCCAAAAATAATAAATGTACTTAACACAGAGCTTCCTCCATAGCTGACTAGTGGAAGTGTTACACCTGTAAGCGGAATAAATTTAATTCCGCCTCCGATTGTCAAAAAGACCTGTGTACCATATATGGCTGTAAGACCAATTCCAATCAGCTTATAAAATGGAAGATACAGCTCTGCTGCGACTGCAATAAACATTAACAGACATGCAATACAAATTAAAATCAGACAAATGCCAATGATACCGCCAAGCTCCTCGCAGACTGCTGTAAAGATACAGTCCATGATAACCTCTGGTGTTTTAGATGGCTGTCCTTTGTAAAGTCCCTGTCCGAACCATCCGCCTGTTCCAATTCCAAACAAGGAATTTCCAATCTGATTTCCTTTTCCGTAAAAATCAGCAAATGGATGAAGCCATGTCTGAACACGCACACGCACATGGGCAAACAGATAATACGCTGCGATGCAGGCAAAAAAGCCGACAATCAATCCAATAAAAAGATAAGCTTTCTGTTTCGTTGCCACATATAACATCATCAAGTAAGAAACAAAGAAAATGAGTGCAGCACCAAGGTCTCTTGAGGCAACAAGAATTATTCCGTGAACTGCTGCGATTACTGCCGACAAGAGTACACGCTTTATATCTGTGCGCTCACGAAGCAGTACCGCAATCAGCAATACAAAGCTTATCTTTACAAACTCAGACGGCTGAAAGCTGAAAAATCCCAGATTGATGTAAAGATTTGCACCTCTTGTAATTTTACCAAGCACAAGCACTATGCCAAGCATCAAAATACCGATGATGCCCATCACAATTGCCCAGTTACGTGCAGCCTTCAGTTTTGCAAACATTTTGGGAACTATTAGTGTAAGCACAGAGGAACCTACTACTATAATATACTGCTTTATTGACTGTTTTGGATTTAGCCTTGTAAGCAATATAAAACCAATTGACAAAAACATAAGCATATGGCTTAGCAGCGCTAAATTTGCTTTTTTGTACATATGGCGGTATACAAGTAGATACACCATAAAATAAAGCATAATAGCTGCATAGTAGCCCACTATCAGTATGCTTCTCTCTTTCACTGCGATCACAGCAAAACCTAATGTCAAAAATGAAAAGGTCAAAAGGTTCATTCCCCAATAACACCCTCTCATATTTTCAACACTCTTATATCGAAGTGACCAAAATGCCAGCACCGTATATAAGATCATCACAATGATCATCGAATATTTACATACACTCGTTAATAATGTTGTCATCTATTCTTCCCTTTCGTTGTCTAGTATACTGCTGACCTCACTTTTACTCAGCGCCTCTTTTATAATGACCGCGTGTTGTATTTTCAAGTTTTGCCGACGTCTTTCCTGTCTTAGCAAGCTCTTTGTATACAGCTAATACCTCTGCCATCTGCGTTTGTGTTTCTGTAGTAAAACTTAATCTTACACTGCGAAGCGAAAGTGTGCGCACAGACGACCACTGATCGGCCAGAGACAGCGGCAGACTGTTATAAATCACGTTATAACATTCCCTGCAATTATTTTTAACAGGAAAACGGTTTCTCATTCGGTCTACAAGTGTCAGTTCTACTGGCTGTTTTTTACATCCAATCGTATTTTTACAAATACACTGTGCAGACACCATCATTGGAAGCCTGCCATACACAATAAGTTCGCTTGTCAAATCTGCCGATGCTTCCAACTCTTTTCTATTTAGCTCAACAGAAAGCGTCCTGTATTGATTTCCCCATGAAGAAAGCTCCTTCGCAGCCTGTGTATTCCAGCTATACAAACTATGATCAGCTGATACCTTTCCTGGCAGCAGATACTTCTGCGCAAATAGCCACGCCTCCGGCGTAGAAGCCAAAATGCCATCAAAGCCTGCAGCACTAATGATTTCTTTATGCTCTAAATACCATGGCTCATTCTCCTGACGAAAGACCTTTGGCAAATATAAGAAACACATTTTTCCTGCCTGATGTGCTTTTTGCACGAATTTCTCATATTGATCTGGCTCACATATATGACTGTCAATTGTCACCTGACTAATCCAATCCTGCGATAAAAGCACTTCAAATTGCTCTTTTGTCTCAGCCGATGCATGCCAAATCAATGCCAAACCTTGCACATCTGTCACTGTCTTCTGTGCTTTCTCTTTGAAAGTCTCTCCTGATATGACAGATTCTCTGTGCCATACTTTAAGAAGCTCATCTTTGATTGACTGTACTCCTGCTCTTCTAAGCTCATTTAGCACACCAACTGGGCAAAATGATGCTTCATCTGTCTCAATCATAAGAGACTCCCATGAAAAATCAGTATCGCCAAGCTTTTCCATTTGCTTTTGAATCGCTTCCTTTGTGAGCGGACGGCTTTTTGCTTCCTGCACCATGCCTGCACTGACAGTAATCTCTTTTTTTTGCAGCACGCTCACGTTACCATCTTCACACGCTGCAGCCGCAGTCACAGATAGTATAGCAGGTTTTCCCTGATAAATCTTTACCGTTCCTTTTATATTTTCTTTCAATTTTGTTCCAATATAGTCGGTACGGATCTTTTCAAGGAATACATCCTCTCCTGCACGAAAATCAGGTGCCGTATATGTTATCATGGAAGTGCCGTTATGTCTTGTATAATAGCCATCTGTAAATCCTTTTCTGTTAAACAGACCAAGCAAATGCTTCTTGTCTGCCTCAGACACACGATATGGTGCTTTGGGATTTGCCAGATAACGATCAAGATACTTGCGGTAAATGCTGACTACACCTGCTGTGTACTCTGGCTTTTTCATTCTTCCTTCAATTTTAAGTGAATACACTCCTGCCTCTATAAGCTGAGGTAAAATTTCTATTGTACATAGATCCTTTGGACTTAAAATATAGCCCTTTTGCTGCGGCAAAATCACTTTTCCATTTTGTTCAACGCTATACGCCATACGACATGGCTGTGCACAGCGTCCTCTGTTGCCGCTTCGTCCGCCTGCAATACTTGAAAACAGACACTGACCTGAATAGCAATAGCAAAGTGCTCCATGCACAAAGCTCTCAATCTCCAGATCACAGCTTTTATGAATGCTGCGAATCTCATCAAGCGAAAGCTCACGTGGCGTTACTATACGCGTTGCACCGAGTTCTTTTAATTTTTCTGCTGAAAACTCTCCGCTCATTATCATCTGTGTGCTGGCATGAATCGCCAGATCTGGAAACCACTCACGCACACGGCGAAAGACACCAAAATCCTGCACAATCACTGCATCGAGTCCCTGGCGATAAAAAGGCAAAAGATACTCATACAGTTCATCCATTTCCTGTTCTTTTAATAACGTGTTGACAGTAAGATATAATTTTTTTCCATGCAAATGCGCGTAATCAATCGCATCTAAAAGTGATTCACTCTCTGCATTGTCTGCATAGGCTCTCGCTCCAAAGCGGCTTCCGCCTATATATACAGCATCTGCACCTGCTGCAAATGCCGCGTACATCGTCTCTACAAACCCGGCTGGTGCAAGCAGCTCTGCTATTTGTTTCATCTTTTATGCCTGCCTTTCCTTTATTTTTAACTAACAGCTATTGACTTAAAGCACAAAGCCCCGGCATACTGCCCGGGCTTTTCTATAGTTTATTTTTTCTTGTGCACCGCTGCATTGTTTGCAAATGATCCATACGGCGGATATTGTTTTTTCTCTTGTGATGTCTGCGCGGTCTGTGTATTTTTTGCCTCTGTCTCTTTTGCTAACGACTGCAAATATGGACATACTGCCTGTGTCTGAGGCTTCTCCTGCAGCTGCTTTTTTAAGCTTGCTATTGTCATCTGCATATTGACCATCTCGCGCTTCATATTATAAAATTCTGCTTCCTGCTGCTCGTACTTTTTTGTTGCTTCCTCTGCCTGCTGCTTCATGCGGCAGTAATCATCTGCCATATTCATAAGCAAAATGATCTGGCGAAAAGCATTTGCCTGCTTGCTGTACGCTGACTGACGATGCAAAAGCTCCATTTTTTCATTAATATACTCTGCAAGCTCTCTTACGTAGGATGCGTCCTGATCGGTGCTGATCTTATACACCTTATCTTCTATTATAACATCTGTACTATTTCTTTCCATGTTCTTAAAACCCTCAAAAATCTCATACTTTAGGCACCGGTCTGTGAAGGTGCTCATAAGCTAAACGTGTGATTGCTCTTCCTCTTGGTGTACGCTCGATCAGTCCGTTTTGAATCAAATATGGCTCATAAACATCCTCAATCGTGCCTGAATCTTCGCCTAATGCAGCTGCGATTGTATCTAATCCCACCGGACCGCCACCAAACTTATCTGCAATTGTCTCTAAAATTGCGCGGTCTCCCTTGTCAAGTCCAAGGCGATCTACCTCAAGAAGATCAAGTGCATACTCTGCAACTTCTTTTGTGATAACACTGTCATAACGTACCTGCGCAAAATCACGCACACGCTTTAACAGACGGTTTGCAAGACGCGGTGTTCCTCTTGAGCGGCGAGCAAGCTCTAACGCACCTTCTTTCTCAAGCGTAACATCCAGTACATTAGCAGAACGCTCAAGCACTTGCACAAGCTCATTTGTCGTATAAAAATCAAGCTTATGCACAACACCAAATCTGTCACGAAGAGGTGCTGTTAAAAGACCAACTCTTGTTGTTGCACCCACTAATGTAAATTTAGGCAGATCTAAACGGATAGAACGCGCTGTCGCGCCCTTTCCGATCATTATATCAATCTCAAAATCCTCCATTGCCGGATATAAAACTTCCTCGACCTGACGGCTCAGGCGATGAATTTCATCGACAAAAAGCACATCATTTTCAGACAGGCTGTTTAAAATAGCTGCCATATCGCCTGGCTTTTCAATGGCTGGACCTGACGTAATTTTAATATTGCTGCCCATCTCATTTGCAATAATTCCGGCAAGTGTCGTCTTTCCCAGTCCCGGAGGACCATATAAAAGGACATGATCTAGTGCTTCTTTTCGCTTCTTTGCTGCCTCTATATATACTTTCAAAATCTCCTTGGCTTTTTCCTGTCCGATATACTCTGACAGATACTGCGGCCTGAGATGGTTTTCCAGCACGTTTTCATTTTCTTCGAGCTGGGTCGTTATAATTCTTCTTTCCATGTTGTTCCTCTGTTCTTTTCTTCGCAGTTATTCGGCCAGATATACAGCAGACACTGCAGACACAATTTCTGACACCGCGTTTTTTACAATGTTTTCTTTAACGCAGCCTTAATTATTGCTTCTGTACTTAGTGTCTCAATATCCTTAACTCCAGAGACTGCTTTGACTGCCTCAGATGCACTAAAGCCAAGTGCTGTCAATGCCTCAATTGCCTCAGCGCGATTTGCATTAGTTTTCGAATCCGCAGCACCAGTTGAAACCATAGCAGACTGCTCTCCAAGAGTATCTGCAAGCGAAATTTTATCCTTTAACTCAAGAATCATTTTCTGAGCTGTCTTAATTCCAATGCCAGGTGCCTTTGCAATCGTCTTTGCATCCTGTGCATAGATTGCAAAACGAAGTGTGTCCATTGACAATGCTGACAAAATGCCAAGTGCTCCCTTCGGGCCAATACCGCTGACGCCAATCAGCAGCTCAAACATTTCCTGTTCCTCTTTACTTATAAAACCATATAGCTGCATAGCATCTTCCTTCACATGAAGATATGTATACAGTTTAAATTCGCTATTCTTTGCCGGAAGGCGATTCAAAACAGTCTCCGGTACCCGGATACAAAAACCAATTCCGCCGCACTCAATTACCACGGCATCTGTGCTGTGTCCGGCATATACTCCTGAAATATAGGAAATCATTTCATTCTCCTTTAATACACCCTCAAAACAAAAAGGCATGTTCGCTTTAGTATAACATGGAAAAAGGTACTTGGCAAGATGAAAGAAAAGACGTGTATGAGATAAAAATCCCAACACGTCTCTCTTACACTATATTAATGATACCAGGGTCAAAAGCTCCAAAAGCCGTTCGTGCTTGCACGATTAGGTTTTTGAGCTTGGGACCCGCAAAAACATGAGGATACAGCGATTTTCAAGGAAAATCAGCGAATCCGAATGTTTTTAGAATTGCGAAAGTTGCTTAGCAACGGAGCAATTCGTGGATATCAGTTGGGGGCAAAATACCTTTTGACCCCAACATCATATTAATTTACAGATGCAATACACGTTCCTTAATCTCTTGTGTTCTTCCCTGATTCCAGAACTGAGTTCCGATGTAGCCGCATGTACGTCTTGCGACATTCATCTTATCCTGATTGCGGTTTCCACAATTTGGACACTCCCATACAAGCTTTCCGTCATCATCTGATACAATTTGTATCTCTCCATTGTAGCCGCATACCTGACAATAATCACTCTTTGTATTTAACTCGGCATACATGATATTTTCATAAATATATTTCATAACAGAAAGAACAGCATCGATATTGTTTTGCATGTTTGGAACCTCAACATAGCTGATTGCACCACCTGGAGACAACTTCTGGAACTGTGACTCGAACTTCAGCTTATCAAATGCATTGATCTTTTCTGTTACATGAACATGATAGCTGTTTGTGATGTAATTCTTATCTGTGATTCCAGGAATCAGTCCAAAACGCTTCTGCAGACACTTTGCAAACTTATATGTAGTGGACTCAAGCGGTGTTCCATACAAGCTAAAATCAATGTTATGCTCTGCCTTCCACTTTGCACATGCATCATTCATATGCTTCATAATCTCAAGTGCAAATGGAGTTGCCTGAGGATCAGTATGGCTTGTTCCTGTCATGTACTTAACACACTCACATAAACCTGCATAGCCTAAGGAAATTGTTGAATAGCCATTATATAACAGCTTATCAATCGTCTCGCCCTTCTTTAAACGAGCTAGTGCACCATACTGCCACAAAATAGGTGCAACATCAGACGGTGTTCCCTTTAAACGATTATGTCTACACATTAATGCACGGTGACACAGTTCAAGACGCTCATCAAAGATCTTCCAGAAACGATCCTTATCCTTTCCTGATGAACATGCAACATCAACAAGATTGATTGTGACAACACCCTGATTGAAACGGCCATAAAACTTTGGCTTATTATTTTCATCATGATATACAGTCAGGAAGGAACGACATCCCATACATGGATAGCAGTTTCCATCTTTGAGTTCCTTCATAACCTTCTCGGAAATATAATCTGGAACAAGTCTCTTCGCTGAACACTCTGCAGCAAGCTTTGTCAGATAATAATACTTGCTGTCCTCGTGAATATTATCCTCTTCGAGTACGTAAATCAGCTTAGGGAATGCCGGTGTAATCCATACACCCTTCTCATTCTTGACACCTCTGATACGCTGATGAAGCATCTCCTCGATAATCGCTACAAGATCCTCTCTTGTCTGACCTTCCGGTACCTCATCAATATACATAAATACTGTAATAAACGGTGCCTGTCCATTTGTTGTCATAAGCGTGATAACCTGATACTGAATTACCTGAACACCACGGTTAATCTCTTCCTTTACACGTTTTTCTGCGATAAGATTGATCTGCTCCTCTGTTACCGGAATTCCTGCTTCTTCCATCTCCTTGCGAACCATACGACGGAATTTCTCACGGCTGATCTGTACAAAAGGTGCAAGATGTGCCAGTGAAATACTCTGTCCGCCATACTGTGAGCTGGCTACCTGTGCGATGGCCTGTGTTGCAATGTTACATGCAGTGGAAAAGCTCTTTGGCTTTTCAAGCATAGTCTCACTGATTACAGTGCCATTTTGCAGCATGTCCTCAAGATTAATCAGACAACAGTTGTGCATGTGCTGTGCATAATAATCTGTATCATGGAAATGAATGATTCCAGCATCATGTGCCTCCACAATATCCTCTGGCAGCAAAAATCTTCTTGTAAAATCCTTATTTACCTCACCTGCAATGTAGTCCCTTTGTACACTGTTTACAGTCGGATTCTTATTTGAGTTTTCCTGCTTTACCTCTTCGTTGTTGCACTCAAGAATACTCTTGATACGTTCATCAGTTGTATTGTGTGTTCTGGCTAACTCGCGCTCATAACGATACCTTACATAATTTCGCGCTACAGAGAAGGCCTGCTCACGCATAATGGCATTCTCCACAAGATCCTGTATTTCTTCCACGTTTAAGGAACGATTCACTGCAAGGCACTGCTTCTCTACTTTTTCCACAATATGAGCGATCTGATGATAGCTCAGTCTTTCAGCCTCAACCACGCTGTCATTGGCCTTTTTCACGGCCTGTGCAATCTTATTTGCGTCAAAGATTGCCTCTGCTCCGCTTCTTTTAATAATCTTCATTATGCAGCCCCCTTAATCAATTTGTTCCTCACCATTATACAACATCTTGTGTTTTTGTCAATGTATTTATACTGTATTTGGTGTCTATCGAATTCACAATTGTAGTGGGTGCTTTTGCAACTTTGAAAAAATTTTTCCAGTTTTTTCACGCAATACAAACCTGTGTTCCCTATATCGACAAAATATTATGATGTCTTTAGGGAACTTTTGTCATATCGTCTGACTATACTTTCTCTGTCTTTAAAATGAAAGACTTTCGATAATCGCTCGGTGAACATCTAATCACCTAATGAAATAAATTTCAAAAATAGGCAGGATTAGAAAATCCAACCATCTGGGCAATCGATGTGATGCTGTCTTCTCCCTTGATCAAAAGGGGCAGACTTTTCTCAATGCGGTATTCCAGCAAATATTCAAATATCGTCTGATTCATATGACGCTTGAAAAAACGGCAGCATTCACTCGCGCAGATATTAACATTTTCTGCGATAGCTCCAAGAGTCACACGCTCATGATAATGCTCCTGCAAATAAGTAATCGTCTTTCTAAGACGCTCAATATCTTTGTACTGAGCCGATGGATCTGGCGAAATTTCACTCCATACGTTTGTATACAATGTATTCCATATTTGCAAAAGTGTCTGACAAATTGCAAGCTCAAATCCTGGCAAATGACCCTCATAATCTGTCACAATAGTTTGAATCGACAAAAGTACCTGTTTTTGCCACTCAGTATCTGGCACAAGATGTAGTCCTCCAAGCAAATCATTTCTTGTTACAGGCTCTACATATTTTTTGTCAACTGCACTTCCCTCAAAGCCATAAATCATTCGCGGATGAAATGTAACGGAAAGATAGCGGCAGTCTCCCTGATTCAGCATATGACCAGTGTGAAGTGCATTTGCATTGCAAAAAAGTCCTTCTCCTGCCTTAAGGCAATATACAGTGTCATTTACCTGATATTCGATTTGTCCCTCCTCAATATAAGTTAACTCCACCTCCGGATGCCAGTGCCAGGCAAATGCGCCTCTCTCGTAATCAGACAGCACTTCATGGCTAACAAACACTGGAAATTCATAGCTTCCGTGAAATTTCAGTTCTTTTTTCTCATTATTAATTTTTAATTGCATAGAAACCTCAAAATACTTATAATTTTTTCGAAAATAGTTGTTGCCATACCATTCCTCTCTCATTATAATTGTAAGTAGAGGAAAGTCAAGATGATTTCCAAATGCACGTTAAGGCAATCGGCTAGCGCTGCGGCCAAAATTGTCTGTACGCCTACTAAATATTTTATTACACACGATACTACTATTTATTATTTATCGCAGCGCAGAAATGGGGTTATCATGAAGATTTTAGTTACCGGTGGCGCCGGCTATATCGGCAGCCATACCTGCGTCGAACTGTTGAACGAGGGATATGAGGTTGTCATCATGGACAACCTGTACAACGCCAACATAAAGGCCGTTGAACGCATTGAGCAGATCACCGGAAAGAAGGTTACTTTCTACCAGACTGACATGTTAGACCGTGAGGGTGTAAAGGCAATCTTCGATAATGAAAAAATTGATGCAGTCATCCACTTTGCAGGTCTCAAGGCTGTCGGCGAATCTGTTGTAAAGCCAATCGAGTACTACACTAACAATATGTCCGGCACACTGATTCTGTGTGATGAGATGCGCAATCACGGCGTTAAGAACATTATCTTTAGCTCTTCTGCTACTGTATATGGTTCTCCAGCTGAGATCCCGATTACTGAAAACTGCCCGAAGGGTACTGCAACTAACCCATATGGCTGGACCAAGTGGATGCTTGAGCAGGTATTAACTGATATTCACACTGCTGACCCAGAGTGGAATGTAATCCTGCTTCGCTACTTCAATCCAATCGGTGCTCATAAGAGCGGCCTGATCGGTGAGGATCCAAAGGGTATTCCGAACAACCTGCTTCCATATGTTGCTCAGGTTGCAATTGGAAAGCTTCAGTGCATCAACGTATTCGGAGATGACTACGATACACCAGACGGAACCGGTGTTCGTGACTACATTCATGTAGTAGACCTTGCAAGAGGCCATGTAAAGGCAATCCAGAAGTTAGCCGACAAAGACGGTGTTAACATCTACAACCTTGGTACTGGAAAGGGCTACAGCGTTCTTGATGTCATCCATGCATTTGAGAAGGCATGCGGCAAAAAGCTTCCGTATGTGATCAAACCTCGCCGTGCTGGTGATATTGCAACCTGCTACTCTAAGTGCGATAAGGCTGCCGCTGAGCTTGGCTGGACTGCACAGTATGACATTGATGAGATGTGCGCAGATTCCTGGAACTGGCAGACAAAGAATCCAAACGGATATAATGACTAATTTTACCAAAAGAAGGACCAATGGCTTTTTGCCAAAGGTCCTTTTTTGTAACTATTTAAAGTCATATAGAATTGCTTGCTGTTAGTTATCTCTTACAGTGCAGCAATTGCATCTGTCAGTGCCTTGATCTGCGCATCATTTGTTGCCCAGCTTGTGCAAAAACGAACAATCGATTTGCCATCTTTTGCTTCTCCCCAATATTCAAAGGCAAAATCTTTCGCCAGTGCTTCTTTTTGTGCATCTGTTAAAATCGGAAACTGCTGATTTGTCATAGAGCTTCCATACATGGAAATTCCTTTTGCCAAAAACGCCTCACGCAGAGTCATTGCCTTTTTTACAGCCTCGCCGCAAATCGCTTCATACAAACCGTCTGTAAACAGCGTATCAAACTGAATGCCTAACAGACGACCCTTTGCAAACATGCCGCCGCGCTGCTTAATCATATAGCGAAAATCCTTTTTAAGTGATTCCTTCAAAATGACAACAGCCTCACCAAAGAGCGCACCGCACTTTGTTCCGCCGATATAAAATACATCACAAAGATTAGCAAGCTCTGGCAGTGTAACATCACATGCCGGACTCTGTAAGCCATAGCCAAGGCGTGCACCGTCAATAAAAAGCGGCATATCATGTGCTTTGCAGACTGCATATATATCAGTCAGTTCCTGCTTGCTGTAAAGTGTTCCGCTTTCAGTCGGAAATGAAATATATACCATACCTGGCTGTACGATATGCTCACGGCTGCCGTCTTCATAGTGCTTCTTCACAGTCTCCTCAATCTGAGCTGCTGTAATCTTTCCATCCTCTGATGAAAGTGCCAATACCTTGTGACCAGTTGCCTCGACTGCTCCAGTTTCATGGCATGCAATATGACCTGTATCGGCACAGATTGCGCCCTGCCACGGCTTTAACGCTGCCGCGATGACAGTCATATTAGTCTGCGTTCCGCCAACAAGAAAATGCACATCGGCATCCGGTCTTCCAACCGCCTTTTTAATCTTTTCTCTTGCACTCGCACAGTACGGATCCATGCTGTATCCTACCGTCTGCTCCAGATTTGTCTCATTAAGTCTTTTTAAAATGGCTGGATGACAGCCCTCCTCGTAATCACACTGAAAATATATCATGAATTTTCCTCAAATCTTGTATTTTTTTCTATAAAATAAGGTAAAACACCACATTTGTAAAACTATATTTGTGAATGTTTTATTTTATCGCAGTAAGTTTGCTGACTTTGATGGGATCACAATCTTACCATCCTCTACGACCACTGCGCCGCCAATCTCATAGAGAGTTTCTTTCCAATCACCCGGCACATTCAAAACAGCCTCACGATCGGCAGGATTTACAACAACAAGAATCTTCTCGTCTGCACTGCTTCGGATGTAGGCAAGCGGCGCACCATCTGCTCCATCAGATACAAATTCAATGTCACCGTCGCTTAACAGTGCACTGTTCGCACGGCGAATGGCAATGAGCTTCTTTACCTCATGATACAGGGAATCTGGATCGTTTATCTGATCCTCTACTGTCGGACTGTTCGGCTTATCATCGGTCGGAATATACAGTTTTTCTGGTGATGCATTGCTAAACCCAAAGTTGACACCGTGATTCCACTGCATCGGAGAACGGGATCCGGTACGACTGTAACCGCCCTCAACAGATACCAGATTTTCGACATAACGAAGACCAATCTCATCTCCATAATAGATAAATGGCGCACCTGGCATTGTCAGAAGGAATGCAAATGCAACCTTTAACTCATCGCCATGCAAGGTTCTCGCCAGACGATCCATATCATGGTTTCCAGATGGAATACAGATTAATCCCTTCTCTCCTGCCTTTTTGCGGCTCTCCTTATAATTTTTTACAAAGGCTGCCGCGCTACCCTTTCCTCTAGTGGAAAAATATGGCTCCTCACAGCGAAACAGGTCGTTGTAGTGAGATGGTCCAAAATGCAGCAAAAAGTCCATATCAAAGCCTGCCTGAAGTGACTTATCTGGCTCACCCCACTCTGATACCATCGCTGCCTCTGGAAATTCTTTATCAAGAAATGGGCGAATGGTCTGCCACAGGCGGATGGTTCCAAGTCCATCCGGGTCATTTTTTACAAGTGAGCCTGCCATATCGACACGAAAGCCATCACAGCCCATCTGAAGCCAAAAGCGCATAACCTTTTCCATCTCAACAATTGTTGCCTTCGGTCCCTCTGCATCCATCGGCTGCTGCCACGAGCGCTCACAGATATAGTGACCATAATTTAATGCCGGCTGGTGGGAAAAGAAATTTACCACGCAACAACCGTCTCTGTCCGAAATACCCTTGATCGAGGCAATTCCCTCTGGCTGCTCCCAGATATTGTCTGTCCAGATATAGCGATCGGTATATGGATTTTTCTGTGCCTTAAGTGATTCCTTAAACCACGGATGTTCTACTGACGTGTGTCCAGGAACCAGATCCAGAAGAATATGCATTCCTCTCTTGTGAACTTCATCAAACAGTCTCTTCAAATCACCATTGGTTCCATAACGCGGTGCTGCTGTGTAATAATCGGACACATCATAACCAGCATCGCCAAATGGAGATTCAAAGCATGGATTCATCCAAATCGCATTGCAACCCAACTCCTTAATATAGTCTAGACGATCAATGATTCCCTGAAAATCACCGATTCCATCTGCGTTGGTATCCTGAAAAGACTGCGGATAAATCTCATAGAAAACTGCATCTTTCAACCACTCTGCCATACTTCCTCCTTCTTGACTGTTATACAGTCAATTTTGTATTTTAAGTCAATTTCAGTTTTTATTCTACTTCGCTGTACGCGATCTGTCAATTATCTATCAAAGTAGGCAGAGTACCACGTCCATAGGAGTTACGCACCGCATGGGCGT
>ENA-UOOA01004033-UOOA01004033.1-human-gut-metagenome-genome-assembly--contig:-P61old-NODE-4033-length-17293-cov-9.919654_pt1 | contig 17293 bp, 20 predicted proteins | sample MGYA00242467_ERZ724014 | MGnify/ENA metagenome assembly ERZ724014
CACTGAGCACTGAGCAACAACAATAAATGTTGCACTTGGACTTGAATCCGCCCTTATTCAGAAAGCGCAAGCAGCTATATTTTTAATAGCAAATAGTTTTCAGGCAGCCTGTGCAGGGGGCTGCCGCACTGCTTGCACCAAGTCGTGCACAAACCGCAGTTTGACCATGGCCCCGGCAGACAGGGCAAAGGGGTAGGCATCGCTCTGGCCCAGGCTGCGGTTCAGGCTATTGAGCAGCAAGGTGACTGGCACCCACTGCCCCACCATGTCGTCAAAACTGGGGGCGGGGCTGCCAAAGGGGTCTGACACGGTGTGGCGCATGGCGGGCTGGGGGCCGGATGGCGGCGTGGGCACCGTCACGCCCAGCTGGTAGCTGGCGGCCGTCTCCAGCAAATCCACCATGTGCAGGTAATGGGCCCAGGTTTCGGCCCAGTCTTCCCAGGGGTGGGCAGAGGCATAGGCGCTGACATGCCGCTCAGCCCACGGCCCCACATCCCCCCCCTTGGCGTAATGCGCCTGCAGCGCCGCGGCATAGTCAGCGCGCTCGTCGCCAAACACGCGGCGGAACTCCTCCAGGCGGGCACCGCCTTGCACCAGCTGGTCCCAATAGAAATGGCCTGACTCATGCCGCAGATGGCCGATGAGAGTGCGGTAGGGCTCGCCCAGCGCGATGCGGCGGCGGGCGCGCTCGTCGTCGTCGGCCTCGGCCACATTCAGGGTGATGGTGCCGCCCTGGTGGCCCGTCAGCACCTGTGGGCCACCCGGCCAGTCAGCAAGGAACTCAAACACCGGGCCGGCCCTGCCCGGCACGGGCTCCAGCCCCAACCGGGCCAGGGTGTAGAACAACTGCCGCTTGGCAGACTCCACCTGTTGCCAGCGCCCCAGGTTGGCGGGCTCGGACAAATCCGGCAACACCCTGGTCTGGCGGCAGGACACGCACAGCGGCGAATAGTCAGTCGCAGGCACGGCAAAGTTGCAGGCCCCGTAGGCCGCGCGGTTGGAGCACATGCGATAGAGCTTGCCTGTGGGAGCACTGCCACCGCGCTCGCCCATGCGGCGCCACAGCCCAGCCCCGTCCTGCGGCGCAGGCGCCAGCGTGGCCATGGTGAGCTGGTCAGGCGCAAAAGCCAGCGTATTGCCGCAATGCAGGCATTGCACGCTGTCAAAAAAAACCAGATGACCGCAGTGGTCGCAATTGAAGACGCGCATGAGACAGAGCTTACCCCTTGCGGAGCGCAGGCGGGGGTGGACCCCAAAAACAAAACCTCCGGCTGCTGGGCAGGCGGAGGTTTGGGTTTGCGAGAGCTGGGGCGTGATGGTGGGCTGTCCACCCGTCACACCCCGCTCGTCAAGACATCAGGGGCGCACCACAATGCTGTTGCGCACTTCACGCACATGCTTGGTGTTGCGTGCAATGTTTTCAGCCTGGTTCTTTTCGGCTTGCGACTTGGCAAAGCCCGACAACTGAACCGTGCCGTTCAAGGTTTCCACGCTGATGGCGGTGGCAGAGACCGTCTTGTCTTCAGCCATTTTCGCCTTCACGGCGGTGGTGATACCGGCGTCGTCCATATAGGCGCCGACGGTTTGCTGTTCGCGGGCCACCGAGCAGCCAGTGGCTGTCAGGATGGTGGCGCCAGCCATCGCGGCAAAAGCAAGAGCACGTGCGTATTTCATGGTATTTCCTTCTTTAAAGTGAGTCGAACGCGGGTGCTGGCAAAAAAATCAATCCCGGGCTCCATGGCACCCTCCGCAACCACGGGACTGAGGCGAATCCGAACGATCGCTAAACCGCCGAATCCTGGGGGAACCTGTGTCAGCGAGCTGACGGGCGACGCGAGAGCCACAGTGCCAGGGCACCGATGGCTGCGCCCGAGGCCACCGCAATGGCCATCGACTTCGCAGGCTGCTGGGCCACGTAGCGGGTGGTGGCTTCAGACACCTCGTGCAACTGGCGGCGTGCGCGGTCGCTGGCCTGGGCGCAGCAGTCAATGCTGCGTGTGGCGATGTCCTGGGCCCGTGCGGCCAGGTCTTGAATGACGGGGCTGGCCTCTGCACGCAGCTGGCGCACGCCACCTTCGGCGGCATCAAACAATTGGTCGGCCTTGTCGTGCGTTGCTTTCACAGCCTCTTCCGCACTTTGCAGCACGTCATCAGACAGGTTGCGAAGCTTTGTGGGGGCGATGTCTTTGATGTTTTCTTTACTCATGGGTCACTCCTGTATTGAGATGGGTACCAAGGGCGAGAGGCTCAGACCACTCGGGTGGCTAAGGCGTCAACCCCTTTTGAGCAGGCCGACCACGAAGGTGACGACTGCCATGACCACAAAGACGAAGAACAAGATCTTGGCGATGCCGACGGCACCGGCAGCAATGCCACCAAAGCCGAAGACTGCGGCGACCAGAGCGATCACCAGAAAAACGACTGCGTAGTGCAACATGACCATCTCCCAAAAATGCGCCGGCGCATTGCCAGCAGTGGGCGACACCTTGGATCGGTGCCAGAAAGGTCGTTTTACAGTTCACTGCGCACAAGGAACAGAGCGGGTTGCCAGGTGCCTGAAATACGCAGAGAGCTATGAAACGACTCGCTGGACTTCACTGTAAGTAAGCACGGCAACCGGCAGTGACGGTGGCAGGCGCGCAGGCGTGTCGGCCCCTTCACACCCGCGCTGTAGGACAGCGCCTGCCCCTGCTCATGCGGGGACTGCCGGCACCCGGCGCAACGCACAGCAGGGTGGGCAATTCAGACAAGAAGCCCCCGGCCGACCGCAGCGACGGAGCAAAAGCCGCTGGAAAGCGATAGCCACCTCTGCGCCGTGGCCCGTCGCTGCCACGGCCTGGAGGGTGCTAGCGCAGCAGGGGCAAGACCGCCGACAGCAAGGTGCCCTTGCCGGGGCTGGAGTGCACGCTCAGGCGCCCCCCTGCCGCCTCTACCCGGTGGCGCATGCCCGCCAGGCCGTGCGAAGACACCTGCACGCTGGCCGGGTCAAAGCCCGCACCGTCATCGTGCACCTGTACCGCCACGTGGTTGGGATGTGCGTGCACAGACACCAGCACCTTGTGCGCGTTGGCGTACTTGCCGATGTTGGTCAGTGCCTCTTGCACCATGCGGTACACCGTGAGCTGCGTGGCGCTGGGCAAATCGACCGTCTCTAGGTTGGTCTCGACCTCGATACCGGCATGCTGTGCAAACTCGCGGGTGAGAATCTCGAGCGCAGCCGTGAGCCCCAGGTGCGACAAGGAAGAAGGTCGCAAGTCCTCGATGATGCGCCGCTTGAGGGCGATGCCGCTGTTGAGGGTGTCGGTGAGGTGCTTGAGGCGTTCGGTCACATCCGGCGCATTCACATCCAGCTTGGATTTCAACCGCGCCACATCCAGCTTGGCGGCGGTGAGCAGTGCACCCAGTTCGTCGTGCAGCTCGCGGGCCAGGTGGCCGCGCTCGTCTTCCCGCACTTGCTGCAAGTGGCTTGCCAGCTCCGACAGGGACGCCGTGCGCTCGCGCACCAGGCCTTCCAGGCGGTCGCGCTCGTGCTCAAGCAAGGCCTGTTCGCGCTGGCTCACCACCTGCAGGGCGTTGGCCTGGCGCAGGTACATGAAGAACGCCAGCAGGCCAATCGCCGTGACCACGGCAATGCCAATGCGCGAGAGCATGAGCGACTGCACGATTTGCGCCTGGCCGATCTGGATCTTGGCCGTGGCGCGCTCGATGAGCGCATGGGCGTGCTTGCGGATTTCATCCATGTTCTCCCGCCCCATGTCGGTGTGCAGGATGAACTTCCAGGCGTCTTCATTACCCTGCCTACGCAATCGCAGGCTCAACTCCATCTCCGCGAGCTTGCGCGAGATCTGGCGCGACAGCAGCGCCACCATCAGCATGTCCTCCTTGGAGTCCACAAACTGGTTGCGCAAGGTGTCCATGTGGCTTTGCAGTGCGATCATGGCTTTGTCGTAGGGCTGCAGGTAGATGTCGTTGCCCGTCAGCAGGTAACCGCGCTGGCCGGTCTCAGCATCGAGCATGCTTTGCAGCAGGCTGCTGACCGTGCCACGGGTGGCCTGCCACTGGCTCATCTGGCGCACCGCGTCTTGCGAGCGCATGTGCCCGACTTCGTTGATGCCCACCAAAACCAAGGCGGCCAGCAGAGCCATGGGCAGGCTCAGCGCCATGCGACGAACTTTTTGTAACCACGGCCGCAAAGATGCTTGTAGGTTCATAGTTTGGAATCAGGATAAAGTTTGGCGCTTGCGGTGTTGGATGCAATGCATCAGCAACACCCGAACGCGGTTTATCTACAACTCATTGAGGGCTGCATGCGCACCCTCCCGAAGGAAAACACAATGATCAAAATCGGCATAGTGGATGACCACGCTATTGTTCGCTCCGGCTTGCGCCAGTTTCTGTCAGAGCATGTCGATTTACGCGTAGAAGGCGAAGCCTCGAATGGCCGCGAAGCGATTGACCTGGTGCGCAATCACGAAATCGACGTACTGCTGATGGACCTTTCGATGCCCGGCCAAAGTGGTCTGGATGCCTTGGCCATGCTGCGTGCGAAAGCACCCGACATGGGCATTCTGATTTTGAGCGGCTACCCCGAAGAGCATTACGCCATCAATCTGATTCGCCAGGGGGCCAGTGGTTATCTCAACAAGGAATGCGAGCCCTCCGAAATTGTGGAAGCCATCCGTGTGATCGCGCTGGGCAAGCGTTACCTCACCCCCACCGTGGCCGAGCTGCTCGCCCAGCAACTCAACCGCAAAGACGATGCACCCCCACACGAGCAGTTGTCCGAGCGCGAGTTCCAGGTGTTCTTGAAGCTGGCCAAAGGCGAGACCGCAGGCGACATCGCCAAGGACCTTTCACTGAGCGTGAAGACCGTGAGTACCTACCGTACCCGCCTCATGGAAAAAATGGGCCTGTCTTCCAACAGCGACCTGACGTACTACGCGCTCAAGAACCAGCTCATCGACTGATATGGTGTGCACCCTCCTGGCCAGTGCGAACGCCGCCAGGAGGCGTTCAACCCTGCAAAATTTTCAATCTGTATGGAGTGAGTGAGAGACGATGGGAGCACTGCAATGGTGCTTGCTCACCCAACGAGAGACAGGCGCCGTGCCGCCTAATCAGCCCCGGCTGTGCGCCACGCAGTAGTCCACAAGCGCATCGATTTCATTAGATTTGTCAAAGACGGCGTCTACCCCGAGTTGCGCGCAACGCATGCGTATATCGGGGGTGGCGTAGTTGCTGAGGACGACCATTTTCTGCCCGGGGCTGCGCTCGCGGCATGCCTCCAGCACCCCCAGGCCACTGCCTTGACGCAGGAAAAGATCAACGATGGCCAAGTCCCACTGACCGGCGCGCTCCTTGAGCCAGACCTTGCCTTCGTCTTCTGTTTCAGCGAACCCCACCGGCTCTACCGACGCCAACTCTTCCAGAGTCCCGATCAGGTTTTCTCTGATGGTTGCGTTGTCTTCAACAATGTAAGTGCGGAGTTTCACAGCCTGATCCAAGAGTCCGGCCAGAACCCATATGCCATGGCCGAAGACGTACTTTAAGCCGGATGTTTTTATCGTTCTGCCAGCCAGCACTCGCTGGTTGCGTAGGACTTCTCCTACTGTTTGCCACAGACAACGCAGGCGGGATCGCGTGGCACTTTCATCGTATTCCACTCCATGGTGCGGCCATCGAGCATAAGCAGGCGCCCAGTCATGGCTGGCGCGGCGCCAGAGATGAGCTTCAAGGCTTCGGCTGCCTGCATGGCGCCGATGACACCGACCAGCGGGGCGAAGACACCCATGGTGGAGCACTGCACTTCCTCAAACTCGGCCTCGGGCGTGAACATGCAGGCATAGCAGGGCGACACAGGATCACGCGGATCAAACACCATCACCTGTCCATCGAAACGGATAACAGCACCGGCCACCAAAGGTTTGCCGTGGCGAATGCAGGCAGCATTGACGGCGTGGCGCGTAGCGTAGTTGTCGCTGCAATCCAGAACCACCGTTGCCTGGGGCACCCACTCATCGAGCAAGGCAGTGTCTGCGCGCTGCTGCAAGCAGGTGACTTCCACGCCGGGGTTGATGGCACGCACCGCCTGTGCGGCAGATTCGACCTTGGGCTGCCCCACGCGGTCGGTGGTGTGTGCCACTTGCCGCTGCAAGTTGGTGAGGTCCACCACATCGTGGTCCACCAGCGTGATGCGGCCGACACCCGCCGAGCCCAGGTACAACGCCACCGGTGACCCAAGCCCCCCAGCGCCAATCACCAGAGCATGCGAGGCCAAGACCCGCTCTTGCCCTTCAATGCCTACTTCATCGAGCAGGATGTGGCGCGAATAGCGCAGCAACTGTTCATCGTTCATCGTTCTCTCATCCACCACATCAAAAAGGCCGGGCTCCTGATGGAGCCCGGCCTTTGTATATGAAAACCGGGAAGGGCAAGCCTGCGCTCAGTTTTCCTTCTTTTCTTCCTTGCGCTCGGTTTGCGTCTTGCTCACCAGCACCGCCCGACCCTTGAGCTTGTTGAGCGCCTGGGTCAGCTGGAAATCCTTGTCGGTACCAAACTCAGGCAACTTGCGCTCGGCCGCAGGCTTCTTGGCTTCTTCTTCCAAGCGCTTGCGGGCTTCTTCACGGGCCTTTTCGCGGGCCTCGTCCTTTTGCTCTTCGCCCTGGCCGCTGCCCAGGTGTTTGTCCAGATCAGCCTCGCGCATACGCAGCGCGGCAAACACGTTGCCCTCTTCAGACTCGTCGATCATCACGTCAGGCACGATACCCTTGGCCTGGATGGACTTGCCGCTGGGAGTGTAGTAGCGGGCAGTGGTCAGCTTGATGCCTGTATCAGGCCCCAGGGGCCGCACGGTTTGCACCGAGCCCTTGCCAAAGGTCTGGCTGCCCATGATGGTGGCGCGCTTGTGGTCTTGCAAGGCGCCGGCCACGATTTCGCTGGCCGATGCGGAGCCTTCGTTCACCAGCACCACCAGGGGCACGGTTTTGAGGGCAGCAGGCAAACGGCGCAGCGGGTCGCTGCCGTTGCGGCGCATGTAAAACTCGGGTGATGCCTTGTAGGTGGCCTTGCTTTCGGCCAGCTGGCCGTTGGTGCTGACCACGGTCACGTTCTCGGGCAGGAAGGCTGCCGAAATCGCGACGGCTGCATCCAGCAAGCCACCAGGGTCGTTGCGCAGGTCCAGCACCAAGCCCTTGAGATTGGGTTCCTGCTTGTAGACGTCTTCCACCTTGCGCACAAAGTCTTCCACCGTCCGCTCCTGGAACTGCGATAGGCGAATCCAGGCATATCCGGGCTCCATGACCTTGCCCTTGACGGACTGGGTCTTGATTTCCTCGCGGACGATGGTGACAGGGAACGAGCGGTTTTCGTCCTTGCGGAAGATGGTGAGGGTGACCTTGGTGTTGGGCTCACCGCGCATGCGCTTGACGGAGTCGCTCAGCGACAGGCCCTTGACGGCGGTCTCGTCAATCTTGGTGATCAGGTCGTTGGTCTTGAGCCCGGCGCGGAACGCGGGCGAACCTTCGATGGGCGAGACGATCTTGATCAGTCCATCTTCCTGGGTGATTTCAATGCCCACGCCCACAAATCGGCCCGTGGTGCCTTCGCGGAATTCCTTGAAAGACTTCTTGTCGAAATACTGGGAATGCGGGTCGAGGCTGGAAACCATGCCAGAGATGGCATCGGTGATGAGCTTTTTGTCATCCACCGGCTCCACATAGTCTGTCTTGACCAGACCGAACACTGCTGACAGCTGCTGGATTTCCTCCAGCGGCAGCGGTGTCATCGCCCCGCGCGCAACGGTTTGCAAAGACACCGTGGTGAGCGCACCGGCCACCACACCAACCGACACCCAGCCCGCAATTTTGAGTTTCTGGCCCATACAACACCTTTAACCGATTCAATATACACCTTGGAAGGGCCGCGCCCGCTGCAGTTCCGCGCGGGCGCTCACTTTCGCAGAATCTGGAGGGTTTTCCCCAGCAGATTTACACCGTCTTTACGCTTTTCCCTGCGAAGCCACTGCGGCGGCGGCCTTGGCAGCCGCTTCAGCATCGCCCAGATAGTAGTGGCGGATGGGCTTGAGGTTGTCGTCCAGCTCGTAAACCAGCGGAATCCCGTTGGGAATGTTCAGGCCCACGATGTCGTTGTCGGAGATGTTGTCCAGGTACTTGACCAGCGCCCGGATGGAGTTGCCGTGCGCAGCCACCACCACGCGCTTGCCCGAACGGATGGCGGGCGCCATGGACTCGTTCCAGAACGGCAGCACTCGGGCTACGGTGTCTTTCAGGCATTCGGTCAGGGGCACGTTCTCGGCCGCCACATTGGCGTAACGGCGGTCGCCGCGCTCGCTGCGGGGGTCGGTGACTTCCAGCGCAGGCGGGGGGGTGTCGTAGCTGCGGCGCCATACCAGCACCTGCTCGTCGCCATACTGCTTGGCCATGTCGGCTTTGTTCAGGCCCTGCAGCGCGCCATAGTGGCGCTCGTTCAGGCGCCAGTCCTTGACCACGGGCAGCCAGGTGCAATCCATCTCGTCCAAGGCGTACCACAGGGTGTGGATGGCGCGCTTGAGCACGCTGGTGAAGGCCAGGTCGAACTCGTAGCCCTCGGCCTTGAGCAGCTTGCCGGCCGACATGGCCTGGGAGACGCCGGTGGGCGTCAGATCCACATCGGTCCAGCCGGTGAAGCGGTTTTCAAGGTTCCAGGTGGATTCGCCGTGGCGGATCAGAACGAGTTTGTGCATGGTTTCCCTAGAAAGAGCGGGTCAAAATCTTACATTCTAAAATTGCTGTGTTCGCCAACCCAAGGAATCTTCGTGAAATTCATCATCGACAACTGGTATTTGCTCGTCGTGGCCCTCGCATCGGGCAGCATGCTGCTGTGGCCGTCGCTGCGCAGCGCAGGTGCTGGCTCGCTCACCCCCAACCGGGCGGTGCAGCTTATCAACCGTGAAAAGGCGGTCGTCATTGACGTGTGCGAAGCCGAAGAGTTCGCCGCTGGCCATGTGGGCGGCGCCAAGAATGTGCCCCTGAGCCAACTCGAAGAGCGCCTGCCCACCCTGGTGAAGAACAAGGCCGTGCCTGTGGTGATGGTGTGCGCTTCTGGCGCCCGCGCCAACCGCGCCGTGGCCGTGGCCAAAAAGCTGGGCTACGACAAGGCAGAGGCCCTGGCCGGTGGCCTGAAGGCCTGGCGCGAAGCCAGCCTGCCGATTGAAAAAGCCTGACCTTCACCCTTTAACGCAGGAGAGCCCCATGCAACCCGTGAAGATGTACACCACCGCCGTCTGCCCCTACTGCGTTCGCGCCAAGCAGATTCTCAAGTCCAAGGGCGTGGAGCAGATCGAGGAGATTCGCGTTGACCTCGACCCTGAGGCCCGCACCCACATGATGGAAATCACCGGCCGCCGCACGGTGCCGCAGATTTTCATCGGCACCACCCATGTGGGTGGCCACGACGACCTGGTGGCCCTGGACGGGCGCGGCGCCCTGATGCCACTGCTGGGCGCCGCCTGATTCCGGCCACCCGGCCTGCCAGCGCTGCATAATGCAGTCCATGTGCCCGCTGCGGGAGCTGCTCCCCGGCGGGTTTTGTTTTGCAGCAAGTTTGTTTGAGCAAACGTAAATCGTAAGTAGAGAGACTTTGACCATGGCCGACCAAGACAACACTCCCGTTTTCCAGATCCAGCGCGTGTACCTGAAGGATCTGTCGCTCGAGCAGCCGAACTCCCCTGCCATCCTGCTCGAACAAGAGCAGCCCAGCGTGGACATCCAGCTCGGCGTGGAAGCCGCGCCTGTGGCCGACGGCATCTACGAAATCTGCGTCACTGCCACTGTGCAGACCAAGATCAAGGAAAAGACCGTGTTCCTGGTCGAAGCCAAGCAAGCCGGCATTTTTGAAGTGCGCAACATCCCTGAAGACCAGATGGGCGCCATCATGGGCATCGCTTGCCCCCAGATCGTGTACCCCTACCTGCGTGGCAACGTGGCCGACGTGATCAACCGCGCTGGCTTCCCACCCGTGCACCTGGCCGAAATCAACTTCCAGGCCATGTACGAACAGCAGCAACAAGCCGCAGCGGCCGACACCGCTGTGGCCCAGTAAGCTGCACGCATCCTGGCAATTGCATTGGAATGAGGGGCCTTCGGGCCCCTTTTGCTTGATACAAGAGCGTAAGCAGCTATGAAAATCGTAGTACTCGGCGCAGGCGCATGGGGCACGGCCGTGGCCATGAGCGCGGCACAGCACCCGGCGGGCCACCAGGTCACGCTGTGGGCACGCAACCCGGCGCAGGCCAGCGCCATGCAAACGCAGCACGAAAACACGCACTACCTGCCGGGCATGGCCTTGCCGCCCGCCTTGCAGGTGGCCAGCGGCGACCCGGTGGCCGCTTGCCACGGCGCCGACCTGGTCATCGTGGCCACCCCCATGGCTGCGCTGCGCGGCATGCTGACGGCACTGCAAGGCCTAAGCATGCCCGTGGCCTGGCTGTGCAAGGGCTTTGAATCGCCCACCGGCGCACAGGCCGATGATGCAGGCTTGCTGGCCCACGAGGTGTGCGCGCAAGTGGCACCCACCTTGCGTTCGGGCGTGCTCAGCGGCCCCAGCTTTGCGCAAGAGGTGGCCCGCAACCAGCCCACGGCACTCGTCGCCGCAAGCGAACATGCCAGCGTACGCGAAGCACTGGTCGCCGCCTTCCACAGCCCCAGCGTGCGCGTGTACGCCAACGAAGACATCGTAGGCGTGGAAGTGGGCGGCGCGGTGAAGAACGTGCTGGCCATTGCCACCGGCCTGTGCGATGGACTGGCGCTGGGTCTGAACGCCCGCGCAGCCCTGATCACCCGCGGCTTGGCCGAGATGACCCGCCTGGGCCTGGCCCTAGGCGCGCGGCCTGATACGTTCATGGGTTTGTCAGGCCTGGGCGACCTGGTGCTGACCGCCACCGGCGACCTTTCGCGCAACCGGCGGGTGGGCATGCTGCTGGCCCAGGGCCACAGCCTGGCGCAGGCAGTGGAATCTCTGGGCCACGTGGCCGAAGGGGTCTACTGCGCGCGCACCGTGGCGCAACGTGCGGCAGCGCTGGGGGTGGACATGCCCATCACCCGCGCGGTGGTGGCGCTGCTGGATGGTCAGCTGAGCCCGCCTGAAGCCGTGGCCACGCTGATGGGACGCGACCCCGCTACCGAGTTTGCAGACCGCGGCTGAACCGCACCCTGCTCCTCGCACACACAAAAAAGCCGCATTGCCTGCGTGAGCAGACGGTGCGGCTTTTGCATTGGGCGGCCCCCTTCGGGGACTGTGCTCAAAACACGCCGAAAAGCATGAGCAAGAGCACGACGGAAAGCGGTACGCCAAGCAACCAAAGAACGATAGGCATGGTGGGTCTCCTGTAAAAAGATTGGTCACTGAAATCAGTGCCTCCACCTTATTCACCCACCCAGCGCCGCCTTGTGCGCCGGGGCAGCGCCTTCGCGTAGGCGGGTGCCTACCGCGCCGCGATCGTTACAGCCCCAGCTCCAGCGACAGCAACTCCTCCACCGTCTGGCGGCGGCGGATCAGGCGGTGCTCCGCGCCATCCACCAGCACCTCGGCCACCAGTGGGCGGGTGTTGTAGTTGGAGGACATGGAAGCGCCGTAGGCCCCCGTGTCGTGGATCACCAACAGATCCCCCACCTGCGCCGCAGGCAGGTCGCGCGGCAGCACCACGCCACCGTCGCCCTGGGTGAACACGTCACCGGATTCACACAGCGGCCCCGCCACCACCGTGGGCTGGCTCGCGCCCTGGCTGCCATCGCGGCGCAGCACGCTCATGGCGTGGAAGCTGCCGTACATCGAGGGGCGCATCAGCTCATTGAAGCCGGTATCGACCAGCACAAAGTGGTTGTTGCCCGCATTCTTGGTGGCACGCACCTCGCCCAGCAGCACGCCCGATTCGGCCACCAGGAAGCGGCCGGGCTCAATCTCCAGCCCCAGCGTGTGGCCCACGATGGCCTCGGCCTGCTGGCGTGCGGTGTTCCACAGTCCAAAGTAATGCTGCGTGTCGATGACCGGATCGCCCGCGCGGTACGGGATGGACAGGCCGCCGCCAGCCGAGATGGCATGCAGGTCATGCCCCGCCGCGTGCGCCGTGCGTACCAGCTCCACCATAGCGCCGCACACCTCGGCCAGGTGGCCATAGTCCACGCCCGAGCCAATGTGCATGTGCAGGCCCGCCAGCGTCAGGCCCTGCTCGCGGATGGTCTGCAGTGCCAGCGGCAAATCGGTGTGCCAGATGCCGTGTTTGCTGTGCTCGCCACCCGTGTTGGTCTTGTTGCTGTGGCCATGGCCAAAGCCGGGGTTGATGCGCAGCCACACCGCATGGCCCTTGGAGCGGGGGCCCAGCTGGCGCAGCATGTCGATAGAGCCTGCGTTGACGGGCACACCGTGCTCCACCACGCAGTCGAGCGTGGCAGCGTCGAACAGGTCGGCGGTGAACACGATCTCAGACGGTTCGCCACCAGCCTTGAAGCCTGCCGCCAGCGCCCGCAGAATTTCGCCGCGCGACACCGCATCCACCTTCACGCCCTGCTCGCGCATCAGTTGGAGGATGTGGATGTTGGAGCAGGCCTTTTGCGCAAAGCGCACCGTGTCGAAGTTGGATACCTGCGCAATGCGCTGGCGAATGGTGGCCGCGTCGTACACCCAAAGGGGCGTGCCGAACTGGTCGGCCAGGGACCACAACTGGGCGGGGGTGAAGGGGTTGGACATGGCGAAAACTCCGAAAAACGCTGAAATCTGAAGAACCACACACCAGTCACGATGCGCAATGAATGACGGCGATCATGCCTGCCTCCATTCATTCAGTCCAATACCAATAATTCCAACACCCATTCATTACGGATATGCTCTTCACATGAACACCGCCCACCCACCCGCGCCATCCCACCCAGATGCGCAAGCCGCCCTGGTGTCCCACCGGCACATCGAGGTGTTTCGCGCCGTGATGACGGCGGGCAGCGTGACCAGCGCGGCCGCCTTGCTGCACAGTTCGCAACCCACCGTAAGCCGCGAATTGGCCCGGCTGGAACAACTGCTGGGCTACCCGCTGTTTGAGCGCCTGCAAGGCCGCCTGCGCCCCAACGCCCGGGCGCTGGCGCTGTGGGACGAGGTGCAGCGATCGTGGCAGGGGCTGGAGCGCGTGGTGGAGCGGGCCGTGGCCCTGGGCCAGTCGCACGAGGCGCAGCTTTCGGTGCTGTGCCTTCCCGCCCTCGCCCACGCCCTGCTGCCCGGTGCCATTGTGCGGATGCTGAAGGCGCAGCCCCAGTTGCGCGTATCCATCACCCCACAAGAATCACCGCTGCTGGAGGAATGGATGAGCGCCCAGCGCTTTGACCTGGGCCTGAGCGAACAGGCCGCCACGCCCCCCGGTGTGCAGGCCGTGCCGCTGCTCACGCTAGACGAAGTGGCCGTGCTGCCCGCCGGGCACGCGCTGGCAGCCCAGGCCGTGCTGCAGGTGCAGGACTTTGCCGGCCAGCCGTTTGTGAGCCTGTCTGCCGACGACCCCTACCGCCGCCAGATCGATGCGCGCTTTGCCGAGGCTGGCGTGGCGCGCCAACTGCACCTGCAAACCCACAGCGCCGTGGCCGTGTGCGCCATGGTGCAGCAAGGCCTGGGGCTGGCCATCGTCAACCCGCTCACGGCGCTGGCCATGGCGGGGTCGGGACTGGTGGTGCGCAGGCTGGGGTTTTCCGTGCCGTTCAGCATCAACGCTTTGCTGCCGCTGTACCGCCCAGCCTTGCCCGAAGCGCAGCCGCTGCTGCAGTCCCTAGAGGCCCAAGCCCAGGAAGTGACCGCTGCACTGCAGCGCTTGCTGAGCCAGCCTGCGAATTGACGCGCCGAAAATTTTTAACAAAAAGTGCTTCTAGCGCTTATTGAGAAAGCGCAAGCAGCTACTATTTTGATAGCAAACTTATTCCTGGACGCACAGGGCCCAATGCCCAATCCACGCTGTTCGCAGACATAAAAAAACCGGCCTCCAGGGCCGGTGTGTGCAGGCAGCGCGGGACACCCCGCGCAGGGATCAGTACCGGCCGCCGCCGTAGCCGCCATTGCCGTAGCCCACATCGGCACGCTTGCTGGCAGTGAAACCGCCGGCGTTGTAACCGCCAGCGCCGCCACCGGCTTCACGGGGGCGGGCCAGGTTCACCACAATCGTGCGGCCATCCACAGACATGCCGTGCAGCGCATCAATGGCGGCCTGTGCAACTTCTGCGGAAGCCATTTCCACAAAGCCAAAGCCCTTGGAACGGCCGGTTTCGCGGTCTGTCATGACCTTGGCAGAAGAAACGCCGCCGAATTCGGCGAAGTTGCTGTGCAGGCTGGAATCGGTCACAGAGTAAGGCAGGTTGCCCACATAAATTTTGGTGCTCATGGAAATGTCTTTCTATAGAAAAGCGCGCAACGAAGGGCACGCAAGGGAGAAATGAGGTGGAAATCGGGGGCTGCGCTGCGATGGCCCAGCAGGCACGCAGCGAAGGAGTTGGTCAGCACACGGGTGGGCGGGACATGCACGCCTGCAACCAGCCCTGAGTGACGGCAAACAGCCGGGCGATTTCGGGGGAGGCAAAGGTCTTGTCAAAGCGAAACACGCGGCAATAGCCACCGTTGCTTTGGGAGCGCTGGACTGAGAACGAGGCGCGGAAGCGGCCGCAATCGGTCGGGTGTGTCGCGGGCGAAACGACGTACTGGCCCATGGAGATGGCTGTCTTGGAAATTGGGTGCATTCAGGGGAAACGCAAGCCCGGGCCGGGTTGCGTGAGCATCAAGGGATCACAGCTGGCTGCAGCTCTACAGTCCAACTGGGCGACAAGGATGTCGCAAAAGGCGGCCAGTGCGGGCGGCTGAAACCACCGGGCTGGCGTTGCAAGAACTGCGCGGAACCCGCGCAACGTCACTGCAATGGGGTGGAGTATATGGCTGCAAACATAAAAAGTCCAGCCAATATTCTCTAAAGTTTTAAAACGCCGTCCTCCCGCCCGTGCGGCGCGGCGTGCACCAACCGGCTCAGCGGCCGCCGGTGATGCACAGGGCACGCTCACCCTGCGGCCATTCCCTGGACTTTGGCAGCCAGGCGCTGCTGTACGGCGGGCGAGACGAACTTGTCCACCTCGCCGCCCAGCACGGCGATTTCGCGCACAAAGGTGCTGCTGATGAACTGGTACTTGTCGCTGGGGGTGAGGAAGACGGTTTCCACCTCGGGCATCAGGCTGCGGTTCATGCCGGCGAGCTGGAACTCGTAGTCAAAGTCGGTCACGGCGCGCAAGCCGCGCACCATGGCCTTGCCACCACGCGCTACCACAAAGTCGCGCAGCAAGCCCGAAAAGCTCTCAACCTGCACCTGCGGATATTGGCGCGTAGCCTCGCGCACCATCTCGATGCGCTCTTCCAGGCTGAACAGGGTTTTCTTGTGGTGGCCAGCGGCCACGGCCACGATGACATGGCCGAACAATTGGGTGGCTCTGCGCACCACGTCTTCATGGCCCAGGGTGATGGGGTCGAAGGTTCCGGGGTACACGGCGAGAACGTTATTGGCCATGGCGGGTTGTCTCCTGTCTGGCGAAATGGGGCGTTGGCCGGGCATTCCCGGCCGCTGAGGCGCATTATGCAGTGCACTGCAACATGGGCGCTGCAATGCAAAGAAAACAGCCGCTAGCGCTTGATGGACAAGCGCCTGCAGCTATCAAAACAAGAGCAATTACAGCGGCACCGCCCGGCGCAGCAGGTGGGCATGCACCGCACCGGCCTTGAGGTGGCGGTACACGGCCAGGCCCCATGCGGCCAGTTCCTCATCATTCCAGGCGCGGGGGGCTTCCAGGTAGACGAAGCCATCGGCTGCCACTGCCTGGGCCGCAGCCTGCAGGGCGGGGTTGAACAAATCGCTGTCAAAAGGCGGGTCGAGCAGCACCAGGTCCAGGCTGGCGGGCGCGGCTTGCTTCAGGGCCGCCACGCCATCGCCGCGCTGCACGCGCATGGCGGTGGCCTGCAGGCGCTGCTGCAGGGTGTGCAGCTGGGCGACCAAAGCGGCGTCGCTTTCCACCAGTTGCACGCTGGCGGCGCCGCGCGAGGCGGCTTCAAACCCCAGCGCGCCGGTGCCGGCAAAGGCGTCCAGGCAGCGCCAGCCGCTCAGGTCCTGGCCCAGCCAGTTGAACAGGGTTTCGCGCACGCGGTCGGGTGTGGGGCGCAGGCCCGGGCGCTGGGCCACGGGCAGGCGGGTGCGCTTCCAGGCACCGCCGATGATGCGGATCTCGCCCGCGCCTTTGGGGGCTGCGGCAGCGGGCTTGTCTTTGGCCGTTGCCTTTTTACCTGCTGGGGCAGCGGGCGCGGCTGCGGCCACCTGGGCCTTGCGGATTTCGGCGTTGATGGCGCTGGTTTTGAGGGTGGAACGGCTCATGGCTTGCCCCCCACCACCACGGTGACCATGCGCTCGGGCTGTAGCTTGCGGGCCATGGCGGCGCGCACATCAGCCACAGTGAGGGCTTCGACCTTTTGCGTCCAGTGGTCCAGGTAGTCGAGCGGCAGGTCGTTCCAGGCGATGTTGGCCACGTTGCCAAGCAGCTTTTTATTGCTGTCGATGCGCAGGGCGAAGCCGCCGATCAGGTTGTCCTTGGCGGCGCGCAACTCGGCCTCGGTGGGGCCTTCGGCCACAAAACGCTGCACCACGTCGCGCACCACCTTCACCGCCTGGGCGGCCTGGTCGGGCCGGGTTTGCAGGCCGATGGTGAAGGCGCCAGCGTGCAGGCCGCCGGCAAAGTAGCTGTACACGCTGTAGCTCAGGCCGCGCTTTTCGCGCACTTCTTCCGTCAGGCGCGAGACGAAGCCGCCGCCGCCCAGGATGTGGTTGCCCACCAGCAGGGCCAGAAAGTCGGGGTCGCGGCGCGGAAAGCCGGGTTGGCCGATGAGCACATGGGCCTGGGCCGAGGCGAAGGGAATGGCCTGCTCGACTGCGGCTTTGAGGGGTTCCACCTCAGGCACTGCCGGCAGGGGCGCGCAGTTGCCGCCGCTGGCGGGCAGGCGGCCCAGCAGCTTGGCCACCAGCTCTTGCGCCTGCGCGCGGTTCACGGCACCCACGATGCTCACGCGGGCACGGCAGGCGGCCACCGTTTGGGCGTGAAAGCGCTGCATGTCGTCCACGGAAATGCGCGCCAGCGTTTCGGGCGTGGTGCGCTGGCCGTAGGGGTGATTGCCGTACACGGCGGCGGCAAAGGCTTCGCCCGCTACGGTAGACGGGCGGGTGGCGGCTTCGCGCAGGCTGGCGGACCAA
>ENA-UOOA01004041-UOOA01004041.1-human-gut-metagenome-genome-assembly--contig:-P61old-NODE-4041-length-17246-cov-38.047932_pt1 | contig 17246 bp, 10 predicted proteins | sample MGYA00242467_ERZ724014 | MGnify/ENA metagenome assembly ERZ724014
AAGCACCGATGTTGATCTGATACTCCATCTTGGCACCGGCGGGAGCGGCAGTGACCTGGCCGTTCTCGACGGTGTAGCCGGCAGCCTCAAAGTAACCCAGGGCAGCCTGCAGGGCAGCCTGGTACTTGTCCTCGCTGCTCATGTCAGAGGTGTAGATGTCGTTGCCGTCCACATCGGTGGAGTAAGCAACCTTGTAGCCGTCATCGGTAACGGAAGGAGCGGCCCAGGAAGTGTTGGAGATGGGGTAGTTGATAACGCTGGCGGTATCGCCGTAGTAAGAGTCGATGCCCTCATCACGGTAAGCGGAGACAACGGTCATGATGGCCTTGCGCAGATCCTTGGAAGCCTCGGAAGCGGGGTCACCGCCAACATTGACGTTCTTGGCGCTCAGGGCGATGTAGCCGTAGCCGCGGTAGTCCTTCAGGACGGGGCCGTCCTCACCCTCGGCGCCGTTGATGTCGGCGATCTGGTCAGCAACTTCCAGAGAGTAGGAAGGATCGGAAATGTCGATGGTGCCAGCCTGAACGCCGGTGATCTTATCGGCCTCCTGGGTCTCCTTCATGTTGATGTGAGCGATCTTGGGTGCGCCGTCAAAGTAGTCGGGGTTGGCATCCAGATAAACAACGCCGTCGCTGTACTTGTTGAAGGTGAACATACCGCCGCCCAGAGGAGCGCCGGTCTTGGAGCGGACACCGCTCAGGTCACCCTTGACAAAGCCGAAGGAGTTGTTGTCGTAGTCATACAGAGAAGCATCACCATAGTAGTGCAGAGGAGCAATGGGCATCTGCAGCTGATAGATCATGGTGGTGGACAGCTCGGTGGTGGTCAGGGTCATGCTGTAGTCGCTGGTCTTAACGATACCGGCAACATTGGGCACGTCGTTGCCAACGGTGACACCAGTGGTGGAGTAGTTGTAAACTTCCTCAGGGATCAGGTCAGACAGGGCAGAACCGGCAGTCTCGGCTTCCATAGCAGAGAAGTTCCAGTCGTACTGAGCGCCGATCGCCATAAAGAAGTCCTTGGCGGTGGCGTCGGCAGCCAGACCTTCGAAGCCCCAGCCGGCAGCGGCGGAGGCAACATCGGTAGCGCCGTTTTCCAGCATAGTGTCAACGATTTCCTGAGCGAACTTCACGCCGCCGTCGTTGACAGCGTCCCAGAAAGCCTTCTGCTGGTCAGCAGTGAAGTAAGTATTGTCGGTGTTGTCCTCGCCAGCCTCGGCAATCAGCTTGGACAGGGTGGACATGGAGTTGCGGTACTCCTCCAGACCAACGATGGGGGTGGAGTAGATGGTAGCGGAACCGTCATAGGTCGGGTCCAGGTAGACATACAGGGAGAAGATGACATCATCGATGGTGACAGGCTCGCCGTCAGAGAACTTCAGGTCGTCACGCAGTTTCAGGTCATAGGTAACGGTGCCGTCATCATTCTCGGTGACAACGCAGTCAGTGGTGCCATAGTAGGTGTAATCGGTGCCGTTGTACTCGCGGGTCTCGCCCTCGATGCCGTTCAGGATCATTTCGCCCTTACGGTCGGCGCCCAGCAGGCCGAGCTGGGTCAGGTCGATGACATCCTGGTCAGCGGCAGAAGCGGCGAAGAAGGGGCTGAACTTACCCTCAAAGCCGGTCTCTGCCAGGACGAGGGTGCCGTCGCTGGTGGAAGTGGTCGCCTCGGCGGTGGCAGTGCTTGCGGCTTCGCTGGATGCAGCGGAGGAAGCGGAGCTGCCGCAGCCGGCCAGCATGCTCAGGCTCAGGGCCGCAGCAGATGCCAGCGCAATGGCTTGCTTTGCGTTTTTCATGTGTACAAAACCTCCTAAAATTTGCCCTATCGGCAAGTCATTATGGCCGCTCCCCAGCGGCCATAACGGGAAAGGGAATTCCCTTTCCGATGACTGCGTATTCATACAGTGTACACTTGTCGATAATGGCTTATCTTATATAGTACCTGAGATTGCGTAAAATGTCAACTTAAAAGTGCTATTTTTGTGGCATTTACCAAAATTTGTGATATTTTTTTGGCAAAGAAAGGACTTGATTTTATTGTGCCCCGTACCAAAAAGCGGGCAGCTGCACAGCTGCCCGCTTTTTTTCACATTGCTACATATTATATTTATCAATAATTCTGTATAATTATTCCTGCTTTTCATACTTTAGCGCTTTAAATTGATGGTTTTCCATTGCAAAGGCACCGGCTGCTGCTGCCTGCAGCAGGATAAACAGGATACGCGCAGGCAGGTTTTGCCCGCTGACCGCCAGCTGTACCAGCTGGGCGGCAGCTGTAATTCCGGCAAGTACAGCCGCCAGCGTGCAGCTGCCCGGCAGTTTCAGAACGGTCTGCTCATGAATATACGCCCGCAGCGGTTCCCCCGCGGCGGTCAGCCGCACCAGCAGGTAGACGGCATACACCGCCGCCAGCAGGCCCGCCATGTAAGGCAGCAGCAGCCAGAACGGCGCATAGGCGGTCGCGCCGGGCACCAGGCCCGCCGCCACTACCAGCGCAGCCCCACCGCCGCACAAGACCCAAAGCCCGGCCAGTGCCCGGCCGCGGGATTTTGTACCTTTATAATGGTAGTGCGCACCGCGATACTGGTAGTTGCCGTTCAGGTCTTTTTCAAAGTCGTCCAGATAGGCGCGCTTCTTTTTGCGGTCCGCCATTATTCCAGCCCCGTCAGGTCGTAGTGGTCCAGCCAATCCTTGGCGGTCTCGCAGACGCCGCGCAGGCAGCTTTCCTCAAAGGGGCTGACCAGGTCGGCGTTTTTCAGCAGCTCGGTAAACACACAGCTGCCGCCCTGGCGGGTGTAGGCCATGTAGTGGTCCCATGCGTTGACGCGGTCCTTCTGCATCAGCGCCCAGATCTGCAGGCTGACGGTCTGCGCCAGGCAGTAGTCAATGTAGTAGAACGGGCTCTGGTAGATGTGCATCTGGCGCTGCCAGTACTCGCCTGCACCATAGAAGGGGATCTCGCCGTCCAGGCGCATCCAGGGCTGGTAGATGGCGGCCAGCTCCTTCCAGGTCTCGTGGCGCTGGGCCGGGGTCATATCCGGCTTTTCGTAGACGATATGCTGGAAGTGGTCCACCATCGTGCCATAGGGGATGAAGGTCAGCGCCCCGGCCAGATGGCTGTAGCGGAACTTGCGGGCATCCTTGCCAAAGAAGCCCTCGGCCCAGGGCCAGGCCAGGAACTCCATCGACATCGAATGGACCTCACAGCCCTCCATGCTGGGCCATACGGTGGAGTAGGGGATGCGCTTGCGGTTCATATAGGCGGCAAAGGCGTGGCCGGCCTCGTGGGTGACGACCTCGACATCGTGCTGGGTGCCGTTGAAGTTGGCAAAAATAAACGGCACTTCGTAATCATCCAGGCTGGTGCAGTAGCCGCCGCCCGCCTTGCCGGGGGTGGAGAGCAGGTCCATCAGCTGGTCGTCCAGCATCTTGTGGAAGAACTCGGCGGTTTCGGGAGACAGTTCCTCGTAGAACTTTTTGCCCTGAGCCACGATGGCATCGGCATCACCGCAGGGTTTGGGGTTGCCGCTGCGGAACATCAGGGCGTTGTCGGCGGCGTTCATCGGGTACTGCTTGCCCAGGCGCCTGGCCTGCTCGCGGTAGATGCTGTCGGCCACGGGGACGAGGTATTTCACCACAGCAGCGCGGAATTTTTCCACATCAGCCTTGGTGTAGCAGTTGCGGCCCATGCGGTAGTAGCCCAGGGTAGTGTAGCCTTCGTACCCCAGTTTTTTGCCCATGGTGTCCCGCAGGTGGACCATCTTGTCGTAAATGGAGTCGAACTCCTCCTGATGCTCCTTATACCAAGCACCCTCGGCTTTCCAGGCGGCCAAGCGGCGGGCATCGTCGGGGTCGTTTTTGAAGGGAGAGAGCTGGCTTAGGGTGTAGACGCCGCCCTCAAAGGGGATCTGAGCCGAGGCGATCAGCTTGCCGTACTGGGTGGAGAGGTCGTTTTCCTGGGCCATCTCGTCCAGGATCTCCGGCGAGAAGGCTTTCTGGGCGATCTCGGCGTTGAGGAACATCAGCTCGCCGTATTCCTCGCCCAGCTGTTTGCGGTAGGGGGACGCCAGCAGGGCGGCGCTCCAGGTATTCTGGCACTCCTGGATCTGCGGGGTGGCAGCGTTCCAGAAATTCATCTCATCATCGTAGAATTCATCCCGGGTATCGATGGTGTTGCGGATGCTGGCCAAGTTGGCCAGCGTGTCCACGTGCTTGTTCAGGGTCTGTTCGTCCAGAAAGGCGGCCTTGGCGGCAGCGTAGTCAGGCGCGGCGGCAAAACGCTGGGTCACAGCAGCAAACTGCGCCTTGATCTCGTCCAGGTTCGGGCGCTGATAGGGCATCTCAGAAAATTTCATGAGCGTATTTCTCCTTTGTGCGTTTTGTAGGCATTATAACATAGAAGCGAAAAAAAGGCAAAGATATAAATAGATACAAAAAAGCCTCCCTTGTGCAAAGGGAGGTGGCACGGCGAAGCCGTGACGGAGGGATTGTAACCTTACGTGGTAGACCGATTTGCAACGAAGACAGGACAATCCCCCACCGCTTCGCGGAGCCCCCTTTACACAAGGGGGGCCTTTATGCGTCGTTAAATCCTGCGGTATCTCCGCTTCAAATTTTGCAGCAGCGTATGCTTGGGCCGGTTGCGGATCAATTTCCACAAAAAGCTGCTCAACGCGCGCTCCTCGCGGGCATCGGGAGCCTGGCCGCCGTAGACGCAACGCTCCAGCAGGGCGCAGGTAGAGTGCCTTTTCCTGCTCGGTGGTGACGGTAAGCATATTACGCTTACGTATAACATCCGGTCCGTGATCCCGCAACAGAAAATCTGCATTTTTCGCTACTTTGTCTTACACTTCGACAGTTGTGCACATGTGTTGGAATTTAACAATGCCACTTTTTTGGCAAGTTGCCGCAAACTTTGAAAACGCACGGTTTTCATGTTTTGCAAAACGCCAATTTATACCCACACAAGCGATTCAAAATTGACCGCAGTAACTGTTATATGGTAGAATATGTCTATATATTATATGCATATTATATGCTGCACCAGTGCCATTTTTAGGAGGGCCTTATGCAGAAAAATTTCACCCTAAAACGTATCGTCTGCCTCCTGGCAGCCCTTTGCCTGGCCGCCGAGCTGGTGGGCTGCGCCGATATGCCCGCCAGCAGCAGTGAGGAAAGCAGCCTGCCCACGATTTTGGTGGGCAGCGATGTCTACCCGCCCTTCAACTATATTGGCGAGGACGGCGCCCCCACCGGCATCGATGTGGAGCTTGCCAAAGAGGCATTCCGGCGTATGGGCTACCGCGCCGAGTTTACCATCATCGACTGGGAGCGAAAGACCCAGCTGCTGGAAACCGGCGACATTGACTGCGTGTGGGGCAGCTTTACCATCAACGGACGGGAGGATGACTACCGCTGGGCCGGCCCCTACATGGCCAGCCGCCAGGTGGTGGCCGTAATGCCCGGCAGCGATATTGAAACCATTGCCGACCTGGAGGGCCGCACCCTGGCTGTGCAGAGCACCACCAAGCCGGAGGAACTGTTTCTGACCGACGCCTCCCTGCCCGCCCTGCGGGACCTCTACTGCTTTGAGGACCGGGAGCTGATCTACACCGCCCTGGGCAAGGGCTACGTGGACGCCATCGCCGCCCACGAAGTCTCGATCCTGCAGTACATGCAGGACTACAACACTGAGTACCGCATTTTGGACGAGCCTTTACAAGTGGTGAGGCTGGGCGTCGCCTTTGGCAAAAACGACGTGCGCGGGCTGGAAACGCAGCTGACCGCCACCCTCGATGAGATGCGGGCGGACGGGACTTTGGTCGCCATCATCGGCAAATATCTGGCAAACCCCGAGAAATTTTTGGAGGTGGACGGCCTTGTCGAATAGAAAAGTATCTTCCTTCACCGTCCGCTTTTTCTGGCCTCTGATGCTCTGCCTGGGGCTGGGGCTGATGGCGCTGGTGGGGCTGATGTCCTACCGCAGTGACCTGCACCTGGCCAGCCAGAACCTCACCGATGCCACCCAGTACGTCAAACAGCAGCGTACAGCCTACGACCGGTTCAACGATACCTCGGTGACCAAAAGCCTGCTGCGCGTCATCGAGAACGCCCAGCAGATCGACCGCGAGATCCAGTACAAGATTGCCCTGACCGGCGAGGCCACGCTGAACACCGACGACCTGCGCCGCTATACCTACGAGCAGCGGCTGACCGGCATCATCCTGATGAACGAGCATGGCGTCGTCCAGCGGGAGTACAGCACTGACGGGCTGGACTACGCCGCCCTGCGCGGGTACGTCACCATGGACACCGTGCTGGGAACCGCCCAATTCCCCATTAAGACCTACACCGCCCGCATCCGGCTGGACGATGGCTCCTACGTGGACCTGGCTGCCCACGGCCGCACCGACGAGCCGGGCGTGATCGTCGTTTATTATCATACCAGCGCCGAATATGCCACCGACTACAACCTGATCATCCAGAACTTGCTGGAAGGCTACGATCCCGGCACCGAGGAAACGCTGGTGGTCACCAGCGGCGACAGCATCATTGCCGCCAACCGCGAAGGCCTGGCCGGGCAGAACGTCGACGACGTGCCGGTGCTGCGCAGCATCCGGGGGAACGCCCACGGCGGCGAGATGACCCGCGTGCGGGCCGGTTCCGGCGACGGCGAGTGGGTCTACTGCATGCTGGAGCGCGGGCGGGACTACTACGTCTACGCCTACATGCCGCTGACCCGCGCGCTGGACACCACGCCCAAGAACCTGCTGTTCACGCTGCTGGCCTACGCCATGGTGCTGTTCATCGTCATCATGATCCGCTGGCGCCTCAAGCATGGCTACCAGGAGGAGCAGCTCCGCCGGGAGCAGAGCTACCAGCAGCAGTTGAAAGACGCCGCCCGCAAAGCCGAGAGCGCCAACCGCGCCAAGACCGAGTTTTTGCAGCGCATGAGCCACGACATCCGCACACCTATCAACGGCATCCGCGGCATGGTGGAGATCGGCGACCATTGCAGCGAGGACCTGGCCAAACAGGCTGAGTGCCGCCGCAAGATCTGGGATGCTTCGACTCTGCTGCTGGAGCTGGTGAACGAAGTGCTGGACATGGGCAAACTGGAATCTGGCGAGATCTTGCTGGAAAGCTGCCCGTTCAACGTGATAGAGCTGAAAGACGGCATCCGCCAGACGATGGAGCGCGCCGCCGCCGAGCGCGGCATCACGATGACCGACCGCACCGAGGTCAAACACACCACACTCATTGGCAGCCCGCTGCACCTGAAGCGGCTGCTGATGAACATTTTGAGCAACGCCATCAAGTACAACAAGGACAACGGTTCCATTGACCTGACCTGCCGCGAGGTGCGCAGCGACGGCAAGATTGCCTGGATCGAGTTTATCTGCGCCGACACCGGTATTGGCATGAGTGAGGAGTTCCAGAAGCACCTCTACGAGCCGTTCACCCAGGAGCACAGCGACGCCCGCACCTCCTACAACGGCACGGGGCTGGGCATGGCCATCACAAAAAGTCTGGTGGAGAAGATGGGCGGAACGATAGAATGCCGCAGTAAGCTAGGGGAGGGCACGACCTACTGCATCACGATTCCCTTTGCCATCGACTCCAGCGCTGCCCCGCGGGTAGAGGAAACCTCTGCCCTGCCTGCCGCCACGCCGGCGGGCATGCACGTACTGCTGGCCGAGGACAACGAGCTGAACATAGAGATCGCCGTGTTTGTGCTGGAGAACGCCGGTGTCACGGTGACGAAGGCTGTCAACGGGCAGGACGCGCTGGACCAGTTTGCCGCCAGCGCCCCCGGCACCTTTGATGCCATCATCATGGACGTGATGATGCCGGTGATGGACGGCTACCAGGCCACCCGGGCCATCCGCCAGCTGGACCGCCCCGACGCGGGCAGTATCCCCATCCTGGCCATGACTGCCAACGCCTTTGTGGAAGACCGCCGCCGTGCCTACGAAGCCGGCATGAACGAGCACCTGACCAAACCGCTGGAGCCGGAGGTAGTGCTGAGGACATTGGCGAAATATCGGAGTAAATAAGCAGGAAGGCCCCCTCCCAGAGGGAGCCTTTAACGCAAAAAAGCCGCACATCTGTGCGGCTTTTTTGCGTATTATCATTATTTAGTCCCGGCTATACAAATCTCTCGTATACACCTTCCCGGCCACGTCGGCCAGCTCGGGGGCGGCGCGGTTGGCGAGGATCACATCACACTCGGCCTTGAATTTGTCCAGATCTTTCTCCACGCGGTCGCCGTAGAAAGTATCCTCTTTCAACGTCGGCTCATAGATAACCAACGGCATGCCCTCGGCCCGCAGGCGGCGCATAACGCCCTGGATGCTGGACTGGCGGAAGTTATCACTGCCCGCCTTCATCGTCAGGCGGTAGATGCCGACGGCCTTCGGCTCGCGGGAGAGCACCTGCTCGGCAATAAAGTCCATGCGGGTGGCGTTGGAGTCCACGATGGCCTGCATCAGATTCTGCGGTACATCGTTATAGTTTGCCAGCAGCTGCTTGGTATCCTTGGGCAGGCAGTAGCCGCCGTAACCAAAGGACGGATTGTTATAGTGGTTGCCGATGCGCGGGTCCAGGCAGACGCCGTCAATGATGTCACGGGTGTTCAGGCCGCGCACCTGGGCGTAGGTGTCCAGCTCGTTAAAATAGGCCACACGCAGGGCCAGGTAGGTGTTGGCAAACAGCTTGATGGCCTCGGCCTCGGTCAGGCCCGGGAAGAGGGTATCCACATTCTGCTTGATGGCCCCCTGCTGCAAAAGCCCCGCAAAGGTATGGGCACGGGCGGCAAGTTCCCCGTCCCCCGCCGGGCAGCCTACCACGATGCGGCTGGGGTAGAGGTTATCGTACAGCGCATGGCCCTCCCGCAAAAACTCCGGGCTGAAAAGGATATGCAGGTCGTGAAATTTTTTCCGTACCGACGCGGTATACCCGACGGGCACCGTGGATTTGATGACGATGGTCGCCTCCGGCGCATACTGCCCGGCTAGCGTCAGCACAGCCTCCACGCTGGAGGTATCAAAATAATTCTTCTTGGGGTCGTAGTTGGTGGGGGTGGAAACCACGATGATGTCCGCGCCGGTGTAGGCAGCGGCAGCATCGGTGGTCGGGTGCAGGTCCAGCTCTTTTTCGGCTAAATACCGCTCGATCTCCTTATCGGCAATGGGACTTTTGCGGGCCGCCAGCAGGGCCACTTTCTCGGGCAGAATGTCTACAGCCCATACCTCGTTGTGCTGGGCCAGCAGCACACTGATGCTAAGGCCCACATAACCGGTACCGGCAACGGCGATTTTCATAAACAGGCGCTCCCTTAACAGTGATATTTATTGTAAGTATACCATGGCGCGGGGCCAGCCGCAACGGTTTTTACCGGATTTCCTTTTCTGTCCTCTTGTACCCCGGCCCAAAATGCGATATAATACCTATGTTTACTTTGAGTTTTGAGTATCCCCACGGAGGTTTATTAAAATATGAAACGTACCCGTACCCTTGCCCTGCTGACCGCGCTGGTCTGCCTGTGTGTGTCGCTGACGGCCTGTTCCCCCAAAGAAGTGCTGAAAAGCGCCATCCTGAAAACCACCACTGCCCTGGGTCTGCGCCAGGAAACCAGCGATGAGGACGAGGTCGACGATCTGTCTTACGCCACCAGCGGCGGCGACGTGACCTTCCCCGAAACGATGGACACCACTGCCTCCAAGCTGGTGTCCGAGGTGGACGGCGACACCCTGTATGTAGCCTTTAACGGCATCCAGAACCGCAGTACCGACTACTTTGTGGCGGGTTCCGACAGCCTGTCCATCACCGGCTATGCCACCACTGAGTCCACCAACGAGAACTTCCAGACTTTCAAGATTGCCTTGTGGGAGCTGTCCGACGACAAGACTTCCACCAGCTATGTCATCGGCTCCACCGTTTACTACACCACCGACGGCACCTGCTACCAGTACAATGTTTCCGGCCTGACCCCCGGCAGGCAGTACAAGGTCTACATCAGCTATGACTCCACCCGTTACTATATCACCGGCGGGCTGAAGGTCCAGGGCTTGGGCAGCGAGGAGCTGACCACCATCGAGAACGAGAACACCGTCCAGTAACCACAAAACAGCACTGCCCGCGCCGCGCCAAGACGGTGTGGGCGGTTTTGTTGTAGAGGAATTTTTAGAGGAAAAAGTAACGTAGAAAAAGTAACGTAAAAGGGGAAGTTTATGCCAAACGTACAATTACGCAATACCCTGCTGCTGATGGGGGCTTCCTTCATCTGGGGCACCGCTTTTGTGGCGCAAAGCGTGGGCGCTGACCACATGGGCCCTTACAGCTTTCTGGCGGGCCGCAGCTGGCTGGCCTGTGTGTTTCTGCTGGGGCTGATGGCCGTGCTGCGCAAAGCCGGCAAGACAAACTCCGCCGCCGAGCCGGGCTTTTGGCAGAACCGCAAGGTGCTGGTAAAGGGCGGCACCTGCTGCGGCATCGCGCTGTTTGCGGCATCGGCTGCGCAGCAGATGGGCATTGGCACCACCAGCACGGCCAAGGCCGGGTTCATGACCGCTTTGTATGTAGTGCTGGTGCCGGTGTTCGGCGTGTTTTTTGGCCGCCGCCCCGGTGTAAAGCTGTGGTGCTGCGTGGCCGCCAGCGTGGTGGGCCTGTATCTGCTGTGCCTGGCCGGGCACGACAGCCTGGCCCTGACCGGCGGCGAATGGCAGCTGCTGGGCTGTGCCTTTTTGTTTGCTACCCAGATTTTGCTGGTGGACCACTTCAGCCCCAAGCTGGACGGCATCCAGCTGAGCTTTGTGCAGTTTTTGACGGTGGCGGTCATTTCCACCGTGTTTATGCTGATTTTTGAACAGCCCACCATCGAGCAGTTCCGCCTGGCGGCGGTGGCCATCGCCTACTGCGGCATCATGTCCAGCGGCGTGGCCTACACACTGCAAATTGTGGGCCAGAAAGCGCTGGACCCCACCATTGCCAGTTTGGCTATGTGCTTGGAGAGTGTGTTCAGCGCCTTGGCCGGTTGGCTGATTTTGGGCGAGACGCTTTCCACCACCGAGCTGTGCGGCTGCGGCCTGATGTTTGCCGCCATCGTAGCCAGCCAGCTGCCGGATAAAAAGAAAGTTTAAGTAAAGGCCCCCTCTGCAAGAGGGCTCCCGCGAAGCGGGTGGGGTAGAGACTTTCCCAAGGCGCTCTCCCTCAGTCGCCTCCGGCGGCAGTTTCCTCCCAGAGGGGGCCTTTAATAGGAGTATCTATGAATGACTTGCGCTTAATTTTCCGCTATGGCAAGCCCTACCGCCGGGACCTTTGGGCGGCTGCCGGGCTGATCTTTATTGAATGTATCTTTGAGATGGTCATCCCCGTGCTGATGTCCACCCTGGTGGACGAGGGTGTGCCCAGCCATAACATGGCGATCATCCTGCGGCAGGGCGGGTTGATGGCACTCTGCGCGGTGCTGGCACTGATCACCGGCCTGCTGTATGCCCGCTATGCCGCCCGGTTCGCCAACGGCTTTGCGGCCGAGCTGCGCCTGGCCGAGTACGCCGCCGTGCAGAAATTCGACTTTGCCAACCTGGACCATTTTTCCTCTGCGTCCCTCGTCACCCGCATGACCACCGACGCCACCGTGCTGCTCAACGCCATCAACGCAGGCCTGCGCCCCTTTGTGCGCAGCCCGGTCATGCTGGCCATGGGTCTGGGCATGGCATTTCTGCTCAGCCCCAAGCTGACGATTGTTTTCCTCATCACAACGCCTATTCTGACCATTTTGCTGACGCTCATCGTGTGCAAGGTCGGCCCGCTGTACGGCCGCCAGCAAAGCGCTGTCGACCACCTGAACAGCCGCATCCAGGAATCCCTCACCGCCATCCGCGCCATTAAAGCGTTCGTGCGCGGCGATTATGAAAACGAGCAGTTCAACGCCGTCAACACTGAGCTGAGCGACGCCAGCACCGAGACCTTCCGTTACGCCGTGCTCAACCTGCCCGCGTTCCAGACCATCATGTACACAGCCATCGTCTGCATCATGTGGTTCGGCGGCGGGTTCATCCTGCAGGGCGACATGAGCGTCGGCCAGCTGACCGCCTTTTTGAGCTACGTTTTGCAGGTGCTCAACTCGGTCATGATGTTCTCCGGCGCGTTTTTGCAGATGACCCGCTCGCTGGCCAGCGCCCGCCGCATCCGCGAGGTGCTGACCGAGCAGCCCGACCTGGCCAATGCCGCCGATCCGTTGGAGACTGTGCCGAACGGTCAGATCGACTTCGAGGGCGTCAGCTTCAAGTATAACGCTGCGGCACAAAAAAGTGCCCTGTCTGACATTACGCTGCACATCCCTGCCGGGGCGACCGTGGGCATCATCGGCGGCACCGGCTCGGCCAAGACCACGCTGGTCCAGCTGATCCCCCGCCTGTACGACGCCACCGAGGGCACCGTGAAGGTCGGCGGCCGCGACGTGCGGGACTACGACCTGACCGCCCTGCGGGACGCCGTAGGCATTGTGCTGCAAAAGAACCTGCTGTTCTCCGGCACCATCCGGGACAACCTGAAGTGGGGCAACCCCGACGCCGCCGAGGAACAGCTGTGGGCCGCCTGCCGCGCCGCTCACGCCGATGAATTTTTGGACCGCATGCCCGACGGCCTGGATACCGACTTAGGGCAGGGCGGCGTCAACGTCTCCGGTGGGCAGAAGCAGCGCCTTTGCATTGCCCGTACCCTGCTGAAGCACCCGAAGGTGCTGATTTTCGACGACTCCACCAGCGCCGTGGATACTGCCACCGAGTCAGGCATCCGCCGCGCCCTGGCCGAACTGACCGACGTGACCAAGCTGATCATTGCCCAGCGCATTTCCTCGGTGCAGAGCGCCGACCTCATCGTAATCTTGGAGGATGGCCGCCTGCACGCCGTGGGCACCCACGCCGAACTTCTGGAAAAAGATACGATCTATCAGGAAATCTACTATTCCCAGATGAAGGGAGGCGACCCCGATGGCGAGTAAAAAGAAAGTCACCGGCGGCAAGCGCCCGCAGAACCTGCGCCGTACGCTGGGACAGTTCAGCGCCTATCTGGGCCGCCACCGCATCATGATCGGCCTGGTGGCGCTGCTGGCGGCCATCAGCGCCCTGGCCGCACTGTTTGGCACCTACATGATCCGCCCGGTAGTCAACGGACTGCTGGAAAACGGCAGCAAAGCCTACCTGGCCGGGGCCGTGGGTCTTACCGCCTGTATTTATATCATTGGTGCGCTGTCCACCCTGGGCTATACCCAGCTGATGGTGCGCGCCGCGCAAAAAGTACTGCAGGAGATCCGCCAGGATCTGTTTGCCCACCTGCAGACCCAGCCGCTGCAGTACTTTGATACCCACCGCAACGGCGATTTGATGAGCCTTTTCACCAACGATGTGGACACCATCTCCGATGCACTGAACAACAGCTTTGCTGTCGTTATCCAGACCTTTATCCAGGTCGTGGGCACCCTGCTGATGCTGTTTATCCTCAACTGGCGGCTCTCTCTGCTGGTGGCGGTGGGTTATGTGGGCATGTTCTGGTACATTAACTTTTCCACCCAGCACAGCCGTGCCTACTATGCCAAGCAGCAAAGCAGCCTGGGCGAGCTGGACGCTTACATTGAGGAAATGATCGCAGGGCAGAAGGTCGTGAAGGTGTTCAACCACCAAAAGGCCGACCTGGCCGAGTTTGCCGCCCACAACGAAAAGCTGCGTCTGGCCGGCACCGGCGCGCAAAGCTATGCTGCCACGATGGTGCCCGCCGTCGTCAGCATCGGCTACATCAACTACGCGGTCATTGCGGTGCTGGGCGGCCTGATGGTCATGAAGGGCTGGACCGACCTGGGCAGCCTGGCCAGCTATCTGGTGTTTGTGCGCCAGACCACCCTGCCCATCAACCAGTTTACCCAGCAGGGCAACTTCCTGCTGGCGGCGCTGGCCGGTGCCGAGCGTATTTTTACCGCCATGGAGCAGTCGCCCGAAGTTGACGAGGGCACGGTAGAGTTGGTGAACGTGCGGGAGAACGCCAACGGCACCCTGACCGCCTGCCCCGAGGTCACCGGCCGCTGGGCCTGGCGTGATTCCGCCCACCCGGACGTAGCGCTGGAGCCATTGCGCGGCGATGTGCGGTTCCATAACGTCAGCTTTGGCTACACGCCGGAGCGGCTGATTTTGCAGGACCTTTCGCTGTACGCCAAGCCGGGGCAAAAGATTGCCTTTGTCGGCTCCACCGGCGCGGGCAAGACGACGATCACTAACCTGATCAACCGCTTTTACGATGTCACCGCCGGGTCCATCACCTACGACGGAATCGATGTGCGACTCATCCGCAAAAACGCGCTGCGCTCGTCTCTGGGCATCGTGCTGCAGGACACCCACCTGTTTACCGGCACCGTGGCGGACAACATCCGCTTTGGCAAGCTGGATGCCACGCAGAAGGAAATCGAGAAGGCCGCAAAGATTGCCAACGCCGACTCCTTCATCCGCCGCCTGCCCCAGGGATACGACACGATGGTCACCTCCGACGGTGCCAACCTAAGCCAGGGCCAGCGCCAGCTGCTGGCCATTGCCCGCGCCGCCGTAGCCGACCCGCCGGTGCTGATTTTGGATGAAGCCACATCCAGCATCGATACCCGCACCGAGGCGCTGATTGAAAAAGGCATGGACGGCCTGATGGAGGGCCGCACGGTGTTTGTCATCGCACACCGGCTTTCCACCGTGCGCAACGCCGATGCAATTATTGTGCTGGAACACGGCCGCATCGTAGAACGCGGCACCCACGATGAACTGCTGGCCCAAAAAGGCGAGTATTACCAGCTGTACCACGGCATGTTTGAACTGTCGTAAACGGACGCGGCGGTGGTTTCTCCAGCTTTCCCAGCTTTTGGAACACGCCGCGGCCCCGTGGCCCGGATTTTTGAAAAAAATTCTGCAAACCTGTTGACATATGTCCACGGTTGTGCTATTATACTATAGCACTCCGAAACACGGAGCATATATCGCGGGGTAGAGCAGATGGTAGCTCGTCGGGCTCATAACCCGGAGGTCGCAGGTTCAAGTCCTGTCCCCGCAACCATATGAAGAACGGTAGAACGTCAGGTTTTACCGTTCTTTTCTTTTTTCGTGGTAACAAGTCAATTTTTTATTCAGTTTTTATTCAGCCGGTATTTCCGTGGCGGCAAAGCCAATGATGGAATTCATTGCGTTTGCTGCCTGTACCCTCCTATCATTGATAAGATGGGCATAGTAACGGTCAAGGGTTGCAGGGTCATCACCAACAAAGTCCGCCACGGAAATTTTATCAACCCCGTTATGCAACAGCAAAGAGACAACCGTATGCCGGAATTCACATCATGCAGAAGTAAACGAAAACCATAAAACCGGAGGCCGCCGCAAAGCCCCCGGTTTTATGCGTAAACAGCAGCGATTTTCGTTGCATTGCCTGCCCGGCTGCGGTACAATAGCAGTGCTGCGGCAAGGAAGTACAACGATGAAAACAACAGCTATGACGGCGGAAGAGCGCGTGCGCTATATGACACAAGCACCGGTGCGCCGCCTGATTTTGGAAATGTCTGTGCCCACGGTTATCAGTATGCTGGTGACAAGCTTTTACAATATGGCCGATGGCGTGGCAAGCGTCGGTGGTGGCCGCCGCGCGGCAGGGATTGTTTTTGATTCCGGTCGTCTTTATCCTGCCAAATCTTTTAGGGCTTGCAGGCGTGGAGTACGCCCAGCCCGCCGCGGATCTGCTGGCCTTTGCGCTGGCGCTGCCTATGGGGCTGTCCGTGCTGAAGACGTTTCGCAGTGATGCGCCGACACCGGCGCACACTTTACGCGAAGAATAGAAACATGGAGGAAAAGTATGTTAGTACCTGTTTTACTTTTTATCGTCGGTCTGCTGTTCCTGATTAAGGGCGGCGACTGGTTCGTCGACGGCGCATCTGCGCTGGCGCGGCGCTTCCACCTGCCGGAGCTGCTGATTGGCGCGACGGTCGTTTCCATCGGCACAACGCTGCCGGAGGTCATGGTTTCCACGATGTCGGCGGTTTCCGGCCACGGCGAGATTGCCTACGGCAATGCCATCGGCTCGGTCATCTGCAACTCGGCGCTGATCGCAGCCATCACGATTGCCGTGCGCCCTGGCAAGGTTGACCCCAAGACGCTGAAAACGCCGGTTATCTTCTTCTTTATCGCCGCCGCCATCTACTGCGTGGCTGCCTACGGCTTCGGTGAATTTACCCGCCCGATGGGCTTTATCATGCTGGCAATGTTCGTGGCCTACATGGTCGCCAACGTCCGGCAGATGAAGAACGCCCCCGCTGAGGAACACGCCGAAGAGGAAGAGCTGATCCCCTTGTCCAAGACGCTGATCCTGCTGGTCGCCGGTGCGGCGGTCATCGCCGTTGGCGCAAATCTGCTCGTTGATAATGGTACGCTGATTGCCCAAGCGCTGGGCGTGCCCGAAAGCGTCATCGCCCTGACCTTTGTCGCGCTGGGTACTTCTTTGCCGGAGCTGGTCACGGCCATTACTTCGCTGATTAAAGGTCACAGTGATTTGTCCGTTGGCAACGTCGTCGGCGCAAACGTCTTCAACCTCGTGCTGGTCAGCGGTGTTTCCGTTACGCTGGCTCCGTTCACCATCCCGCAGAGCTCGACGCTGTTCGGAGTAAACTCCAGCCTGGTGTTAGACCTGCCGGTCATGCTGGCCGTCATGCTGATCATGACAGTACCTGCCCTTGTCAAAGGTAAGATGAACCGCGCACAGGGTATTATTTTGCTGGCCATTTACGCAGCTTTCTGTGCAATCCAGTTTACGATGTAAACGCTAATTACAATAATCACTGGGGCGCTGCCGGGAAACGGCAGCGCCTTTTTTTGTGGGGAGAGCCGTCTTGCGCGGTGCTGCCAGGTAGTTTGCCGGGCACGCTGCTGGGTAAAGTCCTGCCCAAAACGCGGAAAGAACAGCTGCCCACGATGTTCTGGCTATGTTCCATCGGCGTCAACTCAGTCATCAAGGCGTCGGGCATGACGGCGGTTGTGCTGGCACTTTTGGTGGGCTTATATTTTTTGATATCTGGTCTGCAACACAAGTCGGCAACAATACATTGTCAAAAGATTGCACAAACGCCCCCGCCCAAACAAGACTTTGTTGGGCGGGGGCGCTCATTTTACTCTTTTATTTATGGCAACACCGCACAATTCCCGCCTAGCGGCTTAAGCACCGCTTCGGCGGCTG
>ENA-UOOA01004047-UOOA01004047.1-human-gut-metagenome-genome-assembly--contig:-P61old-NODE-4047-length-17223-cov-9.591682_pt1 | contig 17223 bp, 13 predicted proteins | sample MGYA00242467_ERZ724014 | MGnify/ENA metagenome assembly ERZ724014
GTGCGCCCGGCGGCGCAGTAACTTTCTTTTGCTTCGCCAAAAGAAAGTCACCAAAGAAAAGGCGACCCCACTGTCTGCGTCCCTGCGCTTCGCTTCGGGCAACCTGCGGTGCTCGCGTCCAGCGGGGTCTCGCTCGAACTCGCTGCGCTGCGCTTCGCTCAGACAATCGCGAGCCCTGATCCGCTGGCCGCTGCGCTCCTCGGCGCATTCAGAGGGGCGGGGCAGCCAAAACAGCCGAACAGCCACTCGGGCCATTGCTTCGCTCGGCCCTTTGTTGTGGGGGCAAGCGCCTCGAACAAGGCGCAGCGCGTGCCGGGTCGAGCGCAGCGCAGACCCGAATGGCTGTTGGGATGTTCACCCCCGGCTGGCTGCGCCTGCGGCGGTGCGCTTGCGGGGTGGCATGGGCGCCCGTGCGCCCATGCTTCGTGATCTGACTCGCCGTGGCTGTCCGAGCGGCGCTGCGCAGCAGCAAAGCGAGTTCCACGGCGCACCCCGCAAGCGCACCGCCGCAGGTTTGCCCCGTAGCGCAGCGCAGGGGTCGCAGACTGGGGGTCGCCTTTTCTTTGCTTACTTTCTTTTGGCGAAGCAAAAGAAAGTGAGTCGCCCGCCGGGGCGAAATCCCGGCTCCCGCCTTCACCAAAGGCACACGGCCACATCGGTCCACCAAGCCCCAAAGGGCTGAAGACGAACCAGCTCGCTATCAATTCAATAGCTACCAGCGCTTACTCCACAAGCGCCAGAGCCCAATTCAATCAAAACCTACACCCCACCCAACACCTGCAACGCCGCACTCCCCGGCGCCAACTGCTGCAACTGCGGCCGGAACACAGCCGCCTGCTCCCGCCGCCCCGCATGGCACAGCGCAGCCACCAACATGCCCAGCGTCTCGCCCAGCTCCGGGTGCGTGGGCGCCGTCTTGTGCAAGGCATTGAACAGCTTTTCCGCATCACACCACTGCTGCGCCCGCGCAAAGCGGCGGGACAGGCGGGCCATGTCGTCCGGCAGCAAACGCACGCCGGGCTTGGCTTTATCGAAGTAGGTGCGGTAGCTGGCGTGCTGAAACTGCAGCGTCTGCTCGTCATGGGCGCGCAGCCGGAAGATGCGGCGCGCGGCGCGGTGAAAGTCTTCGCTGTCGGGCCACAGCGATGCGGTCTTGAACCAGGCGCTGAGCACCGTTTGGTCCTGCGGGCGCAGCTTGGCGGCGGCGCGCCACTGGGGCAGCGCCTGCTCAAACTTCATGGCCTGGGCCAAGCGCTTGGCGTTGGCGACATGGGCGTCAAAACCGTCGTCGGGCACGGCAACCTGCGCCGTGGGCACTTCCAGGGGGCGACGGCGTACCAGCATCACCAGGGCCATCAGCGAAGCCCCTGCGAGAAAGCCACCCAAGTGGGCCATGTAGGCCACGCCTCGGCCGCTGAGCCAGTGCTGAAGCAACTCGTTCGCAATCCACGTGGGCAATAGCAGCAACGCTGGCGCCGTGACGTAGTTGAAATAGAAAAACAGCTGGTAGAAAAACCGCACGCGCCGCAACCGGTACAGCACGGCATACATGCCCATCAACGCAGACACCGCCCCCGAAGCGCCCAGGCCATAGCTGCCAGTGCCGCCATACGCCCAGGCCGACAGGGCCGAGCCCCCCAGGCCGCCCAGCAGGTAGAACGCGAGGTAGGTGGTGCGCCCCAGTGCCAGCTCGACCGAGAAGCCGAACAGGAAGAGAAACAGCATGTTGCCCAGCAAGTGCCCGGTGCTGCCGTGCAGGAAGGTGGCCGTGAGCCAGGTGATGGGGCGGAATTCGGCGTCCTTGCCGTAGTCCATGGCCCAGTGGCGGGTGAAGGGAGCAGGCAGGCGGGATTCGTACTGCGCGCGGGCTGCAGTCCAGTCCGCGTGCTGGGGGTCTTCTGCAGGCACGAAACGGGGGCTGCGCAGCCGCTGCTGAAAGTCGTCTTCATGCTCCATCCAGGCCAGCAGCGCACGCTGGTTGCCCGCCTTTTGCAGCGCGCGCGCCTGGGGCAAATGATTGTCGCCCGTTTCCTCCAGCCACGCCACAAAGCGCGGCACCTCAATGGCGGGCAAGGGGCTGGCGATGTAGAAGGCGGCGGCGCGGTCGCGCGCGTTTTCCTCGGTGCGCTGCGGGCCCCAGAACACGAGCATGTTCACCAGGATCAGCAGCACGGTCATCCACGGCGGGTTGCGCTAGGTGGGCCGGCTTTCGAGGGGGATGGCGTAGAACATGGGTCAGCAGAGCAAGGGCAGAAATGTCGATGGCGCCAGCCGCAAGGGCCCGCCGCAATCAACGCGGTGGGCGCCAAGCGTAGCAAACACCAGCCGGCGTGCGTTGCGGCGCCCACCGGCCATTGCCTGAGCACGACGACGCGCACATGGGGCTGTGTCCTACGCGTGGCAAAGCGCTGGGATCCAACGATGGGGGCTGTTCTTTTTTCTGATATCCCAACCTTCAGGAGCGCCCATGGCACGAACCCCCACTTCGCGCGGCGCGGCACCAAAATCGCCGTCTGCACTGCCCTCTTCCACCCAGTCTGAAACCTTTCGCGGCAACGCCGGTGAGCTGCAACAGCAGGCCGGTGGCAAACACCCGGTGCTGACCACGCAGCAGGGCATTGCGGTGGCAGACAACCAGAACTCTCTGCGCTCCTCGCCACGCGGGCCCGCGCTGCTGGAAGATTTCATCCTGCGCGAGAAGATCACGCACTTTGACCACGAACGCATTCCCGAGCGCATCGTGCACGCCCGTGGCTCGGGCGCGCATGGCTTTTTCGAGCTGACGCATTCGCTCAAGAAATACACCACGGCCCAGGTGCTCACCGAAGTAGGCGTGCAGACGCCTGTGTTCACCCGGTTTTCCACCGTGGCGGGCGGTGCAGGCTCGGTGGACACACCGCGCGACGTGCGCGGCTTTGCCGTGAAGTTCTACACGCCCGAGGGCAACTGGGACCTGGTGGGCAACAACATTCCGGTGTTCTTCATCCAGGACGCAATGAAGTTCCCGGACCTGGTGCACGCGGTGAAGATGGAGCCGGACCGAGCCTTCCCCCAGGCCGCCAGCGCCCACGACACCTTCTGGGACTTTGTTTCGCTGATGCCCGAGGCCATGCACATGGTGATGTGGGCCATGAGCGACCGCACCCTGCCGCGCAGCCTGCGCACCATGGAAGGCTTTGGCGTGCACAGCTTCCGCCTCATCAATGCAGCGGGCGAAAGCACGTTCGTGAAGTTCCACTGGCGGCCCAAGCTGGGCATCCAGTCCACCGTGTGGGACGAAGCGATGAAGCTGCAGGCGGCCGACAACGACTTCCACCGCCGCGACCTGTTTGAAGCGATTGAGGCGGGCGACTTCCCGGAGTGGGAGCTGTCGGTGCAGCTCTTCACTGAGGAAGATGCCGAGCGCTTCCCCTTCGACCACCTGGATCCGACCAAGCTCATCCCCGAAGAACTGGTGCCGCTGCAGCCCGTGGGCCGCATGGTGCTCAACCGCTGGCCCGACAACTTTTTTGCCGAGACCGAGCAGGTGGCCTTCTGCCCCGCCAATGTGCCGCCGGGCATCGACTTCAGCAACGACCCGCTGCTGCAGGGCCGCCTTTTCTCGTACCTGGACACGCAGCTTTCGCGCCTGGGCGGGCCCAACTTTGCGCAGATCCCCATCAATGCGCCCAAGTGCCCGTTCCACAACATGCAGCGCGACGGCCACATGCAGATGCAGGTGCAGGCGCTAACTGTTATGACCCTTGCGGTTCACCCTGGATGATGGAAGACACTGGGGGCGTGCGGGCCAGCACGGGTAGAGGTCGGTCAATTCTTTGATGGCACCCGACCGCGATCGCCAACTTGACCCGCTGCCGACCACTCGTACCCAGGATTGCCTGCGGACATTGCCCAGACCCTTGCGGGTCAGAGCGTGCCTGACAGCCCACATTAAAGAGAGCCGCCGGGCTTGCCCGGCAGGCCGTTGGTCGGCGGCACCTTGGCTGGTCCGCACGCTTGTGATTGTCATTCAAGCTGCAGGAGAGCCGCAATGGATTTGACCCCGATGCACAAGCGCGTCATTGCGCTGGACGTTCACCAGGCCAAGATCACGGCCTGCGCCGTTGTCGAACATGACGATGGCCGGGTAGAGGTCACCAAGCGAGACTTCGGCGCCTTCAAACGCGACCGCCGCGCCTTGGCGCAGTGGGCGCTGGAGATGGCCCCCTGAGGTCGTGGTGATGCAGAGCACAGGGGTGTATTGGAAAAGCCCGTTTGCAGCGCTGGAGGCGGTGGGCCTTATTGCCTGGGTGGTCAACGCGCGGCATGTCAAGGCCGTGCCCGGTCGCAAGACCGACATGGCCGATGCGCAGTGGCTGGCCACGCCGGCGCGTGCGGGTTTGCTGCGCGCCTCGTTCATCCCACCGGTGCAGATGCGCCAGCTTCGCCTGGTAGCGCGCCAGCGGCAAAAGCTGGTGGGCATGTGCAGCGCCGAGAAGAACCGGCTACACAAGGTGCTGGTGGACGCGGGCATTCGCATCAACGTGCTGGTGGCCGACATCCACGGACAGAGCGCGCGTGCCATGGTCAAAGCCCTGATCGAGGGACAGCCCATGCACGAGGTGCTGAACCACAAGGGGCGGCTGCGAGCGAGCAGGCAAGAACTGTGCGAGGCCCTGAGCACCGAGCAGTTCAGCGCAGTGCACCGCTTTGTGGCCCAGGAGATCGTGCAGCACATTGAGCAGATCGGGCAGCGCATCGCCCGCATGGACCAGTACCTGCTGCAGGGCCTGCAACCCTGGCAGCCACAACTGAGGCTGCTGCAGACCCTGCCGGGCATCGACGAGCAGGGGGCTGCCATGCTGCTGGTGGAGATTGGTGCGGACATGAGCGTGTTTGGCAGTGCAGAGCGCCTGGCCAGTTGGGTGGGCATCTGCCCAGGCAACAACGAGAGCGCTGGCAAGCGCAAAGCCGGGCGCATCTGCAAGGGCAACGCCTGGGTCAGAAGGCTGCTGTGCGAGTTCGCCCAGGCTGCAGCACGAACGCGCTGCGCACTCAAGGCCAAGTTCGACGCGCTGACCATCCGAAAGGGCCACAAGAAGTCAGTGGTGGCGCTGGCCCACAAGATGCTGCGCACCATCTACGCCATGCTCAGCAACGCAAGCCACTACCAGGACAAGGAGGTCGATTACGAGGCGCTGAACGTTCAGCGCAACGCGCCGCGCTGGATCAAAATGCTGCGCAAGCACGGCTTCATCGCCACGCCCGCTGCCGCCTGAGACTCGATCAGCCCGCTGACCTTGCGGCCCTGGCCTGCCTCAGGTCAGGTGGCGGCACGTCCGGTGGCGGGTGTCTTCCACATTAAAAGGCCGCGTCAACTACGAGCCCAGCAGCCTGCAGCCTGACACGCCACGCGCGTCACTGGCGCAAGGCTTTCGCCACTTCGCGCAGGCCGACGACGGGGTGAAGGGCCGCGTGCGCCCCGAGAGCTTTGCCGACCACTACAGCCAGGCGCGCATGTTCTACCGCAGCCAGAGCCCGCTGGAGCAGGCGCACATGGCGTCGGCGCTGGTGTTCGAGCTGTCCAAGGTGGGCACCCCCCATGTGCGCGAAGCCGTGGTGGGCCATCTGCAGCATGTGGATGCTGAACTGGCCCAGCGCGTGGCCGACGGCCTGGGCCTGCAGGCGCTGCCCCCGGCCCCACCCGCTGCCGAGCCGGTGCAAGACCTGCCGCTGTCGCCCGCGCTGCGCATCATCGACCGCATGAAGCCCACGCTGCAGGGCCGCTGCATTGGCATCCTGGTGGCCGATGGCTCGAACGGCACCACGGTGGCCAACCTGCGCAAGGCGCTGGAGAAAGCAGGCGCCACGGTCAAGATCGTTGCGCCCAAGGTGGGCGGCGCGGTGCTGAAAGATGGCACGCTGCTGCCCGCTGATGGCCAGTTGCAGGGCACGCCGTCGGTGGTGTTTGACGCCGTGGCCTCCATCCTGTCGCCCGAGATGGGCGAGCAACTGGCCAAAGAAGCCGCGGCCGTGGACTGGTTCCGCGACGCCTTCGGCCACCTCAAGGCCATTGCCGCCTGCAAGGGCACGCAGGCCATCTTGCAGGCCGGTGGCATCGAGCCCGATGCGGGCGTCGTGGCCCCCGCCGATCCCGATGGCTTCATCGCCGCGGCGCAAACCCGCCAATGGGCCCGCGAACCCAAAGTGCGCACCCTTGCTTAAGCCCCCAACAACCCGTTGAAGGAGAAACCATGTCCAAAGCCCGTTACGACAGCCAGCAGCTCAACGACCTGGTGCTGCAAATGATGGAAACCGAACTCGGCGGCGAGCAGGTGTACCGCACCGCACTCACCTGCGCCGTGAACCCCGATCTGAAGGAAGAATGGGAAGGCTATCTGCAAGAGACCCTGACCCACCAGGACGTGGTGCGCAGCCTGTGCGACACCCTGGGGCTGGACCCCGACACCCAGTCGCCCACGCGCCGGGTGGTCAAGCACATTGGAGAGTCGCTGGTCAAAGCCATGCAGCTGGCCAAGCAAGGGGGCGACCCCGCCGCCGCCCAGCTGGTGGCTTGTGAATGTGTGGTGCACGCAGAAACCAAAGACCACGCCAACTGGGAGCTGCTGGGCAAGGTGGCCGAAGTGGCCACGGGCGATCTGGGCCGGGCCCTGAAAGAAGCCCACGAAGCGGTGGAGAAAGACGAAGACCACCACCTGTACCACACCAAGGGCTGGTGCCGCGAACTGGCCATCGAGGCCCTGGGCCTGCCAGCGGTGCTGCCGCCGCCCGAGGAGGTCAAGAACGTGGAAACCGCCATCGGCGCATCACGCGCAGAGCAGCAGCGCGAAAGCATGCTCTGACCAGCGTGGGGCCAGCAGGCGGATAGACGCTTGTGGCAAGCGCTATCAATAAAATAGCTGCCAGCGCTTTATCCATAAGCGCTGGCAGCTATTTTTGCTTCAAACCCTGAGGTGGAGGCTTTGGCCTGCCCCACCCGCACTGTGCAGGTTACTGCGCAACGAAACCGCTGTTCTTGATGATGCGCGACCAGGCCTGGGTGTAGGCGTTCTGGCGGTTGGTGAGTTGCTGCGGGGTCATGTACCCCACGGTGAGCCCCATGGTGGTGAGCTGGCTGTGTACATCCGGCTGCGCGACCACCTTGGCCAGCGCGTTGGAGAAGTCCACCACGAACTTCTGCGGCGTGCCTGCGGGGGCGTAGATGCCGTAGTACGGCAGGTCTTCAAAGCCCTTGAGGCCCAGCTCATCAAACGTGGGCACATCGGGCATGGCGGCCTGGCGGCGGGTGCCCAGTACGGCCACCACATGCACCTTGCCTGCCTTGTGGTTCTCGATGAAATCCTGCACCGATCCCACACCCGCCGCGATCTGGTTGCCCAGCATGTCAGCCATCATGGGCGCGCTGCCGCGGTAGGGGGCAGAGACCAGGTCGATCTGGTACTTTTCGCCCACCAGCTTGACCAGGAACTCGGGCGTGGAGGCCGGGGCCGGAATGCCCACCGCCCCTTTGCCCTTGCCCTGCGCCTTCACCCAGGCCACGTAGTCGGTGAACGACCTGGCCGGGGTGCCGCCCGAGACGGCGAACGCATTCACGAACGTGGCAAAGCCGCCCACCGACACAAAGTCGTGCACCGGGTCGTAACCAGGGTTCTTCACCACCTGGGGCAGGATGGAGATGGTGTGGTCGTGCGACAGGAACAGCGTGTGCCCGTCGGCCGGTGCGGCCTTGAGGGCCTGCGCCGCAATCTGCCCGCCTGCGCCGGGCCGGTTTTCCACCACCACGGGCATGTGCAGTTCGTCCTTGAGCTTTTCGGCCAGCAGGCGGGCAATGGCATCACTGCCGCCGCCGGGCGGAAAGCCCACCAGAATGCGCACCGGTTTGGCAGACTGCGCACTGGCCAGCCCCACGGTAAGGGCCGCGCCCAGCACGGCCGTGGTGCGCACGGCGCGGGCCAGCAGGCTGCGGCGCGAGGAATGGGATGTCATGGCATGGCTCCTGCAGATGTGGCAATCAAGACGGCGAGGCACGCGGCCCTCAGGCCAGGCGTGCGCGGTGGCGTGCCAGTTGCGCACGCACCTGGGCGGGTGCGGTGCCGCCCAGCGTGTTGCGCGCGTTGAGCGAGCCGCGCAGGCTCAGGCACTCGTACACGTCTTTTTCGATGGCGGGGTGGAAGCCTTGCAGCACAGTCAGAGGCAGCTCTGACAGGTCACACGCATGGGTGGTGGCGGCCTTGACGGCATGGGCCACGGTTTCGTGCGCGTCGCGGAAGGGCAGGCCCTTCTTCACCAGGTAGTCGGCCAGGTCGGTGGCGGTGGCGTAGCCCTTGAGCGCGGCCTGCTCCATGGCCTGAGCGTTGACGGTGATGCCGCCTTCTTTCTTGCCCGTGGCAGGGTTCAGTTGGCCGCCGACCATTTCGGCAAAGATGCGCAGCGTGTCTTTGAGCGTGTCCACGGTGTCGAACAGCGGCTCCTTGTCTTCCTGGTTGTCCTTGTTGTAGGCCAGGGGCTGGCCCTTCATCAGCGTGATCAGGCCCATCAGGTGACCGACCACGCGGCCCGTCTTGCCGCGTGCGAGTTCGGGCACGTCGGGGTTCTTCTTCTGCGGCATGATCGAGCTGCCCGTGGTGAAGCGGTCGGCGATCTTGATGAAGCCGAAGTTCTGGCTCATCCAGATGATGAGTTCTTCGGACAGGCGGCTCACGTGCACCATGCACAGGCTGGCGGCCGCCGTGAATTCAATGGCGAAATCGCGGTCGCTCACTGCGTCCAGGCTGTTCTGGCAGACGCCGTCCATGCCCAAGGTTTTGGCGACGCGTTCGCGGTCCAGCGGGTAGGTGGTGCCAGCCAGCGCCGCGCTGCCCAGCGGCAGCACGTTGGTGCGGCGGCGCACGTCGGCCATGCGCTCGGCGTCGCGCTTGAACATCTCCACATAGGCCAGCATGTGGTGGCCAAAGCTCACGGGCTGCGCTACCTGCAGGTGGGTGAAGCCGGGCAGGATCACCTCCACGTTCTGCTCAGCCACATCGACCAGCGACACCTGCAGCTCTTTCAGCAGGTCGCTGATCAAATCGATCTCACCGCGCAGCCACAGGCGCACGTCGGTGGCCACCTGGTCGTTGCGGCTGCGGCCGGTGTGCAGGCGCTTGCCTGCGTCGCCCACCAGCTGGGTCAGGCGGGCTTCGATGTTCAGGTGCACGTCTTCCAGATCCAGCTTCCACTCGAAGGCGCCAGATTCGATTTCCTGTGTGATCTGCGCCATGCCGCGCTGGATGGAAGCGTGGTCCTCCGCACTGATCACGCCTTGCGCGGCCAGCATCTCGGCGTGGGCCAGGCTGCCTGCAATGTCGGCCTGCCACAGGCGCTTGTCGAAGAACACGCTGGAGGTGTAGCGCTTGACCAGGTCGCTCATGGGCTCAGAGAACAACGCAGACCAGGCCTGGGCCTTGGTGTCAAGCTGGTTGTGGGATGGCGCAGACGCGGCGTTGTTGGCTTGGCTGGAGGACATGGGAGGGCAATAATTGGATGGTTCAGACACCCGGACAGCCCGGATGCCAATGCAAAACACCGAAATTTTATCGACCCTGCCCCCCGAGCGCGGACAAACACCGTCTTCTGCGCAGGCGCAGCCATGGTCCAAGGGCTCCAAAGCCCCTGCCGGGCGGGCCCTGGTGTTCGATGCGTGCCACCTGGGGGTGGTGCTGCGCGCGGTGCTGTTTGTGGAGACGGTGGTGGGCGTAGGGGCCATGTTCGGGGCCGAGACGCTTTACCAATGGCTGGCCACCGTCGCCCTGCTCACGGGCGGTGCCTTGCCCGCCACGCTGGTCTGGCTGGGCACGGCCTGCAGCCTCAAGACCGTGCTGCAGCGCCTGAGCACCGCCCAGCAATATGCAGCGGGCGTGGTGCTGGGGGCGCTGGCGGGTGCCTATGCCTGCGCCATGCTCAAGCTGGCCAATGTGGCGCCCCCCTCGCCCCCATGGCTCGCCAGCGCCGCCTGCGGCGCCCTGCTGTCAGCCATGCTGGTCACGGCGCTGGTGCTGCGCGCGCGTGGCCGCACCCCGGCGGCCACCACGGCACGCCTGACGGAACTGCAGTCGCGCATCCGCCCCCACTTTCTGTTCAACACCCTCAACAGCGCCATCGCCCTGGTGCGCGCCGAACCAGCCAAGGCAGAGTCTTTGCTGGAAGACCTGAGCGACCTCTTCCGGCACGCGCTGGTGGAGCAAGGCGAATCTGTGACGCTGGCCGAGGAAATCACGCTGGCACAGCGCTATCTGGCAATAGAAGAGGTGCGCTTTGGCCACCGCCTGCAGGTGCAGTGGAGCCTGGACCCGCGCACCGATGCCGCCCGCCTGCCGCCCCTGCTGCTGCAGCCGCTGGTGGAAAACGCCGTCAAGCACGGTGTGGAGCCCAGCCCGCGCGGCGGCAAGCTGAAGGTGATGACCGAGCTGCGCGGCAGCCGCGTGGTGGTGCGCATCACCAACACCCTGCCGCCCTCGCACATCAAGAACGATGCACCACGCGGCCACGGCATTGCACTGGCCAATGTGCGTGCCCGGCTGGCACTGCTGCACGATGTGCAAGGCGAATTCACGGCCGGGGTGCAAGACGGGCTCTACCAGGTGCGCATCACGCTGCCGGTGGAAGCCCCCATGCGCCGCGCACTGCAAGCCCAGCGGGCCGCCAAGGGGCGCCGCAAACCATCGACCACGCCACGCACAGCCTCACCTTCCACACCGCCGAAAGCGCCATGAACATCCTGATCGTTGACGACGAACCGCTGGCCCGCCAGCGCTTGCGCACCCTGCTGAGCGACTGCACCGACTGCCAGCGCACCACCGTGGCAGAAGCAGGCAACGCGGGCGAAGCGCTGGCGCTGCTGGGCCCCACCGGCGGGCGCGGCTTTGACGTGCTGCTGCTGGACATCCACATGCCCGGCCAGGACGGCCTGAGCCTGGCCCACGCCGTGCAGGCCCTGCCCCAGCCGCCTGCCGTGGTGTTCGTCACCGCCTATGCAGACCACGCCGTGAGCGCGTTTGAGTTGGACGCCGTGGACTACCTCACCAAGCCCGTGCGGCGCGAACGCCTGCAGCAGGCGCTGGCCAAGGTGCAGCGCCTGCTGCGCCCCAGCACGCCTGCCCCCATCTCCACCCTGCCCGAAGGCGAGACGCTGCTCATCCAGGACCGGGGCCGCACCGAGCGCATTGCGCTGCACGAGGTGGTGTATTTCAAGGCCGAGCAGAAGTACGTGACGGTGCGCACTGCCACCCGCAGCTTCATCATGGATGGTGCATTGAGCGACCTGGAGTCGCGCTATGGCGAGCGCTTCCTGCGCATCCACCGCAACGCCCTGGTGGCGCGCCGCGCGCTGCGTGCGCTGGAAAAGCACCACGACCCCGACGAGGGCGAGGGCTGGGCCGTGCGCTTGCAGGGCTCTACCGAAGTGCTGTCGGTCTCGCGCAGGCAGGTGGCCGCGGTGCGCGAAGAGCTGGCGCGCTGACCACCCCGGTCAGATCAAGCGGTGCACCACCGGCACGGGACATAATCGCGCGCCATGTCCAGCCGTCGAACCCTCTCCCTCCTGCGCCTTTGGGTGCTGGCGTGGTTCGTCGCCTCCATCGGGGTGTCGGTGGCATCGCCGCTCATCCACCCACAGTCCATCGAAGTGATCTGCTCTGGCGCCGGGGCCATCAAGTGGATGGTGCAGACCGACGACGGCGCGGTAGAGATGGGCTCTACCAACATGGACTGCCCCTTGTGCGCCCCCGCTACCGGCGCGCCTCCGGCCCCTGCGGCCTGGGCACCTCCTCCCCCGCACCCGCTGGCCCATGCCGTGCAGCCCGTGCAGGCGGCCCGCATTGCGGCCGCCACGGCTGCTCCGCTGCCTGCGCGCGGCCCACCGCACTCACTCTGAACTGTTCCTGATCCGCTCGCACCCGGTGCCTTCATGCCCTGGGGCTGGCGGTGCCTGTTCGTATGTGCGGCAGGGTAGGCCCGGCATCGTTTTGGCTGGCGCTGGCCTGCCGCCTTCAGAGTGATGTTTCATGCCATTCCCAGCTTTGGGCCGCACTGCGGCCGTGGGCGCCGCCGTGCGCCGTTCCGTCTTTTCGTCCATTGGCCGCGCGCAGGGCCTGCCGCCATTTGCACTGCACACCCTGGTCGCCAGCGTGGCTGCTGCACTGGCATTCATGCCGCTGGGCACATCAGCCCAGGAGAAGGCAACCGGCACACCCCAAACCGCCACCCTGCCGGTGGTGGAGGTGACCGAGGGCTCTGCGACCCCCAACGGCAAGCTCTCCCTGGACACCCCCGTGGAAACCGGCAGCCGCCTGGGCCTGACGGTGCGCGAGACGCCCGCATCGGTCACCGTGGTGGACCGCGCCACCATCGAAGCGCGCGGCGCCCAGGACACCCAGGAAATCTTGCGGGCCGTGCCCGGCGTGACCGCGCACGATGCGCCGGGCAGCGTGGGCGTGAGCTACCGTGGTTTTGGCAGCGGCTCGCTGGGCCAGTTATTCAACGGCATCACGGTGCAGTACAGCATTGCGGCGCGGCCCGTGGATAGCTGGATCTACGACCGGGTGGAGGCCATTGGCGGGCCGTCGAGCTTCCTGTTCGGCTCGGGCGCGGTGGGCGGATCCATCAACTACATCACCAAAACGCCCGAGCGCACCGACTTCACCGAAGCGCAGGTGCGTGCTGGCTCGCACCGGCTGCGGGAAGTGTCCATCGGCATCAACCGCCGCCTGGGCTCTGCGGCCACAGCCGCGGGCGGTGGCACCGCACACTACGCACGACTGGACCTGAACCACCGTGACGGCGGCAGCTGGACGGAAGGCACCGAGCGCCGCGCCACGCAGCTGGCGACATCGCTGCTGTCTGACCTGGGCGGCGGCTGGAGCCACCTGCTGGCCTACGAATACCAGAACGAAAACGTGCACCGCCCTTACTGGGGCACCCCCGTGCTGCAACCGGCCGTGGGGGAGCTGCGCATTGACCCAGGCACCCGCGACAAGAACTACAACAGCGCCGACGGGCTGTACGCACAGCGCGTGCAGTGGCTGCGCTCTGTGGCGCAATGGAGGGTGTCAGACGCACTGCAGCTACGCAACACCCTGTACGCCTACGATGCGCTACGCGACTACCGCAACGTCGAAACCTACGCCTTCAATGCCACCAACACGGCGGTGGCCCGCTCGGGCGTGCTGCTGCAACGGCATGACCACGAGGTGATTGGCAACCGCCTGGAAGCCAACTACCAAGGCACCCTGGCCGGCCGGCGCAGCGACTGGTCTGCCGGGCTGGACTTCAGCGTGAACCGGCAAACACGCTTCCCCAACAGCCTGTCCACCACCGTGAGCACGGTGGACCCCTACAACTTCACCACCGAGTATTTCTTCAACATCCCGGGCATGAAGCCCGGCTTCCAGCCTGACCGCGACAACAAGGTCACGACCACCGCCGTGTACCTGGAAAACCGAACCGCCCTGGCACCCGCACTGCAGCTGATAACCGCGCTGCGGCACGAGCGCATTGCGCTGGACCTCACCAATCGCCGCGCCATCACGGCCGCCAGCCCCGCCCACATGGCCCGCAGCTACGAGCCCACCACCGGACGCATGGGCCTGGTGTGGGACGTGGCGCCTGGCATGAACCTGTACGCGCAGTACGCCACGGCGGCCGATCCGCCAGCAGGTGTTCTGAGCACTGCCACCTTTGCCAACGTGCGCGACAACACCGAGCTGACCACAGGCCGCTCGTACGAAGTGGGCAGCAAGCTGGACTTCTGGGGCGGCAAAGGCACGGCCACCGTGGCGGCCTTCCACATCACGCGCAAGAACATCGCCACCCAAGACCCCAACAACAGCAGCCAGACACTGCTGGTGGGCGAGCAATCGTCCAAAGGCGTGGAGCTGGCCGCCGGGCTGCGCCCCCATGCACGCTGGCAGCTGCAAGGCAACGTGGTGCGCACGCAGGCGCGTTACGAGAACTTTGTGCAAGGCGGCGTTTCGCTGGCCGGCAAAACACCCACCAACACACCTCAGACGGTGGCCAACCTGTGGGTGAGCTATGCCCTGACGCCGACATGGACAGCCAGCGCGGGCGTGCGCCATGTGGGCAAGGTGTATGCCAATGCCGCCAACACGCAACACTGGCCCGCCTACACGCTGCTGGACCTGGGCGTAGCCTGGAGGCTGCAGCCCGCCACCACACTGACGGCCCGCCTGCGCAATGCCACAGACCGGATCTACGCCGCCAATGCGGGCAGCGGCCAAGTCTACCTGGGCGCCCCACGCACGCTGGACGTGACACTCCACACCGCGTTCTAAAAAGGCAGAGCACCCCATGCGGCACGCCAAACGCTGGCTTTACCTGGTTCACCGTTGGCTGGGGGTGCTGCTGTGCAGCGTCTTCGCCCTCTGGTTCATCTCTGGCATCGTCATGATGTACGTGGGCTACCCCAAGCTCACACCGGCCGAGCGGCTGGAGCACCTGCCCCCGCTGCGCGGGGTGCCCATTGCGCTGCAACCTGCCCAGGCCCTGCAAGCGGCAGGCTTGCAGGGCCCACTGCAAGAGCTGCGGCTGGCGCTGGCCAGTGGCGGTCGCCCCGTGTATGTGGCCACCCCCGCCACTGAACTTGAGCCCGGCAGCAAGGCTGCACGGCGCTCCAAGACAGCGCCGGTGGTCATCGATGCCACCACGGGCGAGCTGATCCGCAACGTATCAGCCGCCCACGCGCTGGCATCGGCCCAGACGTTTGCTTCATCGCACGGCAGCGCCTTGGCAGCAAGCGCCGCCCCCCAGCACCTGGGCATGGTGGGCGAAGACGCGTTCACCCATTCCAGGGCGCTGGACATGCACCGACCCTTGCACACCGTGGCCCTGGGTGACGCAGACGACACGGTGGTGTATGTCTCCAGCGCCACGGGCGAGGTGGTGCGCGACGCCACCCGCACGGAACGCCTGTGGAACTACGCAGGCGCATGGATCCACTGGCTCTACCCTTTCCGGGGCAACATGTTCGACAGGTACTGGACGGACATCGTGAACTGGCTGTCCATCGCTGGCGTCGTGCTGGCGCTGACGGGCACCGTGGTGGGCGTGCTGCGCTGGCGTTTCACCGGGCCACGCTACAAAAGCGGTTCACGCTCGCCCTACCCCGGCGGCATGATGAAGTGGCACCACACCACGGGACTGCTGTTCGCAGCGGTCACCATCACCTGGGTGTTCAGCGGGCTGATGTCGATGAACCCCTGGAAGCTGTTTGACAGCGGTGCACCGCCCCTGCGCACCGCGGCCATGCACGGCGGCCCCCTGCAACTGGCCAATGGGGCACCCCTGGCCAGCGTGCAGGCCTTGCTGGCACAGGCTACGCCCAACGTGCGCGAGCTGCGCTGGGTGCGCGCGGCGGGCCACACCGTGGTGCAGGCCTGGAACCCCAGCGGCGTGGCCACGCTGCTGGACGCAACCACCGCGGCGCACCATGCCATCGCCCCGCGGGAGCTGACCGCCGCAGCCGCACGCCTGGTGGACGCGCCCGTACAGGAAGTGCAAACGCTGAACGCGTACGACCTGCACTATTACGACCGGGCCCCGCACACCATGGGCGGTGGCGCCGACAAGCCCTTGCCCGTGTGGCGGGTGGTGTTTGCCGACCCGCATGCCACCTGGGTGCACATCGACCCACGCACGGGCACCGTGCTGGGCCGCACCGACACCCACCGCCGCACCAGCCGCTGGCTGTTTTCCATGCTGCACAGCTGGGACTGGCTGCCCCTGCTGGAGCGCCGCCCGCTGTGGGACGTGGTGCTGATCGTGCTGAGCCTGGGTGGCACGGCACTGAGCGTGACGGGGGTGGTGGTGGCCTGGCGGCGCTTGCGGGTCAAGGCGCGGTCAGGTGCAGGACTGGCACACCCACGCACCGCGCGGGCAGCTGCAGCGAGCGCCCCTACCGGCAGGGCCAGCCCGCAAGCTGGCAATGTTTGACTGCTCTGCGTGCATGAGCAGGCTGCGAGGCCGCAACGACGCCGCGCCGCAGGCTCATACGGTTTTGCATTCCATCAGATAAGCGGGCGGGTAGCCGCAGACCGTGCTGTGGCACGTCAAGGCGAGCCGACGACGTGATTCGTTGGATGGCACAGCCGTGTCAGTGGCGGCTGCGCAAGGTGCGGCTGAGCAGAATCACCGGCACCAGGCCCACCGCCACCAGCGCCAGCGACGGCAAGGCGGCTTCGCCCAGGCGCTCATCGCGGGCCAGCTGGTAGGCCACCACGGCCAGGGTGTCGCTGTTGAAGGGGCGCAGCACCATGGTGGCGGGCAGCTCCTTCATCACGTCCACAAACACCAGCAGCGCTGCGGCAGCGGTGGAGCGGCGCAGCAGCGGCCAATGTACCCGCGCCATGAGCCCCAGGCTTCCCATGCCCAGCATGCGGGCGGAATCATCCAGGCTGGCCGGAATGCGCGCATAGCCGCTTTGCACCGACTGCAGGGCCACCGCACAAAAGCGCACCAGGTACGCCCACACAATGCCCACTGCCGTGGCCGTCACCAGCGCGCCAATGCCCCACTGCGGCACGGCCGCCTGCAGCCAGCCCACGGGCAGCAGCAGCCCCACCACAATCACAGCCCCCGGCACCGCATAGCCCAGGCTGGCCAGTTGCACCACGCCGCGTGTCACGCCATCGGGGCGACGGCGCACGGCAAAGGCCAGCGTCAACGCCACGGCCACGGCCAGGGCAGAAGTGATGCCGCCCAGTCGCACGCTGTGCCAGGCCCATTCCACAAAACGGCCCCAGGGCAGCACCGACCAGTCGGCCGCCAGCGGCCGCAGCATGAAGGCAATCGGCGCCACAAAACCCATCAGCACCGGCAGGCCGCACACCAGCCATGCCGCCACGCGCAAGCCACCGCGCAGCACCAGCGGTTGCGCCTCTGACGAGCCCGCACGCCCCACCCCACCGGCGGCAAAGCGCATGCGCTTTTGGGCGCGGTGCTCCAGGTGCAGCAGGGCCAGCACCACCACCAGCAGCATGGTGGCCAACTGGGCCGCCGCCAGGCGGTTGTCCATGGACAACCAGGCTTTGTAGATGCCAGTCGTGAAGGTCTGAATGCCAAAGTAGCTGGCCACGCCGAAGTCGGCCAGGGTCTCCATCAGCACCAACGCCACGCCTGCGGCCACGGCCGGGCGGGCCAGCGGCAAGGCCACCGCCCGGATGCGGCGCGGCA
>ENA-UOOA01004055-UOOA01004055.1-human-gut-metagenome-genome-assembly--contig:-P61old-NODE-4055-length-17177-cov-6.254702_pt1 | contig 17177 bp, 15 predicted proteins | sample MGYA00242467_ERZ724014 | MGnify/ENA metagenome assembly ERZ724014
AAATTTCACCCGTCGAGTGATAGACAACACGGACTCGAAATCTAACCCGATGGCCGAGAACGGAGCCCCGTCGTTATAGGTAATGAGGTTATCCGTGTACAAAGAGTAATCCACTTTCAATGACATTCCCCGTGTCGGGTAATAACGTTTATCAAAAGTTTCCAAGTGAGCCAGTCCGTAATAACTAAAGAATCCTTCCGGTTTTACCGAAATATTGTGATCTTTGTCAGAGAAAAGGAACGACTCGTAATTGTAATACTCGTAACGCACGCCCAACTGCAATTTGAAGTTACGGAAATAAATATCAGAACCTCCCAAGGTTACCCGATGAACCCCGTAATCCACGTTATCCGTTTTCTTTCCCTTGGTATAAATATCTAGGTTATTATATTTAAACATATACTCCAATTCAAAACGCCGCAGGAAAGTATTTCCCAGTGAATAGTTCAATTTCACGTAAGGATTCATACTCAAACGTCCGGTCAGAGAAAGCCGTGAACCTCTCAACTCTTTGTGCGTAAGTGTCGTGTTCAATAAAATAGCTGCCATTTCCTCCGAGTCAAACCGGAATCCCAAGTTCAAAGAACTCATCGATTTTTGTTTCAATATCAATTCCAAATCATACACCGGACCACCACTAAGTTTATAACTCACACTCGAAAACGCCCCGATCCCGTACAATTCGGCAATCGCCTCGTGCAGATCGCTCAACGTAATCCGGCTATAATCTTTTATCCGTATCTTTTTCCGTAACCATTTTTCATCCCGTTCATCAATTCCCGACAAATGGACGTGTTCTACCATAATTGTGTCATTCTCGATAATTATATCTTCAGATACTTTTTTCGGTTGGTAACTTTCTGTAAGTCCCAGTTCCTTCTTCAACTGCATTAATTCATCCCATTGACTCCGGGCCACGTCCTCTCCCCGCATGATCAGCGTGTCGATAGCACTTGCCGAGAAACTGGCTGCCGAATAAGGAGTAACATCCGGCTTAATATAGATGTTTACCATCTTTTTATTTTCCTCGTACTTCTGAATTCCAAGAAAAGAGGTCATCTGGTCAAGAATTCCCATCACGGATTCCAGCCCGGAGGCATCTTTCAGTTCCGCCTGCACGTCCACCCCGATAATTATATCGGCTCCCATCGCTTTAGCTATATCCACCGGGAAATTATTCGAGATTCCCCCGTCCACCAATACCATACCATCTTTCCGCACGGGAGCAAAAGCCCCCGGAATCGCCATACTCGCACGCATGGCCAAAGGCAACACGCCGCAGTCCTGTATCACCTCCTGACCATCCACCAAATTACTCGCCACGCAGGCGAAAGGGATTGGCAATTTCTTAAAATCCAACGAATCATGGTAACCGATCGTTAGGTCCGAAAACAGATTGTAAATATTCTGCCCACTGATAAATCCCGATGGAATCTTGATTTCCCGATTATTCTTTATCGGTACGGAAACCAAATACTTTTCCGTTTCCTCCTTCTCCGAAAAAGGGAGATTATAACGATACACTTTATCACTCAACAGAAACGTCCAGTTCTGTCTTCTCACCAAACTATCCATCGTATGCGCATCGTACCCGATCGCGTACAATGCCCCTACGAGAGACCCCATACTTGTCCCTGCAATATAATCTATCGGAATCCCGGCTTCCTCCAATACCTTCAACACACCGATATGCGCCACACCTTTTGCACCTCCACCACTCAGCACCAACCCGACCTTTTTTCGTTGTCCTTGAACATCTAACATGACAAATAAAACAAGAAGAAACACCAAAATTCGTTTCATACATTTCAGAATTTAAATTTAAGAGGTTAGAATCAAAAAAGATACCATTCTTCTCGCTCTAAACTCCCCAAAAATACAAATTTATCGGAACATTAGCAACTTGCCTCCCCTAGTTCGTACAACATTTGACATTTCTTTTTCCAAATTATTTAGCTAAATTTGCGGTGAGACAAAAAGAATGTAGTATGACGAAAATATTAGTGATTGATGATGAGAGAAGTATCCGCAATTCGATGAAGGATATTCTACAATACGAGGGACACGAAGTCGTGCTGGCTGAAAACGGAATGGAAGGGCTCGTTTCCGTGAAATCTGAAAAACCCGACATTGTTTTCTGTGATATAAAAATGCCCAAAATGGAAGGTATCGAAGTTCTGGAACGTATCAAGGAATTCTCTGCAGATACCCCGGTAATCATGATTTCCGGTCACGGAACAATCGACACGGCCATCGAGGCCATCCGGAAAGGAGCATATGATTTTATCGAAAAACCGTTGGATCTGAATCGTATACTAATCACGATAAAGAACGCAACAGATAAGCATTTATTAATTCACGAGACAAAGACCCTAAAAAACAAGGTCAGCAAGAAATACGATATGATCGGGAATTCCGAGGCCTTAAACCATATACGAGCCATGATCGACAAGGTAGCAGTCTCCGATGCCCGAATCCTCATCACCGGACCTAACGGTTCCGGAAAAGAACTTGTCGCCCACCAGTTGCACGAATTAAGTCACCGGAAAGACAATGCCTTCGTCGAGGTAAATTGTGCTGCCATTCCCTCGGAACTGATAGAGAGCGAGTTATTCGGACACGAGAAAGGATCTTTCACCTCGGCCATCAAACAAAAGAAAGGGAAATTCGAACTCGCCAACGGGGGAACACTCTTCCTAGACGAGATCGGTGATATGAGTCTCAATGCCCAAGCAAAAGTACTAAGAGCTTTACAGGAACAAAAGATAACCCGTGTCGGAGGGGATGCCGATATAAATGTAGACGTGCGGGTCATTGCCGCCACGAACAAGAACTTAAAAGAAGAAATCAAGAAGGGGAATTTCCGAGAGGACCTCTATCACCGATTAAGCGTAATTATTATTGATGTCCCCCCTTTGTGCCAACGTTTGGAAGATATTGATGATCTGGCCAATCACTTTTTGACGGAAGTATGCACGGAAATGGGCATTGCCCCTAAAACGCTGTCTCCCGATGCTATTGCCGCATTGAAGGAATGCGAATGGACAGGTAATATCCGCGAACTACGCAACGTCGTGGAACGATTAGTCATTCTTTGTGGTAACACCATCACCCGGGAAGACGTGAAAATGTATCGATAATAGGAAAGTTAAAAATTAAAAGATAAAAACTAAAAGTTGAAAATCCAAAAGCGTCAGCTTGTGCGGCTGGAATCTAAAATCTAAAATTTAAAATTAGCTCGCTTTATGGGAAAAGACAATAAATTACATATTATATTATTGGGGCGGAGAAACAGCGGGAAAAGCTCGTTAATCAACGCCTTAACAGGTCAAAATATTGCTATCGTTTCGGATGTGGCCGGAACGACTACCGATCTAGTAAAAAAAAGTTATGAAATCCCGGACTTTGCTTCCGTTATTTTTATCGACACGGCAGGTATCGATGACACGGGAGCTTTGGGTGAAATGCGGGTGGAAAAAACCAGAAATGCCATATCACAAGCGGATATGGCTCTACTTGTGGTCACGAATAACCATTTCGGGGAACACGAGCAGCAACTTGCCGAACAATTAAAAAAATTGGAAATCCCATTTCTGGTGATCCATAACAAACGGGACGAATCCGCCTTGACTCCCGCTTTAAAGGAGAAACTGACGACGACCTACAACTGCCCGGTAATCGACTATTCCACCCGAGAAGACAACACGGATTTAATTCTGAATACCTTAAAAAGTGTATGGAAAAAGGACAATACCCCGAAATCTTTAATCGGTGATTTGCTTTCTCCCGGGGACATCGTGTTACTGATCACCCCGATCGATACCGAAGCCCCCGCCGGACGATTGATTCTGCCGCAAGTACAAATGATTCGGGATATACTCGACAACCATTGCACCTCTATCGTGTTGCAACCGGAAGAGATTACCCCTTTTCTAGAAAAAACGGGTATTCGCCCTCGTCTGGCAATAGCCGATAGCCAAGTCTTCAAGAAAGTGGCTGCCATCATCCCCCCAGAGATCCCTCTCACGAGTTTTAGCATCATTCTTGCTCGCCACAAGGGAAACTTTAAGGCTTATCTCGCCGGGACTCCCCGGATAGAGGACCTAAAAGAAGGTGATCGTATCCTTATGCTAGAATCCTGCTCCCATCATGTTTCCTGTGAGGACATAGGACGCCACAAGATTCCCCGTTGGTTACAAGAATATACCGGGAAGAACTTCCAGTTTGACTTTATCGTTGGCTTGGATGCCATCACTCGCCCCATCACCGACTATGCTATGGTCATTCAATGCGGAGGCTGCATGATTACCGGAAAGCAATTAAAAAACAGACTCCAACCTGCCATTGATGCAGGGATACCTGTCAGTAACTATGGAATGACGATTGCTTATCTGCATGGAATATTCGGAAGGGCAATGAAAGTATTTCAAGATTGATGATTTTAGATTGAACTCCTGAAGGAGAAAAGGAGTTCAATCCAAGATTTCCATATCCAATATTTCTAAACAGTTATTCCAAACCCTACGGCAAAAGGTCTCAACTCCGGAGCCCGATTCTTGTTAAACATATTTGTCAATGAATAATTTCCCCAAATACATACTCCTCGGTAACCAATACGTAACGTGTAATCTACCTTAAAAGGTACCATCCCGTAACTTCCGTTTTCCTTCAATTTCCGTTTATTTCCCTTCTCACTCGTGTAAACGACCTTTGTTTTCGAGTGCAAGCGGATTCCCCCGATAAAACCCGTGGAGACATAAAACCTTTTCCAACCAGGAGCCGGGAATTGCTTTTCCAGCATCAGGGGTATCGTTAAATAGAGCGTCTTGAATGTACTTCGTTTCACATCCGTAATGTCCCACTCGGACAACGGCACAGCATGTAGCATCTCACCTTTCTCCCGACGAATAGTAATATCTCCATCCAGACACATGCGGGAGTAGTCCAGGCCAAATCCCGTGAATATACCGAAACGTTGCCGGGGACTCAACCCAAAGCTAAATTTGGCAAAGTTAAAATGCATCGTAAACGAACTTGCCCAATCTAATTCCATAAAGTCATCACCACCATATTTGGAATAGTTTGTCTTCCCAAAGTTCAAAAACCCAAAATAGACCCCGTTCCAGTGTCCTCGAAATTTGTTCGGACGGCCAGGCTTTTGGGATAATACCCTGACATCCCAAGGAAGCTTGACCGGATCGTTAATCCTTTTCTCGCTGCTTTCTCGCACCGTATTATCCCAAATTATCATTTCCGTTTCTTTACTAATAGTGTCGGAGACCTGTCCTCTTGCACGAATCGTATCTTTCCGCCAGCCGTCATTGACAATCACGCTGTCTCGTTGCGCCGAAGCCGATAGTCCACACACCATGAACATGATAAAAGCTGCTATTATTCTCATGATCTTATCTTTAATTAATTTCTTTCTTACATGACGTTTAACCCCCTTGATTAGTTACAGGTTTCCCATGTCTTTTCTCTCTTTACTCCGAAGACGTTCCAACACATTCCTTCCCGCATCAATCAAATTATTCACGATATTATCCGACTTACCTGATCGGTCAATCAATTGAAACACGGGTTCCCGTTGCTCTTTCACCTGCACCTGAAATTGAAGCCCCTCATACGGGGAGGTTAGTATCTCACTTGGCTGTGGAGCCATAATCTCCACGGAAATTTTCAGTTGTTTTTTCAACTCAATGACATCCGGAGGAATCACTCGTTCCACAACCTCAACCGGTGCTTCTCTCTGTTCCGTCGGCTGTATCATCATCCTTTCCGGTTCCTCAATTATTCCCACTTCTCCGGCTTTCTCCGGTTCTAATACCTGCGGCAACGGGAGAGTTTCTGTCTTCACCACCGTCATAGGTATATCTTCCATAGAGAATTCTTCTTTCCTCGTGGTATAAATAGCAACCACAATACCCAAAGCCACAACCGCGGCAATGGCCGCATAACGTTTAACAAGAAGTATCACTCCGGACTTACGATATAACCCGGCTTTTCCTTCGAACCGACATGCTGGATCAGGTTTCACTTTGATCTTAGCATACACATCAACTTCCCGTTCAAACACTTTTTTATCAGTATTCTCGTCCACCCACGCCCGTTCTTCATCCGTGATAACCCCTTCGGTGACAGCAATGGCATAATACTCCATTTCCCTTTCTCTCACCGCTTGTTTTATCTCCTCTTTTTTACCGAAAACTTCCGTGGGAACTTCCAACCTCACCTCTCCCATCCCGTCAAGTTGTTCTTGCAAATCGGGGTGAACTAGCAAAAACGCCTCCACCTCTGCCCGTTCCCTCTCCGACAAATTCCCGTCCATGTAATCAATAAAATAAATCTCGTAATTCTCTCTCGTTATCATATCTCCTCCCGCTTAAACAACCACATCCGGCCTGCGGATGTATGCTTTCATAAATGCTCTCGCTCGAAAGATGTACACTTTCACCTGCGATTCGTTCAACCCCGTGATCCCGGCAATTTCCTCGTAGGAATACGCCTCGTAGTCCCGCAGAAGAATCACCGTTTTCTGCACCGGGGGCAATTTTTCCAAGGCCATATCCAATATTTCCTGTAATCCCGTGTATCCCTCCTGCACATCTCCCGCCCGGTCAGCCACGTTCTCGATGTCCCCGAACTTCGTTTCCCGCCGCAATACATCAATCATCCTGTGATATGCCGTGCTAAAAAGAAAAGACTTCGCCTTGTCGTAGGCAATATATTCCACTTCCTCCCAGAGTTTCATGAAACTATCCTGCACGACATCCTCCGCCATCTCTTTCGACTTGCACATTTTAAGGATAAAACGATACACACCATCAGAGAAATGGTCCACGGTCCGGTTATACTCGGTTCTAGTCATTCTGTTTCCCCTTGGTCCATAGCTCAATTCGTTTCACATCCCGCCAACGCACGTAAACAACTTCTCCCCCGGTCCGGAAGATCAGTATCCCATCATTCGTTGCCATCACGTCATACATTCCCCCCAACACCAGTTCGGTTCCTCCCGACAACTTGACCCACGTGTATTTATAGTTTTTAGGTTCTATTTCCCGCACATACTTGAAAGGTATTCGGTAAGATATATTCCCGTTCTGCCCGTCCAGTAATTCAAAATCCATAGCCTCGTCGAGATCATACACCAGTACACCCTCCAACGAACGTCCATCCCGTGTCTCAACTCTCCCGAACAAACGCTCCGGAGCCCTAAAATCATCGTAAACGGGAAGTTTCAACTGATCGAGAGGAATCGCACGAAACAATTTAAAATCATGCCACCCCACGATCACCTGCCCAATCGACGGCATATTGATGGCTATCCCCCGATTCGTGGCATTCACGTCGTTCTCCCCCCACATGCAAAGTTCCCTGCCACTATGAAGAGTTACCAAGGAAGAGTTTCCCAACGACTTGATACTCCCGATATTTTTAAATGCCACGGAAACCCAGCTAGATTCTGTCCGCCCGTCAAGTAACGATTCCTGTGAATTCTCATCCAAATCCCATTGAATAAGCCCCTTGTACATCCCGTAAGGCGTTTCCACGATACCTGCGATTGGATGGTCTTTCGGCTCGTTAATCGAATCAGGAGCGGCAGAAAAAACGATCTCGCTAATATGCTCCCAGACCACGTTTTCAATCTTCCCATTCCGAGGTTCCACGGCGATCCAATTACCGATAGCAAGCGACCGTCCTCGTTCAAGCTCAATGACATTTCCCCCTTTCACGCCCAACTCGATCCGTTTATCACCGATCACTCTAATCGATCGAATATTCCCGAAACGGCAAGAAAACTCATGCTCCGGTGGAGTATCCCTCCGACCATCACTAAAACGCACGTTTTCTCCCATAATATCCCGATACCGCATATACGGGTTTCCGATTTTTCCCGCGGAAAAAATGTCCGTCCAGTAAAGATTCTTTCCCCACGTGATGTACCCGCATATTTTACGATTCATCACGGTAGTCACTTCCCCGTAAATCCGTATTGCCCGACTCCCCTGTGCCAACCCGTTAGTAGCACAAAAGCAACAAATTAAGCATCCAATTATCCATGTTTTTAACATACCACTACTTTTGTTTATTGATGGGACGAATGAACTAGGCGAAAAGTTACAAAACTAATTAAGAATAGAAAACAATTTAAACTAAAATCCGGCTCAACAAAAGAGATTTCTCCATGTCAAACCGGATTTCCAATAAATTTATTACGAAATGATATTCTTGACTCATTCTGCATCCAACCGCTTGAAACCTTTCCCGAGAATTTGTTTAGCGTCGAATATCGTCACAAAAGCATTCGGGTCAATCTTGTATATGGCCTGTTGTAAAGTTACCATCTGCCGACGATTAACCATCGTCATGATCATCTCCTTTTCTGCACGGTTGTACATACCTTGTATCGGCACAATGGAGCCACCGCGGTGCAAGTCATTCAATACATACTCCCGAATTTCCTCTGCTTTGTCGGAGATAATAAAGAAACTTTTCTCTGCATTGAACCCTTGAAGGATTATATCAATCGTTTTACCCATGAGGAAAATCGAAAGCCACGAATACATCGGCACCTTCCAGTCTTGGAACATAAGAAAACCGAAAACCACGATACACGAATCAATCATTATCTGCAACTGTCCCAGCGGACGATGAGTCCACTTGTAAAGTATGTTCGACAACACATCGGTTCCCCCGCTTGACGCACGTGTTTTCATGATCATCCCCACGCCAACGCCCATGACGACACCACCAAAAATACACGCCAACAACACCTCATCACCTAACTTGAAAGGATCGAGTGCCACCATCGGATCCGTGGGTATCGGCTCACCCATCAATGTTAACAAGAGCGTAGGCAAACTATCAGAGAAAACAGCGACAAGGATGAAACAAATAAACGTTTTCACCCCAAAACCGGAACCCAGTACCCGCAGGCCCAACAAACTCAATGGCAGGTTGAAACACAAGGCGGCTATACCGATCGGGAACCCCCACTTGTGTTGAAGGACGATCGTGATACCATAGATTCCCCCCGGGACAATTTTATAAGGTGCCATAAAACAACTATACCCCAGTGCTAGCACAAAAGCACCCCCGATGAGTAAGGCATATGTCCGGAACCACTCACGGGTAAACGGTTTCTCTTTTAAAAGTATATTCACCATTTCATCTAATTTAAATTCGGCCGCGAATATACACCTCCCCTACCTCACGAAATATGACAAAAGTCATCTTTCCGAGGGAAAATATCTTAATCTGTTTTTTAACACTTCTGTATTACCCGTGGCATTGATTTTGCTTGTACGAGAATATTAATTATAATTGCACACTTTTTCCAATTTGTGAAATTAAAATGAGAACAACCTTACTGATTACGAAAGAAAAAATTATCAGCGTGGCACAAAAATTGTTCATAGAAACAAGTTTTTATCGAACAACGATGAAGGATATTGCCCGTGCCGCTAAAGTCAGTCGGCGCACACTATACACTCATTTTAACAGTAAGGAAGACATTTTTAACCACATCGTGGATCAAAAAATAGAATTAATCGAACAAAAACTTGAACAGGCAGTCAGAACGGCCTTGCCAGCCGACAAACGGTTGAAGTTATACATCAAGGAACGATTCAATTTAATAGCAGAACTCATGGGCGGTAGCCAACCTATCAAAGAAACTTTTTTACACAATAACAGCAAGATTGAAATACTACGGGAGAATATTGACAGACAAGAGCTCGAACTTCTCTATTCAATCCTTCGGGACGGGGCCGATGCGGGAATCTTCTCGATCAAGCAACCCCGGCGTTTGGCTAATTCCCTGCAATCCGTCTTCAAAAGCCTGGAATTCGGTTTCATACGCCAGTACGAACATCAACCACGACCACAAGTGATTAACGAGTATATTAACATATTATTTCACGGTATAATTAAGAAATAAACTAACACGCACTACGATATGGAATTATATATCAACGCCTTTGCCCATTATCTCCCGGACAACCGAGTACCTAACTCTTACTTCAAAGACGTGAATGGTCTGGATGACGAGTGGATTCGCACTCGTACTGGAATAAGCACCCGGAGTAAGGCTGGCGAGAACGAGAACACGAATACCATGGCCTTGGAAGCCGTTAAGCGCTTGCACGAAAAACTACCCTTCCCCATAGAGGAAGTCGACTTGATCGTGGCTGCTACTTACTCCCCCCACGACACGGTAGCAACAGCAGCGCACATGATACAACGCCATTTTAAGGCACGAGCCGCACGCTGTCTCACTGTTTCGGCAGCCTGTTCCTCGTTTATCAACGCCATGGAAATTGTAGAAGGATATTTCGCCATGAACAAGGCAACAAAAGCCATCGTCGTGGCCTCTGAGCATAACACGGAATACAGTAACGAGACTTGCCCGCAAAGCGGTCACCTGTGGGGTGATGGATCTGTGGCAATCGCCATTTCCACCATGCCGGAAGGAGAAAAAGCAGCCCGCATACTTAATATATTCACCCGCGGACTCGGACACATCGGCAAAGCAGACACCGCCGTTTACCTACGCCCACATCACGGGGGTATCGGTATGCCGGAAGGGCGTGACGTATTTATCAATGCCTGCCATTACATGATCGAGGGATTAAATGCTGTAACCAATAGTCAAGGTATAAAACTGACAGACTTGAAATTCATCGCCTCTCACCAAGCCAACAAGCGAATCATGGCTACCGTTGCACGTCAGATCGATTTCCCCGAAGATCACATGTTATCGAACATCGAGGAAGTTGGTAACACGGGATGCCCTAGTTGTGCTATCGCCTTATCGCAAAACCTTGACCGAGTCGACCATGGTGACCTCGTGGCACTCTCCGTGTTCGGGGGTGGGTACTCTTGCGGGGCAGTACTCTTGCAATTTTTATAAGCAAATACAGAATCAAAAAAATGAATCCCAATGAACACTCATTTGGATTCATTTTTTAGTTTATACGCGATAAAAAAGATATACCTTTGCACGAAAGAAATTACCATGAATGACCAGACTGTAATATGTGCCATTGCCACGGCCCCCGGAATGGGTGCTATCGCCGTGATTCGCCTATCAGGGAAAGGATGTATTGAAATTTGTGACCGGATATTTGTTTCACCTTCCCATAAAAAACTGGTGGATGTTCTTCCGAATACAATTCATTTCGGAAAGATCGTCAACAAGGAGGAACTGATTGATGAAGTACTAATCTCCGTGTTCCACGCCCCTCACTCCTTCACCGGAGAAGACTCCATCGAAATTTCTTGCCATGGTTCAGTATACATTCAGCAACGCATATTACAACTATTAATCTCCTCCGGAGCACGGCTTGCCGCCCCTGGAGAATTTACTCAACGGGCTTTCTTAAATGGTAAAATGGACCTTTCACAAGCAGAAGCCGTTGCAGATCTAATCGCCTCGTCCTCGGCAGCCGCCCACAAAATGGCATTAAGCCAAATGCGAGGAGGATTCTCGGACGAACTGATGAAACTGCGAATGGAACTGCTGCACATCACCTCCCTACTGGAACTGGAACTGGATTTCTCGGAGGAAGACGTGGAGTTCGCCGACCGATCGGAACTTCGGAGTATTGCCATCGGTATTGACACGTTAATTTCTCGCTTATGTGCCTCCTTCTCCCTTGGTAACGTGATCAAAAACGGCATCCCGGTAGCCATTGTCGGTAATACTAACGTGGGGAAAAGTACCCTACTCAACGCTTTGCTAAAAGAAGATCGTGCCATCGTATCTGACATCGAGGGCACCACTCGCGACGTGATAGAGGATACCATCAACCTCCAGGGAATCACCTTCCGTTTTATCGATACGGCAGGCATCCGCCACACTGATGACCGAGTAGAAAACATGGGTATCGAACGTACTTTTACCAAAATTGAACAAGCACGTATCGTATTGTTTTTAATAGATGCCACCAAAAACACGGAACAATTCCTTCCCTATTATACCCAAGTGAAAGAACATCTCGGACCGGATACCCGCTTAATCATTCTACTTAACAAGACAGACCAAACAGATTCTGCCGACATGATCTTGTCACAAATCACGTCTCTATCTTCCGGGGAAAAGATTCTCCCGATTGCTGCAAAGACTGGATATAACATCCATCACTTGGTGGACGAGCTAGTTTCCACGATCAACCTAAACGCTCTTCATTCAGGAGATGTCATCGTCAGCAATGCCCGCCATTACGAAGCCCTCTCCCATGCCCGCCTAGCCATCGAGCGAGTCATCACCGGCCTGGATTCCCACCTTAGTGGTGAGTTTGTATCACAAGACATTCGGGAATGCCTTCATTATCTCGGGGAAATCACGGGACAAATCACGACGGATGAGGTTTTGGGAAATATATTTAAGAATTTTTGCGTGGGGAAATGATGGCTTGTAAGCAGCCATAAACAACCATAGCCAATTAGAAGAAAGTCGCTGATAGCCAGCGACTTTTCTTTTTATATGGTTTTCAGTCAAATCTGACTGGTTGCGGATTTCCAGCATTATTTTGTACCATAATTCTACCGCCGAACAATTAAGCGGACACTTCGCACTCATCATAGCGACATCTTGGACACGATGTGAGACGCTATGAGAATGAGCGGAACCGCTATAGAAGACACAGTGTGAGACGCTGTGAGAAATTGTGAGACGCATTGAGACAGAATAGGCGAAATTAAAGGCGACTAATATATGGAAATCCAAAGAAAATGCCAGTGGTGCGGCAAACCATTTATAGCACACACGATGGTAACACGCTATTGCAGCAAATCGTGCAATGAAAAAGCGTACAAAGAGAAGAAACGGAAGCAGAGGTTACAGGAATACGAGGAACGGCAAAATGAGCAGCCCATGCAAGAAGTCGGTATCGTAGGAAGCAAGTTATATCTCTCCCCTGCCGAAACCGCAACCCTTTTAGGTATTAGCCGTGCGACCATCTATCGGCACATGGCTACCGGAATCATCCGGGCGTTACAACTTCGTGGGCGTACCATTATCCGCAAGTCGGACATTGAAAAAATGTTTGATGATGCACCCGGTTATAAGAAACGCAGCTATGGACGGAAACAGACCGTCCTCTATTACACCACGAATGAGATTCTGGAGAAATACCAAATTCAGAAGAAAACCCTGTATCGTCGATGCAAATTATACAACATCCCTAAGGTTGAAGAAGGCAATCGTGTGTTCTACAACCGTACCCTTATAGACAAATACTTTGCCGACCTTACCGAAGAAATCAATCCGAACTGTTATTATACCCCGGAACAGGTCATGGAAAAGTACGGTATGAGTCGTAATGCCGTTGTCACCTTTGCCCTGCGGCACAATATCCCCCGAATCAACCGCCACCACAAGGTGTATTATTCCCGTGCCCATATAGACGCCATCAAAGAAAAGCAAGACAAATTGAATCCTGACTATTATACCTATGCGGAAATCACCGAGAAATACGGGCTTTCCAAGATAAACATCAGCTACTATGTCAACAAATACGACATCAAACGGTTCAAACAAGGAAGCCGGACAATGGTGCTACGTTCCGAATTTGACAAAGTCTATATAGAGCATCGTGATGGAACATATACACCCAAGAAACGGGAAAAGAAAAGCGACCTGCCGAAAGAGACCTTTGTAATCCCTGAAGGTTATTACTCATCCGAGCAAATTGCGGCAACTTATCATATGAACAGGAAAACTATTTGCAAATTATGCCGTGAAAACGACATTCCTAAAATCAGTCATAGTGGGTTCAATTATTACAAGCAACTGTCAGTTGACAGATTCTTCGCTAAATACAAGGCTGCAGACAATATAAAGGAATGGATTAGTGCGGAGCAAATGGAGGAAATCTATGGTATGAGCAAAGATGCCAGATGCTCATTTGTACATCGCCATAAAATCCCGTCCCGTGTTGTTTATGGCAAAGTCCAATATTCAAAAGACCATATCGACATTATCAAAAGCGGAGGTTTCGACCAACGGGAAATGTATTACAGCGTAGCCGAAGCAATGGAAAAATATAGTCTCCGCAGGGATGATGTCTACAATTATGTGAGGTATAACAAGATACGGAAGATGCATCACGGAAAGTCCATGTTCCTGTTGAAAGAGGATTTTGACAAGGTGATGGCTGAAAAATCCGGTATCTGAGAATTATTCCGCACAGACAAGAATCATTTTCAGCAATGGCAGTCATCAGCATTGTTTCATTGTATTGGTTTGTAACAAATTAATCACCAATTATAAAAACATATCATTATGCACGAATGTAAAACTGTAACATTGAGGACAAGACCTCTAAAGAAAAACATGTTGTCGTTCTATCTGGATTATTATCCCGGTTATCGCGACAAAGAAAGTATGAAGGTAATCCGTCATGAATCTTTGGGCATCTACATCTATGCCGAACCAAAGAACCAACGGGAACAGAACTTTAATGCCGTCATGTCGGAAAAAGCGGAAGCCATCCGATGCCGACGTTTTGAATCCATCGTAAATGAGCGGTACGATTTCTTTGACAGGAGCAAGATGAAAGGAGATTTTCTTACCTATTATAAGAAGACACTCCGCAAGCACGACCAGAAATGGGAGTTCGTATATCTGCATTTCTTCAATTTCGTGGGTGGAAAATGTTCGTTCGAGGAAATCGATGTGGACTTATGCAACAAGTTCAGAGAGTATCTGCTTAATGCGAAACAACTTAGACGTCCTGAGCGTCCCATATCACGCAATTCGGCTGTGGGCTACTGGTCCACATTCAGAGGATTTCTCAAAATACTCTATCGCAACAAGTTGATTCACTCCAATGTAAATGATTTCTTGGAGAAGATAGAGCCGGAAGATGTAGTGAAAGACTACCTGAGCGTAGATGAACTGTACAGATTGGCAGAAACACCTTGCAAGATACCGGTTCTGAAAACAGCCTCGTTATTCTCTTGTCTGACAAGTCTGAGAATCAACGATATTCTCACATTGCGATGGGAAGAAATCGTGGACTTTGCTGCCGGAGGAAAATGCGTCCACACCGTCACTCAAAAGACAAAGACAGAAGATATCATCCCCATTAGTGACGAAGCCTTGCAATTGATTGGTTATTCTCCCGAAAAGACAGGGCTGGTATTCAAAGGATTGAAAAGATGCTGGACGCAATACCCCATGAAAGAGTGGATCCGAGCTGCATGTATCACCAAAAGCATCACCTTCCACTCATATCGAAGGACATTCGCCACTTTACAGGCTGCTGCCGGAACAGACATCCGAACCATCCAAAGCATCATGGCACACAAGAGCATCACCACAACCCAACGATACATGAAAGTGGTGGATAGCAACAAGCGAAAAGCCAGCAACAAAATTTCCTTGATTCGTAAGGATTAACGGTCATTATTGCCTCTTTTATATGGTTAGAGTATGATTTCTGAGTATGATTCATATTCTAACCATAATTATTTGATAATATCAGTCCAATACCCATTAGTATTTATGGTTATATGGAAATTAGTGCTGAACTTTGCGCCATAAAACTGTAAACAATCACAACTATATGGAGAATAATATACAAGTTCAGAAAGCAGCTGATATCAGCAGTTTGGTTGGAGTGGTCATCGTTTCACTCTCGGCACTCACCGCATACAATATCGGTGAAAAGTTCAATCACAACATCCTGTTTGATGCCACCATTTTTATTATCTCTTTGGTAATGCTTATTTTGACCTTTGCCATATTCCGCAAAGTAATGGCAGGGCTTTTTACGACAACTTCAAGTAGTAAAGTACAAATCGAATGCTCGCAAGAAAGTAGCCATCAAAATGCTAATCAAGATTCAGTAGAAGAGGAACAGATACCTGATAGTTTGGAAAGATATGAGAGCATTCTTGTGGAAGAGCAACTGAAGGAGGTGAAACGGAAAAGGGAGGTGAAACGGAAAAGGGACATCATGATAGCTATCCGCAAATATGTAGTGGAAAAGACCTCGAAATATCTCTCAAAAGAGAATATCAACACACTATTCCAAAATATCGAGTGCATTGCCGAAAACCGGGTTAACGATTGTCAGCCAATCCATTCAACGAAAGAAACAAAGATCAGTTCTCCCTCTTTAAGACACTTAGCTTGGAATATCGGTGAACGGCTTGGAGTCTCCCGTCGCGACAGAGCGATATTCATTAAATCTTCTTTCCCATACGAATTGCGCAACGCTGATATAGAATATCTGGAAGCCAATTTGCGTGTTAATGTCCCATGCGACATTCCTATTGACGTGCCGGACAAAGGAGATTTCCACTTTCACAACAATACTTGAAAATCAAATCGTGCAGACGGTAATCACTGTTCCGGCTGACAGATTTCTGCAAAAATTCATTCTGTTGGTTTGCAGCATATTAATTCTAATTATTTAATGTATGAACACAACAGATTTGACTTTTAACGACCTGCCCAAAGTGGTAGGCGAACTGTGCGAGAGAATCGCAGGAATGGAAACTTTACTCAAGGACACTCTTAACCGCCAAAGTGAACCAAAAGAGAATTTGCACGTACCAATGACAGTGCAGGAAGCCTGTGCCTATCTGAAAATGCCAGTCTCCACCTTTTATTACAAGATAAAGAAGGACAACATTCCGGTTATCAAACAAGGAAAGCACCTTTATATCTATCGTGACGAATTGGACAAATGGCTGGAGTCATCACGCAAAACGAAAGTACCTCTCACCTATGAGGAAGAAAACGAAGCGACGTATGCCTCACACCGTCGCAAGCCTAATCCTAAAAACTGGTGAGTATGGAAACGGCAACACCCATTGAGGATCTTGCTCAAATCACTACGAGATGGCAAGATACTATGCTAAGTCTGGAAAAGGTGTACGAACAGGAGCCGGAAGTCCTGAGTATAGGCGGAGTGGCTATCGGGACATTGGGAAATTTCAGTGCATCCATTGGCAAGGCAAAAAGTAAAAAGACTTTTAATGTGGCAGCTATGGTGGCAGCAGCTTTGTCCGGAAAGGAAGTCCTTAACTACACAACAGATTTTCCTGATGGGAAAAACCGCATCCTTTACATTGACACCGAACAGAGTCAAAACCACTGCATGATTGTAATGCATCGTATCATGAAACTGGCAGAGTTGCCGGCTAATGAGGATTGCGACCGT
>ENA-UOOA01004056-UOOA01004056.1-human-gut-metagenome-genome-assembly--contig:-P61old-NODE-4056-length-17175-cov-11.200526_pt1 | contig 17175 bp, 13 predicted proteins | sample MGYA00242467_ERZ724014 | MGnify/ENA metagenome assembly ERZ724014
TCCAAGATCGTTACGTTCGCTACGCGGCTTAATACTTCACAGGGCCGGATCAATAAATCCAGTGGGCCCGCAGAGCGCTTGCGCCTTTCTTCGTCAGCGCAAGCCCCGGCAGGCCATTGGGGGTATCAGAACGCCGGAATGATGGCGCCCTTGTACTTGTCCTGGATGAACTTCTTCACTTCCGGTGTGCGCAAGGCTTTCACCAGCTTCAGGATGCTGGGGTCGTTGGCCCGATCCTTGCGCGCTGCGATGAAGTTGGCGTAGTGCGAGCTGCCGGACTCCAGGAACAGCGAGTCTTTGGTGGGGTTGAGCTTGGCTTCGATCGCATAGTTGGTGTTGATGAGGGCCAGGTCCACATCGTCCAGCGCTCGCGGCAGCAAGGCGGCTTCCAGTTCGCGGAACTTGAGATTTTTGGGGTTCTTCACGATGTCCACCGGCGTTGCCGTGATGTTCTTCGGGTCTTTGAGTTCGATCAGCCCCTGCTTTTGCAGCAGCAACAGCGCTCGGCCGGTGTTGGCGGGGTCGTTGGGAATGGCGATGGTGGCGCCGTCTTTGAGTTCGCTGGCTGCCTTGATCTTGCGCGAGTAGGCGCCGAAGGGCTCCACATGCACCGTGCCGTCTGCAACGCCCACGATGCTGCTCTTGCGGTCCCGGTTGTAGCTATCCAGGTAGGGCTGGTGCTGGAAGAAGTTGGCATCCAGCTGCTTGTCTTCCACTGCGGCATTGGGCTGGATGTAGTCACTGAATTCGCGCACCTGCAAATCCACGCCCTGCGCCTTGAGCTGGGGTTTCACAAAGTTCAGGATCTCGGCGTGTGGCACGGCAGACGCGGCGACCTTGAGCACCACATCGGCGGCCTGTGCGCCCAGGGCCAGGGTGGCCAGGGCAATCGCGGAGATTGTTTTCTTCAACATGAAAAATGACTTTCTTGGGCAGTAACAAAGGTTCAACACCACCGTGGATGCCTTGTGCACCCCGGCGCTGGTGGTGAATGGTGAAGTCTAGGTAGCGCAAAAAATCAGTCCAACACTTTGTTCTCATATCGATATTGGGAACATGTCTATCGGCGTTGCCTTGCCCTGCGAAACCTGCAGGCAGAGGGGTTCGCACGGTTGGTGCGCAGGGCGCAGAAGTGTTGTTTGCTCCGTGCCGCCCAGACTGGCTCGCGCTTTGGAAGCGCTGAGCGCTGGACGCCGCTCGTGGGTTATTCGCCAGCGGCCTGGCAGCGTTGTGAAGCCAGTGCAATGATGGCCGCGCCGCCAGCCCGTGTGCTCTACCAGCCGCGCGGCAATGGGGGGAGGTGATGCGGCACACAACTTGCTGCGTCAGTGCAGGCCGCCCGCGAATGAAGAACCTGTTTCAAGGGGCGGGCTGCCGAAGTTCATCCACAACAGGAGATACCAATGAAGAGAAAAACCTGGTTCTGGGCATTGACGCCCGTGGCCGTGGCCTTGTCGCTGTACGGTTGCGGCAATGGCTCAGATTCCGATCTGGCGGTGGACAACAACGCGCAAAGCTGTTCGGTCGTCTCGGGCACCGGCTCTGCGGTGGTGGTGGGTTCCGGCCTGCCGGGCGACCCTGCTGCGCCCGAAGCCGCTTCGGGCTACCGCCTGGGCTACAAGGCCAAGCAGACCAGCAACTACATGGTGGTGGCCAACACCCCGCTGGCCACCAAGGCCGGGTGCGATGTGCTGAAGGCCGGTGGCACGGCGGTGGATGCCGCTGTGGCCGTGCAGGCCGTGCTGGGCCTGGTCGAGCCGCAGTCCAGCACCATCGCTGGCAGCGCCTTCATGATGTATTACGACGCCGCCAACAAGAAGGTGGTGGCCTATGACGGCCGCGAAACCGCACCCGCAGCCGCCACCGGCTACTACCTGGCGCGCCAGGACCAAAGCAATGCCTCGTCTCCTGCTCCCGTTCCCAGCGCGCGGCGCAGCGGCCGCTCCATCGGGGTGCCGGGCGTGATGCGCATGCTGGACATGGCCCACAAGGAACACGGCAAGCTGGCCTGGGCGCCATTGTTTGACGAAGGCATTCGCCTGGCGTCCTCGGGCTACAAAATCCCTGGCCGCATGGGCGACGCCATCCGCACCAACGCCGCCAATCTGCAGCTTGACGCCAATGCCGTGGCCGCTTACTTCAACGCCGACGGCACACCCAAGACCACGGGCACGGTGACCACCAACCTGCCTTACGCCCAGTCGCTGCGCACCCTGGCCACCGGTGGGGCCGATGCCATGTATTCCGGCCCTCTGGCGGATGCCATCGTGGCCAAGGCCGCCCAGTCGGTGGGCGACGATGCAGCCAAGACGCCCATTACCCCCAGCCTGATGACGGTGACCGACCTCAAGAACTACCAGGCCAAAAAGCGCGAGCCGGTGTGCACCACTTACCGCAGCAGCTACTACATCTGCACCATGTCGCCACCGTCTTCGGGCGGCATCGCCATCGCGCAATCGCTGGGCATTCTGGAGAACTTCGACCTCTCCAAATACGGCCCCACCAACCCCAGCAACGAGGGCGGCGTGCCCAGCGTGATGGGCGTGCACCTGGTGTCTGAAGCCCAGCGCCTGGCCTATGCCGACCGCGACAAGTACGTGGCCGACACCGACTTCATCCCGCTGCCCGGCAACGGCGTGTCGTCGATGATCGACAAGGCCTACCTCAAGCAACGCGCATCGCTCATCAACGCCAATGGCAATTCCATGGGCACGGCCACTGCGGGTAATTTGGGCAACGTGCCGCTGGGCGTGGACAAGACCGTGGAGAAGGGCACCACCCACTTCTCTATCGTCGATGCCTACGGCAACGTGGTGTCGATGACCTCCACCGTCGAATCCAGCATGGGCTCGTACCACATGGTGGGTGGCTTCCTGCTCACCAACCAGCTCACCGACTTCTCGGTGCAACCCACCGACGCTGCCGGCGTGCCCGTAGCCAACCGCGTGGCCCCTGGCAAGCGGCCCCGCAGCACCATGGCGCCCACCCTGGTCTTCAAGGGCACCGGCCCTGGCGACTTTGTGATGGCCACCGGCTCGCCCGGCGGCGGCACCATCATCCAGTACGTGCTCAAGACCGTGGTGGGTGCGCTGGACTGGGGGCTGGATGCACAGCAGGCCACCTCGCTGGTGAACTTTGGCGCCACCAACAGCCCCACCACCAACGTGGACGGTGCCAACACCTCGCTGGACCTCACTGGCCTGATCGACGGCCTCAAGGCCAAGGGTCACACCATCAACAACGCAGCGCAGTCCAGCGGTGTCTCCACCATCATGCGGGTCAACCGCAATGGCCAGACCAAGCTGGAAGGCGGCGTGGACCCTCGCCGTGAGGGGATTGTGTTGGGGGATGGGGCGCTGTAACGCCCTCCGCGGCCCCGCTTGCGGGGCCGCAGGCAAGGCGCACGGCAGCCAAACGGCTACTGTGCGCCCGGCAGATAGGTCATCCTCTTTGCTGCATTACCCTTGGCGCTTGTGGGCTTGGCTGGGCTGCGAGCAGTGTGCAAGCACCAGGCCACCGCAGCGGCTTGCGCAGCAGGGCTACGAAGTTCCGTCCAGAAAGCGTTCGGCCAGGCGCACCCAATACGCGCTGCCTACTGCGATGTTGCGGTCTTCAAAGTCGTAATTCGGGTTGTGCACCATGCACGCACCGTGGCCGCCAGTAGCGGCATCGCCATTCCCGATGAGCAGGTAGCTGCCGGGGATGTCTTCAAGCATGAAGGCAAAGTCTTCGCTGCCGGTCAGGGGCTCGGCCTGCTCGGTGATGTGGTCTGACCCCACCAGCTCGCGCCCTATCTGGCGCGCAAACTCGGTTTCTGCTGGCGTGTTCACCAGCACCGGATAGCCGCCACGGAAGTCGATGTCGGCGCGCACGCCGTAGCTGTGCGCCTGCGACTCCACCAGTTCGCGGATGCGGCGGTTGAGCAGTTCGCGCACGTCCCGGTTCAGCGACCGCACGCTGAGCTTGAGCGTCGCTGTCTGCGGGATGACATTGTTGGCCTCGCCGGCCTGGAAGGCTCCCACCGTGATCACGGCCATTTGCAGAGGCGGCACGTTGCGTGCCACGATGCTTTGCAAACCCATCACGATGGCCGCGCCCGCCACCACCGGGTCGGCGCTGTGGTGGGGTAGGGCCCCGTGGCCGCCCACGCCGTGCAGCGTGATGGTGATGTTCTCGCTGGACGCCATGAACGCCCCGCTGCGAAACAGCAGGTGCCCCGGTGGGTGGCCGGGCATGTTGTGCATGGCGAAGATGGCGTCGCACGGAAAGCGCTCGAACAGGCCATCCTCCATCATCTTGCGCGCTCCGCCCAGGCCTTCTTCCGCGGGCTGGAAGATGAGGTTGAGCGTGCCGCTGAACTGCCCGTGCTTGGCCAAATGGTGCGCTGCTGCCAGCAGCATGGCCGTGTGGCCGTCGTGGCCGCACGCGTGCATCAGCCCGGCATGGCAACTGGCGTGGAGCAGGCCCGTGGCTTCGGTGATGGGCAGCGCATCCATGTCGGCGCGCAGGCCCAGGCGGCGCTGGCCGGTGCCTCGGCGCAGCTGGCCTACCACGCCGGTGCCGCCCAGGCCGCGCGTCACCGCGTAGCCCCATTCACTGAGTTTTTCAGCCACCAGTGCGCTGGTGCGCAGCTCTTCAAAGCCCAGTTCGGGGTGGCGGTGCAGGTCGCGCCGCAGCGCCACAAAGGTGTCGGCCTGCGCAACCAGCGCGGGAGGAATGCGGTTGCCCATGGCTTATTGCGCCTGCAGGTTGATGGACTTGGCGATGGCGCGGAACTGCGCGATGCCGTCGGTGTAGGCCTTGGCGGCGTCGGCAATCGACAGGCTGGGCGGGGCCGTCAGGCTGGCGGCTTCCAGGTTGGCGCGCACGGTGGGGTCGGTCAGCGTGCCGGCAATAGCCTTGTGCAGCGCGGCCACCACTGCCTCAGGCGTGTCGCGCTTGACGAAGTAGCCGGTCCAGATGTTGAAGGTGAAGTCCTTGAGGGCCTTGCTCTCGCTGATGGCGGGGAAGTCCTTGGCGGTGTCGATGCGCGTGGGGTTCAGCAGTGCCAGCACCTTGATGCGGCCGGCCTTGTGCAGCTCGACGTGCTTGGTGCCAAGCGGCGACATGAAGATGTCCACCTGGCCGGAGATCAGGTCCTGCTCGGCCGGGGCGCCGCCCTTGTAGGGCACATGCACCATGGGGATGCCGGTCACCTTGGACAGGTGCTCGCCCAGCAGGTGGTAGAACGAGCCGGGGCCCACGCTGGCGTAGGTGATGGGGCGGCCCTGCTGGGCCTGCTTGCGAGCGTATTCCACAAACTCGTCGATGTTGTTCACCGGCAGGTTGCCGCGGGTCAGAAAGCCGATCTGCGCGGTGGCGATCATGTTGACCAGGCGAAAGTCTTCGCTCTTGAACTTGACGGCCGACAGCGCCAGCGGGGCCAGGATGAGTTCGTTGGGCGAGCCCTGGAACACCACGTGGCCGTCCGACGGCTGGTTCAGCACCTTGGTGGCCGCGATGGAGCCGCTGGCGCCACCCAGGTTTTCCACGATCACGGGCTGGCCCAGCTGCTTGGCCAGCGTGTTGTTGACCGTGCGCGCAATCACGTCCGACACGCCGCCTGCCGGGTACGGCACCATCAGCGTGACGGGCTTGGCCGGGAAGGCGTTCTGGGCGAACACGGCGGCGCTCAGCAGCAGGCCACCGATCAATGCGGCCGTGCGGCTGGCCAGGCGGGGGAAGGACTCGGGCATGGTTTGTCTCGGTATGGATGGGTTGTGCCGTGAATGCTAGGTAGCCCAGGTCTATGCGTCCAATGTATTATTTTCCTGATCATCATTCGCTTTACTCATACACACCATGAACCTGCGCCACCTGGAGCATCTGCTGGCCGTTGCCGACACGGGCTCGTTCAGCCGCGCGGCGGGGCGGTTGTTCATCACGCAGTCGGCGCTGAGCCGCAGCATCCAGGGGCTGGAGGATGAACTGGGCGGCCCGGTGCTGGACCGGCTGGGCAAGCGCAACACGCTCACCCCGCTGGGGCTGGAAGTGGTGGAGCGGGCGCGCCCCATCCTGCGCGACCTAGAGGCCCTGCGCGACAGCGCGCGCCTGCTGCAGCAGGGCGACCTGGGGCGCATCAGCGTGGGGCTGGGTTCTGGCCCGGCGGCACTGCTCACCATTCCGCTGCTGACCACCGTGGCGCGCGACTACCCCGGCCTGAAGGTTTCCGTCACCCAGGGCCCGGCAGAACTGCTGGTGGTGCAGTTACGCAACCGGCAATGCGATGCGCTGGTGGTGGATCTGCGCCGCGTGGTACCCGCGCCGGACCTGCAGATCGAAGCCCTGGCCGAGCTGAGTGCAGGCTTCATCACCCGCCCCGACCACCCGTTGGCGGGGCGGGCGCGGGTGACTCTGAACGATGTGTTGGCCTACCCGGTAGCGTGCACGCCTTTGTCCGACGAGGTCATCCGCTTGCTGGTGGACCAGTATGGGCTGCGGGCCCACCCGTCCGAGATGGTGCGCATCGAATGCGACGACGTATCCAGCCTGCTCGCCACGGTGCAGGCGTCAGATGCCGTATTCCTGGGGGCCCATGCGTTGGCCCGGGCCGATATCGAAGCGTGCCGACTGGTCATGCTGCCCATGCACCCGCCCGTTCGGGCCAAGGCACGCTACGCGGTGGTGACGCTGGCGGGGCGCACCACAGCGCCCGCCATGGCCAGCTTCCGCCAGATATTGCAGGCACACCTGAGCGATGCGCCGGCCACCGTGACTGGGGCATAGCCGAACCGCAGATTTGGCACTGCGGCCTCGCGAGGCGCGTCAAATCGTCAGCGGGTCCACATCCACCAGCCAGCGTATCAAGCCCTTGTGTTCGCGGCTTTGGCGGGTGGTTTGCAGGATGGGCTGCCATGCCGCCAGAAAGCGTTGCAGTGCCGCGCGGCTGGGGCTTTCCATGAGCATTTGGGCGCGTTCCACATTGGCGACGCGCTGGATGGTGAGCGGCACGGGGGGGAACAGCGTCACGGCCTCCAGCCCCGGCAGTTCAGCCGCGTGGGCCGCTGCGGTGGCAGCCTGCAAAAAGCCCTGTGCGGCCTCTTGCGTGCGGGCATCGGCGCGCACCAGGGCCTGGTAGGCAAACGGAGGCATGGCCGCCTCTTCGCGTTCTTTCAACTGCTGCGCGGCGAAGGCTTCGTAGTCATGCCTGCGCAGCGCTTCGTACACCGCGTGCTGGGGGTGAAAGGTTTGCACCCACATCTCGCACGGTGTGCCCTGGGCCGCCATGTAGGCGGCGTCGCGCCCGGCGCGGCCTGCGGCCTGCATCAGCAGGGCGAATAGCCGCTCGGGCGCGCGGAAGTCACTGCTGAACAGCGCCCCATCGGGCTGCACCGCAGCCACGAGGGTGATGCGGCGGAAGTCGTGGCCCTTGGCAATCATTTGCGTGCCCACCAGCACATCCACCTCGCCCGCGTGCACCTGGGCCAGTTGCGCCTCCAGTGCGCCCTTGGCCTTGGTGGTGTCGGCATCAATGCGGGCCACACGGGCGGCATTGCCATCGGGGCGTTGCACGTTGCGCAGCAGGGCGGCCAGTTGTTCTTCGAGTTGTTCGGTGCCCCGGCCCATGGCGTGGATGTCAGGGCTGCCGCAGGTGGGGCAGTGGTGGGGCACGCGCACGGTGAAGCCGCAGTGGTGGCAGCGCAGGGTGCGGTCCGTCTTGTGGAAGACCTGGTGCGCGCTGCAGTGCGGGCAGTCGCTTTTCCAGCCGCAGTCCACGCAGTGCAGCACGGGCGCGTAGCCCCGGCGGTTGAGCAGCACCATGCTTTGCTCGCCGCGCGCCACGCGTTCGGTGATGGCTTGCAGCAGCGGCGCGCTGAACACGGCGCGCCGGGGCTGCTGGTTCATGTCCACGCGCCGCACGCGGGCCAGCGCGCCCGCGCCTATGCGGCTGGGCATGTGCAGCCGCAGGTAGCGGCCGCCTTCGGGGTCTTCGGGTGTGGGCGGGCGGCTGGCGTGCCAGCTTTCCAGTGATGGCGTGGCGGAGCCCAGCAGCACTTTGGCACCTTGCTCACGCCCGCGCCAGATGGCCAGGTCGCGGGCGGAGTAGCGGGCGCCTTCCTGCTGCTTGTAGCTGGGGTCGTGCTCTTCATCGACCACGATGAGCTTGAGCCCTGGCAGGCTGGCAAACACCGCCATGCGTGTGCCCAACACGATGCGCGCCGTGCCGCTGTGCGCTGCCAGCCAGCTTTTGAGGCGCTGCGGGTTGGTCATGCCGCTGTGCAGCGACACCACCGCGCCCGCGCCAAAGCGCGGCGCAAAGCGGCTGACAAAGCGCTCTTCCAACTGGGGCGTGAGGTTGATTTCGGGCACCATCACCAGCGCTTGCGCGGTGGGGTCGGCTTCCAGCATCTCTTGCACGCAGCGCAGGTACACCTCGGTCTTGCCGCTGCCGGTGCTGCCAAACAGCAGAAAGGGGCCTGGGTTTGAGGCAATTTGGGCTCTGGCGCTTTCCTGTTCAGCGGTAAGTGCTATGTTTTCAATAGCGGTTCCAGAATCATCAGCGGTCAGTGCCGGGCGGCGCAGGCGCCGTGCGAGCTGCTCGGGTTTCAGGTCGCGCAACTGGGGCGGCAAGGCGGCCAGTGCCACCTCGCCCAAAGCCCGCTGGTAATAGCGCGCCGTGAAGGCCACCAGGCGGCGCCAGGGCAAATCCAGCGGCGCCACGCCTTCCAGCACCCCGCCGATGGCGCGCAGGGTGGCGCCATCGGGCAGCTCGCCGGTGGCGGCATCGCTGTCCCACACCACGCCCAGCACCTCGCGGTTTCCCAGGGGAACGCGCACCAGCGTGCCGGGCGGCAGGGGCCGGTCGCAGGCATAGCTCAGCAAATCACCCACGCCGCTGTGCGACGGTGTGTGCAGGGCTACCGGGGCGATGAAAGGGGAAGAAGCACTCAAGGCTCTGGCGTGAAAGGCAACGGGGGCTGTGATTGTCGCCGCGCCGCCGTGGGGCAATCCCAAAATTCTGTGGATAACTTTGTTGAAAGCCTGTAGCGACCAGCGCCAAACCCGCGCCACTGCTGGCTTTGAACAGATTGCCCGGGAAATAGGCAGAGGGAAAAAATCCTTCTAAATCAAGCAGATGAAGCGATTTTTGGCATTTTTTCTGTGGTATGCCGTACGCCATTTCCGCGTTGTCGGTGCCGCTGCGGCACTGTGCATAAGTGCAACAGCCTGCGGCGTCAAGCCCCCGGCGTGGATGGCCGTCAGATTCGCTGCGAAGGTAAAACTTGCGCCACTGGTTGCAGATGTGGTGCTAAGTTGTTGATTTTTCTGATGCTTTGCCTGTCATTCAGAAAATCTGTGGATAACTTTGTTGATATCGTCGGTATACCCGCTCCAAACCCTTGAAATGCTTGGGCCGGAGTACTTTGCCCACCAAATCGGCACAGGGCAGGTGGCTATATGAATCAACCACTTAGCGCAGCGGCGGTGGCGCTGCAAAAGAATTTCAATCGGCCTGAGGGCCAGATTTGAAATTTTGATGCCTGCACCGCCGCTGTGCACAACCGGCGTGGTTCAGCCGGCTTGGCGTTGCGAACGCGAGTAGCTGTGCACCGCCTCCACCAGCGCTGCAACATGCTCTGGCGGGGTGAACTGGCTGATGCCGTGGCCCAGGTTGAAGATGTGGGTGGGGCCGGTGGTGGTGCGGTCGGTGTGTGGCTTGCCAAAGCTATCCAGCACGGCGTGCACCTGGGTGACGATCTGTGCGGGCGGCGCAAACAGCACGTTGGGGTCGATGTTGCCTTGCAGCGCTTTGCCGGGGCCACCTGCCGTGCCACCCACAATGGCGCGGGCCTTGCCCAGGTTGGCCGTCCAGTCCAGGCCCAGCACTTCGCAGTCGATGTCCTTCATGTCGTCGAGCCAGATGCCGCCGCCCTTGGTGAAGACGATGCGGGGCACGTCCGTGCCGTCCACGCCGGTGCGCTTGAGCTGCGCCAGCACCCGCCTGGTGTAGGCCAGGCTGAATTCCTGGAAGGCGCCATCGGCCAGCACGCCGCCCCAGCTGTCGAAAATCATCACGGCTTGGGCGCCCGCGTCGATCTGGGCGTTGAGGTACGCGGCCACGCTGTCGGCATTCACGGCCAGGATGCGGTGCATCAGGTCGGGGCGGGAGTACATCAGGCTCTTGACCAGGCGGTAGTCGTCGCTGCCTTTGCCTTCGACCATGTAGCAGGCCAGCGTCCAGGGGCTGCCCGAGAAGCCGATGAGCGGCACGCGGCCATTGAGCGCTTTGCGGATGCTGGTGACGGCGTCGAACACGTAGCGCAGCTTGTCCATGTCGGGCACGGTCAGCTCGGCCACGGCGGCTTCATCGCGCACCACCTTGGCAAAGCGTGGGCCTTCGCCCTCGGCAAACGACAGGCCCAGGCCCATGGCGTCGGGCACGGTGAGGATGTCGCTGAACAGGATGGCCGCGTCGAGCGGGAAGCGCTCCAGCGGCTGCAAAGTCACCTCGGTGGCGTAATCCACGTTGGTGGCCAAACCCATGAAGCTGCCTGCCTGGGCACGCGTCGCCTTGTATTCAGGCAGGTAGCGGCCCGCTTGGCGCATGAGCCACAGGGGGGTGTAGTCGGTGGCCTGGCGGCGGCAGGCGCGCAGGAAGGTGTCGTTGGTGAGAGGGGCGTAGCTCATGGCCCCGATTGTCGCAGGCTGCGCGCCTTGCGCCGAAGGCAGCGTTTGCGCCAGCGCAGAAAATGGAAAGGCCGAGGGGCCTGGCCCTACCGCTCGGCGATGTAGTGCGACATGGTTGTGGTCTGCCCCGGCGCCAGGAAGGCGCGTACCTCGGTCTCCAGCGTCTGGTCGGCCACCGTGGCGCGGGCGCGCTGGTGCAGGTAGTCGGCCCATGATTCCACGATGAAGCGCTCCACATACCGCGAGGGTTGCCCCAAGTCTTTGTAGACCCGCCAGAAGGTGGCGCCATCGCGCCGACGCGGCGCCTTCAGGCGGCTGATGGATTCGAGAAAAGCGGCATCGGTGCCGGGTGTGATGCGGTAGCCAATCTCCACTGCCACCGGGCCCGCCTCGGGCAAGGGCTCGGCTTCAATGAACAGTTCGTCCCAGGGGGTGGCGGGGGTCACTTCGTGCAATGCACCCATGCGCAGCGGCATGGGGCGTGCCAGCAGCAGGCCCACGCCCATGGCGGCAGCGGCAGCGCACAGGGTGGGTGCCAGCCCGGCCACGTCAGACACCGCGCCCCAGAAGGCCGAGCCCAGGGCAAAAGCCCCCAGGGCTGCCACCATGTGCAGCGCCACCGCACGTGAACGCACCCAGGGCGGGGCGCTGGCTTGCGTGGCGGTGTTGAAGGTGGACATCGCCGACATCCACGCCGCGCCGCCCAGCAGCATGGCCAGGTACACCAGGGGAGCGATTTTGGTCAGTGCCGCCACCACCATGGCCCCCGCAAAGACGAGGCCGCTGACCAGCACGATGGTGTCCAGGCTGAAGCGGGCCCGCACCTTGCCCAGCACCAGCCCGGCGGTCACGGCCCCGGTACCCAGGCAGCCCATGAGCAGACCGAACCCCTGTGCGCCCGTGCCCAGCTGGCGCTGGGCAATCACCGGCAGCAGCGCCCACAGGGCCGAGCCCGCAGCGCCAAAAGCCATCACCCGCACCAGTTGCGCCAGGATCAGGTCGGAATGCCAGGCAAACCGCAAGCCGCTGAGCATGCCGCCCCACAAGCGCTCGGCCGGCAGACGCGACGGTGGATGGGCCTTGGGAGGCCAGCGGCGAATGGACTCCCACATCACCAGGGTGGACAAGACCGAGATGGCAAACACCCACCCGGCCCCCCAATGCGCAAACACCAGCCCGGCCAGCGTGGGCCCCACGGCGCGCGCCGCGTTGTAGGCAATGCTCACAGCCGTGATGGCCTGCGGCCACTCATCGCGCGGCACCGGGTCGATCACCGAGGAATTCCACGCGGGCGTCAGCATGGCTGTGCAGCATCCGCCCACAAACACCAGCAGCAGCACGGTGGCGGGGCCACCCCAGCCCAGCAGCACCAGCAGCGTCAGCAGGGCAAAAGCGGCGGTTTGGGCGATCAGCGCCCCGGAGATGAGGCGCCGGCGGTCGTTGGTGTCGGCCAGCACGCCTGCGGGCAGGGCCAGCAAAAACATGGGCAGAAACACGGCCGTCTGCACCAGCGCTGCCAGGAAGGAAGAACCGGTCAGCTCCACCATCAGCCAGGCCGCTGCCATGGCCTGCATGCCATTGCCCACAAAGAACACCCCCCCGCACAGCCAAAGCCCCCGGAAAGCAGGTTGGCGCAGGGGGCTCCACAAGGAGGTAGAAGAAGACATGGCAGCAAAGTGGGGCAGGAAACCGCTGGGGCAGCAGCGGCGGCAGATAGGGCGGTGGAGGGCGTGCCCACCGAGCGTGACAGCATATCGCCGTGCGACCAAGCTTGCACGAACCCTGCGTGCTTGGCGTGACGGCACAAGGCTTCACCCCCTGCAGTGGAAAAAGCGATTCAGAGTTTCTGTGGATAACTTTGTTGAAAGCCTGTCGGTACCCGCGCCAAACCCGCATGCCACAAGGCTTTGCACACATTGCCCACCAATTCAGCAATTCAAAAAACGTTATGAATCAATCATCTGAGGCGGAAATGGTGCTTTTTATGTGCTAGCCAGTGACGCTATTTGTCTGACACCCTGCATACAAAAATGTGTGCATAAGTCAAGGGTCGAGTGACGGATCGGGGGCTGGATTTGCGCCGTCTTTTTCAAAAAAATATGCACAAAGCGACGCAAGTGGTTGATTCATCAGAGGTTTTGGGGGAAGTTTAGAATTTCTGTGGATAACTTTGTTGATATCCCCCCTGCGTACGCTCCAAACCCGCGTGGATGCGCGCTTTCATTGGTTTGCCTAGCAAAAAGGCATTTCCAAACATCGTAAGTAAATCAATGACTTACAGAGTTTTTGTGAAATGTGCAGGCCCGCGCCACCACTTTTTCAGGAGCGGGGCATCACCCTGGCTGAATGTGCGTAACCTGCGAGTTGAGATGGCGTTCGGGTAGCCCCGGGCGGGGCCCTTGAACGGGTTCTCTCGGCAGGTTCTTACACCTGCGGCTTTTCAAGCAACCGCAGCAGCAGCGGGTGCATGACCTTGCGGGCGCTGTAGATCAGGTGAAAGTGCTCCTCGATCTCGGGGGTGGTGCCCACATGCTCCAGCCCGTGCGTCACCCGCAGGTGCTCGCCCAGAAACACGGGCGCGGGCATCACGCCCATGCCTGTGGCCGCAAAGGTGCTCAGCAAGGCGCTGTCCTCGAACTCGCCTGCAATGCGGGGGCGAATGCGCTCCCGTTCAAACCAGTGGTCAATCCGCGCGCGCATGGCGGCGTGATCGGTGGGCAGCAGCACAGGCACCACGGCCAGGCTTTTGGGGAAGGCCTGCCGCGCCGCGTCTGCCCACAAGGGGGGCGCATACCAGGCCACGGCGCTGGTGCTGAGCAACTGGCTGGTGGTTTTGAGGGCGGGGTTGGGCGGCGCCGGGCGGTCTGCCAGCACGGCGTCGAGCTTGTGCATGGCCAGCTCACCCAGCAGGGGCTGGAACTCGCCCTCGTGGCACAGCAGCCGCAGGTGGGGCTCGTCCAGCACGGTGGTCAGCAGCCGGTGCACGGCCAGTTTCGCAATGCCGTCAGAGATGCCCAGGTTCAGTCGCAAGGTGGGCCCGGCGGCGGCTTCGCGCACCCGGTGCGGCAATTGCTCGCCCAGAGCGAAGATCTGATCGGCCTCGTGCATGGCCGCCACGCCGGCATCGGTCAGCACCAGGTTCCGTCCTTCGCTGCGCAGCAGGCTCACGCCCAGGGCTTTTTCCAGTTCGCGCACCTGAGCGCTGATGGTTTGCACCGCCATGTCCAGCCGCTCTGCCGCCCGGGCAATGCCGCCCTCTTTGGCCACCACCCAGAAGTAATACAGGTGGCGGTAATTGAAGCTTTGGCTCATGGCACACTCCGTGGGTTCGTGCAAAGCAGGGGCTCTGGTGTCTTTTGGTTCGTAAAAACCGAACTAATAGTACCAAGATGACAGGTTTTTAGGAATGCCGAGTGTCCCTACAGTCCGGTGCTCCATCGCGCTGGCTGCGCGATGTGCCGAAACACCTTTGGAGAAGAAACATGGAAACAATAGGAACGTGGTGGATGTGGGCGGGATTCGCCGTGTTTGTGGTGGTGGCCATTGCCATCGACCTGCTGGTCATGGAGCGCCAGGGGGCGCACAAGGTGACCATGGGCGAGGCACTGCGCTGGAGCATTCTGTGGTTCTCGCTCGCGTTTGTCTTTGTTGCCATCCTCTGGTGGTATCTCGATGGCACGCAGGGGCGCACCGTCGCCAACACCGTGTCGATGCAGTTCATCACCGGTTACCTGGTGGAGAAGAGCCTCTCGGTGGACAACATCTTCGTCTTCCTGATGCTGTTCAGCTACTTTGCCGTGCCACCCCAGTACCAGAAGCGCGCCCTCATCATCGGCATCATTGGTGCCATCGTGCTGCGCACGCTGCTCATCCTGGTGGGCGCATGGCTGCTGGCCACGTTCCACTGGCTGCTGTATGTGTTCGGTGCCTTCCTGGTCATCACGGGCGTGAAGATGTGGTTTGCAGCGGGCCAGGAGCCTGACATCACCACCAATCCGGTGCTCAAGCTGTTGAAGAAGCGCATTCGCATCACCAACCACTTTGACGGTGAGAAGCTCAGCACCATGGTCGATGGCGTCAAGCACTACACCCCGCTGTTTGCGGTGCTGGTGCTGATTGGTACCACCGACGTGATCTTCGCGGTGGACAGCATTCCTGCCATCTTCGCGATCACCAGCGACCCGTTCATCGTGCTCACGGCCAACATCTTCGCGATCCTGGGTCTGCGTGCGCTGTACTTCCTGCTGGCAGACCTGGCCAACCGCTTCCACCTGCTGGCGTATGGCCTGGCCCTGGTGCTGGTGTTCATCGGCGCCAAGATGCTGATGATCGACTTCTACAAGATCCCGATCGGCTACGCGCTGCTGGTGACTGCTTCTCTGATCGCAGGCTCCATCATCCTGTCGCTGCGCAGCTCGGGCGAAAGCGCCCACGGCAAGCCTGCTGCCTTGCCCCACAAAGACTGAGAGGCGCACACCGTGGACCTGCTCGAATCAGTCATGTTGTGCATGTTGGTGGCCCTGCTGATCGCTACCGTGACGGCCCGCAGTGCGGGCAGCGAATTGCGTGACGTGGGGCTGCTGGCGGCACTGACCACCGTGTGGGGCGCTGGCACCGCCTCAGCGGTGCTGATGGGTTGAGGGGCCGGGCGCATGATGCAGACCTTGTGTACCTTGCGTCGCTGGCTTCGGGGGCTGGAGCCCCAGGTGCGTACCCGGCTGGAATGCAGCGCGCTGGCCCGCTTTCAGCCCTGGCTGGAGCGGCGCGCGCTGTTTCGCTTCCAGCGCCAGCCCCTGGCGCGGGGCGTGGCGGCGGGCATGTTCTGTGGGCTCATCCCGGGGCCATTGCAGATTCCAGGCACCTTGCTGGTGTGTGCCTGGCTGCGCGGCAACATCGTGGCCGGGGGCGTGGCCACGTTCTATACCAACCCCCTCACCACCGTGCCGCTGTATGCGCTGGCCTTCTACTTGGGGGCACTGGTCATGCCGGGTGAGCAGACCTTGCCTGCTTGGAGTTCGGTGGCCCCTGCGGGGGAGTTTTCAGTCCAGGCGCTGGCCACCTGGGTGCAGGCCCTGGGCACGCCGCTGCTGGTGGGCTTGCCCGCCTTGGCAGCCGTGATGGCGGTGCTGGGCTACGTTGCTGTGCAGCTGATGTGGTTAACCCCCGCCTTGCAGCGCAAGCGCCGCTGGGCGCGCGGGCGGTGAAGTGACCGGGGGCTTGTGATCAAGCCCTCATTTTCATTGGGGTGTGCCTGCTGCCAACAGCCCAGCACTGCGCAGGCGCTGGTGCTCCACCAGGGTGCAGCGGTCTTGTACCACCTTCAGCCCCGCCGCCTGGGCCTTGGCCAGGGCTTCGTCATGACGCACACCAATCTGCAGCCACAAGGCCCTGGCGCCGATGGCCATCGCTTCGTCGGCAATGGGCGGCACGGCAGCGCTGTCGCGAAACACATCTACCAGGTCAATGCGGTGGTGCTTTGCGGCCTCGGTCAATGAGGGCCAGCTGCGCTCGCCCAGAATTTCGGTGGCCGAAGGGTTGATAGGCACGATGCGGTACCCCTGCGCCTGCAGGTACTGCGCCACATGGTGGCTGTCGCGCTCGGGCTTGGGTGAGAGGCCGACGATGGCAATCGTCTTGGCGCTTTGCAGGATGGACAGGTAGGGTTGGAGGTCGTCTGTCTGCATGGTGGTTGCCTCGGTCAGGCGGGTGTGTGGAGGAAAGATGCCGCAGTCGCCCTAAGCGTCTTTGAGAACCTGTTCAAGAGCCTACAACTGCGCGATGGTGCTGCGCACTTCGTCCACGCTCAGCACTTCGGTCAGCACCACCGGGGGCTTGCCTGGGCGGTAGAACACATACACCGGCACCCCATTGCGGCCCAGCTGGGCCAGGGCGGCGGTGATGGCGGGGTCGCGGCGGGTCCAGTCGGCACGCAGCAGGGCGACGTTCTTGGCGTGCAGGTCGGCCAGCACCTCGCTGTTGGCGAGGGTGGTTTTCTTGTTGTACTGGCAGGTCACGCACCACGCGGCTGTGAAGTCCACAAACACCGGGCGGCCGCTGGCCACCAAGGCCTCTGCAGCGCCGGGGGCCCAGGGCTGCCAGTCTTGTGCGGCGGTGGCTGTGGCGTTGGCTGGGGCTGCCGCCACCTCTGCCATGCGCGTGACATGGGGGCCAAAGGCCCACAGCAGCAAGGCCATGGCCACCGTGGCCACGCTGCCCAGCCAGCGCCGTGCGCGGCCTTGCAAGGCCAGCGACCAGGCCAGCAGGCCCAGGCCCACCAGCAAGATCAGCAGGGAGGCCGCGCCATCGATGCCGCTTTGCTGGCCCAGCACCCACACCAGCCACACCACGGTGGCGAACATGGGGAATGCCATGAAGCGGCGGAAGGTGTCCATCCACGCACCGGGGCGGGGCAGGGTGCGCGCCACGGCGGGCCACAGGCTGGCGGCCAGGTAGGGCAACGCCAAGCCCAGGCCCAGGGCTGCAAACACCGCCAGCGCCTGCGCGGCA